>Ga0210384_10007993_pt1 | contig 11091 bp, 12 predicted proteins | sample IncBWH2MmetaG_FD_160574 | JGI IMG/M metagenome (GOLD analysis project Ga0210384, IMG submission 160574) | Forest soil microbial communities from Barre Woods Harvard Forest LTER site, Petersham, Massachusetts, United States - Inc-BW-H-2-M | ecosystem: Environmental > Terrestrial > Soil >...
AATCCGTTGGAACAAGAAAAAACGTGTCCACTGGCTGGAACTTGACTGAAATCGCTTGATCAGTAGTGTCTACGATCAGCGTTCCATCTTTATCGCGGGTCCAGATCGTTTCTTTTTTCAGTGCGAAGCATCCAAGGTCCGGCGCAAGCCAGCGTTTAACGATGGATGTAACTGAACCGCCTGTATCGTAAGCCACCGACCCTTTTTCCTCCTTGTACTCAACATCGAAGTCAAGCATTTGGCCCGCTGCGGCTCCGCCGCAGGACACAGCAGCCGATACCCGTTTAAAGCGTGATTCGGATTCGGACATGGCCCGCGTTTGGATGGACTTCGAGAGCTCTTCAATCGTCGTGTGAACGTTGTTCACGACATCGTAAATGTCGCGTATATGGGACTGTCGCCCTGCAACGTTAACGTATCCAATCTCGACTGATGAGCCATCTGGACGAACAGCATATCCGTTGACAAACGTTTCAGGATACGGACTGTTGGCCTGAGGAGTACTCATTGTGCTCTGAACATAAAATGATGGTAGAAGCTTGGACGAAGTTTGAGATTCAGCAGAAAATGTCGAGACCCCCAGAACGAAGAGTCCGATTGCACAAATGGATGTTCTTAGTTTCATGGGTTGCGCCCTTTTCTTCTGGCAACGACCATTAGCGCAACAGCTTCGGGAAGGATACCAAAACGCACTCTCGAAGTGTTGTAGTGCCTGGTAACCGGACATCTGGAATCTGTCAAAAAACCACTTGTACGGTAAGGCGACTGTACGTCCACTCGGGTGCTGATGCGTTCGGAGATGGGTGCTACCGTCGAGTTGCAAGTATTTCCGGTGCTACACTAGGCAGGTATTCGGGCAGATGAGACAAATCCCGATTTGCGATGAAAGCCCAACCGCTGGCTGCGCTCACAATCTTAGCCTTTACAGTCTGGTCGTGCGGAACTGGCGCAGTTGCCTCACCTGTTCCTCAGGCCAAGAAGCGGTCCAAGTCGGATGCCGATATCAATGCCATCGGGCATCGGCGAATCGTTTATGACGTGAACTTCTATTCTCCCGAGAAGGAAAAAGAGCTAGGCAAGCAGTTAGCGCAGGAAGTAGAACGCTCCTCCAAGCTGTTGGATGACCCCACGGTGACTGAATACATTGAACGGGTCGCACAGAACGTGGCGAGTAACTCGGACGCTCGCATGCCGATTACAGTCCGGGTGATTGACAGCGACACTCTGAACGCATTCACATTGCCTGGAGGATATCAATATGTCAACCGTGGGCTTCTTCTCCGTTTGGAGGGAGAGGGAGAGCTGGCGAGCGTGCTGGCTCGGGGAATTGCCCACACGGCGTTACGTTCCGCCACAAGACAGGCTACAAAGGGCCAACTGACGCAGCTTTCGACCATTCCGCTCATCTTGATGGGACCGCCTGGTTCATCCTCTAGCGGACTTCCCTTGGCGATCCCTTTGACCGAACTAAAAATGAGACGGGACGAAGAACTTGATGCGGACTATTTCGGCATGCAGTACCTGTACAAGACTGGCTACGACCCCAAGTGTTTCACAAGCTTCGTTCAACGGATATGGGGTCCGGGGGCCGCGGCGACTGAGAAGGTCCCTAAAGTCATGAGCACATACCCTCCCCTGGATGAACGACTCGCCGCTCTGCGGAGTGAGACTTCCGAAATTTTGCCACCGCGAGACAGGGCAATCGTCTCCACCCCAGAGTTCGATGCATTCAAAGAGCGCCTGCGCGCTCAAAAATCGGAGCCAGAACTGAAACGGCCTAGTTTGAGAACGCAGACCGCGATCCCAAACCTCCTCTGAAGCCTAGCTGAGGCAAGTGCCTGGTTAACGCGCTTACCGTCGATGTGGAATTTCAATTTTCCGATTACGCGTGCGGATCTTCACTTCAGACTGGAGATATCTGACCTACCCAAGGGTGCATCTTTGCCGTAGTGCTGAACCTTGTAGTGATCTGGAAGGTGCTTGACGGCAGGAATTGCAAAATCGACAAGCCAGATTCCTTTTTTCCGAACACAGGATTCCTGACTCGGGTTGTCTTCGCCGTATTCGAAAAAGGGCGCGGCCGTGACAACAGCTTTCCCACTTGGAGCGAACCTACGGCCTGGAAAACGGCAGCACTGGCCTTGCCCACATACCTGCTAAACCCATCGTCAACGCGAGACTCACGCGACAAGTTCCGAGAGTCCGCGTCGTAAGGGCGTACTGTAGTTCCGCCAACATCTGAGCACCACTCCCACCAGCCTTGAGCCAGCAAGAGGTGGTGCCCAGTGGGAGACCAATCTACAATTTCAATGTCGTTTCCATATCTTTCTGACAAGGGTTTTATGACCAGGACAGGACGGAAGTCCTTGCTCTCTGGGCCCGCGACAAAGAGTGTCGAAGTATTTTGGCATTCCGCGCTGCCGGGATTTGTCGCTTGAGACGCAACTGCTTCATTCTCGGCGTAGGCTCGGTAACGCCCGTCAGGTGAGATAAGCACGGAAGTTCGAGACGTATGAGACCCAGTCAACTTTCCGGTCGACTCGTTATAGCAGGTCGCCTTAGCCCATCGACGACCTTTGCTGATTGTTTTCATCTTCCATTGCGCTTGCAGGTGCGTGGAGAATTCGTTAAAGCTGACGCTGCTAGCTTTCCCATAACCTAGAAACGCCCCCTGTCAATCCAAGAATTAACTTCATCCGCAACCGAGAACGGCTTCGTAGGCGTTGTTGCAAATCGCGTATCCAATTGATTCGCGTTCATTTCCAGCGGGTTGGCTTCATAGGAACCGCCGCTCAGAAAGCCCTTCACGTATTTGGCAGCGAATTTCGCCAATCCTAGCTTTTCATACTGAACAACGTGAACAAGTTCATGAAAAAGCACCCGATCCGTGAAAGGCTCGTTGAAGACCACTGTATCCAGATAGGTAATTGCGGCCATGTCCGCAAAGTTCGGCAGCGAGCCAGCTTCGAAACCCATCTTCAAGAGTTCCCCATAGAAGTGTGGGTTGCTGACTAGCTCTCCGGCAAGGACGACAACGCGCGCCGACTCCAAGGTTGCTGCCGGAAAGAAGGGGTGCATGGCCGCCCTTTGGTTCTGGCTGAGAGCCACAGCCTTGCCTCTATACGTCTCCCGCTGCCCGCCAATGTAAGCCGCGACCTGCTGAATGAACCTTTCAACTTGGTCATCTTCGAGTTTAGGAAAAGCCATCGCGAATCTCCGGGTTTCCTAGTGGCAGATAGTGGCTCAGCTTGAAATGCGCCGGAAAAACCGCACGTAAACAAACGCCAACGTACCGACGAGCAAGCATAGAACTCCAGCAGCAGCAGAAATCAGCATTGGAATGCCAAATATCATGAAGAGTACTGCAACTCCCATGTTCTTTTCACCGGGAGTCTTGGCCTGTTCCCAGCGAGATGAAAGGTCTAAAGATGCGTAAAGCACTACGGACAAGCCAATCAGGGTCAACCCTGTTAATGATAACGGTCTTCTGATGCCTTTTTTCACGTAGTCCAATGATCACACCAATTCTCCCTTAGTCACCAGACGAGATCGCTTACGATATTGTCAGCAATGAAACTAGCCCACTACGAAGCGGAGGCGTCCTTTAAGATGGACCAATGAATTCTGGGAATCCCATCCACTGGACTGACCCAAGTACTTGGCCATCGATTGTTTACGTCTGGCTGGCAATGTTTGCTATGGGCTGGGTGAAGCCGCTCTGGCGCTGGTGTCAGCGGAACCGAGCAAGCAGTTGGCCCACTGCGACAGGACAAATCGAAACGATCTCTGTGAGCGAGGCCAAGCGATCTTTCTTCTCCGGCTCCCCAAGGGGCAGTGCGCCGTCCTATGTGGCGAAACTCAATTATTCTTACTCCATTGGAGGACACGCTGAGGCAGGTTTTTACAATCGAGAATTTGGAACGGAGGAAGAATCTTCTGAGTTCGTCCGAGACTTGAAAGGAAAGCCCGTAGCAGTTCATTACAATCCAAACGAGCCATCTTCTTCGGCCCTCTCTGAAGCCTCCATCGAAACGCTGCTTCAAACCCGTGCACCTAGACCACCTTGGGACCTCAGCGCGATCCCACGCTCGGATGCTGTTCCTGAGTGGCTCCAACCGTGGGTATGGGTTTTCATTGGACTTTCCGCCATGGGATTTGTACTCAGTCTGTGGGTACATTTTGGTGCTGTAGCGGGTCGCCGAGTGGCTCCCGCAGAATTTTTCTGGATTCTGCACATCGGTATCTTCGTCGTTTGGTTTCCAGCAGTAATGGTGGCACAACGGCAGGCAGGCAATTTGAAACGCAAAGACTTTTGGAAGACCGTCCTTAAAGGCTCGCCGGACTGGATAAAGTACTTGGTTTACGGATTTCTTGGATACGCAGTCGTCAATTTTGTGATCTTCTTTCAGGCTCCAACCGAGGGCAATGGTGGTGCCAACCCTCCGGCTATGGTCTGGCGCCTATTTTCTGGGCATTGGATGGTGTTCTATCTCGCGGCGTTCGCCATTCTATATTCAGCGGCACGCCAAGACGGCGAAAGAGTCCGCTGTGTGAACGGGCACGCGGTTCAAACAACCGCGAATTTCTGCGCTCGTTGTGGTCAGCCAGTGATGCGCCCCTGAATGGGCCTACGCTGATCGCAGCGCAGTGTCCATCCCCAGTTACTTTCCTTTCAGAGTACGTCTGGCGTATCCCCTCCTGACCAAGATAAATTGCATCCCGGAGGAATCATGGACCTAATAGCGGCAATCAAGCGTGAAGAACGAAAGCTCGAAAAAGAGTTGGGTAACTTACAGCACCGATTGAATGGTATCCGGACTGCGGCAAAAGCACTGGGCAATACTACGAGCCGAGAATTCTCTCAGGTCAAGAAGCACGTGATGTCGGCGGCTGCAAGAGCGAAGATTTCAAAGGCAACAAAGGCGCGGTGGGCAAAATTTAGAGCCGAGAAGAACAAGAAGGCGAAGGCTGCCTGACGGAAACTGGGCAGACTCCTTCCATAGGAACCCTCCTTATACGGTGACCGAGGAAGGCTGTCAAAAGAGTCGCGAGGTAGGTTGTTTTCTGGGGTTGAAACCTGGGCGGAGGAACTCCGGGGAGAGTGAGCCACAGAAGAAAATCAGCAAAGAAGGAGACCGGTATCGGAGAACCATGATGGTACAGGGCGCGCATTACATTCTGGGGCCTTTTGGAGCAGACAGTGATCTGCGGAGATGGGGACTGAAGCTGGCGGAGCGAGGAGGAAAAAATGCCAAGAAACGAGCGGTGGTTGCCGTGGCTCGAAAGTTGGCGGTATTGCTACATCGGTTGTGGGTGAGCGGAGAGGTGTACGAACCATTGCGCAATAGCCAAAAAGCGATGCGCGCCGTGGCCTAGAGAGTTTCGATCCGAACAGCTGAGCTCAACCGCCGAGTCCAGGTGACTGCGACTAAGTCCTGGGGCCCAACTCCCACAGAAACGGTGGGAAGAGAGGACGCTAATCAGGTAGCAGCACCTATGGAAACGAGAACACCCCCCTAGCACCGAGCGAATCTCGCTCACAAAAGAGTGCGGATGGAAGGATGGCGACCGGGGCGGGCTTAGCTGAATGGGAACAGACTCACGGAAAGAAAAAAGCAAAGTGTGTCTTGACCTCGACCGGCCTTCTCATGGAAGGACTTGCGTTCCCTCCTGCGAGGTAAAGAGTCACGAAATCACTGATAAGATTCCAATAAATGTCCGGGGGCAGACTTGGGAATTCGGGGCCTATTCACAAAGAGTCCGCAGAAATTAGAAGTTCACGGCACTAAGGCCCTCGTGTGTGGTCTACATTCGAAATTTGACGAACTGATCAAAGCCGACAGCAGCGTTTATTCCCAGTTTTATCCTTCAACGACGGTCACACCCACCACTGGCATCCGTGAGTTACTGGGGACGATAAGAGGATTTGACATCGTCCACCTTTTCGCTGACGTGTCCCCGACGGGCATCATGGCAGACACAAAAGGGAATGAACTTGTTGGAACGGAGCTAATCGGAAAATGCTGCGATTCGGACGTTAAACTGCTTTGGGTAGCGAGCGATAACAAGCCGGATGGTTATATCAAGGGCTTCAAGGTTGCGAAACCTCTGAACTTAGTCATGACCATAAATCGAAACGGCCCGAGTTTTTCCACTTTTCTGGGCCAACTCCTGTCAAGGATGTCGAGCGGGGAAACCATGCCTACCGCGTGGGCGGCGCTTGCACCGCAGACTCAGCATGACCCACGTCAGGCTCGCTTGCCTGCGACGATCTTTTCTGCCGGACGCGGCGGCGTCAAGTTGCGGTAGAACTGTGCGCCACGTGCTGCTCAAATACGCGGTTACCGTCCAAGTGAAATTTGACTTTTCCGATTACCCGACTTATCAGGAGTTAGCGTCAATCTGAAAGGCCCGGCCGGCAACTACCTAATCGCGTCCACCATCTTCTGCGCTCAACGGGATCAGGTTTAATTGCTCTGTCTTTTTGTCGCCCTCTTCGACTTCGATGCTGGTGGACTTCTCCAGATACGCCTTCAGAAATTCCGGGTCTTCCCAAACGCCGCGATGTATACCTGCCCAACTGAACAGGCGGTAACTTCCAGGTGGAAGTCCCGGTATATCAAACTGACCGTATTGATCTGTATCTGTGAAGTAGGAAGCGCGCACAACTTTCTTCTCCGGGATTGCCACCACCCATGCGCTAAAGGCCGGAAGATTATTTTCATTTACCACTACACCTTTTATATGAGCTCCACGCGAACTCAAGGTAATTTCGAGCCGTCCCACGGAATCCTTGCCAACGCGAATCCTTGTATCCGGCAAGACACGCTCGTCGTATCGCAACTCTTTGATGTAACAATCCTTTGAGACCCCAAAAAGTTTGACTCGGAATTCCCCCTCAGGGACGCCTTTCAAAACAAACTGGTTTTTATCGTCAACCGGTCCACTAGCGTGAACCGGCAAATTTTCCATCGATTCCGCGTGGACGATCAGCGGTGGCCCTTCAAGTTTCGGCGCTCCTTCCCAAATTACTCGACCAGAAATATTCTCGTATTCGCCCACCAACAATTCCGCACCTTCCACGTCAGCGTTCGTCACGTTAACGTCTTGGCGAGCCCCATGTGAGCTCCCGTCCGACCGCGAAAAAAAACCGACGGTCACGGTATAGTTCGCCGAAGGAGCTCCGGCAATCTCAAAGGAGCCATCGGCAGCGCTCATTGCAGCCATACCCTGCGTATCCCAATCGGTTTCTTCACCTCTTCGCAAGGCCGATACTAGAAACGTCCTCCCGCCTTTTACTTTGGACGACGGATCCACGATTTTCCCGCGAATCTTGTAGACCGCAACCTTTTTCAAAATTATGTCGATGGAACTAATCTCATCGCCGGATTTTACGGTGATTACAGTTGCCTTTCCCCAACTCGCCACGCCAGGATAATAAATTCTCGCATACGCTCTCCCGTCCAAATTCTTGTCGGTTGCGATGAACCTGGTGCTACCCCCCATGGGGTTCCACCTTTCAGGCGTCGCACGCACCAGGTATCGCCCAGGGTTTAACTCATAAAGGCGGAACTCACCCAGGTCGTTCGATTCGCAGTCAGCGTTAGTTTCAAAATGTATTTTTCCCTCGTCGAATGCTTCACGAAGGGCGCTGACACGAATGCCTAGCATAGGCTCTCCGTCTTCATCGAAAACATGACCCGTGACTACCCCAGTTTTTCCCAGTTTAAAAATCAGTTCCGCCAATTTTTGTCCCGGCCTCAATGTTAACGTCGACCCGGGATCGCCATTCCGCTTCTGGCCGTACTGCATCGCAACATATCCGTCGTGCCGCACCGACAATTGATAGCGACCCGCAGGGATATTTCTTAACTCAAAGTGTCCGTCCGCGCCGGTCGAGGTGGTAATAGCATTTTGTTGATTTTCATCGCTGACCATCAACACCGTGGCGCCCTTCAGGGGTGTGCCATCGATATTTCGTACCACCACCCCGGAAACCGTGCACGTTGTTTCGGGCCGCTCAGTAGTTGTTGGAGGCTCTTGTGCAGCCACGGAAGCGGTAAGCAAAAGCGGCAGTAGCAGCGGCGCATGCCAGCGCATATAAACCTACCTCGCTGATCATTATAATTGAATGATCGCACCGATCAGAGCCTGATTAACGCGGTTACCGGAGACGTGGTTTGCCGGAAAGCAGTGGTCCGATAACGCGACTTACCAAGCGCTAAGAGGAGTTTTCTCACTCCCGTTGTTTGTTTCCCCTGCTGTAAGTGCTTTATAAGGCTGTCGCATTCCGTGGCGAGTTGGTTGAGCCCACTCGGGTCATTCAACTGGGGGAGAGACCGCCAAAAATCTCGCAATTGGATGGCAGTCGTCAGTGAAGGCACGTAGTGCGTGCGTTGCAGACCGCGAATCAGTTGAATTGTCTGCCCGTAGCGTAAGCGCAGTGGTGCGTCGGGCTTCGCGTCTTCATTCCACCACCCGTGCTCAAGCTTGGGTCCCGTCGCTTGCCAGAACGCCAATTCCTTCTCCAATCGGTTGCTCAATTCTTCTCCGGCTGATTCACCACCCGCTTCCGAGTAAGCTTTGATTAAATCCTCTGCCTCAAGCGCATATTCTGGGTTATCCAGCATTGTCCGAATTGTCGCCAGTGCTGGAGGCCCACACTTGCCCAACTGTTCCAAAGCGAACTCTCTCGCTGGAAACGCATCGGAATGTACGTAGGGCTTTAGGCGTTCAGCACGTTCACCCTTATCTTGTAGGCGCACGGAATCGTTGAGGTCTTTCTGCATCTGAATAATCTCCGCGACCCTCGCATGAACGGCTGCCAAAGACTTATCCCATTTCAAAAGCACGCTGGGTCCGGGATTCGTCCACTGCATGAATACGTAGAGTTCGGAGCCATCCAGCCAAATTACCGAGGACCTGATTTCGCGAAAGAAGTCTGAAGGCTCCCATTTTGGGGGCTTTCCTGTTGTGTTCGCGGAGTTCGGTGGTCGCTCATCTTCGCTTTCGTGCCGCGTGAAAAGAATAAGGTGTGAGCCTACGGGCTGTCTCGGAATGTCTTCTATGTTCCCTTTGCCGGACGGCTGAAATGGTCTGCTTTGATTGAGATAGGATGCGATGGGAATGGCGTGTGGACCGGGTTCTAGGTGTGGCACGCTGACGTGGTCGCCAGCGTTCAGGTTGCCCTTCCACGACTCGATTACTTTGAATTCACCATCCTGTGGCGTGACCTCCGCCAGCACAATGTGCGTTGCATTCCAAGAGCAGTAGTCAAGACCAAACGACGGCTGAAAACTGCCAAACGCAGGGACCAACAGGGCAGCCAGGAGGACTAGCAAGAAACAAGTGCAGCAAAAAGTAGATTTGCTAAACCACATGGCTCATTCGAGACTCTGGTCCCGCCACACAACGGAACCTGAGTGTAGTCTACTCCAACTACCAGCAAAGTCCTGGTAAACGCCGTTACCGTCCAAGTGAAATTTGACTTTTCCGATTACGCGACCGGGACTTGAGTCGAACTCTCGACTATACTGCCAACGCATTGCATCGCCGAATGAAGGTAGCGTGATGCGTCGGAAGAACAGGAGAAAACCGATTGCGCTTTGGATCGTCGCCATCGTCGTTCTTTTAGCGTCAGTAGTCACGGCGGCGGTACGAGTCTTGGGTCTCGACGTACATTTCCGCTGGAAGTAGCATAACTCAGGCATTCGTCCGGTTCGGACGACCCGTCTTCCGTTTCATCCCATTCTCCGGTAACGCGACGCGCAGGAAAGGCTCCAACACGTAGCCGATACGATGTGCCAGATATTCTAGTCCGCAGAGGCAGAGGCGAAAGCGGCGGATGCCTTTGCGGGCGCGAGCACGATAAGGACTACGCCGATGACCACGAGGGCGACAGAACCCCACAAAAATCCGACGCGCTGGTTCGCAAACTGGAAGCCCATCGTGCCCATGACGAGGGCGTGCGCGAAACTCGACCAAGCGGTGAAGGCGATGAGGCTTCGGTGCGAGGGAGGGTGACGTGCGGCGATCAACAGGAAAACACCGAGTGTCCCGTAAAGGCTCAGCATCATGTAGTCGCCATAAGCTTCCGCCGGATCGGGATGCCAAAGAGCGTCGGCGATAGGATAAATCCCCGCACAGAAAACCAAGCCTAGGAGCACCAACACAACCTTCAGCGCACGGTCGCGGAGCATCGAAGCCTCCTAACGTTTAGTAAGTCTTGCGGCCAGATTACTTCAACATGAAGGCCCTGGTAACACTATATAAGTATTTCGGTTGCGATATTGGAGTATGCTCCAGCAGAACTCAGGCACCCAAGCGGGCCGCTTGAAGGTCTTGGCCTACACCTGGATACTACATAGCCGGATTTCACGTCGTGACTATTGTGAGGCGTTTATGCGACATATACCCTTGGCGATTGCAACTACAGCGATTGCATTTAGTGGGATTCTCGCTGCGCGCCAAATTCCATCTAAGCAGTCTGAGAGTGCCAACAAACCGACACCGATGGTATTGGCATCAGACGAAGGTGAAAAGCGTGAGTTCCGAGCAAGGCCGGGAGTGACATTCACTCTAAAAATTGGCCCCAAAAACGGCGGCTCTGAGACGATGGCGGTGGTGACGGAAGATATGGCTCCCGGCGATAAAATTCCAACCCATCGTCATCCGCATGCCGACGAGTTGATTCTTATTCGGAGTGGAACTGGAAAAGTGATGCTGGGAGATAAGGTACAGGTTGCGCATGCAGGTGCCGTTGTATTCATTCCGAGAGATACCTGGATAAGTATGGAAAATATCGGGACGGACCACTTAGCCCATACCGACATTTGGTCAGCATCAGGTCACGAGGAGTACATGCGAGCTGTTTCAGTTCCGGTTGGGCAGCCAGTTGTCCCGATGACGGAACACGAGCTAACGGAGATTCGCAAGAAGTATACACACTACGCGATCTTTCAATAGAAGGTCCTCTCAAAACGACGGACCAAATCGTAACGCTGCAATTGAATAGAAAGAATGGCTGGACGCAAGAACTGGGCGTCCCGTATCCGATTCGCTTTCCTAACTCCTTCCATGAGAAGGCCGGTC
>Ga0210384_10007994_pt1 | contig 11091 bp, 11 predicted proteins | sample IncBWH2MmetaG_FD_160574 | JGI IMG/M metagenome (GOLD analysis project Ga0210384, IMG submission 160574) | Forest soil microbial communities from Barre Woods Harvard Forest LTER site, Petersham, Massachusetts, United States - Inc-BW-H-2-M | ecosystem: Environmental > Terrestrial > Soil >...
CAGAGCGCGTGTGGTGCAACGCATCCTCCAGCTCGAGGGCCGCCAGGACGAATTGGAAGGTATTCTCCGCGGTCAAACCGGCCTGCCCGAAAATACGCAGATCGAAATCACACCCGAGGAGGAGCTTCCCGGAGTAGCCGAGCAAGAAGGCGCCAATTTGGTTGCTATGGCGCTCCAGGACAACATCGCGTTGCGTTTTGCTCAATCCGAGGTCCGCGCCAGGGAATTTCGCTTGACGGGTGAAAAACGTGGGTACTACCCGACGTTGCAGCTCGTCTCAGTCTATAGTCGTTTGGCCAACTTTAATAACTATCTGGATTTCTTCAAGAAATTCCAACCCAACAATTTCAATGCCGGCATTCAGATGCAAGTGCCCATCTTCAGCGCGCAGACCAAGGCCAACATTGCCCTGGCGCAAGTGAATCTCGAAGTCGCCAAGGCCCAATTGGCCAACAGGAAAACGGAAATCAGCGCCGCTGTCCGCGTCAAGACGCGCCGCCTGCGCGAGCGCGATGCCGCCAAGGAAGTAGCCCGCCTCGAGCTGCAACTGGCGCAACAAAACCTCGCCGTCTTTCAGTCGCAATTCACCGAAGGCAAGGTCAATGTGCGCGAAGTCGAAAAAGCCCGTCTCGACGAAAGCGATAAGTGGATGGCCTACCTCGACGCGAATTTTCAGCGCCAGCAAGCCCAGCTAGACTTGCTGCAGACCGCCGGGCAGCTTGATAAAGTCTGGCAATAAATTGTCGCGACGCTTGTTCAGCGCCATCTTCGTAGGGGCGCACCATGCTGCGCCCCAAGCGCCCAGGCGTCAGCGACGTAGCTGTAGCTCAGGTCCGCCTTTTGGACCTGAGGCTTTTCCGTTCGGTGGCTCAAATCTGGTGATCCTTGCAGCTTGAACAAAAAAGTCTGAATGCATTTCTCGAAGCCGTAAAGAAACTAGACAATGGTTTCGCCGCGCTCCCCAAGTTTTCCTCGACTCCTTACGACGAAAACCGCCTCCTCGACATCCTTACAGCTACCGCCGATCGCCTTCAGGACAACTACCCCTACTTCCATCCTCTCTATGCCGGCCAAATGCTGAAGCCGCCGCACCCCGTCGCCCGGCTCGCCTACGCCTTGGCCATGTGGATCAATCCCAACAATCACGCCCTCGACGGTGGCCGCGCCACTTCCGCCATGGAAAAGGAAGCCGTCACGGAAATCGCGTCAATGTTCGGCTGGAACAATTTTCTCGGCCATCTCTGTGGCGGCGGGACCATGGCCAATCTCGAAGCCCTCTGGGTCGCGGGTCAAGTCCAGCCTGGAAAGAAGATTTTGGCCAGCGCACAGGCGCACTACACCCACCAGCGCATCAGCAGGGTCTTGCAACTCGAGTTTGAATCCGTCCCCGTCGATTCTCACGCGCGCATGGACATAGACGTGCTTCGAAAGCGTGCGGAGCGCGGCGATATTGGCACTGTAGTCGCCACCATGGGTACCACAGCAACGGGCTCGGTCGATCCGCTCCCGGAGATCCTTGCCCTGCGCGACAAATTTGGCTTTCGCGTTCACGCCGATGCCGCCTACGGCGGTTATTTCGCTCTGGTCGACAATCTTGCCGACCACGCCGATCTTGCGTTCTCCCGCATCAGCGAAGTCGATTCGATCGTCATCGACCCACACAAACACGGCCTGCAGCCCTACGGCTGTGGTTGCGTTCTGTTTCGCGATCCCAAGCTCGGTGCACTATACAAACATGATTCGCCATATACGTATTTCAGTTCCGCAGAATTGCACTTGGGCGAGATTAGTCTCGAGTGCTCGCGTCCCGGCGCTTCCGCTGCTGCCTTATGGGCCACTCAAAAGTTGTTGCCGCTAGAAAAACACGGCGAATTTGCGCAGCGCCTCGCCCGCAGCCGCTCCGCCGCTCTGGCCCTGTACGAAAAAATTAGAGCGTATCACCGCTTTGTTCCAGCCTTCGCTCCCGAACTCGACATCGTAGTCTTTGCTCCGCGCGCCGCCAGCGTCAGCGAAATGTCAGCAAGATCCCGAGCAATCTTCGCCGCAACCGCCGAGCGCGATCTGCACCTCGCCGTGGCGGATCTGCCCGTTGGCTTCTTCCCCAGCCTCTCCGCCAGCGTGCAGCGCGACCGCGAAACTGTAACCTGTCTCCGCTCCGTGCTGATGAAACCCGAGCACCTCGACTGGATCGACCGCATCTGGGAAATCCTCGCCGCCACCGCCGACGATCCACAAATTCCAAGAAATACCTCCCGCTCCCTCGGCCATACCTAAGTAGGCCGCTGTTACGCCCAAAAATTTGCTTGACAACCCATGTACCATAATGATAACATTGGCTATGTTAGCTCGACGGATAATCTCTATTGCTCCCGTCTCCGAAACGCTAACTCCTTTCCCCAGATATTCTTACGGATTCTTTTGCACTTCCGAAAAACTCAACTCTTATAAAATCAACCACTTCCAGGCTCTTTTCGTAAAACACCCGGGGTATGGGGTACCTCTGCGACACCTCCCCGTGCTCCGCCCCTCAGCGTTATCACCGCTCTTCGATTTTCTAAGCCTTTGTTTTCAGAACCTTACAAATCCCTTTTCCCATAACCCCTTTCCTCTCACATCTATACAAAACCCTGGGGGTGTGGCGGGTGTCACCCTCCGCAGCCGCGCTTTTGCGAAGGCCCTGCAGGCAGGTACGGTCTCCGCAAGTACCGTCATATCGCCAGCAGATCGCAAAGGAGAACTAAGGCAAATGCGAAACGCACGCAACTTTGCGTCCCGTTTAATGCTCTATATCGCCATTCAATGCACAGAAACACCATTCAGAGAAAGGTTTGGAGCCACAAACCCAACTCCGGTAGACTAGATGCTGAATCTTTTGGGGGCTCCGCGCAGTTATTCCATCTGTGGGTACATCTGCGGCCTGCGGGGCGGCACAATCTCACGAGCGGTACTGAGGGTGAAGAATGCCGGATGTGATGAAAACATTGCTGTTGAATCCGCCAAGCTTTGAGAATTTCGACGGCGGAGCGAGTTCGCGGTGGCCCGCGACACGCGAGATTGAATCGTATTGGTATCCCGTTTGGCTGACCTATCCCGCCGGCATGATTCCCGGCAGCCGTTTGCTGGATGCCTCGCCGGCCAAAATCAACTGGCAACAAACCGTTGAAATCTGCAAAGACTATGAATTCCTCGTTCTGTTTACTTCCACCGTTGGTTTCGAGAGCGACGTCAAGCTGATTCGCAAGATCAAGGAAGCCAATCCGAGCCTTAAGATTGCCTTCGTCGGCCCTCACGGCCACATCAAGCCGGACGAAACGCTGAACGCCAGCGAAGACATCGAGTTTGTGACCCGCGGCGAATTCGATCATTCCGTGGTCGAGTACGCGCACGGCAAGCCGCTAAATGAAATCCTCAGCGTCAGCTATCGCAAAGACGGCAAGATTGTGCACAACGCGGAGCGGCCGCAACTGCACACTGCCGAGCTCGACGCCCTGCCGTTTGCCACCGACATTTACAAGCGCGATCTGAAGATCGAAAACTACAACGTTCCGTTTTTGCTGCATCCTTTCGTTTCCTTCTACACCACGCGCGGCTGCCCGGCTCTGTGCACCTTCTGCATGTGGCCGCAGACAATCTCCGGCCACGCCTGGCGCACCCGCTCCACGGAAAACGTGGCGCGCGAAGTGAAGCAAGCCATCGAATATTTCCCGCAGATGAAGGAAATTTTCTTTGACGACGATACCTTCAACATTCGCAAGGATCGCGTGCTCGATCTCTGCAGCAAGTTCAAGCCCCTGAAATTCCGCTGGTCGTCCACCGCACGCGTACACAGCGACTATGAAACGCTGAAAGGTATGGCGGACGCGGGCGCGCGCCTCTTCATCGTTGGATTTGAATCCGGCGACCCGCAGATTCTGAAAAATATCAAGAAAGGCGCGACCATCGAAATGGCCCGCACTTTCATGAAGAATTGCCGCAAGGTCGGCATTCGCGTGCACGGCGACTTCATCATCGGTTTGCCCGGCGAAACACGCGAGACGATCCAGAAGACCATCGATTTCGCCAAAGAGCTCGATTGCGAAACGATTCAAGTTTCGCTCGCGCATGCCATGCCCGGCACGGAATTGCATGAATCCATGTCCAAGCAGGGCTTCCTGAGAGTGGAAGCGCTTGCCGATTCCGGCGGGCATCAGTTGCCGCACATCGAATACCCGCATTTGTCCAAGGCTGAGATGATGGGTGGCGTAAACCGCTTCTACGACGAATATTATTTCCGCCCCAAAGTTGTGTGGCGCATCGTCCGCGAAGCGTTGTGGGACGGCAACGAGCGCAAGCGCCTCTACCACGAAGCCGTAGATTTCCTGAAGCTCCGCTCCGAACGTTGGAAGTGGGTGCGCCAGGGCGGCGACATCGAAAAGACCATGATCACCGTGCCGGAGACGCCGTCCGCTTCCGGAAACGATTAATTTTCAACACATGGGACACGAGTTACGGATTCGGATCAAGACCCTGGTCATGATCCTTGCAATGGTGGTGTGCGCCAACGCCGGCGACCTCATGCTGAAACGCGGCATGACGCAAATCGGCGCCGTGGAAATTTCCGCCGCGGGATTGCGCCACGCATTTGCCTCTACAGTGACCAACGGGACGATCTGGATCGGCATCGTGTTTCTTGTCGGCTTCATGGTCAGTTACATGACCGTGCTGAGCTGGGCCGATTACAGCTACGTGATGCCCGCAGGCGCGTTCGGGTACGCACTGCTGACGCTCCTGGCAGTGGTGTTCTTGCATGAGAACGTTTCGCCGCGCCGCTGGGTCGGCGTCGTCCTGATTTGTATCGGCGTTTTGCTTGTCGGGCAGACGCGGCCGCGCACCACGGAAGTCATGGCGCGCGAGGTGGCGGCATGATGCGCGTCGCGTTGCTGCTTGCCGTGCTGATCGTGGGAAGCACCGGTGGGGAAATTGCGATTACCCATGGCATGAAAGCGACCGGCGAGCCGGCGCGCTTGCGCCCGCGCGAACTGCTCGCGTTTCTTGCGCGTGCCTTACGCAGCGGGTGGTTCTGGGTCGGTGTGCCGCTGATGGCCCTCTCTTTCTACTCATTGCTGGTCCTGCTGTCTTGGGAGCCGATCAGTTTTGTGATTCCCGCCTCCGCGCTGAGTTATGTCGTCGGCACGCTGGGGGCGAAATACATTTTGCGCGAAGACGTGAGTCCTGCCCGGTGGATTGGTGTGGTGCTGGTGTGCGCGGGAGTTGCACTTGTTGCCGCAGGTTGATACTCGCGCTCTGCTTGCCGGAGAGCCGCGCAGCGATTCCCATACCCGCAGCATGGAATTAACCCGCGCAACCGCGGTTGTTCTGCTGTTCGTTCTTTCCGCTCTCATTTATCTCGGAAATGCCGGCTTTCCGCCTCTCCTCGACGATGCGGACTCCTCGCACGCGATGGTGTCGCACGAAATGTTGCAGCGGCACGATTGGGTGATCCTGTACATGAACGGCATTCGGTATCTGATGAAAGCGCCGCTCCACTATTGGGCGGTGGCCATGAGTTATGCCGCGCTTGGACAGAATGAATTTTCAACGCGCTTGCCCGTGGCGCTGGCGATGATTGGTTTAGTGCTGCTGGTCAATGAATTTGCGCGCAGATTTTTTGGAGTTCGCGCCGGATTCTACAGTGGATTAGTTGTGTGCACGAGCGCGGGATTTTTTCTATTTACGCGCATCATGATTCCGGAAGCGATCTATGCTCTGGAATTTACGGCAATATTTTATCTTTTTCTGCGCGGCTGGACAGGCTCGCTTGATCCTCGCATGGCATACTGGGGCGCCGCAGCGTTAACCGGGCTGGCCATGCTGACGCGGGGCTTGGTCGGTGTAATTTTTCCGGCGGCCATCCTGTTTCTGTTTATTGTTGCAACGCGATCTTGGAATCGATGGCGGGAGTTGCACCTTTTTTCGAGCGCGGCAATTTTTCTGCTGGTAGCGGCGCCCTGGCACATTCTTGCGAGCCTTCGCGCAAGTAGCTTTTTTTGGTCCTACTTCATCAATGAACATCTGAAACGCGCGATCGGAACGCGCTATCCTCCTGATTATGAGGCCGTGCCGCTGTGGCTCTGGCTGGGCGCGCACCTGGTTTGGTTTTTTCCGTGGAGCATTTTCTTTCCCGGTGTCTTGAAGTTGATTCCGCCGCCCCGAACTTGGAAGAATTTGCCGGCGGAGGGACAGGCGCGCTTGCTGCTGGTTTTGTGGTCCGGATTTATTTTGCTGTTTTTCTCCCTGACGTTTGGCTCCCGCATGGAGTACTACAGTTTTGGCGCTTGGCCGTCGATGGCCATGTTGCTGGGAATCAGCCTGGCGAAAGCAGAGGAAGAGGGAAAGCGTTGGTTAGTACGCGTGCAAGCGGCGCTTGCGGTCGTAGGTGCGGCGCTGGCCGCTGTGCTGATCGCGATGCTGTGGATCTCCGCCAAAGTACAGGTGAACGGCGACATCTCTTCGTTGTTGAAAGAACACGAAAACAATTTTTATCGTGTGTCCATGGCGCACATCCTGGATTTGACGCCACAGGCGTTCGCATTGCTTCGCTTGCCTGCGGCGCTCGCTGCTGCCGCGTTTCTCTTTGGACTGGCTGCCGCGTGGTGGCTGCGGCGTAAGCGGCGGGATCAAGCCGCGGCGATTTCTCTGGCTATCACCATGGCTGTGTTTTTCTTCGCGGCGAATATAGCTCTCGGCGTTTTCGGGCCGTATCTCTCTTCGAGATCATTGATCGGCAAAGTTTCATCACAAATTGCTTCCGCCGATGCGCTGGCCCTTTACGGCGAATTCGACGCCATGTCCGGCGTTGCGTTCTACACCGGCCGGCAATTGCTTTTATGGAATGGCCGCTACAACAATCTGCAGGCGGGTTCGTATTATCCGGATGCGCCGCACATTTTCTTGACCGATCCCGAATTCCTCGATTTGTGGAAGGGACCAAAGCGTGTGTTCCTGTTTGTGCCTTCCGAGCAGCGCGCTGCCGCGGCACAGCGGCTCCCCTCCACGGGAACATTTCTAATGGCCGAAAGCGGCGGCAAAGCGGTGTACGCTAATCGTCCGGCCGCTTCCGTGGCCGCTTCGCAATAGACGTCATGAATGAAACGGTGGTGTCGATGCTGCGCGTGGCCGTGCTCGTGCTTGCTGCCGGCCCGCTGGTCTATTACTTGCTTTCGCTTTACTGCACCGTGGAATATTTTTGGGCTGTTCGCAGATTGCCGCCGCGGGATGATTCCTTCGCACCGCCGGTCAGCATTCTCAAGCCAGTACGTGGCGTTGACCTGGGCGCCTACGAAAATTTCGCAAGTTATTGCCAGCTCGATTACCCGGAATATGAGTTGGTGTTTGCCATGGCCGACCCGCACGACCCGGTGATTCCAGTTATCCAGAAACTCCAGCGCGATTTCCCTAACGCGCGGATTCGATTTGTCACCGACGTGCCGCGTATCGGCGAAAATAACAAGGTGAATAGCCTGTGCCGACTGGTTGCGGAAGCGCGCCACGATTTGCTGGTCATGACGGATAGCGACGTTCGTGTGGAGCGAGATTACTTGCGCGAGGTGGTCGCTCCGTTTGCGGATAGGCGGGTGGGCGCGGTTACTTCGTTTTATCGCTGCGCCGGCGGGGGAAGGGTCGCCGCGGATTTGGATATGCTCGGTATGTGCATGGACTCGGTGCCGAGCGCTTTGGTGGCGCGTAGGCTCGAGGGCAAAGTGCAATTTGCATTTGGCTGGACGATGGCTACGAGCAGAGAGCGATTGGCGGAGATCGGTGGCTGGGAAGCGATGGCCAATCATCACTCAGACGATTTCGAGCTGGGCAATCGTATCGCTGGCAAGGGACATCGCGTGGAATTGATGCGTCAGCCGGTGTGGATGGTTTTTCCGAAGCAGAGGTTCGGCGAATATTTGCGGCATGAATTGCGCTGGGCGATCGGGCTTCGCAACGTGCGGCCTGCGGGTTACGCGGGAATGATTTTCACGCATGGGCTGCCGTGGGCGATTCTGGCCGCAGGTGTGGCCGCTGCTTCCGGATGGACTGTCCTAGCAGTGGGATATATCGCCGCCTATTTGATTTTGCGCCTGGGCGTTGCTTATGCGGCCGGTGTTTGGGGATTACGCGACGATAAAATTGCCGGGAAGCTGTGGCTAGCGCCGTTACGCGACGCGATCAGCGCGACGGTGTGGTTCGCGGGGTTTTGTACCAACAAAATCACTTGGCGCGGACTTGAGTACCGCGTGAGGCGCCGGCTGCTGGAGCCGGTGAATCCTTTGCAGCCGCAGGCGCTACAGGCACAGGAACGAAGCGCGCGGGGAACGAAGTGATAGGGTTTGGAATTTCTGTTATGCAGTTCGGAGTGCGTGAATGGCGCACATATCTCCTGCTGCTGGCGGCCGCGCCGTTGGCTTACTACATTGCGGCAACCATTGCGGCCATCCGGTTCTTCACGCGCGAGCGAGCTCGTAAGCGCGCGGCCTATTCTCCGCCCGCTAGTTTGCTGAAACCTGTGCGAGGGATCGATTTCGGTTCGTACGAGAACTTCGCAAGTTTCTGCATGCAGGATTATCCCGAGTACGAAATCCTCTTTGGTGTGGCCGGCGATGCCGATCCCGCCGTGCCCTTGATTCAGCGGCTTATCAGGGAATTTCCGCAACGGCGGATCAGCCTCTTTGTCGGGGCGGAGCAAATTGGCGCGAATCGCAAGGTCAATATGCTTGCGCGCCTGGCACGTGAGGCGCGCCACGAAATCCTTGTCTTGACCGACGGCGACATACGCGTCAGTCAAAACTATCTGCGAGAAGTGGTCGCGCCTCTCAACGACAAGAGCGCCGGCGCGGTGACTTCGTTTTATCGCGCCATAGCAGAGAAAAGTCTTGGCGCAGAGCTGGAGGCCGTTGGTGCGGCCAGCGATTTCTTCGCGGGCGTGCTGATGGCCAATTGGATGGAAGGAATCACGTTTGCGCTGGGCGCCTCAATCGTCACGACAAAAGAATGGGTTACAAAAATCGGCGGATTCGCGGCCATCGCGGACCTGCTCGCGGACGACTACGAGCTAGGTAATCGCATCGCCCATGCTGGAGGCAAGATTCTGCTTTCTCACGAAGCGGTTTGGACGATGTATCCGGCGCAGGCCGCGCGTGGATTTTGGCAGCATCAAGTGCGCTGGGCGCGCACCGTACGGCTTTGCCGTCCGCTATCCTTTGCAGGATTGATTTTCACGCATGGATTGCCTTGGGCCGTGCTCGCCGCTGTGATTGCTCCAACGACGGGGATCGCTACTGCATACCTGCTTGCCTACCTCGTTCTGCGCTTGACGATGGCGTGGACCGTCGGCGTGTGGGGTGTGGGTGACGACGTGGTGCGTCGCAAACTCTGGCTGGTCCCGTTGCGAGACGCCATCTATTTCGCCGTGTGGCTCGCGAGCTTTGCATCCAATCGCATTCACTGGGGCGGAGAAGAATTCATCCTGCGAGAAGGGAAGCTGGTTTCAGCAGCTTCCTCAGAATCACGGGAGGCGCGCCTCGCATCGCAAGCTCGGCGGTAAGGTCTGAAAGGGGCTCAGGTATTGGTTGGCGATCACTTTGCGTTATGCCGGGATGTTGACTGCGGGCTTGACGATTTTTCCCGCGACAAAAGCGAACAAACCGATGATGATGCCGGAAATCACACCGACGATGGGGCCTACGCAGGCCATCATCAAACGCGGATGGGTGGGAAGCGGCATGGAAGTCATCATCGCCGCCTCTTTCGGGTGACTAGCGATGTACTGCGAGAAAAATACGATGTGCGCGCCCGTCACCCAGACACTGTTTACGATTCCGACGAGCAAGCCGTGAAGAAAATGCCGGTCTGGACGTTTTCGCGCGATGAGGTAAGCGCAAACGAGAAAAATCAGCAACCAGAAGATGGGCTCGACATTGGAAGGGATCACAAATACGGTACCGATCGCCATCGCTAACCCGAAAAGAGACAAGCCGAAGATCAATTTCCAATCTATGGAAGTCCTTTCCTAAGGAAGCGAATTTGGGCCAAAGCGTGTGTAAGGCCGAGCGCACAGCTGCGGTTTATATGGGCAAAGTATGTTACCGACGGGCAGAAATTGTCTCAGAAAAGGCAATTCAAGGGGCTAGCGCAGTTGATTTCTGCCGAAATGGCGTGTTGGTTGACGCACTCGCGAATCCCTATTAAATTAGAAGAGTCGAATCGTGGCTGTCCCGATCCGCGGGAAGATGCTGCGATTCCTTTTTGTTCCTCCCCGCTGGGAGGTCGTCCAATTGGTAGGACTCCAGACTCTGGATCTGGCTATCCTGGTTCGAGTCCAGGCCTCCCAGCCAATGTTTTAGAATCAGTGGCTTACGCTCCTTCCTAAGAGCAAATCCTAAGAAATCTCCGCAACTCAGTATTAGGTTTCGGAGGATTTGCGATGGCCCAAGCCAAATACTCGCTCTACAAAAGGCGAGTTTCGCCCTCGCACCTGACCGGACGTGCGCAATGAGCGAAACAACGCCGCAATGGCATCCGCCAGCGACGCGCGACTGGGGCAAGGATCCCGCCGGCCAAAAGACAGGCGACCAAGGCGCCAGTCGCTACTCCGGCACCTGCCTTCAGAGCGCCCCATCTCACGGCATGAGCCAGCATGGGGAGGGCAAGCCCTGGTTGGAAGTAAGGGATCCTCAAATCTTCCGTCAGCAGGTGCAGGAATTCAATGTGCGCCTCGTCCCCGGAGCGGCTCAAAGCGTTTACAATCGCGCTGTTCAAAGGCTTGGCTCACGTTTCCATAAGTTCCAAGAAGGCCTTGGAATCGCCGGTTGGACTATAATCCGCGGATGGCATCCGGAGAACATGGTTCCCGCCAGCCTGTCCGCTCAACCGATCCGCAGCCGGATGGCGCATTGGCGAAAGACCTCGCCAGTGAGGATATTTTCGAAATCTTGAGAATGATTCTCGCAGGCGCGTCTTTGAAGGAAGTGCTGACGAGCGTGGCGCGGGTTGTTGAATCTCATCGTGAAGGAATGCTCTGCTCGGTTTGGCTTCTTGATCAAGACCGTGTACACATGCGGGCTA
>Ga0210384_10007995_pt1 | contig 11090 bp, 11 predicted proteins | sample IncBWH2MmetaG_FD_160574 | JGI IMG/M metagenome (GOLD analysis project Ga0210384, IMG submission 160574) | Forest soil microbial communities from Barre Woods Harvard Forest LTER site, Petersham, Massachusetts, United States - Inc-BW-H-2-M | ecosystem: Environmental > Terrestrial > Soil >...
CTCTGAGCAATTCCCGGCGAGCACTTCACAAGCGGTAAAGTGCGAGTGCGGTTTTCGTAACACCGAGTGATTTGTCATGAGCATGTCATTGCGCGATCAATTGCTGCAGGCGGGCTTGGTCAATGAGAGGCAGTCCAAGGAAGCCGAACGGCAACTGCGGCAACAAGAGCGGGAGCGGCAGCAACTACCGAAGGACAAGCGCGCCATGGCGTCCCACGCGGAACTCGCTGCGAAGCAGCCGCAGCTCGCCAAAGCCGATCGCGATCAGGAGCTGAGCCGCCGACAAAAGGAACAGGCGGACAAAAAAGCCCGCCACGCGCAGATTGAGCAACTGATCGAACAGAACCGCTTGCCGCGAGCTCAGACTGATGAACGATACAATTTTGTCGATGGCAATAAGGTACGTCGCATCCCCGCCGATCACTCGGTGCGTGAGCGGCTCAGCCGTGGCGAGATTGCGATCGTTCGCCGCAACGGAGGCTATGAGCTCGTGCCAGCAGAAACTGCAGCCCGCATTCGCGAGCGCGATGAGCGCGCGGTGATCGGATGCGGCGTCGCCCACGACGCAGTTACCGCTGATGGCGTGCCAGAGGACCTGATGTGGTGAGCTATGCCATCGGAGAGAGTGATCAGTTGTTGATCGCCATCGAACTGCGCTAAATCGCCGACGCCCTTGAGGCCATTCGCGGGGAGCTGGTCGGCATCGCTCACGCCGGCGGCTCGCTATCGAGCCAGCAGCCCGTGGCGATAGGGAGACCTTGAGATGGATACCAACGAACTTATCCAAGCGGCGGCCGCGATCGCGGGCCAACTGGCCGCACAGTCTTTCAACACCGGGAACATTTCGGCCGGGAAGATTCAAGAGATTGCCAAGACTGCGGTGGCGATCGCGCGAGATCGAGACCGAAGCGCGGGGCTCGTATACGGCGTGAGCTACGCGACTGCGTCGAGCACGTTAGGTTCTCGGGGAGCAGAAACGCCGCCCCGCTGGCGGCCGACCGTGCGCACCCTAATCCAGTCCTGAGCCGTTAGCAGGCTGTTTGCGCCGTTTTCAAATGGACGCCAAGTTTGATTTGCATCCACCTATCGGTCTTCGACAAAAGAACGCGTCGGCTTAATGCGACGCGTTGCGGCCGTCCCGTTCCGGTGCGATGGTCCTTCAACTGTTCGACGAGGCCTGCCCATGAGTCACCGTCTTCGGCGAGTTGCACCAGTGCCTGTTTGGCCGAGCTTCACCGGTTCAGCGCAATACGTCGGCACAAGCGCGGTTGGACAGGTCTCGGTGTACGTCGACCCTTCCCTGGGCGCGCCCGCGATGCAGAACGCCACGGACCTGCTCGCGGACGCCGGTCGGGTCGTCAACGCGAATGTCGCGATCTTCGGAACGCCCAGTCAGCCCGTAAACGTAATTGTGTTTGCGCTCGACGGCCGTACGGACGGTACCGGAGGAGCCGACCACAATGCCTGTGATTTCACCAACGGCGGCAACATCGAGGTTTGCGCGTCCTTCGGGAACTCTGCGCGGGTCTCTGCGCTCTTCGAAGCCGAGCTCAGTGAGTGCGCGATGGGCGGTAATCTCTGCGGGGTCAGTACGGGGGAAGCCCTGTCCCGCTGGTGCGCGGCCGTCGTCGGCAACAATGCCCTGGCGGACTTCGCAAGCGCGCCCGCATGGGCTCAGGCCGGAATGCCGGACTACGTGACGCGCACCGACAATACTGACCAGAACGAGATCAGTACCGGGTGCGGCATGGCCTTTCTGTCGTGGCTGCAAAAGCTTGGGTACCCACTGAAGCGCATTGCACCGGCGATGGTGTCTCTGGGGATCCGTGGCGTGCTGGCGCAACTGTATTCCGAGCTCACCGGAGATGCAGCGAGTCGCGCCTGGCCCGGATTCCTTGCGGCCGTCAAAGCTCTGCCAGGCGTTCGTTCCGACGATCCGTTCGGGGCGCTTCGGACCCCGCCGCGCCGCGCGGCGCGGACCCACGTCGGCTCGGGAAAGAAAGTATCGAGCCGCAGGAAGCGGGTGCCATCCCGACGTCGCAAGTAGCGCGGTGCGAGTGGCGGCCAGCTCTCGCTGCAGCCGCCCAATCTCAGTGCAGCGCTCTTTTTGCGAGGACCTCCACCAGTGTCGCTGGCTTTTTCGCGCAGCGCGAGGCAGTCGTTCAGGGCGCGCGCAGAGGCGCGCCGCTCCGTATCCGACACCGTGGACCCCGGTCGGCGTTTTTGACTTGGGCGTTCGACTCATGGCGACATCCATTGCGCTCGGCTTGGAGGGCTGCGTCCGAACGTGCCTGGGAGACTCCTATGTACTTGATTATCAAGCGGCAAGAGAAAGTCGGACGACAGTAGCCGGATCCGTAATCACGCACCCGCTGCCACTTCGCGTGCGGTGCCGGGCGGCCTTCAGCGAGAACGTCTTCTAAGCGCTGAATCCCGATGGTCCGGGCTAGACAGTATCCCTTTGCGGCACCCGGGCAGACGAGCGCATGCTGTTTATTCACCCCGAGCGCCGCGACGCGAGCTACTAAGTCTTCAGTCGCTGACTGTCGCCCACAGAGGAGGCGGATCATGGCTACATTCATAAGCTTGTTGAACTTCACGGATCAGGGCATTCGGAGCATCAAGGACTCACCGGATCGTTATGGAGCATTCAGAGCGAGTGCGGAAAAGCTCGGCGTAACGGTGAAGGGTTTCTACTACACGGTCGGACGTCACGACATGGTTTTAATCATGGAAGGCACTGATGAAGCGGTAACTGCCGCGCTCCTTAAGGCGGGCTCGCTTGGCAACGTGCGGAGCGAAACGCTGCGTGGCTTCTCTGTAGACGAGGCAAAGAGAATCATCGGAAACATCCAATAGCCCTTGAAGGCGATTGAGCTTGGCGCTCGCACCCAACGCGGCGCCAGGCTCACGCCCACCTCGGATCGGGGGCGTTACAGAAGCCGGGAGTCCGATAAGTTCGTCTTAATGGCCTCGATCAACCGTAACCGTCCGGTCTCGGCCGCGTAGCCGTCGGAGTACGCGATGCCGATGATGTGGCGGCATTCCACTCGGCCGGCCCGCCAAGCCGAAGGAGGTGGCAGACCTCGTCGCCTTTCTGGTCTCGCCGCGTGCAGCCTCGATTACCGGCGCTGAATACGTGATCGATGGCGGCACTGTTCCAACTGTTTGAACTATGGGGGATCCGCTTCCAGCCGGGAAGCGACGGTCCACGCCATCCAGCGCTTCACAGACAGACATGCCATTTCAAAGTGTTTCACCCGGTCGCAACGATGCTGGCCGGTACTGCCGACACCCGGATGGGATGGGCGCTATAAAGCTCGAAGCAGCCCCCCGCGACCACAAATATCTCAGAGCCAGCCACAGCCTCGCACGACTCGTGTAGGTCAAGGCCGATTCTCCCAGTCACCGCAGTGCGCTTGTCAACCTGCGGTCGCAAGCTCGGTTCCGACGGCGCTAGCGTGCAGGCACCACCGCTGCCCCACCGCCGGACGCCATCAGACTAATGTCCTCGACATCGAGCCCACCACTGGCGGAGCGCAACGCGACTTTCTGGACTTTCGATTGAACGCCGTCGAATAGCAGCACGAAGCGTGCACTCTTGCCGTAGCCGATGTCGAGCTGCGAGCGCTGATCGCCGTCGGTGTTGAGGAAGAAACCCTTGCTGCGCGGGTGCCGGTCACCGCGATCATCGACGATGAAGGCGTCCTTCCAGACATCACTGAGTACCAACGTGTCTTTCTGATTCTCGTTGGTGAGATCGGTCACGCATGCGACCTGCGTGTCGTGGCGCCCGCAGCCGTACACCACGAGCTTGGTGGATTGGGCCTCCGCCGAGCCGAGGCCTTCCTGCTGAGGCGGGTCTGCGCCGCCCCGCGGGTCACCGCCCGCGGCGTTCTGCGCGCCGCCGGTGCTGCTGGCGGTGCCGCCGAAGAGACTCGTGAGCGTACTGGAAACTTGAGCATACGGGCTCTGGCATCCCGTATCGCCGCCGGCGGCCTCCGAGGGGGCGCCGCTCGCCGATTTCGCTTTGTCACTTTTGCCACCGCCACCGCCACTCGCGCCATTGCTCCCCCCGCTGCATCCCGAGGTCCCGAAGATGCCGCTGAGCGTGCTGGCGAGATCCGAGGTGCCTGCGCCACCGCCACCGCTGCCACCACCACTGCCTGCGCCGCTACCCGCGGTGGCGGAGCGCGCCGAGCCTGTAGCCGCGCGGCCACCGGCCGCTGCGGCCGTCCCCACTGATACCGCGGGTTTGGCGGACGTCGCACTGGCCTGAGACGCCACGGAGGCGGCCGCGGGCGAGAGTGCCGCCCCGATGTGCGCGGCGACGGAGCCACCGCCCTCAGTCCAACCGGTATCGACCACGTTCTTCTTCGCGTTACGCAGCGCGGTGCTTCTGGATTCGACAGCCTTCTGGGCGTTGGCAAGGCTGTTCGTCGGCGCGCAGGCGACGACGCCTTTGTAGGAGAAGTGTTGCGCGAGGTAATCGGCAAAGCCCGCGCGCACTTCCTGGAACGCAGTGGGCTGTGCCGGAACGATGCCGCTGAAGTACACCGTGGGCAGATTGGGCGCTGATGCGCACACGACAAAGTACTGTGGCGGAGCTGACGGAGCGGCTGCGATTGTCGGAAGGGACACGATGGCAGCGAGACACATGGCGAGACGAGCGCTTCTTGATGGCATTAGTTCTTCTCCTTCCGGGCCCACATCGTGCAGACCACGATCCCTCGGCGCATGAGCGGAGTCTAGCGCGAACGGTCTGGGGCGGGGGAGCACCCGCCGGGGCGAGATGCGCTCCGTGACCGAACGCCAACGCGAATTGCGCCTGTGCGCAAAGGGGCCGACAACGGCTATCACCTTTGGTCGCAGACTTACAATCGTAAGCTCGACGATATCTTCAAGGTGCAGGATGAAATCGCGGGGGCCGTAGTCAGCGCGCTCAAAGTGTCACTTGAGGACAGCAGCGCTTTGAAAGTCACGAACCCAAAGAACACGAAGGCCTATTGAATCTATGAGAGAAATTGCGCGAGTTCGAGTCCTCTCCCGGGCAGCAGATTTTCCTGATTGATTAATACATTGCGCATTATTTGCGAGGTTGGTTCGAATCGCCTTGCGAGCTCGAGATCTGTACCGCGCACTATAGAGGATTCGGGCACCGCGCATGTACTCGCTCATCGCCTGTGCGCGAGACAAGTCCTCGCAAGGGCGAGCCCGCAGGCTGGCTTGCAGCGTGAGCGGCAGGGCGCTTGACTACATCACGACCTTGAAGCAGCTCGGCGTGTGCGCAATCGTCTCGACAATGCACGCCAGAAGCACGGCGCCATAGATCATGATTAGCACCAGGTCCGCGGCACCACGTGCACGGCGCGGCTGAGAGGCTTTCAGGCGTGCCAGTCGATGGCTGAAGAGAGTTGCCGCCCCGGCGCGCAGCAGCCGCGACTCCCCGGGATCGGCCAGTTTTGCCAGTGCAGTGACGAGATCCGCGCCGCGCGAGCTCTCGATCACGAAGTCATCGCAGGACAACTCCCTGAACATGGCAAGGCGGGACCCCGTGAGCCATACGAGTGGATGAAACCACAGCCCGCAAAGGGCGATCTCGTGGATGAGACCGATCAGGTTGTCGCGCCGTCTGGCGTGGGTCACTTCGTGAATGAGGACGGCGTCCAGCTCCCTGTCATTCAGCAAGCGATCGATACCGAGCGGCAGTGAGATGTGTGGGCGCAGGACTCCGTCGACCGAGGGCCCCTGCCCGGCCGCGGATAAGGTGACCGGAACGCCATGTGCCAGGAAACGTCGCTGGAGCGGCGTGGTGTTGCGGCCGCCTGCGGTACTTTCGTCCCGGCGGTCCCGGGGCAGGCGCATCAGCAGCCGCGCGAACATGAAGGCCGCGCCGCACAACCATACCCCTGAGAGCACGGCTCCGGCGATCAGATTCCGGGAGATCCCGATGCCGAGGCCGTCGAGGCCGCCGAGCTGGGTCGCCCACGACACACGCGACGCCCCGAATCCGTTAAAGAAGCCACCGAGCGGCACCATGAAGTTGACCGAGGTTGCCACCCAGATCCAATACTTCCAGGTGGCGCTGGCACCTCGGATCGAGGTCAGAGCCCAGGCCGCCAGGCAAAGAATCGAGGCACAGAGGAGATGCACCTCGAGGTAATACACGAACGGGGCGATGTGCTCACGCATACCGGTCCCCTCCGCGGCTTCGTACGCGCTTTCGGGGTAGCTCGGCTTGAAGGACCTTTAAGTCCTTTAGCGTGAGGGTCCCTGTTTCGAGGAGATTGGAGACGAGCAGGCGCGGTGAACCGCCGAAGAGGTCTAGAAGGTCCCGAACCAACCCCATGCGGAACTGCTTCTGATCGATCGCCGGTTCGAAAAGTTGCGCGTTCCCGATTCTCTTCACCCGGCGCACCGCGCCCTTCTGCTCGAGCCGGTACACGAGCGTCTGAACGGTTGTGTATGCGGCCCGTTCCTCCTCGGGCAGGCTCTCGAGAATCTCCCGCACGGAACTGGTGCCGAGCTTCCAGAACTGCTCCAGGATCCGTGTCTCGGCTGTTGACAGACGGGTCTTGCGCACTTCTGTGACCCCACGCTCCTATATACTACGTGTATCCTACTACGGTACACGGTGCTCGCAAACGCGCGCCGGTGTCTTTGGGACTCTCGCACGTGTCGCCGGCCGTTTTGTCCTGAACTGGCAGCGCGCAATTCTCTGCTTACTCACCAATCGGCAGCGCCACCGCTGGTTGCAATTAATACGTGCCTTGTAGTAGCGTGGCCGTACTCTGTAAGAGCGCGTGCCATTGCAAGTTCCCCCGCAGCAGGACTTTGAGTTCACTTCAGAGGAGCTCTTGAGCCGACTACGACGGCACACCACATTGTTGGTGCTGCTGATTGTGGCCTTGGCTTCGACAACTCAACTGGGCGCCCAATCTGCTGCTCAAATCACCCTGGTCAAGGCCGGCCGGCTGCTCGATCCGCGCACTGGGAATGTGCTGGCACCGGCGGCGGTGCTGATTGAAGGCGACAAGATCAAACAGGTTGACGCGCCATCGCAAATTCATGTTTCGGCTGCGGCGAAGACCATAGACCTCGGCAACACCACGCTGCTGCCGGGCCTGATTGACAGTCACACGCACTTGTTTCTCGACATCGTCATCCCGCCGGAAGAGGAGTTAAAGCGCCATGAGAACCCCATCTTTGCGCCCGGACTTCTGTTGGCGCTTGCGGAGTCACCCATCAAACGGGCCTTCATCGGCGCACAGAAGGCGCGGGAAGACCTGGAGAGCGGCATCACCACGGTTCGCAACCTTGGTCATTCAGGTGTTGATGGCGACACGGAGCTGCGTGACGCCATCAACGCCGGCCGCATCACCGGCCCAAGGATCTTAGCCGCAGGACGCAAACTCATCGCGCGAGGCGGCTACCTCCAGAACCTGAATGCGGCCCTGGCCGATTCCATCCTCGCTCAGGAATTCCTGTTCATCGATGGGGCAGACCGGGCACGCGCGGCGGTGCGACAGAACGTTTTCCAGAACGTGGATGTCATCAAGGTCACGGTGGACAACGTCACAGTTCCCGAACTTGCGGCGGCAGTCGAACAGGCGCATCTCGAGCATCTCAAGATTGCCGTTCACGCAATCGATACCACGAGCATACAAACTGCGATTGATGCCGGCGCAGATTCCATCGAGCACGGCAACGAGGCCACCGACGCGCAATTGAAGCAGATGCGCGAAAAAGGCATTTTCCTTGACCTCACGCCGACTTTTTACGACGGCATTCTTAAGATTGCCGAGCCAACGATCGTGATGTCACCAGCTTATCGCGCGCGGAGGGTGGCTTCCGATGCGCGCCGCAAGCACACCTACGATGACCTTGTTCAGCGGGTGCTGAAGTCGGGCGTGAAATTTTCCGCTGGATCGGATATGTGCTGGTTTTATCCGGGCAAGACGTGCGGGCAGGCAAGCGTTGCGACGCTTCTTAACTTGCGTCAGGCCGGAATGCCGGCTCTCGATGTAATTCGTGCCATCACCGTCAATGCGGCAGAAATGCTGGGCTGGCAGGACCGCATTGGAGCGATTGAGCCGGGGAAGTTTGCCGATCTGGTCGCAGTTGCCGGCGACCCGCTCGCTGACATCACCGAACTGGAGCGCGTGCGATTCGTGATGAAGGGCGGCCAAGTGGTTCGAAATCAGCTTTCGTCGCATTGACGCTTGTAGGAAGCACGGTCTCGACAAGGGACTGAAGAGATGAAACAAACACAAATTGTCCTCTTGGCAGCGCTCATTTCTATGGCAGCGACCTCGGGTGCCGCAGCGATGAATCAGCCACCCGGAAGTGTGTTCAGCGACTGCCCCGCATGTCCTGAGATGGTAGTCGTTGCCGCGGGAAGTTTCACGATGGGCTCATCGCCCGCTGGGCAGCAATGGGCCGCGACTCACGGCGGCACTTTTAAATCCGTTGCCGATGAATCACCTGACACCTTCGCTACTCAATGGCGGATACGCATAGAACGCTCCTAATGACCTGGGTTCGCGCGTGAGCAGCGATTTCTGAACAGCCCGATAACTGCAGTGTTCTGGCCACGCCGCCGGCATCATGATCGGAAGTGTTTTCCAGTGTCCTCTTGAGAACGGCTAGCAACTATGCATGCAGCATGTGCGTCAGCAGAGAAACGGTCCCGCAAGCTCCCGGTGCGCGAGTGTCTCGCCCTGTGCCTCGCGGCCTCGTGTCACTCACAGCTCGCTTATGCTCAGACCGCCGATGTCCTGGGGCCGGAGGTGCGCAAGTACGTCCGTGTCAGTACACCCAAAGTACTCCTCGAACACGTGAGAGTCGTCGACGGCACCGGAGCGCCGTCGAAGGCCGATCAAAACATCACCATCGAAAATGGCAAGGTCGCTGCGATCCGGCGCGGAGCGGACCAGCCGCAGAGTGCCGGTGTCACTGTCCTCAACCTGCGCGGCTATTCGGTCATTCCTGGCATCGTCGGCATGCATGATCATCTGAACTTTTACGCAAGGCCGAATCTGCAGGCGGACGGGAACTATGATCGTCCCCCATTAGCGACGCAGATGAGCTTTTCGGCGCCACGGCTTTACCTGGCCAATGGTGTCACCACGATGCGCACGGCCGGGAGCGTGGCACCGCAGACGGATCTGAATCTCAAACAGGCGATAGAAAAAGGTGTCGCTCCCGGCCCCCACCTGGAAGTCACCGGACCCTTTCTGGACGGCCCTGGTCTGACTGCACAGGTTTTAACGGGGCCCGAAGATGCCCGTCAGACAGTGGACTTTTGGGCGGAGCACGGGGTGACGTCCTTCAAGGCGTACGTGAACATCACGCGTGCAGAGCTGCAGGCGGTGGTGACCGAAGCGCATAAGCGGGGACTGAAGGTGTTGGGACATCTGTGCTCGGTCACGTATGCGGAGGCGGCGGAGATGGGAATCGATAGTCTGGAGCACGGCTTTTTCGTAAATACGCAGCTCGATCCAGGGAAGCAGCCCGACAAATGCAGTGACAGTCGCGGCGATTACACTCTCGAGCACATGAGCGCCGAGCAAGAGGACAGCCTCCTCACAACGCTTATCCAGCATCACGTCGCGATCACCTCCACCCTCCCAAGTACCGCGTTTTCGGTGCCAAGCCTCAATCAGGACCTGGATGGCAAACCTCCGCTAAGTGCCGCAGCGCTGGCAGCCATGTCAACGGGAGCACGTGAAGCGTACCTCATCGATCTCAAGCGGGAACGGGCTCGAGGTCAGGATCTGACCAGGTTGCTGCGTCGAGACATGGAACTCGAGCGCGCTTTCGTCGCTCGCGGCGGACTCTTGATGGCTGGATCCGACCCGGTCGGCCTGTTCGGATCGGTCCCGGGATTCGCCGATCACCGCGAAATCGAGCTGCTGGTGGAGGCAGGTTTCACGCCCGTACAGGCCATTCAAATCGCGACTTTGAACGGTGCCATCTTTCTCGGCCACCAGGATCGGATAGGCTCGATCTCAGTTGGCAAAAATGCCGACCTCGTAGTAATCAAGGGTGATCCGGCCGCGCACGTCTCGGATATCGAGAACGTGGAAATCGTCTTCAAGGACGGGGTCGGATATGACACTCAAAAGCTGCTCGATTCGGCCAAGGGTCACTATGGGGAATTCTGAGTCAATTCGGTTAATCGCAGTGGCGGTCGCGTCATTCCTCTAGATCCGGGGCGGCTGTGTCGCGCGCAATCCAGTTGACTGCCCCCGGCGTTCGATTTCGAGCTCAGCATTTGCCGCCCCGGAATACGAGCGCATCGGTCCCACGATGCGAGGAGGCCGTCGAGCCCGGTGGTCTGCCTAGAGTTTGCGCGCACGACGAGCCTCCGTGGCAAATGAGCTGTAAGACCTCGCGCTCCAAGGATACTCTTCACGCGGCGCGTTCTTGCCTCACGATGGGCAGGTCACGCCAGTACTTCTCCGGGAGCGCCTCGAAGAGAATCGTCGGCGTTCCGGCATCGAGACGTGCGCACGGCGCGTCGCGGGTGATTCGGGGCCTCATCGCTTTTCTCCTGGCTTCGAGTCGCAATGCTTGCGACGCGGTAACAGCGACTCGCTTGTCCTGTGATCCAGTCGGCCCATGGACTGCGTCCAGCATTCAATGGCACCGGAAACGCGTCACGCCTTCAATGTGATCCGTTCATCAAAGGCATCTGTTGCGGAGTAACCACGCACAAACCGCGAAGGCGGACACGCGCGAGCGCCGGCTGCCGTGACGGGGCTCATGGTCGCGATGGTATGTGGTCGCGTCTGATATGCGCCGCGGGGAGCGCAGGAGGACGCCGAAGTGTTTCTCACTGATGAGTTGCCTGAAGACGAGCCAGTGTATTCCGAGCGAGCCTCCGCCCGTCGGCTGCGACACAGGGTGCACCCGCTCACGTGGATCGGTTTGGTCGCAGTGATGCCTCTGCTGGGCTGGGATGTCTGGCAGACCCTCCAAGACCTTAAGCACCGGCACGAGGCATCGCACGTGAGATCGCTGAACACAGAACGGCTTCCCATCGCCTTCGAGTAGCGATTGCCGTTCGAGGCCGTGTCCGCGCACAG
>Ga0210384_10007996_pt1 | contig 11088 bp, 13 predicted proteins | sample IncBWH2MmetaG_FD_160574 | JGI IMG/M metagenome (GOLD analysis project Ga0210384, IMG submission 160574) | Forest soil microbial communities from Barre Woods Harvard Forest LTER site, Petersham, Massachusetts, United States - Inc-BW-H-2-M | ecosystem: Environmental > Terrestrial > Soil >...
GAGGAGGTTGAACAACTCTCCTGCGTGGATTGCGTTCCTCCGAGCCACGGACTCGTGATAGCGCCTGAGTTGCTCTAACGTCCGCGGCGGAACCCTGTCTTCACAGACCAGACTAAGGTTCTGGTGGAGCAAGGGCAGCAAACCATGCGGAGCAGCAATTCTAATCAGGTCGGCCCAGTTGATCCTCTCGGTTACCAGTGTTTTTAACCGATCCGCGCCGGCTCTACTTAGACACGGGCTGGAACAAGCCAACAATAATTGGATTTCATTGCTCTCTAGTTCCATGGATCAGCTACAACAGTCTTCTAAGAGTTTAGGAATCGCGTCAAAATCGTGCCCCATTTCCATGCGATAACAAGTAGATGTCTTGACAAGTTCGGATAAAACATCCAAGTGAGCCTTGCAGGTACCGCTCTCGGTCAGCATCACGTTGGGTACGAGTTCCAGAAATGCCTCCTCCTTGGTGATGGAGCACAAAACGCTCTCCTCTACCTGCGCGATGCGTGGGAAAATCAGGACGCCAGGAGCGCATTCCTGAAGGGGCATCTGATAAAAAACCTCTTCCGATCGTACGGGCCGCTTCGGCCATTCCGGATCGAGCGAAGACTCAAGCAGGTGCCGAAGCTCAGGGAAAAAACCGATGGTTTCCTCGGTGACATCAATCTCGTCAGAGAAACCCAGTATACGAAGATCGCCACCAGACCGTGTGAGAAATAACATGTCATCGCCCAGAAACTCCATGCCGACGCGTAAGAGGGCGATTGACAAGGTGGATTTTCCAGATCCTGACGAACCCGGAAACAATAGTGCTTTCCCATTTACCCGAAATCCAGCCGCATGCAGATTGTAGAAGCCCCGCCTTCTCAAGAGTTCTAACCATGGCATCGTGAAAAAGGCGTGAGAGGCTAGCCAAAGATTTTGGGCCTCCGGCTGAGCGACGGAAACCAACACATCCCCTTCTCGAGGATTACACACGACCCGAATGCGGTCGCCGCAATTCATGTAAAGTTGATCTTCCGCCGCGAGGTAAAGAGCTTCCCCCCGAGGCGTCTCGTAAAATGGACGCGTTTTGCCCAGCGGCCGATTGATCTTATGTTCCTCTGGCCCAGCGACTATCTCAAAATTAAATCTAAAGTCGCAGGAATTAGACGGAGAACAAGCGAGCAGCCGGAACCGGGCATTCAAAGCGGCCGCTATTGCTGGGGAAGTTCGGACAGAAAACGTCAGGCCGCTGAACGCGTAGAAGTCCGTTCGCCGCTGGCTGGTCATTGGCCGGAGGATGCGCGGTTTGTAACCCCGACCGCCCGCGCGCGCAGTCTTGAGGTGGAGCTTGGAAAGCGATAGATTTCAGCGAATGCTGGCCCTGAATGGCGGGTTTCCCAGAAGGGTTTTCCATCTCGCACCAGCCAACAGTGACCTTCGAAGTTGCTGTTCCATTGCCGCATGCCGAAACAGAGGGCCACGTCGATGCCCGCTTCTTTCCTAAGAAAATAGTAAAGTGTAACCCCACGCGTGAGACATCCTGGACGAACGGCTGGTCTGCCAAAACGAATCGCCAGCTCAAGATAGCTTTTGATTTTCTCCGCTGCCGTGGGGGTGCCGGATTTCGCACGGCTTAAGGCTAGGAGGAGCGCGTCGAGTCGCACCAGCTTCAGGCGCATCAGGACCGGGACCGATGCAGAAAAGGCCAGAATCCGTAAAAAGAGAAACAAGTCTCCTGTGTTGCGAAGCAGTGTCGGAGTAAACATCCATCCGCCATCCGAAGTTAGTTTCCTGGGTCCGCGCTCGGTTGCGACTCTTCCATCAACAAATCTGCAAGCACCAGTTCCTCTAGGAGTTCCCGGGCGTCGCTATTGACGATTTCCGCTGGCCCGTCATACTCCTCACATAGAATTGAAACCACCTGCCCGACGCTGCGGCTACCGTCACACAACTCCCAGATCCTGTTGCCGATCTCATTCAACGAATAATACTGGCCGTCGTCCATATTGAACAATACCAATGCGCCGGAGTTTTCCTGAGCAATCACATGGTCTTTCCGACGAAGGTACGTATCATCGGCAAACGAGGGCATCTTCAGAAGCTGATGTGCGTGACCAGCCTCAACAATCCCAAATGCTTCAATTGTGGCTTAACATACTTTTTTTTGGTCATTTTTGAAGTCCTCCGGGGTTTGGTGATTGTAACACAGGATCTGCGGAACTCAATCCTAGTCATTTACCCTGTACCCCCTGTACCCCTTTGATGTCACCAGTCGACCCGGCATATGGAAAATCAAAGATCGCAGTCGGTTCGGGCGGGCCGTCAATGAGTTTGCCGGCAAGGCCAAGCGCTTCAGCGCCGCGAGCACCTTGTAGGCGATCACCGCTAACCGCAACCAGGCGGCATTGGCTTCGAAGTATTTCGAGGGTAGTACGTCAGCCGCTAAATCATTTTTCATCACATCGTTACCCCATCCCGAAACTCCTGGGCCAGCACCGCGTCCATCTCCGACCACGCCACCAGCATCGGCTGATAACCTCCTGGCCCTTCGTAGGTGCGCAGTGCTTCTTGTTTGCGGCTCTCGATAATCGTGGTGTCCTGATCCACCGTGGCGATCTTCTGCTCCGGACAACGTTCTCCAAATCGCCGGATCAGATCTTGGTTCACTTTGCCTAGCCTTTTCAACGGTTCACTCTCTGTGGGCATGTACGCGATTTGATCCGGCAGTCGCTGCTGCTTGGCTTGCTGAATCTTTTCTCCTTTATGGAAAGCATTCGCCGTTTCCTCGAAATTCTTACCAGGGTTCCCCAACAGGAGCAGCGCAAGGGGAAGGCCTGGCACGAGTTACCGGGGAACATTCGAGTCTCAACTGAAGCCCACGACTGGATGCGGCGTATAGGGCTCCTCGAGAGACGCGATCTCTTCGGGGGTAAGCCGTATCGAGAGAGCCGCCGCGGCGTCCGCAAGGTGGTGCGTTTTGGTGGCACCGACAATCGGCGAGGTGATGAAGGGCTTGCTTAGCATCCACGCGAGCGCGAGTTGCGCGCGGGGAACGCCACGTTTTTCCGAGAGTTCACCCAAGCGGTCGACGACTTTGTGATCCGCCTCTTCCGTCTTCGAGTACAAAGTCTTTCCGAACTGATCCGTCTCGAAGCGCTTGGTGCTTTGGTCTTGCCATGAGCGCGTCAAGCGGCCGCGCGCGAGCGGACTCCAAGGGATGACGCCTACACCCTCGGACAGGCAAAGCGGCATCATCTCGCGTTCTTCTTCGCGATAGAGCAGGTTGTAATGATTCTGCATGGAAACAAAACGCGTCCAGCCGCGAACGTCGGCGAGATACAGGGCTTTGGTGAACTGCCACGCGTACATGGAGGAGGCGCCGATATAGCGCACTTTACCTGATTTCACCACGTCGTGCAGCGCCTCGAGAGTTTCTTCGATGGGCGTTTCGTGATCCCAGCGGTGCGTTTGGAAGAGGTCAATGTAATCGGTGCCAAGACGACGAAGGCTCTGGTCGAGTTCATGAAATATCGCTTTGCGGGAGAGGCCACGTCCGTTCGGCTCATCGCGCATGACGCCGTGGGCCTTGGTGGCAAGGACGACGGATTCCCGACGGGCGTTTGCTTTGAGGAAACGGCCAAGCACCTCTTCGCTCGCACCTGCCGAATACACGTTGGCGGTGTCAAAGAAATTAATGCCCAGTTCGAGCCCCTGGCGAAGGAAGGGTCGGCTCTCTTCCTCGTTAAGAGCCCAAGCGTGGCTGCCAGGCTTGATTATGCCCGTCGCGGCCGCGCCGTAGGTCATGCAGCCAAGACAGATGCGGGAGACCTTGAGGCCGGTCTTGCCGAGGTTGATGTAGTCCATCTTTTCTCCTGAGCAGATTTGGCGGTTGAGGTCGCCATGATTTGTTACTCGCGTGGTCTGAGTGCCGTTCCAATTATGCTTTCTCGGAAGATCCGACGCCATAGAGGGCCAAGACGTCTTTCAAGGTGACGATGCCTTCGAGTTTGTGAATATTGGCGCGGTTGACTACCGGCAGTGCGTTTAGCCGGCACGCGCCCATGCGTTCGAGCGCAAGACTGATGGGGTGGTCAACATGGAGATGCGGGAAGTCTCGTTCGTCGAGGAGTTCCTTAAGCTGTTTAGTCTCGGAGCCCGCCGTCGCTGCCTGCTGAAGCTTGCCAAAGCTTAGAACGCCAATCAGACCGGGGTCGCCGCTCACGGGCCACGCGGTGGATTCGCTCGAACGTATTTTTTCCAGAGCCTCCTTCACGGTCATATCTGCCGCAAGGACTTCGGCAGCGGGTCGCATCACCAGGATAACTTGCCGGTTCCCTTCCTGCTGGCGCGTCTCGGCCGTGGGCAGGTGGATGCCATCCTGGCGCGCCAACGATTCGTAGATGGGCTGTTTCTGGAGCCGTGAAGCGATGAAAAGACTCACCAGGTTCGAGATCATCAGGGGAACGATGACCGCGTAGTCCCGCGTAATTTCAAAAATCATGACGACGGAAGTCATGGGCGCGCGGACGATTCCAGCAAAGACTGTTCCCATTCCTACCAACGCATAGGCGCCGGGCGTCGCTGCATAGTGCGGGAACAGACTGTGAGCTGCTGAGCCGATGGCGCCTCCAAGCATGGCTCCGAGGAAGAGGCTGGGACCGAAGATGCCGCCGGCGTTTCCGGAGGCGTAGCTGGTGGTCACGGCAAAAAGCTTCAAAACCAGGAGCAAGACCATCAGTCTGAGTGCCATGCCACCGTTCAGAACCGCGCCCACATGCTCGTAGCCCACGCCGAGAACTTGGGGAACAAACCAGCCCATCACTCCAACCAGCACGCCGCCAACAACAGGTTGGAACGGAAGCGTCTTCCGCGGGAACTTCAGGAATCGCCCTCGCATTCCGAGCAAGAGCTTTGTGAAGGCCACGGACACCAGCCCGCCGGCCACGCCAAGTACGGCGTAGATTACAAATTCCCAGGGATTGACGAGCTGGTATTGCGGCACCTTGAAGAGCGGATCATTTCCCAGCAGAAGCCGCAGCATAGCCCAAGAAGTGGCAGATGCAAGCACGACCGAGCCCAGCACGGGAGCGTGGAGGTCGCCAACAACTTCTTCGAGTGCGAACAGCACAGCCGCCAGTGGGGTGTTGAACGCTGCCGCAATGGCCGCAGCGGCTGCGACAGGGATGAGTGCCTTCACTTTTTCCGGGCGCAGTCCCAGGTTGCGGCCCAGCACGGAAGCGATGCCTGCGCCGACCTGCACTGTGGGCCCCTCACGTCCCAGGGGAATGCCGCTGGCCAGCGTGGCGGAAGTGCAGAAGAATTTCCCAAACATCGTGCCCGCTGTGATGCGGCCCTCGCGCGCGTAAAGAGCTGCTTTCGTTTGTGGGACGCCGCTGCCCCGCGCATCCGGAAAATAGCGGTACAGCAAATACCCCATGGTCAGGGAACCAACCACTGGGACAAGGAGACGGTGCCAGGCGGCGCCACCGGCGGGATAGAGCCGTGAGCCGAATCCCTCCGTTAACACGATGAAAGCGACAGCCATCAAGCCCACCAAGGCGCCAATCAGCAGCGTCAGAACCAGGAAGACCTGTTCTTCCCGCTCACTAAGCAATGCGTTCCAGTGCCGCCCCGGAGATTTCCACCAACTTGTCGGAAGCTGCGAGGGCGCTTCCGTCACTTTAGTCGCAGCTTTCCGTGCAGATAGAAAGATCCAATGTCGCGCAGATTGGCAGGTGCTCTGGGCATGCGGTATGTGGCTTCGGATGGGGCTAGGCGCGCTCTGTTTCGTGGCTTAGCTCTTCGGCTATCGTCGGGCACGGTTGTCTCGCCCTTCCCTCTTGGTTGTTTTCTTCAGGTCTTGGCTGTGCTGCCCACGATCAAGGAGGGCTTCGATTGCTCCGACCAGAGCCTCCCCGCTCGTGCGGAGTTCGCTGATGCGGTTCCTCGCGACTTGTTCGAGTAAGCGCTCGCCACGCGGCAACAATGTTACGAATACACGCCGGCGGTCATCGCGACTGCGGGTCCTGCGGACGTAGGCATGCGTCTCGAGTCGGTCGATGAGCTCGACGGCGCTGTGGTGTTTTAGGGCGAGCCTTTCGGCAAGCGTCTGAATGGTTGCCTCGCTGCCTTCGGGGAGGCCGCGAATGGCGAGCAACATCAAGTACTGCTGGGGCTCAAGGCCGACGGCCCGCGCCTTGACATCCCCTTCCCGCAGAAAATGGCGGATCCGGTAGCGGAGCTCGGCAAGCGCGCGGTACTCAGCGGGGGTGATATCCGGGCCCATGCGGTAAGTATATCGTAATGCGATATACCTTGCCATGCGGCGCGATAGAACAGGGCCCTTTGGGTGATCGCCTGCTGAAACGGGAAGAGCGTCAGAGCGTCTTGCGGAAAGCCTTCTGCGTCTTATAGTGTTCGTACCCCTGCCGTTCGTAAAACTTGTGGGTGCGCTCGCGGACGACGTTTGAACGCACGGACATGCTCGGACAGCCGTTCTTGCGCGCCCAATCCTCAGCGGCTTCGAGCAGGCGTGCGCCGGCGCCGAGACCCCGCTGGCCTTCGGCGACGATCAGTCCGTTCAATTCCGCGCGCGTGCCAACTTCGACCAGATGCGTGACAGTGACGTGCGTCCAGCCGGTAACTCCGGTGTCCGTGGATTCCGCCACAAACAAGGCGTTTTGTGATGCGGGCTTCAGTTTGCGCATTCTTTTTATGATCTCGACGGCGGTCGTTGGATATCCGAGCTGGCTGCTCAACTCCGCAAGTTGCGGCGCGTCGCTGATTCGCGCCCGGCGAATTTTGAAGCCTGGACTCCCGGTTTGTTTGGCCATCTCTCAGCCTGCCTTCGTCCGCAGCCGGGCGCGGACCGCGTCGCTCGTTAGCTCGCGCAACGCATCCGCGGCGATCCATCGCGCGGCGCGAGAATTCTGTTGTCGAATCCGTTCCGCAGAGCGAATGGCTGCCCGGTTGAGCCGCAGATTTCTTTTTCCGATATTGCGCAGCGCCCAGTTGACCGCTTTTCTTACGAAATTCCGCTCGTCATCTGCCTCGCGCTCAATGACGGAAAGAAAACGCTCGAATCGCGCATCCTCGGCGACTTTGTCTTTATAGCTCAGATAGGCGGCCAGGGAAAACGCGGCGCGCTTAGCAAATTCAGCGCGCCGCGTGCTCCACTCGTAGATTTTCTCCCACGCGGGCTTTGCGGCCGCGTACAGATAGCAACACACCGCATCGACCACGTCCCACGAGTCGAAATCTCGCACCCACCGCTCCATCTGCGTGGCAGTGACTTTCTCAGATTCGCCGATCAAGGCGGCGAGGATTTTTGCTTCGTGGATGCCGGAGGACCACAGTTGCTCGGCTAGCTCTTGGTCTCGCCCGATGTGCCGCGCGAGGCCCTTAAGCACGGGCGCCGAAATTCCATAAGCCTTCGGGACGTTCACGCCGAAATAGGCCAGCTTGGCGCGCACCCTTGGATCCCTAAGCTCTCTAAGTGCGCGAAGCGCCGCGGCTTTCGTCCACTTCCCGGCGCTTTTCGGGCGGCGCACCGAGTTAGAACGTCTTGTCGGAGTCGAGGAGGATCGTGACCGGCCCTTCATTTACCAGCTCCACGGACATCATTGTCTGAAAAACACCCGTCGCGACGCTTACGCCGAGCTCTTGCATCGCCACTGTAAATTCTTCGTAAAGCGTCTTGGCTTTTTCCGGCGGAGCGGCCGAGATGAAACTCGGCCGGCGCTGCCCGCGCGCGTCACCGTAGAGCGTAAATTGCGAAACGACGAGGGCTGCGCCCTTCACGTCCAGGAGCGAGCGATTCATTTTCCCCTGGTGGTCTTCAAAAATGCGCAGGTTTGCGAGCTTCTCCGCCATGGAGGCGGCCACCAGGGAGGTATCCTCGCGGCCGACGCCGAGCAGAATCATCAACCCGGGGCCGATTTCGCCCGTCACGCGTCCATCAACCGTCACGCTCGCGCGGCTCACCCTTTGCGCTACGGCTCGCATTCGGCCCCCCCTTATTTGGCGGCTTTCTTCGCCGTCTTTCGTGGCAGCGGAAGCGTGAAGCAACCCCGCGGCGCCGGCTGGCACTCGGGACAAAAATAACTGCTGCGCCCTGCGACGATCGCGCGCCGGATCAACGCGGCGCAGCGGTAGCAGCGCTGACCTTCGCGCCCATAAGCGCGATGGTGGCGCTGATATTCACCCGGCTGGCCCTCGGCGTCAAGAAAATCGGAGATCGAGGAGCCGCCGAGGGCGATTGCTTTCTCGAGGATTTCCCGCAGCACGCGATGCAGCTTCTTCAATTGTTCTTTTTTTAGCGCCGCACCGAGGCGCGCCGGGTGAATTTTTGCACGCCATAAGCTTTCGTCCGCATAGATATTCCCCACGCCCCTTAAGAAGCTCTGATCCAAGAGCAGCGCTTTGATTCTTGCGCGCCGGGTTCGCGCTTGCTTCACAAATTCTTCAAGGCTGACTTCGAGCGGGTCGGCTCCGAACGAGCGCAACTCTTCGGCCAGTGGCCCTGCCGAGAGGTAGGCAAGCCGCCCGAACCGCCGCGCGTCTCGATAGCGCAGTTCGCGATCATCGTCGAGCAGGAAACAGGCGTGCGTATGTTTTTCGCAAGGCTGTGCTGCCGGATTCGGCGCGATTTGCCCGGTCATTCCGAGATGCACGAGAAGTGCGGCAGGCGCGGCCTGACCGTTGGTAACCTCCGAGCTTGCGCTGCCGCCAGGCGAAAGCCGCAGCAGCATGAATTTCCCATAGCGCTCGACGGCCTCGATTTGTCTGCCAGGGAGATGCAGTTCGAGCGCAGCCGGGTCATCGATGAAATCCGTTTTCCCGAGCCGCACGGACAGAATCCGCCGGCCCACAATCGTCCGCCGCAGGCCACGCGCTACTGTTTCGACTTCAGGAAGTTCCGGCATCAGGGGATCGTAAACAAAATAGCACATCGCCTCGCCGCGCCGCAGGCTGGCGACACAAATCCCACCATGTCCGCCATCGTGCGCAACTTCTCTACGTCACTTCTTCTGATAGTCCGGATAGGGCGGATGCCCGGGAATTACAACCGGATGCGCCTTCAACGCTTCGAGCGTCACCTGAACGGCGCGTTCGAGCTGCGCATCGTGACCGGCCGCGACCGACGCTGGATCATTCTCCACTTCGACGTCCGGCGCAATCCCGTGGTTTTCCACTTCCCACTCGCCGTGCAGTCCGAAGATCGCCACGCGGGGAGCAGTAATGAAGCCGCCATCCATCAACGGCGGGTAGCCATAGATGCCAACCAGCCCGCCCCAGGTTCGCGTGCCGACCAGCGGCCCCACCTTGTCTTGCTTGAACATCCACGGCAGCGCGTCGCCACCCGAGCCGGACATTTCGTTGATGATCATCGTCTTCGGGCCATAGATTTGCGCGAGTGGCGAGCAGAATTGCTCGCCTTCCCGCGCGATGGCGCAATTGCGAAGCGGGCGTTTGAGCATGTCGATGATGTAGTCCGCGATTTCGCCGCCGTGGTTGTAGCGCTCATCAATAACGGCAGCTTGTTTGCCGACTTGCGCAAAGTAATAGCGGTTGAAGTTGATAAAGCCGCCGTTCGCAGTGTCTGGCACGTGCACGTAGGCGATTTTGCCGCCGCTGAGCTGATCGACCTTGCGCCGATTGTCTTCCTCCCAAGCGAGGTTGCGGAGCGGAAATTCGCTGGGTAGTGGCACCACGGTCACTTCCCGTGCATCCTTGCCGTCAACGTTTGGCCCGACCTTGATTTTGATTTGCGTGCCCGCGGTATTTTCAAAATAGCTCGAGACGTCTATCGGCGGGCGAACTTCGCGCCCGCCAACTTCCAGCAGGTAGTCTCCCACCTTCACGTCGACACCCGGCTGGGTGAGCGGCGCGCGCAGTTCTGGATTCCAATTTTCTCCATTGAAAATGCGCGTAAAGCGGTAGCGCCCATTTTCCACTTTATAGTCCGCGCCAAGGAGCCCACCTTTGACCCGCTTCGGCTGGGGCACGTCCCCTCCGGCGATGAACATGTGCCCGATGGTGATCTCGCCAAGCATTTCCTCGAAGAGATGATTGACATCGTCTCGGCCGCCAGCTCCCTTCAGGTATGGCGCATATTTTTTCTCGGCAGACGAGATACTGAGGCCGTGATGATTCGGGTCGTACAGGAAATCACGCTCGATCCGCCATACTTCGTGGTACATCTGATTCCATTCGACGCGTGGATCGGTGTAGACCTCCATCCCCTCGAGATTCAGCGCGCCATCTCCCGCCTTGGGAACAACTGCTGTCGGCGCAATGAACCATCCGGGCCCCAGGCGGTACAACACCTTTTCGCCGTTGGAGGAAACCATAAAGCTGCGCAGTCCACCGAGGAATGGTTCCGTCTTGCGCGTGCTGAGGTCAAACTTCGAAACCGAGACCGCTGTTGGCTCGGTCAGGCTCGGCACATCCGGAATTTCGCTAAGAAAAAGCACGCCGGTCTTGCCGGGATCGACGCCGACGTAGTTTGCCGCTTTGATCGGCAGCGACACGATTCTCTGGCCGATTCCATCCAGATCGATCGTCACCTTCACTTCCTCTTTCTTTTCACCCTCTTTTTTCTCCCCTTCTTTTCCCTTGTCTGTAATCTTTTCGGCGTCTTTGGCCTTGTCTTTGTCAGCGTCCTTGCCCCTCTCGTCGGCCGCAGCTTTCTCTTCGTCGCTTTGCGGTTCGACGGGCGAGGGATCGCCCTTTTTCAACACGACCGCATAAATGTTTCTCGACACCGGATGCTGAAAGCTCGAAAGATCAAGCCACCCTATGGAAAGCCCCAGATCCGTGCTGGCCGCGAAGTACAGGGACTTTCCGTTTTTGTCGAATGCCGGATAACGCGCGTCGCTGGTGCCGTCCGTGATTTGTGATTCCTTGCCCGACTCCAGTGAATACACGAAGACGTTGCGCATGTGGTTTTCGAGATACTTCGCATAGCTCAGCCACTTGCTGTCCGGCGACCAGGTTTCCTTCATCGTGGAGGTGGGGTCTTCGTAGCGATCCGATGTGACTTTTACCGGAGTTCCTTTTTCCAGCTCCACGTACCAGAGATTCATGCGTTTATCCGTATACGCT
>Ga0210384_10007998_pt1 | contig 11088 bp, 5 predicted proteins | sample IncBWH2MmetaG_FD_160574 | JGI IMG/M metagenome (GOLD analysis project Ga0210384, IMG submission 160574) | Forest soil microbial communities from Barre Woods Harvard Forest LTER site, Petersham, Massachusetts, United States - Inc-BW-H-2-M | ecosystem: Environmental > Terrestrial > Soil >...
GCCAAACCGGAGCCCGTTTTTCAGAAACGCCTTCGTTCCTTCAGCCTTATCCGCCGTCCCGCACAGCCGCCCGAAGATCTCCGCCTCCACATCGGTCGCGGCCGCCAGCCCCAGCTCACTCCCCCATCGCACCGCCTCCATGCATCCCGCAATCGCCAGCGGAGCCATACTCACCATCGTCTTCGCCAACTCCTCGCAGCGCTCCATCAGCCGGTTCGCCGGAACCACCTCATCCACCAGCCCGATCCGCAGCGCCTCCGCCGCCCCAATCATCTCGCCCGTCAACAGCAGCTTCAGCGCCATTGACTGCCCCACCAGCCGCGGCAGCCGCTGCGTCCCGCCATATCCCGGAATCAACCCCAGCTTCACCTCCGGCTGTCCCAGCCTCGCCGTCTCGCTCGCCACCCGAATCGTGCACGCCATCGCCAGCTCACACCCTCCACCCAGTGCAAATCCGTTGATCCCCGCGATCACCGGCTTCCCACACGTCTCGATCGTCCGAAAGACCTCCTGTCCGCGCCGCGCCTTCGCCTCCCCCATCGCAACATCCAGCCGCGCAATCTCATTAATATCCGCCCCCGCCGCGAACGCCTTCTCGCCCGTGCCCGTCAGCAGAATCACCCGCACAGCCACGTCGGCCGTCATGGTCATGAACGCGTGTTCCAGCTCATTGAACACCTTGGCATTCAGCGCATGCAGCACCTCCGGCCGGTTCAGCGTCACTCTTCCTATCTGGTCCTTCACCTCATACAGCAGCGTCTCGTAGTTCACAGGTCTCTCCCCTCGGCAGCGCAGTCCAGCAAGCAATGACAGCAATCTCGTTCCGTACTCCCAGACGATACAATCGAATCTATGATTAAGGGAATCACGTTTATCAGCGCTGTCGCCTCTTCCGGCGCGCCCGGCGCTGAATTCGACCGTCTCACCAGCCTCTTTTCCGCTCTCGGATTTGAGCAGGGAAAGGGCTGGCAGGATGCCCAGGGCCGTGGCGCCGCCTTTCTCGCTCCCATCGGCAACCTCGAATTTGTCACCGGCCGCCCCCCCACCGTGCCGCCCCTCCTCGTCGAAGTCACGCAACTCGACCACATTCACGCGCTCATCGAAAAGTGGCTCCTGGCCGACCACCGCACCGAAGAGATCCCCACCCTCCTCTCGACCACCGAGCCCACCCATTGGAACAGCCGACTCTTCACCGTCCAGCTCACCCCGGAATTGAAACTCGGCTTCTGGCAATCCGAAAACCCCCTCCACAACCAGCCCAACGCCGTCGAAGGCGACCTCAGCGCCGCCAACATGCGCTTCGCCATCGTCACCACCCGCTGGAACACTGTCATCACCGACCGCCTCCTCCAGGGCTCCCTCGACGCCCTCCACCGCAGCGGCGCAGCAAAACAAGACATAGAAATTGTCCGCGTCCCCGGCGCCTGGGAGGTCCCCTCCGCTGCCCGCACCCTAGCCGAATCCAAAAAGTTTGACGCCATCATCACCCTCGGCTGCCTCCTCCGCGGCGAAACCGCCCACTACGAAGCCATCTACAACGAGGTCGCCCGCGGCATCGGCCAGTCCCAGCAGGAGACCGGCGTCCCCCACGCCTTCGGCGTTCTCACCTGCGAAACCCTGGAGCAGGCCCTCGATCGCGCCGGCCTCAAAGCCGGCAACAAAGGCTTCGAAGCCGCCACCGCCGCCATCGAGATGGTCTCCATCCAACGCAAACTCAAGACCCCGAACTCGCAACCAACGAACTGACAACTGATCACTGAGAACTGACAACTCACTATGGGCACCCGCCGCAAATCCCGCGAACTCGCCATGCAGATGCTCTTCCAGGGCGATCTCGGCAAACAAACCCCCGAAGAGGTCCGCCAACTCTTCTGGGCGTCCGTAGCCGACGTCGACCCGGAGACCCGAGGCTTCACCGAAGATCTTCATCGCATCGCCACCACCCGCCAGCAAGAGATCGACGCCCTCATCGAATCGCACGCCCAGAATTGGCGCATCGAGCGCATGGCCGTCGTCGATCGCAACCTCATCCGCGCCGCCGTAGCCGAGATGATCGGCTACCCCAACACCCCCGCCGCCATCATCATCAACGAGTCCCTCGAGATCGGCCGCCGCTACGCCGCCCCCGAGTCCATCCACTTCCTCAACGGAGTCCTCGACGCCATTGCCCGCGACCTCCTCAAAAAACGCCTGGCGTAAACAAACTGATACACCGGGCCCTGACAACTGAGCCCTAAGAACTGGGCGCCTGACAACTGAGAACTGAGAACGGACAACTCACAATGTCCACGACCTTCGATTCCATCATCATCGGCGCCGGTCAGGCCGGCCCCACCCTCGCCGGACGCCTCACCCAGGCCGGCCGCAGCGTAGCGTTCATCGAACGCAAGCTCTTCGGCGGCACCTGCGTCAACACCGGCTGCACACCGACCAAGGCCCTCGTCGCCAGCGCCTACGTCGCACAAAAAGCTCGCACCGCCAATGCTTACGGAGTGACCATTCCAGGCGCAGTCTCGGTCGACATGAAAGCCGTCAAGGCACGCAAAGACCAGATTGTTCTCAAATCCCGCAACGGCGTCGAAACTTGGCTGCGCGGCATGAAGAACTGCACCGTCTTCACCGGCCACGCCCGCTTCGAATCCCCCAATCAAGTCCGCGTCGGCGACGATCTTCTCACCGCGAAAGAGATCTTCATCAACGTCGGCGGCCGCGCCATCGTCCCCGATTTTCCCGGCGCCGACGTCGTCCCTTGGATGGACAACGTCGGCATCCTCGAGTTCGAAACCCTACCCCGCCATCTCATCGTCGTAGGCGGCAGCTACGTCGGCCTCGAATTCGCCCAGATATTCCGCCGCTTCGGAAGCGAAGTCACCATCATCGAAAAATCCTCCCGCCTCGTCTCTCGCGAGGACGAAGACGTCTCCGCGTCCATCAAAGCCTTCCTCGAAAAAGAGGGCATCACCGTGCGATTGAACGCGGAGTGCATCCATCTCGAATCCCGCGGAGATGACGTAGCCGTCGGCGTGAACTGCGAAGACGACGCTTCCGACAGCATCGGCTCCCACGTCCTCCTCGCCGTCGGCCGCCGCCCCAACACCGACGACCTCGGCCTCGAAAGAGCTGGCATAGCCCACGACAGGCACGGCTTCATCACCGTAGACGACCAGCTACGCACCAACGTCCCCGGCATCTGGGCCCTCGGCGACTGCAACGGACGCGGCGCCTTCACTCACACCGCCTACAACGACTACGAAATCGTCGCCGCCAACCTCCTCGATAACGACCCCCGTCGAGTCGCCGACCGAATCCTCACCTACGCCCTCTACACCGATCCCCCGCTCGGCCGAGTCGGGCTAACCGAAGACGAAGTCCGCAAATCCGGCAAACCCGCTCTCATCGGCACCCGCCCCATGACCCGCGTCTCCCGCGCCATCGAAAAGGGCGAAACCGAAGGCTTCATCAAAGTCCTCGTCGACGCAGACACAAAACAGATCCTCGGCGCCTCCATCCTCGGAACCGGCGGCGACGAAGCCATCCACTGCATCATCGACACCATGTACGCCCGGGCCCCCTACACCACAATCCAGCGCGCCGTACACATCCACCCCACCGTCTCCGAACTCCTGCCCACCGTCTTCGGCGACTTAAAGCCTCTGGAGAAGAATCAACAATCATAGTCGGAGCCAGTGGCCATTTGACTTCGACTTAGGCGCGAAACAAGTCCTTGCTGTCATCCTGAACGCAGTGAAGGACCCCGAAGAACTCCACGCATCACGACCGCTCGAACCTTTCAACCCATACCACTCGTGCCATTGCTTTGCTGTTGCAAGTTCCTGATGTCATCCTGACCTTGAACAAAGTTGAACGGCGTTCGCAGTCCCTCAGAGAGGCCCATCCGGTATCATTCGCATGATCTCGCGAATCCATCCGGAGCCAATGCATGCGCGCAGTCAAAAACCTCATCCCCCTCACCCTCCTCGCATCGTCATTCGCCGCCGCGTCCCCCGTCCAACTCCGCACCAACCACCTCATCAACCCCGTCGGCATCGACACCCCCAAACCGCAATTCGCCTGGCAAAGCGACGCAACCACCCCAAACTGGACACAATCCGCCTACGAACTCCTAGTCGCCACCAGCGAAAAAAATCTAACCCCCGCCAAACCCGATGTCTGGGACTCCGGCCGCATCGCCTCCTCCGACTCCATCAACATCCCCTACAACGGCCCCGCCCTCAAACCCCAAACCCGCTATTTCTGGTCAGTCCGCGTCTGGGACAACCACAACCAACCAGCCACCTCCGTCCCCGCCTTCTTCGAAACCGGTCTCTCCCCCTCCAATTGGACCGCTAAATGGATCCGCCACGCCGACCCCGCCGCCGAACAAGAATTAGCCGCCGTCCGCTGGCTCTGGCTCCCCAACGCCGACCCCCAGAAGGTCCCCGCCAACACCACTGCCGAGTTCCGCTACACCCTCCATCTCGACGCCGCCCCCACCCGTGCCAGCCTCCACGTCGTAAGCCCCGGAGCCTACGTCGCAGCCGTCAACGGCGTCATCACCGGCGAGCACAAAGCCTGGGGAGCCTTCGACTGGGAAGAGATCGGCCCCCTCCTCAATCCCGGCGATAACCAAATCATCGTCAAAGTAGTAGCGCAGGCAAAAGTCTCGGCCCCCGTCGTCGCCACCGCCTTCGCCGCATCCCTTCGCATCACCGCGCCAGACGGCACCCAACGTCGCATCCCCAGCAACGCGACATGGCAAGCCCGCTCCAGCAGCGCCAACGAATGGCAACCCGCCCAAGAGATCGGCCCCCTCACCACCCCGCTAACCATCGGCACCGACCGCCACTCCGAGGTCCCCGGCCCCAACCGCATCGCCACCGAAGCCGCCCTCCTCCGCAAAGACTTCGCCGTCGCCTCGCCCATCCGATCCGCCCGCCTCACCATCACCGCCCTCGGAGCCTACCAGGCCTTCCTCAACGGCAAGCCCATCGCCCCTCACACGCTCCTCAACCCCGGTTGGACCGACTTTAACAAGCGAGTCCTCTACCAAACCTACGACGTCACCGGCATGGTCGCCACCGGCGACAACACCATCGCCGCGATCCTCGGAGGCGGCTGGCACGGCTCCCCCATGACCTGGGCCGGCACCCGCGCCTACAGCGAACCCGACGCCCTCCGCGCTCAACTCGACATCACCTTCACCGATGGCACGCACAAAACCATCGCCACCGACGAAACCTGGCAAACCGCCGCCGCCCCCACCCTCTCCTCCGAGATCTACGCCGGCGAAGTCTACGACGCACGTCTAGAAACCCCCGGCTGGAACGCCCCCCACTTCACCGCCAAAGACTGGACTCCCGCAGCCACCACCACCATCTCGGACCAAATGAAACTAACCGCCCAACCCAACCTCTCCATCGCCGTCTCCAACACCCTCCATCCCATCGCAATGAACCCCGTCAATGGCGGCAGCGCCGTCGTCTACGACATGGGGCAGAACATGGTCGGCAACATCGTCCTTCACGTCCAAGACCACCACCGCGGCACGATCATCCGCATGCGCTTCGCCGAACGCCTCAACCCCGACGGCAGCATCTACACCGAAAACCTCCGCAACGCGACGGTAACGGATACCTACATCCTCTCCGGCGACGGCAACGAAACCTACACCCCCGCCACCACCTTCCACGGCTTCCGCTACGTCGAACTCTCCGGCTACCCCGGCATTCCCACCACCACCAGCATCGAAGGCCTCGTCTACGACAGCCTCCCCGCCACCCCCTCCATCCGCTTCCAAAGCTCCAGCGACATCCTCAACAAGATGGGCCAGCTCGGCATCTGGGGCCAGCGCGGCAACTTCCTCTCCATCCCCACCGACTGTCCCCAGCGCGACGAGCGCCTAGGCTGGATGGGCGACGCCGGCGTCTTCTGGCGCACCGGCACCTACAACTTCGACATCGCCAGCTTCACCCGCAAGTTCATGCTCGACATCGACGACGCCCAAACCCCCGACGACGCCTTCACCAACGTCTCCCCCAACCTCCTCGGCCCCGACCCCGGCGCACCCGGCTGGGCCGACGCCGGCGTCCTCGTCCCCTACGCCGCCTGGCTCCAGTACGGCGACAAAACCCTCCTCGAAACCTCGTGGCTCAACATGCAGCGCTACATGGACTTCATCCTCCAGTCCAACCCCGACCACCTCCGCCGCAACAAGCTAGGCAACAACTACGGCGACTGGCTAGCCCCCGACCAGAACACCCCCAAAGATTTAATCGCCACGGCCTACTGGGCCATCATCGCCCGAGACATGCGCGAAATGTCCCTCGCCCTCGGCCGCAAAGACGAAGCCGAAAAATACCAAACCCTCTACAACAACATCGCCGAAGCCTACCGCAAGCAATACATCCAGCCCGACGGCGCCGTCACCGGCAACACCCAATCCGCCTACGTCGTCACCCTCTACTCCAGCATCGCCCCCGAAGCCCTCCGCGCCAACATGACGGATCGTCTCGTCAAGGACATCGAAGCCCACAACAACCACCTCACCACCGGCTTCCTCGGCACCCCCTTCCTCATGTTTGTCCTCGACGACAACCACCGCGCCGACGTAGCCTTCAAACTCCTCCTGCAAGACACCTACCCATCCTGGGGATACATGGTCGCCAAAGGCGCCACCACCTGGTGGGAGCGCTGGAACGGCGACACCGGCGACCCCTCCATGAACTCCTACAACCACTACGCCTTCGGATCCGTCATGGCCTGGGTCTTCCGCCGCGCCGCCGGCATCGACACCGACCCGGGAGGCCCCGGCTTCCACCACCTAACCATCCAGCCGCAATTCAACCCCGCACTTCCCACCCTCCACACCGAATATGACTCCCCCTACGGCCTAGTCACCACCGACTGGTCCACCAAGAACCACCAATTCACCATCACCACACCACCAAACACCACCGCCGCAGTCACCTTGCCCAACGGAAAAATCGACAACGTAGGCAGCGGCACCCACACCTACCCAATCCGATGAAGCCACGATCGCCGTTCAAATCAAATGGAAGAATATATATGGGATTCGCTCTCGCCTAAGTTCCTCGTGGTAAGCCCCTTTCTTTCGGGGGGAACCTGCGGGCGGACGTTCTCGTACTGAATAGCGCGGCTCCCGGAGTCAAAGACAGGATAGGAGGCACGAATGCTGGCGGATTTGCGCGACGCGCTGCGACAACTGCGGAAGGCACCGGGGTTCACAACGACGGCAGTGATCACGCTGGCATTGGGGATCGGAGCGACGACGGCAATCTTCACACTGGTGCACCAGGTGATGTTGAAGTCATTGCCGGTAACGAAGCCGGAAGAACTGTGGCGCATCGGAGACAAAATTCGCTGCTGCAACTGGGGAGGATACAACCAGGGGAACGATGGGGATTTTGCGTTGTTTTCGTGGGAGGCCTACAAGATGTTTCGCGACCACACTCCGGAGTTCACGGAGCTGGCCGCGCTGCAGGCCGGCAACGCGCCGCTTGGCGTCCGTAGAGTAGGCTCACAGGCGCAAGCGGATACGCGTAATGGAGAGTATGTATCCGGAAACTTCTTTAGAACCTTCGGCGTGCAGCCCTGGGCCGGCCGGCTCATGACCGAAGCGGACGATCAGGAAGGCGCGCCACCGGTGGCTGTCATGAGCTACCGCATCTGGAAGGAGAAGTACGGCTCCGATCCCTCAGTGGTTGGCGCCAACTACCAGATCAATGGGCAGTCGTTCACGGTGATCGGTGTGGCGGCGCCGGGATTCTATGGAGCCAAGTTGGCGGGCTGGGGCATGCCGGACTTCTGGCTGCCATTGACCACTGAACTATTGATCGACGGGTCGACTGCGCGCCTGAAAAGACCTAACGGCAACTTTCTGGATCTGATCGGGAGAGTGCGTCCGGGAGTCGATCCGAAGACCCTCGAAGCGAAGTTGAAGGTAGAGTTCCACGACTGGCTGGCCAGCCATGTGCCCGACATGGAGCCAGGCGAGAAACAGCTCTGGCAGCAGCAGACGCTGCATCTCACTCCCGGGGGTGCCGGAGTCGCCGCCATGAGGGATCAGTATCAGGATGGGCTGAAGCTCCTGCTCGTGGCGGCCGGATGCGTGTTGCTGGTGGCCTGCGGAAATCTTGCGAATCTGATGCTGGCGCGCGGATTGAAGGATCGCGGCCAGACCTCCGTACGAGTCGCGCTCGGCGCTTCACGGCAGCGGCTCGTGCGTAAGGCGCTGGTCGAGTCTTTGCTGCTGGCGGTGATTGGAGGAGTCTTGGGGATCGGCGTGGCCTATGTCGGGACAAAGCTGATTCTGCACCTGGCCTTCCAGATCGGCGGCCCGAATAACTTCGTACCCATCGATGCGACGCCGTCTTGGCCCGTCCTTCTCTTCACCTTGGCGATGTCAATGCTGACCGGAGTCATCTTCGGGATCGTTCCGGCGTGGATGACCTCGCACGCAGACCCTATCGAAGCGTTACGCGGCGCAAATCGTTCCATGGGTGGCCATCGCTCGTGGGCGCAAAGATCACTGGTGATCGGCCAGGTAGCAATGTCGTTGGTATTGCTATCTGCAGCAGCGCTGCTCGGCCGGAGCCTGCGAAATCTCGAACACCAGAACTTCGGATTCGAGACCGAGGGCCGATATATTGCGTGGATCAATCCGATGTTGAGCAACTACAAGCCTGAGCAAATGGAGCCAATGTTTCGGAAGATCGACGATCGCCTGCGTCAGATTCCCGGCGTGCGGATGGTTGCGCCGGCTCTCTATGCGCCAATGAGCGGCGATAGCTGGAACGACGGTATTCGGGTGGCGGGCAGACCGGAACCGGGGGCCAAGGAAGATACCGGTGCGGGATGGGCGCGAGTTATGCCTGGGTTCTTCGAAACCATAGGCGCAAAAATCGTGCAGGGTCGACCGATTGCGGAGGACGACACCGCGACGACCCGGAAGGTAGCGGTGATTAACGAGGCCTTTGCGAAGAGGTTCTTCAAGAACCAAAACCCGATCGGGGAGCATTTCGGACCCGACAAGATCAAGTATGCGTCAACATTCGAAATCGTCGGAGTCGCCAAGGACATGCGGTATATGACCTACGACTACAAAGATCCGGTGCGCCCGATGTTCTGGGTGCCGGAGACCCAAACCGTGCAGTACGACGACCCAGCCTATCTGGCGGGCGAAACCTGGTCGCATTACCTGTACAACATCGTGATCTGGGCGCCTGGAGATCCGCCGGGTATGGAAGAACGTGTGCGCAAGGCTCTGGTTGAAGTCGATCCAGATTTCGTGCTCTATGGTGTTGACCCCTATACCAAGGTCTTGAGCGCGGATTTCCAGCAGGAAAACATGATCGCGACGCTGACAACGCTCTTCGGTGTCCTTGGCCTTTTGCTTGCAGCGGTCGGGCTATATGGCGTGATGGCCTATATGGTGGAACAGCGGACAGGCGAGATTGGGATTCGCATGGCGCTCGGAGCAGATCGCTGGCGCGTAGTGAAGATGGTGCTCCGACGCGCCTTCTCGCAGGTAGGGATTGGACTGGCGCTGGGCATTCCGGCAGCGATCGGCGCGGGCTGGCTCATGAAGGATCAACTATTTGGCGTAAAACCGTGGGATCCGGTCATGCTGGTGTTCGCTACGCTGCTGCTCGCGTTGGCGGCCGTTCTTGCGTCAGTGATTCCGGCCCGCCGCGCGGCCGGGGTTGAGCCGATGGTGGCGCTGCGGAACGAGTAATCAGTGCCCAGGCATTAGCCCGGCCCTCAGTTCAACGGAACAGCATTATGCTGATCAAGCGTCATTGAGTTCGCTCCCGCCTTAAGTTGAACCGGCTGGCCCCAAACGAGGCTCTGATTGTTGTACCGCGACGAAATCATTAGGTAGTACGTTCCCGGTGCAACTCCGGGAAAGGTTCCGCTGCCATTCGCATCAGCCCGCACCGCCGACGCAGCACTCGCTTTCATCGCGTCCATGATCTTTTGGCAATCCGGCGTATGGTTTCCGCACGCATTGCCCAGCACCTTATAAGCCGACATCCCCGCTGGGATGGAAACCCCTGCCTTCGTAACAACGGTTGCAAAGCTATCCCGCAGCAGGGTGTACGGATGCCCCGCGAGAGGATTCGGAACCCCCGCCTGCGCCGGGAATCCCGAGACGATCGACAACGTAGCGTTCCCCAGCGTAGCGCCCGGAACTGAGAGAGTGCCTCCGCCGTTGTATGCGGCTGTTCCGGGAGTCGCTGCGGCGTGATTTCCCGCCGAAGCAACCATGGTGGCAGCGGTGCCGCCGCTTGAGGGAATGGTCTTGCTTGGGGCGAGAACGGCAAGGTTGCAGGTCTGCTCCATCGGAGCGAAGGTAAAGTCATCGTTGTCATTCTGGCCCGTGACGATGCGTCCATGAACTTGGTACGGACCGGAGCCGCCAGGGTCGAGCGAACCGTCGGAGTTGAAGGCAAGAGTGAGCGGCTGATCGGGCGCGTCGATCTTGACCACAGCTTTGCTTCCGTCTGCCACAACCGTGTAAGGATAGGCGCGCGCAGCGTCGGGACCGCAGCCGAGAATTGCGGACTCCGGATAGAACTCGACACTGAAGCCTGTGGGAGCCGCAAAGATGCCGTGCATGCGGATGCCCGGAGGCGTCGGCGGTCCTTTATCCCCGCCGAGCATGCCTTTGAGGAGATCGGTCTGCATGGTCTGTATGCCGACGCTGGCGCCCTTGGTGGAGAGGTTGATGGCGGAGCAGGTGGCGCGTTTATGGGTGAAGTTGGTGTAGCCGGGCGTGGATGCGCCGGGGACGTAGGTGCTGTTGGTGTGGGTGGTGGCGGCGTCGTATTGGCCGTTGCCCTGGTAGGTGAGCTGGGATTGGCCGTAATTGCCGGTCTGGCTCTGATTGACGGTTTCGTGGGTGGTGGTCTGGGAGGTTTCAGTGTGGCCTGGTGTGGATCTACCAGCGGTGTAGCCGCCGGGGACTACGCCGTCGATGGTGACGGGGCCGGGCGGTCCGGTGATGGTGTTATCGGCATGGTAGGTGAGGACGAGAGGCCTGGGGGTGGTGTTAATTGTGAGGACGGC
>Ga0210384_10007999_pt1 | contig 11087 bp, 11 predicted proteins | sample IncBWH2MmetaG_FD_160574 | JGI IMG/M metagenome (GOLD analysis project Ga0210384, IMG submission 160574) | Forest soil microbial communities from Barre Woods Harvard Forest LTER site, Petersham, Massachusetts, United States - Inc-BW-H-2-M | ecosystem: Environmental > Terrestrial > Soil >...
TTCGAGACGACTTTCTCTCCCGCATACACAACCGAAGCAGCTGTCTCATCGCAGGAGCTTTCAATGCCGAGAATGTAGGCGCCAACCATAGTTTCTAGTCTAGAAGAACCGCGCTGGAATCACGAACTACGGCAACCCCGATTGGAGGACGGGCGTCCCGCCCGTCATGCACGGGCCATTGCCTGACGGGCGAGGACGCCCGTCCTGCATCGGGCGTTATCCCCTGCTTCCCCAGGGGCTCCGCCTGCCCGGTCGCTCGCAGGGCGACTACAATGTCCATGATGTCGAGCGGAAACCCGAGCCCCCCACCCGCTACCGCGCCGGTCAGTTCGCTCTACGATACCCGCCTGCCTCAGCTCTCCCGCTGGCGGCGCATGCAAATCCCGGTCATCGCCGGGGCGGTCATCGCCATCATTCGCGTTCTCGGTCCGACGCTGCGTTTTGAAGAACTGGGAATGCATCACTACCGGCAATCCCGTGCTCGGGGGGAACCGGTGATTTCAGCCTTCTGGCATCGCTGTATCATTTCTGCCACCTGGTACTGGCGCAACCGGGGTGTGGTGGTAATGAACACGACAAATTTCGACGGGCAATGGACGCGGCGCGTGATTGAGCACTTCGGCTTTGGCACCGCGCAAGGCAGCTCTACCCGCGGAGGCCTGCGCGGATTGGCGGTCATGGCGCGGCGCATGGAAGAAGGTGTCGACTCGGCATTTACCATTGATGGCCCGCGCGGCCCGCGCTATGTCGCAAAGCCTGGGCCGGTGATGTTGGCCCGGAAGACTGGTCGGCCCATTTACGTGTTTCACATCGGAGTCGAAAAGGCGCACACGCTGGAAAAAGCCTGGGACCTGATGGCGATTCCGCATCCCTTCTCGCGGGCGGTGATCGTAAGCGCCCCCCTGATGCTGGTTTCGCACGAAGCGGATGCGGAAGAACTCGAGCGCAAGCACGCGGAGATGCAGGCCGCCCTCGAACGCGTACGCGACGTGGCCGAATCGTGGTTCGGACTGAGCGAGGCGGAACGCGAACGTCTGCGGGCGGAGTGGAATTCTGGCGCCTGATCCGTCACGGAGCACGTGGGGACAGCCGCCCTCGGCTGTCCCGTCGCCCGCAGGGCGACTTGCGGCGGTTCATTGTACGAAGAATGCTTGAGACTAGAGAATTCGCCGAGCAGATTATTCGCACCTTGCGCGACGCCGGCCACCAGGCCTACCTCGTCGGCGGATGCGTACGCGATTTGTTACTTGGCCGCGAGCCGGCCGATTACGACGTCACCACCGACGCCACGCCAGACGAGGTTATGCGGATCCTTCCGGAAACCTATGCGGTAGGCGCGCAGTTTGGCGTGGTGCTGGTGCCGGTGAGGGACGCCGGGGGCAACACGGTCGAGGTCGCAACCTTTCGCAGCGACATCGGCTACAGTGACGGTCGCCATCCTGACCAGGTACGTTTCAGCAAAAGTGCTCAGGAAGATGTCGAGCGCCGCGACTTTACCATCAACGGACTTCTGCTCGATTCCCCCGGGAGTGAAGTTCTGGATTTCGTGGGTGGACGCAGGGACCTTGACGCCGGAATCATTCGCACCATCGGCCGGCCCGAGGTACGCTTCGCCGAAGATAAACTGCGTATGCTGCGTGCGGTACGCTTTGCCGCCCGCTTCGGATACACCATCGAGCCGGAAACATTTTCCGCGATCCAGAAGCTGGCGAGCGGGATTCATCAAGTTTCGCGTGAACGGGTTCGCGACGAATTGACCAAAATGCTTACCGAAGGCCACGCCCGTCAAGCCTTTCTTCTGCTCCACGAAACCGGTCTGCTTCGCGAAGTCCTGCCGGAGATCTCCGCGATGAAGGGAGTACGGCAGCCACCGGAGTTTCATCCCGAAGGCGACGTGTTTGTACACACTCTGTTGCTGCTCCAGGAATTGCCACAGCCTAGTTCGCCGACGCTGGCGTGGGGCGCTCTCCTGCATGATGTCGGCAAGCCGTCGACGTTCCGCGTGGCGCCGGATCGTATTCGCTTTGACAATCATGTGGATATCGGCGTGAAGATGGCCGGAGAAATCTGCCAGCGCCTGCGTTTTTCGAACGATGACGCCGGGCAAATTCTGGCATTGGTTGCCAATCACATGCGATTCGCGCACGTGCCGCAGATGAAAGAATCCACGTTCAAGAAATTTGTGCGCATGCCGCACTTTGAAGAGCACATCGAACTGCATCGGCTGGACTGCCAGGCCAGTCACCGCGACTTGACGTCCTACAACTTCACCCGCGAAAGGATCGCCGCCATTCCTCCGGAAACGATTCGTCCCACGCCGCTGATCAGCGGCGACGACCTGATCGCGGCCGGGTACCCGCCAGGGCCACGCTTCAAGGAAATTCTTTCCCTGGTGGAGGATGCCCAGCTCGAAGGACGGTTGCAGTCGAAAGACAACGCAATGGAGTATGTGCGACGAGAATTTCCTCCGGCAGCGGACAATTCCAGCCAGGACTGAGCCGCCCGGCAGAAACTGTCAAGCCCCATGCGGCGCGGATTCCCCCTCAAGCGGTTGAGAGGAAACGATATATATTGCTTCTCTCGATGTCCCATTTCGTCTCCGCAAATTGCTATCCTTGAAATATAAGGATCACGAGTTTGTCCGCAGCCGAAGAAAGCCTGGGGAATGGTAAAATCGTTTTCGATCCCATCAAGAAGTTGATCCGCTGATGACCCGAGCCATGGAACAAGTCGGCGCAGGACTGGAAGAGATTGTTGCCGGTAGCCTACGGCGCTCTCCCGCAGGACAAGGCGCTTTGCTGGCGTGGGCGCTGGCCTGTGGGCCGGCGGTCGCAGCGCGCACCAGGGCCGTCGACTTCGCTCAAGGTATTCTTCGAGTGGAAGTTCCTGATGCTGGTTGGCGTGCCGAGTTACAGACGCTGGCTCCGCAGTATCTGGCGGTGATGAATCGCTACGTCGCTGAAAGCGTGAAGCGAATCGAGTTTGTGATTGTGGACAAAACCGCGGGCGATGGAGTCCGCGTCACACGGGCATGAGAGTTACCGAAAAAGACGTGGCATACGTTGCCGATCTCGGCAATCTGGAGCTGACCACGGAAGAGCGCACCCGCATGGTGCGCGACTTGAACTCGATTCTTGGCCACATTGACAGCCTGAACGAGCTGGACACGACGAACGTGCAACCCATGGCGCAGGTATCCGATCGCTACGGTGTAGATCAATCGAAGCAGGGAAGTGAACGTTTTGCCTACGCCAGCCGCGAAGACATACGCGAAGGCTTACGCAAGTCGCTGCCCCACGACGTAGCGCTGGAGAACGCTCCGGACTCCGACGGGACATTCTTCAAAGTGCCAAAAGTGATTGAAAGATAGTCGTTGGTCTTTGGCCGATGACCAACGACGAACAACCAACGGCCGACGACTTCCCGATGAACCTGGAGCTACTCACTATTGATGCTGCCCGCTCCGCCGTGCAGGAGCGCAAGACCAGCGCAGCGGCGCTGGCGGAGTCGTTTTACGCCAGGATTGAAAGCGACGATCCAAAGATTGGCGCGTTTCTGACTCTTTCGAAAGAGCGCGCGCTGGCTAAGGCATCCGAGATGGACGCGCTCGCGGCAAAGGGCGTGAAACTGCCGTCACTGGGCGGTGTGCCGGTCGGAATCAAAGATGTGATGGTCACCAAGGGCGTTCGAACCACGGCGGGTTCAAAGATTCTGGGCGACTATGTTCCGCCGTACGATTGCACAGCTGTGGCTCGGCTCGAGGCGGCCGGCGCTGTGGTCTTGGGCAAGCTGAATTGCGACGAGTTTGCGATGGGATCATCCAACGAAAACTCGGCCTGGAAGCCGGTGCACAATCCACGCGATCTTACGCGTGTTCCCGGCGGTTCTTCCGGAGGATCGGCGGCGGCCGTGGCTGCAGACATGGCCGTGGCGGCGCTGGGTTCGGACACGGGCGGTTCGATTCGTCAGCCCGCGTCGTTCTGCGGAGTGGTTGGGATGGTGCCGACCTACGGGCGCGTTTCGCGCTACGGTTTGATCGCGTTTGCGTCTTCGCTCGACCACATCGGGCCGCTGACGAAAACAGTGAAGGACGCGGCCATCGTGCTGCGGACCATTGCCGGCCGTGATCCCATGGATTCGACTTCCGCTGACGTTCCGGTTCCGGATTATGTTGCCGAACTCGAGAAGCCGGTACGCGGGCTCAAGCTGGGCGTAGCGAAAGAGTATCTGGGAGAAGGTCTGGACAAGGAAGTTCGCAGCGCGATCGAAGCCGCGATTCAGAAACTGGCCAAGCAAGGCTGCGAGATTGTGGATGTTTCGCTGCCGCACACGCGGTACGCAATTCCAGCGTACTACATTGTAGCCACGGCGGAAGCTTCGTCGAACCTGGCTCGCTTTGACGGCGTGCGCTACGGATATCGCGCCGGTGATGCGCGCACGCTGTCCGAGATGTACCGCCGCAGTCGCGATCAGGGTTTTGGTGCGGAAGTAAAGCGCCGCATCATGCTGGGTACGTACGCCCTGAGCGCGGGCTACTACGACGCTTATTATCTGAAGGCGCAAAAAGTGCGTACCTTGCTGACCCGGGATTTTGAAGACGCGTTCACGAAGGTCGATGCCATTGTGGCGCCCGTCAGTCCTACGGCGGCATTCAAATTGGGCGAAAAAGTGGATGACCCGCTGGCCATGTATCTGGCGGACATCTACACCGTGACCGCGGACCTGGCGGGAATCCCGGGAATTTCCGTGCCGTGCGGCGAGACCAGGGAGAAGCTGCCCATCGGGTTGCAGATCCTGGGTCGACATTTTGATGAGAGCACGATCTTACGGGTGGCGCAGGCGAGCGAAAAGGCGGCCTAACTTCGTGGACGGGGCGCACCCGTCGCTACATTGAAGTAACTTCGGCGGCCAGTGGAAGCAGATCGCGGCCCGAGGTGAACCCACATGGGAAAGGCAGAGTGGAGGAAAAGTCAGCAGGGATTTTAGCTACTTCCTGCGCCAGCGCACACCGTCCTTGGTGATTTCGACGAGAAGCCCGGCGGAGGTGAGTTCGGCGCGGATTGCGTCCGAAGCGTGAAAATCACGCGACCGACGAGCGGCTTCCATCGCGGCGATCTTCCCTTCGATCTCAGCATCAGACAGGTTTTGTGTTCCTATGGCGTCAAGCAATTCCTGGCTGACATCTTTATCGTGCCCCTCTGTCTTCGCCCATTCGAGAATGGTCTTCATCTTGGGAGCATCGTCATCGCGCAACACTGCGAAAATCTGATCAAATTTGGCGAGCGCCGCAAGCAGCGGTGCAACGTCATCTGTCCTCATCTGTCCACTGTCGATCGCGGCGTTGGCCTTGCGCACCATGTCGAAGATGGCCGCCTGGGCCTGAGCCGTGTTCAGGTCGTCTTCAAGCGCGGAAGTCATGCGCGCAACGGTCTCCTGGGCCAGAGTCGAATCGGTGGCCCCGCCAGGGAATTGGCCGGTCTTCAGCCGAAGTTGAAAGTTCCGCAACTTGTCCACGTTGCTGGCCATCTGCTTCAGGCCATCGAAAGTAAAATTGAGTTGGTGACGATAGGGCACGGAAGCCAGCAGCAGCCGGATCGAAGAAGGCTTGTATCCTTTGAGGGCCAAGTCGCGCAAAGTGAAGAAATTACCGGCGCTCTTCGACATCTTCTCGCCTTCAACCAGCAGAAAGCGGGCGTGAAACCAGAAGTGCACGAAAGGTTTCCCGGTCAGCGCTTCGGATTGCGCGATTTCGTTTTCGTGATGCGGGAAAATGAGATCCTCGCCGCCGGCGTGCAGGTCGAAAGTTTCCCCTAGCTCCTCCATGGACATGGCGGAGCACTCAATATGCCAGCCTGGCCGACCCCTGCCAATCGGACTCTCCCAGAATGCCTCCCCAGGTTTAGGTGCCTTCCATAAGGCGAAATCGCGGGCATTGTCTTTTTCGTACTCGTCCACATCCACCCGAGCACCATCTTCCATTCCCGCGAAATCTTTCTTTGAAAGCTTGCCATAGCCGGGAAACCTGGCGATGCGGAAGTAATAGGAGCCGTCTTCGGTGCGATAGGCGAAGCCTTTCTTCTCGAGTTCCGCAACGAAGAGTGCCATCTCTTCGATGTGCTGGGTGGCGCGGACAAGAACGGGCGGCTCGATATTCAAGGTGGAACTGTCTTCCAGAAAGGCCTTCTCGTACTTGGCAGTGTAGTCCTTGACGCTCAACCCTTCCTGAGCCGAATTGCGGATGATCTTGTCGTCCACGTCGGTAATGTTCATCACGTGGCGCACCTTGAAACCACTCTGCCGAAAGAAACGGCGCAGAATGTCGACTGCGACAAAGGTCCGGAAGTTGCCGATGTGACCGTAGTCGTATACCGTGGGCCCGCAGGCATACATCCGCACTTCATTGTTTTGAAGGGGATGGAATTCTTCTATCTTGCCGGAAAGCGTGTTGTACAGACGTAGCGCCATAAGGTGAGAAGGGTACGGACAAGATCGTTAATTCTAGGGGGATACCGGAAACAGGGTCAAATCGAGCCTCTTGCCGATTTGGAAGGGTCCGTGGAAACGTGGCTGGTGGCGTGCAAACGCTGGCCCACGAGAAACACGTAGTGCAGGGCCGAGACCACGGTGAAAGCGACAGTGGCATGGAGAAAGGTGTTCTGTGTGATCCAAACCCAGCGGTCATGCTTGATCTGAAACAGCATCACGAAAAAAATTGCGGCCACCTGGGCGAAGGTGTTGGCCTTACCGAAGATGCTGGGACGAAAGTCGCGCAGGCCAGCGATGGCGTAGAGTACTGCGCTGGCGAAAAGGATCGAGATATCGCGGCTGAACACCAGCACGGTGTACTTCCACGCGATCTTATGCAAAATAGCCAGCACCATGAACATGGTGCTGAGCAGAAGCTTGTCGGCGATAGGATCGAGATACTGGCCGAGCACCGTCTGCTGCTTGAGCGTCCGGGCCAGCAGTCCATCGAGGCCGTCACTGAAGCCCGCCAGGACAAACAAAATGAGTGCCCATCGGTAATGGCCGGCAACCAGGTCGATCACGATAAACGGAACGAACATCATGCGCAGCAAGGTCAGCTGGTTGGGCGCGGTGAGCAGTTGGGAGAGCTTCATCTTCAGAGATCTACCCGAGCGGCAGTTTTTTGGAGGTGACGGGTGAGAACCGAAGCGGGGTCGAGTCCCGTCTTCGCCGCAAAACGTTGAGAAAGAGAAGGGATGTTGCCCTCCGATGAGTCAAGTTCCACACGCTCAATGCGATGCATCGGAAAGAAGACTACACCGAAAGAGGCGGGATCGCCCGCTTTTATCATGGAGACCAGGTCTTCGAACGAGCCCAGTTCGATGCCGGAAAGGCTGAGACCTTGCACGGTGAGGGCAAGAATTGCGCCCCAAAACTTCTCTCGAGGGTTGCCCAATGTCAAGAGCACTATCGCGCCGGGTTGAAACGGATCTCCGGCGTTGAAGGTCGGGGCCGCGCCTGATTGAGTAGACTGCACACAAGATTGTCGCCGCCAGCGGGTCAATTTTGCAACTGGGCCTGATCATCGGATATCGTAGTCCCTTCCAACCTGAGGGCCTGATTCCCTTATCGGGTGATTTGAAGTCCGGGACTCTGGAAAGTGGCAAGGGCATCAGGTACATTCACGGTAGAAAATGTAAGTCGTGCTGACCTAACCTGGAGGCTGACTTGGACAGAAGAACTTTGTTGCAATCTTTACCTGCCGTTGCGCTGATTCCAGCCGCAGCTTGGGCCGGTGCGAACCCAGAGCAAGCCCGCACCGCAGCAGCGGCGGGAACGGTCTTTGAACTCCGCATTTACCATCCGAACGAGGGCAAGTTCGACGCTCTGCTGAAACGTTTTCGGGAGCACACCATGCGGCTGTTCGAGAAACATGGGATGAAGAACGTAGCCTACTGGACTCCGCTCGATGATCCGTTGAGAGGCACGACGCTCATCTATATCCTCGCTCATCCCAGCCGCGAGGCTGCGACCAGCAACTGGAAGGCGTTTGTCGACGATCCCGAATGGCAGAAAGTGCGCGACGAGTCCGAAGTGAACGGAAAGTTGGTGGACAAGGTTGATTCCACCTTCATGGCGCTGACGGATTTCTCGCCTGCCCTGTGAACCGTATTTCTCTCCCATCGGGCGCCGCGCTGTCAGCCGGACCATAGCGCGCCTGCGCGAATTATTGCTCCCGGAAACAGGTTCGATAGCTTTCGGTAAAATCAAGGGACTGTAGCTACTGTTGCCGGGAGGATTCATTGATCCGCAGGCGGCTCATCTGCTTCACTGTCTTGTTCGTTTCCATATTCGTTGTGTCGGTATTTGCGCAGGTTGAAACCTGGAAGATTGATCCTGCGCACTCAGCGGCGCAGTTCGCTGTTCGTCATATGGGCATTTCTACGGTTCGGGGTGAGTTCAAGAAGGTCAGCGGGAGCGCTGGTTACGACGCAGCGGATCCCGGCAAAACGTCCCTTGACGCCACCATCGACGCAACCACGGTTGACACTCGGGTGGATATGCGGGACAACGATTTGCGCAGCCCAAACTTCCTGGACGTGCAGAAGTATCCCACCATTACTTTCAAGTCCAAGCGGGCCGAGGCAGCAGGTCCGGGCAAGATGAAGATCACGGGTGACCTCACGATCCATGGAGTGACCAGGGAGGTTGTGCTCGACGTCGACGGGCCGACTTCCCCAGTCAAAGACCCAAGAGGCAACTTCCACATAGGCGCTTCCGCTACCACGAAAATCAACCGCAAAGATTTCGGCGTGAATGGTGCCCCCGGCATGGCCGGCGATGAAATATCCATTACGATCGACGCCGAGCTGATCAGGTAGCATAGAACATCGAGTCGGCGTTGAAAGGACAAACGTGAGCTTGGCCGGCCAGCCTCAAAGCAGCGACACAATACAGAGCGATGAAGCGACCCCCGGCCTGAGTGAATTCGATCTCAAGTATTACGGCTGGCGCGTGGTGCTGGCCGCATGCTTCGGCGTGATGGCGGGCTTCGGCTCGCTGTTCGTTTATACGTTCGCGGTTTTCGTGAAACCGTTGGGCGGGGAATTTGGCTGGAGCCGCGAGGCCATCTCGAGCGGCTTCGCAATCGCTGCCGTCACAGTGGGTCTGTGCTCCCCGCTGCTGGGCCGGTGGATCGACCGCTTTGGCCCTCGCCGTATCATTCTTCCGTGCATGACGGTGTTTGGTTGCGGCATTGCTTCGCTGGCACTGTTGCGCTCCGGAGTATGGCAGTTCTATGTGACCTGCTTCGTGCTGGGAGTGGTTGGAAATGGTGCCGCTCACTTGGCTTATTCGCGATCCATTTCTACCTGGTTTCAGCGACGCCTGGGGTTGGCGCTGGCTTTCGTAATGGTTGGATCGGGCCTGGGCGCAATGATCCTGCCGGTGGTTGCCCAAACCATCATCAGCCGATCGGGCTGGAGGGCGGGCTATCTGGCACTCGGCTGTATTGCCTTGCTACTAGGCCTGCCGCTCAGTTGGCGCTACATCCGCGAACGTGGCCTGCTCCAGCCCCAGTCGGCGCCAGTCGCACATTCTGGAATGACGTGGCAGCAAGGTCTGCGTTCTTTTCCTTTCTGGATTATCGCCGCCGTCCTGTGTGTCAGTTCGATAAGCATGAATGGAGCGATCACTCAGATGTCCGCGTTGCTGACGGATCGAGGAATTACGGCCAGCGGCGCGGCGCTATGCGCGTCCGTACTGGGTGGCTCGAGCCTGCTCGGCCGGGTCGGGGCAGGCTGGTTGCTGGACCGTTTTTTCGGGGCGCGCGTCGCCTTCATAATAAACCTGTCTACCGCGTCGGGCATTTTTCTGCTTGCCCGGGCGAATAGCTTTCCTGCGGGCTGTCTTGCCGCGGCGCTGATTGGCATCGGAGCCGGCGGCGAAGCGGCCATCACACCTTACCTGTTGACTCGTTATTTTGGGCTGCGCGCTTTCTCCACGCTTTACGGTGTTACCTGGACGTTCTATGCCGCAGCCGCGGCCATTGGTCCGGTGATACTGGGCCGCGCGTTTGATTCGACTGGTTCCTACACTTCTTTGCTGGTAATCCTCGCAGCGGCGCTGGCATTAGCGGCTGCAATGAACCTCTTGCTTCCAAGGTATTCAGACTCAGAAGCAACTGAGCTCGCCTGAAATTATCCTCCCGGCGGCGCGTGTCCGTAATCTGTTTCTACCAAACGCGACAGGCATTGTCCCGCACCATGGGCTGCCTCTGCTTGCAGCCGAAGGCTTTTCTGGAATTCGGGCGTGTTGGATACCCTCAGCGGTCGCGATTCATTCCTCCTGCTCCGTTCAATTGTAGTTCCTATGCCCTCATTGGATGCAATCGCTGCTCGGCAGCGTTCCTGATTGTCATGAAATCGCCTGACACCAGTTACGGCATCGCGGGAATGCTCCAGAATTGTAAGGAGTGCAAAAGCCTTCCATGAGAAGGCCAGTCGGATGTGTACATGGCGGAAGACCTCATCCTGGAGGCATGCCGGGCAACCGGGACTACACACTAGCCGCTGCCTCTTCTTTCGATGGAACAATCACTAGCACCACTATTCCAATAATTCCGAAGAGAATCACATCTCTGTAATCCCGTTGAACCCCGTGGCTGTACGCTTCGACTGTCTGGATGAGCATGGTTGCCGAATGTGCGAGGCTGTGCCACGCAGCGAAAGCGACCACGAGCCTGTACTTCATGGGATTGCGCGCAGCCAACAATAGAAACACTCCGAGCGTGACAAAGAAAGTTAAGAACATCGGCTCGCATTCCTCGTTGTGCATTTCAATCAGCCATTTGCTGTGCCATAAATCGGTGTACAGCGGATAGAGCAGCCCAACATAGAACAGACCCAACAATGCAAGAATGACTTGCCGAATTTGCTTCACTCGAGACCTCCTCCTTCGAAATCGACCCGCCGTAATACTCAGAGTTCTTTTCTGAGGACGCGTATTTCCTCGCCCGGAACATAGCATATCGACTGCTCTTCGGCCCTACGCGATTTAAGTCGGGTGGTACCTGGAAAACGCGTCTGGGTCCAGTCGCACCATTGACAAGTCCTGGCCAC
>Ga0210384_10008000_pt1 | contig 11087 bp, 10 predicted proteins | sample IncBWH2MmetaG_FD_160574 | JGI IMG/M metagenome (GOLD analysis project Ga0210384, IMG submission 160574) | Forest soil microbial communities from Barre Woods Harvard Forest LTER site, Petersham, Massachusetts, United States - Inc-BW-H-2-M | ecosystem: Environmental > Terrestrial > Soil >...
GTGCTGTACCGCCGCCAGGTATCGGGTGAAAACGTCTTTCGCATCGAGCTGTTTGCGGTCCGCCTTGTGGTCGCGGATGTCCAGCAATTGCAGGAAGGCCGAAGGCTCGAATGGAATGCGGGTGGCGAGAATCTGGATGGCTTCGCGCTTGGAATGGGGAGCAGAGTCGCCCAGCGCCAGCAACGCGTGCCGGAACAAAGTGGCGAATGCCGATACCGAGCCCAGTAACAGCTGCCAAAGGGCACGGTCGTTGTCTCCCGCCTCCAGCAAGCGTTGCCGCAGCAGGATGAGTTTCTCGCGGAGTTCATATTCCAGCTGCGCCCGATGCAGTTGCATGGGAATCTGCAAGGGCGTCAGAAGTTCGTCGCCAAAGAGCACGCGGTGGTGATGCTGCATATCGAGCAGTTCGATCGAGAACACGTCGGTGGAATGCTCCAGTTCCTCCTGAGTCATGACCAGCGGCGCGGGATGTTTCTGGCGATGCCACCATTCGACCACCGGTGCGATAGCGGAAAGCGTGGAAAACGAGCTCTCCCGCAGAATGCAGAGCAGGTTCAGGTTGGAGAATTCGGCCTGAAATTCTCCGGTGGCGGCTGAACCGTAGAGAATGACGCTCTGAAGGTTCTGTCCCGCGGCCTGTTTTATACGGCTAACGAATTCGTCGATCTGTTTTTCTGCGACCATTCCCGAAACCTCCCGCCTTTCTGCGCGCCGTCGTTTCTCCTTACAGTGGAGGACGGACGTCCCCGCCCGTCCGTCCTCGAACCCCGGCAGAGCGATGGCCCCACACGCCGAGGGCAAGATGCCCTCGAGACAGCCGGCGGGCCGCCGGAGCTCCCTTAAGAACCCGCTACGGCCTACCAGCTGCCGCTGGCGCCACCGCCGCCGGAACTGCCTCCACCAAACCCTCCGACCCCGCCGCCACCGCCTCCGAAGCCACCACCGCCGCTGTAGCCGCCCCCATAACCCCCGCCTCCCCCTCCGCCGAACAGCAGCATCCAGAACAGGACCTTGCGCAGCGGAGTCAGAAGAACGATCAGAAGAACTACGGCAAGAATGAGTAACTGTTTTCCTGACAGTCCAGGTCGGCCCCGGGTTTGCGACGGAAGTTGTGGACGGTCCCCCGTCAGTTCTACGCCGGCGTCCTGCGCGATGACATCCGCGACCCTCGATGTCATGAGCGACACCGCGCCGGCGTAGTCATTTTGCCGGAGCAGCGGGACAGCTTCGCGGCCGATACCTCCGACCTTGCCATCGGGCAGGATCGGCTCCAGTCCGTAGCCGACTTCAATGCGGTATTTCCGGTCCTGCACCGCCAGGAGGATGAGAACGCCGTGGTCCGTGGCCTTGCTGCCGATGCCCCACTGTTTATATAGGGCGACGGCGTAGCTCTCGATGTCCGAACCGTCGAGCGAATTCACCGTGACCACGGTCACCTGGGCGTGGGCTTTCTGGTCAAGCTGCTGGCAGATGTTATCCAGTTGCGCAGTGGTGGTCGTGTCAAGAACGTGGGCGAAATCGTTGACGTAGTCCGTCGGATGCAGTTGGGAGACCGGCTCTGCCCAAAGCAGTAGCGGGAGCGCCAGCAGGACGATGGCGACGCGGATCGACCGCAGAAACCTCATTCGGCGTGATTGTATAGGAAAGCGAGTCGAGCGTTGCTCGACTGCACGAGTGAGGGCGCTCGCGTCTACATTGCGCGCAGGAATTCTACAATTTGGGATTCCGCCCAGTAGCCGTCGCTACCGCCGTTGGGGTCGGCGAGATAAGAGCAGTGGCCGCCGTCTTTGGTCTCGACAAACGTGATGTGGGGATTGTCCAGGATCTTCTGGCGGGTTTCTGGAAGGATGCGAATGAAAGGATCATTGGCCGCGTTAAGAATAAAAGTGGGCACCGCGATCCGGTCGATCACATGCGCGGCTGCCGAGCGGTCGTAGTAATCAGCGGCGCCGGTAAATCCGCAATAGAATGCAGTGATCCTGTCGTCAAACTCGCGCAGGCTGCGAATGCCACGGAGGCGTGATGTGTCGAACGCCCCTGGAAATAAGCGGGCCTTGGTCCGCAACCGTCGATTCAGCTTCCACAAAAAGTATTGCTCATACAAGAGGTTTCTCCGCAAATGCAGAGCGTCCGCCGAGGCTGCGAGGTTGACCGCCGGGCAAACCGTCGCCACCGCGCGAAATTGACGAGGACCGGCTCTTCCCCATTCGCCTGCCAATTTCAGCACCAGATTGCCGCCCATGGAAAATCCAGCCAGGGAAAAACGGGAGATGTGATCCTGCTCGATCAGATTTTGCGCCACTGCGGCGACGTCCTGCGAGCGGCCCGAATGGTAGAGAGTGGGGGCCAGTGCTTCCGTACCGCCGCAGTTACGCTGATTCATCCGCACAACATTCATGCCGACAGCCGTGCCCTTGGCGGCAATCCCCAGCATGTACGTGGAATCGCTCGAGCCTTCGAGGCCATGTACGATGATGAGTGTCAGCGCCTGCTGCCGGTCGCTTTGCCAGTGACAGTGGACGAGAACCTGGATTCCGGGTTCGACTTCGATGAATCGTGCCTCGGCGGGTGGCAGAGCGATGCGACGGGAGAGAAAGAAGCTGGCCAGCGTCTGCCGATGTCCGCCGCTAAGGCCACGCCGCGCTCTGAAGGGCGGCGTTTTCGTTTGCACAGTCTCCACCTGATGATTTTAAATGGTGCTGGCGGCGCAAGCTGTCGGTAAAGGAGTCAGGGCGATGCCGATTTTCGAGTACATCTGCAAGGAATGCGATCACCAATTTGAAGCTCTGGTGTATGGGAAGCAGAAGGCGGAGTGTCCCAAGTGCCACGGCAGCAAGCTGGCGCCGCAGCTTTCGGTGTTTGCTGTCAGCGCCAAAGGCAACTCGGCTGCCGCACCCTCGTCGGGCGCCTGCGGTTCCTGTGGCGACCCGCGCGGGCCGGGATCATGCTCGCTTCCCAATATGAACTGAGGGCCGGATGGGAGTTTCAGTCTATCCCTATGTATCTACAGTAGTTATCTACGTGACCAGAGGCACCAGCCGAGCGTGACCGCGGTAAGTTTTCTTCTCCATGCCCTCCCCGTACCATTCTCGCAGCATCAAGGAGGACGGGATGGATCGTCGGCGCAATCCTCGGGTCGCAGCCCATTTGCCGGTACGAATCTGGGGCGTGGACGCACATGACTTGCCCTTTATGCAGCTGGCCAGCGTCAAGAACCTGAGCAGCACCGGCGCGGTCATTCAAGGCATGCGTCGCCAGATCAAGCCCGGAGAAATCCTGGAAGTGCAGTTTGATGAGGAGAAAGCCCAGTTTCGCGTGATCTGGACAGGCGCGCACGGCACGCACAGCGCGGGCGAGCTCGGCTTGCAGAGGCTGGCCTCCGAACCTTGCCTGTGGGGCGTAGCTTTGGGCTGCTACAGCGAGATGGTAGCCGAAGGGTAGTTCGATTCTGACATCTTCTGCCCAGTAGCGTCCAGTTTCAAAACCCAACACCATTGTGCCAGAAGACGAATTGAGGTCCGGGAGGGACCTTCGATAGTAGCCCGCCACTTCAGCGGCGGGTAGGCTGCCAGGAAGACGCGCGTGCCGTAGACACGCCTGAAACGAAGCCCCAGCGCCGCTGGTAGCATTTCAGCCGTCCCAACGGGGCGGGGATCATCTGGCCAAACCGCCCGGCGTTGAAACGCAGGGCTTCTGTCAGGCGTCCTCCGGAACGCTGCACAACCGGGATGCTGACAACCCTTGCCGCATATCGGCCTATCGGCAGTTTGCAGAGCATCGACCGTTCTACTATGCTCGCACTTCGTGATGTCCTCGTAATCATCAGACCACAAGGCTATTGGAGAACGAATGGTACGGACTATTCTGGCTGTGATGCTATGCGCGTTATTTGCGTGTGGGGTTGGGGCACAGGCCCAGCAGTCGTTGAATCTGATGCCCCTGCCCGCCAAAGTGCAGATGGGCAGCGGCCAGTTGCTGATCGGTCCAACCTTTTCGGTTTCCATCGCCGGCCGTCACGAGGCGCGACTAGATCGTGCTGTAGAGATATTCCTGGGGCAGTTCGGCCGGCAAATCGGAATGCCTCCCATCGACATGCAGGTCGCGGATTCCGCCAACGCGACCCTCGTCATTCAGGCGGCAGGCGGCACCAAGGGTGTGCAGGAACCGGGTGAAGATGAATCCTACCGGCTGGATATCAGCAACTCCGGCGCCAAGCTGAACGCGCCGAGCACGCTCGGCGTCATGCGCGGACTGCAGACTTTCCTGCAATTGGTCCAAACTACGGGTGCGGGTTTCGCGGTGCCAGCGGTTTTGATCGAAGACAGCCCGCGCTTCGCCTGGCGTGGATTGATGATTGATGTCGGCCGCCACTTTATCCCGCTCGACGTCCTGAGGCGAAATTTGGACGGTATGGCGGCGGTGAAGCTGAACGTATTCCACTGGCATCTCTCGGAAAATCAGGGTTTCCGGATTGAGAGCAAGAAATTCCCCAAGCTCCAGGGCACGGGTTCGGATGGGCTTTACTACACCCAGGATGAAGTCCGAGGCGTAATCGCGTATGCGCGCGAGCGCGGCATTCGCGTCGTTCCGGAATTCGATATGCCGGGGCACGCGACCGCCTGGTTTGTGGGCTATCCCGAACTGGCCAGCGGGTCGGGACCGTATCAGATCGAGCGCCAGTGGGGCGTTTTCGATCCCGCCATGGATCCCACCCGTGAGGAAACCTACAAGTTTCTGGACGCATTCATCGGCGAGATGGCCGGGCTCTTTCCCGATCAGTTCTTTCATATCGGAGGCGACGAAGTAAACGGCAGGGAGTGGGATGCGAATCCCAAAATCCAGGCGTTTATGCGCGCCCACGATCTGAAAGACAACAACGATCTGCAGGCGTATTTCAACCAGCGGGTGCAGAAGATTGTAGCCAAACACGGAAAGACCATGCTCGGCTGGGATGAAATCCTTCGGCCCGGTTTGCCCAGGAGCATTGTGATTCAGTCGTGGCGCGGGCCCGATTCTCTGGCTCAGGCGGCGAAGCAGGGTTATCGCGGGTTGCTGTCGTCCGGCTATTACGTCGACCTGATGTGGTCCGCGGAACGCCATTACTCGACCGAGCCGCTGAGTGGGGCCGCATCCAGCCTGACTCCGGAGGAACAAAAGCGCATTCTGGGCGGCGAAGCTTGCATGTGGGCGGAGTACGTCTCGCCGGAGAATATTGACTCCCGCATCTGGCCCCGTACCGCCGCTATCGCCGAAAGATTGTGGTCGCCGCAGGACGTGCGCGATGTGAACTCGATGTACCAGCGTCTGTCGGTAGTGAGCGACTGGCTGGACGGGTTCGGCTTGACCCACAATTCCAGCTACGCTCCCATGCTCCGTCGCATTGCCGGGACGAACGACATCGCAGCCCTCAAAGTCCTGGCTGATGTCCTCGAACCGGTGAAAGATTACACCCGGGAAGAAACCGCGCCAGCCCCTGCGACCAGCGCTTCGCCGCTGAACCGCGTGGTGGATGCGGTGCGTCCGGAAAGTGCGACCGCGAGGCAGTTTGCCGATGCGGTGAACGAACTGGTTGGCGGTACTCCCAAGCCGGGTTCGGAAGCTCGGATCAGAAAGTGGCTCAGCGGCTGGCGCGACAAGCAGGTTGAACTTCAACCACAGAATGTAAAATCTCTCCTGCTAAAGGAAGTCACTCCCATCTCGCAGAACCTCTCGGCGCTCGGGGCCGCGGGACTGGCCGCTCTTGATTATCTCGACCGAGGCGAACCGGCCCCAGCCCCGTGGGTAGCGGCACAACTCGCTCTGGTCGAACAGGCAAGCAAGCCGCAGGCCCAATTGCTGATCATGGTCGCCCCGTCAGTGGGGAGGTTAATTCAGGCCAGCGCCGGTCAGCCAGCACCTTCCCCGTTGCCCGCAAAATAGGTGGAGAGTACCCTGATCAAACGAGGTGGCAGTGGAACCTGCAAAAGATAGCAGCCAGAAGCGCGCGCTCGTAAGCCACGACGATTTCACCGCGAGGCCGGAATCCTGGCCCGCTTTGCCACTCGAGGCCTGGCAGGACACCTGTGCCACAGTCCACATGTGGACCCAGATCGTGGGCAAGGTCCGTCTGGCGCAGAGTCCGCTGGTCAATCATTGGTGGGAGGTGCCGCTCTACATCGGCGCGCGGGGACTCACTACTTCCGCCATCCCGTACCGCGATGGCATCTTCGAAGTGGAGTTTGATTTTCTCCATCACAACCTGGTGATCCGGACCAGCCAGGATCAGGTCAAGACCATTCCACTCGCGCCCCGCTCGGTGGCCGATTTCCATAAAGAGTTCATGGCAGCGCTGGCCTCTCTCGGCATCGAGGTGAAGATTTGGCACATGCCGGTCGAAATTTCCAACCCGATCGCTTTCGATCGCGATACCCAGCACGCATCCTACGATCGCGAATACGTGACCCGGTTCTGGCGCATCCTCCTGGTGGCAGACAGCATTTTTACGGAATTTCGCTCCCGCTTCATCGGCAAGAACAGCCCGGTGCATTTCTTTTGGGGCAGTTTCGACTTGTGCGTGACGCGCTTTTCCGGACGGCGTGCCCCGGAGCGCGAAGGAGCCGACCTGATCACGCGCGAGGCTTACTCGCATGAAGTGATCAGCGCGGGATTCTGGCCGGGCGGCGGTGAGATCAAGGGACCCGCATTCTACGCCTACGCCGCCCCGGAGCCCGCGGGCTACGGGCAGCGCCCGGTTCGTCCCGGTAAGGCTTTTTATCATCCGCAGATGAAAGAATTTCTCCTGATGTACGACGACGTTCGTCTGGATCCTTCACCCAGATCGGCGTTGCTCGAATTTCTGCAAAGCACGTACGAAGCTGGAGCCAACCTGGCGAAATGGGACCGGGCGGAGCTGGAACGAACGGCTTAAGGGACGTGAGGCATCAGGGTCTCGAAATGAGACTGTCATTATCCTGAAACCCTTGCAATACAAAGGTTTGGGCGCCCCTCACCGCTGTTGTTCAAGGCCCTGTTTCGTCCTCGAGCAAAATCTGCTTGGCCTTCCGTTACCTGTCCAGGGTTACCGACGGGTTCTATCATGAAATGTCTCTTATTCAACTATGGCGACTCCGACTCTCGATCCCAAGACCAGCGACACGGTCCAGGCACTGGTGCAACTTCTCCGCTCGCGCTCTTCGGAGGAGATTCGCCAGCGCATGTACGACAACCCGCCTGGAAGTCCGTGGTGGGCGGCCTGCAAAACCGAGCTCGATCTGCGGAATAGCGAGCGGGCGGCGACGGCGCTTGTGGACACCTCTCGCGTGCTGGACAAGCTGCGCAGCGCCACCGATCACCTCGACGAGCTCACCGGGAAGCTGGTGCAAGCGACGACCGACATGGCCGAAGTAGTGAAAAGCGTGCGCGAATCGGGCAGACGGATGGAAATTGCGACCTATGTGATCGTCGGATTGACCATCGTGCAACTGTTCTATATAGCCTTCCAATTTTCCGCCAGGCATTAGAGCCGGGACGGGCGGTGAGGTCCGTCTTCCATCATAAAAATGTGGGCGCAAGTGCCTCGCTCGTGCAGGGATCACGACGAACGGATCTGCTCTTTGCCCAACGCCCCAGCCTCCGTTACCATAGCCGCCGTGGCCAACTACATCGGCGCCATCGATCAGGGCACGACCAGCACGCGCTTCTGCGTGTTCGACGCGGCCGGGAAGGCCGTAACAGCTGCACAGAAAGAGCACCGGCAAATCTACCCGCAGCCGGGATGGGTCGAGCACGATCCCGAGGAAATCTGGCAGGCGACGCAGGGCGTGATTGCGCAAGCTCTGCAACAAGGAAACCTTCGGGCCACCGACCTGGCCGCTATCGGCATCACCAACCAGCGCGAGACTACCGTGTTATGGAACCGGGAAACCGGCAAGCCGGTGGCCAACGCCCTGGTCTGGCAGGACACGCGGGTGGATGAATACGTCGCGGAACTCTCCCGCGAAGGTGGGGCCGACCGTTTTCGCAAAAAGACCGGGCTCCCGCTCAGCACGTACTTCAGCAGCTTGAAAATCCGCTGGCTGCTCGATCAAGTCTCCGGGGTCCGAAAGCAAGCCGAGGCCGGCGAGGTAATTTTCGGCAACGTCGATTCCTTTCTGACCTGGCACCTCACCGGCGGCCCGGACGGTGGACTTCACATCACCGACGTGACAAATGCCAGCCGCACCCAGCTCATGGACCTCGACACCCTTTCGTGGGACAGAGAATTGCTGGATGCGTTCCGCGTTCCCGAAGCCATGTTGCCGCGTATCTGCTCCAGCGGTGAAGCTTACGGAACGGTGCAAATCGGCGCCGCGGAGGGCGTTGTGATCGCCGGAATTCTGGGTGATCAGCAAGCTGCGCTCGTCGGTCAGACCTGCTTCAAATCCGGCGAAGCCAAGAACACGTACGGCACCGGCTGCTTCCTGCTGATGAACACCGGGGAACGCGCCGTGCGATCCACCTGCGGGCTGCTCACCACTGTCGCGTACAAGTTCGGCAAGGAGCCGGCACGATATGCGCTCGAGGGCAGCATCGCCATCACCGGCGCGCTGGTGCAATGGATCCGCGACAACCTGGGTCTGATCGGAGCCAGCCCCGAGATCGAAACCCTGGCACGCACCGTGGAGGACAACGGCGGCGTGTACTTTGTTCCGGCGTTCTCCGGTCTCTACGCGCCCTATTGGCAGCACAACGCCCGTGGCGTAATCGCCGGCCTGACCCGCTACGTCAATAAAGGGCATCTGGCACGCGCTGTTCTGGAGGCAACTGCATTTCAGACTCGCGAGGTAGTTGAAGCCATGGAGCAAGATTCTGGCATTGCCCTGGATGTCCTGCGCGTGGACGGTGGCATGGTGGACAATACGCTCCTGATGCAGTTCCAGGCCGATATCCTGAACCGCCCCGTGGTGAAGCCTCTCATCAAGGAGACAACGTCGCTGGGCGCTGCCTACGCTGCCGGCCTGGCGGTTGGTTTCTACAAAAGCACTGACGATCTGCGTGCAAGGTGGTCGGTGGGCCAAACCTGGAACCCGAGCCTGGACGAGCCGAGGCGCGCCGAGATGTACCGGCTATGGAAGAAAGCCGTGACGCGTTCGTTTGATTGGACCGAGTAGGTTTCCGGCAAAAGGCCTTAACCACAAAAGGGCACGAAGGTTCACGAAGGAAATTCCGATCGATCTGTTCTCCATCGTGTACCTTTGTGTCCTTCGTGGTTGATGCTCTTGAACTCTTGGTTAGCTGTCCTCGCCCACCTTCAGCACGGCCAAGAACGCTTCCTGCGGAATATCCACGCGCCCGATGCGCTTCATGCGCCGCTTGCCTTCTTTCTGTTTCTCCAGCAGCTTGCGCTTCCGGGAAATGTCACCGCCGTAGCACTTGGCGATCACGTTCTTGCGTATGGCCGAGACCGTTTCGCGGGCAATGATCTTCGACCCGATCGAGGCCTGGATCGCGACCTCGAACATTTGTCGGGGAATCAGTTCCCTCATTTTGGAAACCAGCAACTTGCCGCGTTCGTAGGCGAAATCGCGGTGCACGATGATGGAGAGCGCGTCCACTGGTTCACCCGCTACCAGAATGTCGAGTTTCACCATGGGCGATTCCCAATAGTCCGCGAGGTGATAATCGAGCGAAGCGTAGCCGCGTGAAACGGATTTCAGCCGGTCATAGAAATCCAGCACGATTTCGTTGAGCGGCAGCTCGTAGTGCAGCATCACGCGCGAGGAACTCACATACTCAAACGTCTTTTGCTTGCCGCGCTTGTCTTCCACCAGCTTCAGGATTCCACCCACGTATTCTTCATTGGTGAGAATGGTGGCCAGAATAACCGGTTCCTGGACTTTGGCAATCTCGCTCGGGTCCGGCCAGCGCGAAGGGTTGTCAACTTCGATCAACGTGCCGTCAGTCTTGGTGATTTTGTAGCGCACGCCCGGGGCGGTGGTGATCAGTTCGAGATTGAATTCGCGCTCCAGCCGTTCCTGGATGATCTCCATGTGGAGAAGGCCAAGGAATCCGCAACGGAAACCGAAGCCCAGAGCCACTGAACTCTCAGGTTCGAAGAAGAAAGATGAATCATTGAGACGTAATTTTTCCAGGGCTTCGCGCAGTTGGGTGTGTTCGTGCGCGTCTACGGTGTAGAGTCCGGCAAACACCATGGGCTTGATTTCTTCAAAGCCGGGCAGCGGCTCAATCGCCGGATGGGTTTCGTCGGTAATGGTGTCGCCGATTTTTGTGTCAGCTACAGTCTTGCTGTTGGCCATCAGAAATCCAACTTCGCCCGCCCGCAGTTCGTCCACCTCCACGGGCTTGGGGGTCAGGACGCCGAGCGTTTCCACTTCCAGCACGCGCCCATTCCACATCAGGCGAATTTTTTGTCCCTTTCGGATGGTCCCTTCGAAGACCCGGGTCAGCACGATCACACCGCGGTAGGGATCAAACCAGGAGTCAAAAATCAGAGCTTGCAGACGGTGGTCCGGATTGCCTTTGGGAGGAGGCACGCGCTTCACGATGGCTTCGAGAACATCGGGCACGCCCAAGCCCGTTTTGGCGCTGATCAGAACGGCGTCAGAGGCGTCGAGGCCGACCGCTCCTTCGATCATCTCTTTGGTGCGCTCTACATCGGCGCTGGGCAGATCAATCTTGTTGATGACCGGGATAATCTCGAGGCGGTTGTTGATGGCGAGATAGGCATTGGCTAACGTCTGCGCTTCCACTCCCTGGGACGCGTCCACCACCAGCAGCGCGCCTTCACAGGAAGCCAGCGAGCGCGAGACCTCGTAGGAAAAATCCACGTGGCCCGGCGTATCGATTAGGTTGAGCTGGTAGAGCTGACCATCCTGCGCGGTGTACATCATGCGGACCGCGTGCGCCTTGATGGTGATGCCCCGTTCCCGCTCCAGGTCCATGGAATCGAGCACCTGGGCCTGCATCTCGCGCGCAGTCAGGGCTCCGGTCAACTCCAGCAGGCGATCGGCCAGCGTGGATTTGCCGTGATCAATATGTGCAATGATCGCAAAATTGCGAAGAAATGCAGCGTCCATGGGTGCAGCGGTCAATGTTTGATTCTAACAGGG
>Ga0210384_10008001_pt1 | contig 11087 bp, 9 predicted proteins | sample IncBWH2MmetaG_FD_160574 | JGI IMG/M metagenome (GOLD analysis project Ga0210384, IMG submission 160574) | Forest soil microbial communities from Barre Woods Harvard Forest LTER site, Petersham, Massachusetts, United States - Inc-BW-H-2-M | ecosystem: Environmental > Terrestrial > Soil >...
CCGGCGAAAAACTTTGCTGAGTAACAATGCTGCGGCGCCTTCAAGAACTTCCACCGGCGCACGGCGCAACAAATCCGAAAAGCGCACGAAATAAATGTCGCGGCGGCGACGGATGGTGATCACCAGGCTTTTGTAGGGATAGAACTCGACGTGAAAGTTCGGCGGCCTGCCATCGCAGCCGATCCGCGTGAACATGCGCTGAAACAGCGCCTCTCCACCGGGGATGCGAGGGTCTAGCGCGGAACGTGGCATTAATTCTTGCGCCTCACAGGGGGCGGAGCGGCTTTTTTCTTGGCCTTTTCCGCTTCGTTTAGGGCGTCCTGGGTGCCTTCGATGGCGTCATCGAGATTTTCTTTGTAAATGTCGCGCTCCGGCCCTTCCGCGGAATATTTTTGGAGAATCACCAGGTATTCCTTGGTTTTGGCGGCCATCAGGTCGATACCTTCACGAATATTTTCCTGTTTTTCGAGACTGACCTGGATAATATCCGCGGCATCGTCAATGCAGCCGGAGAAGGAATTCATCAGGTAGTTCAGAAGTTCGGGATGCTTGGTCTGGGAAGGATGATCGAGCTCGTACTGAAATTTCTTGAGGCGGTCGTCAGCAAAGGCGATGAACAGTTTCACCCGTTCGTTGGGAGTTTCCGCGTCGCGGATTTTGTCGGCTTCGATGTTGGAGAGATAGTCCTTTTCCGGACGCTGCGCGCTGGCCGGCCGAGCGGGAGTAAGAGCGAAGAGGGCCAACAAGCAAAAGAGAAGGATTCTCGTGCGCGATAAGCGAGTCATGGCTTCGCCTCCGGCGGTGGAGGAGTTTGATCGGACGCCTTCGCGGGCGCTTTGCTACGCCGCGGGAAGAGCAACCGAATGAGTTCGTCGTCCATGTCAATAATATCCTTGCGGACGATTTCCAGGGGTGGACGCAAGTCCGGCGGAGCGATCAGCAGAGCTTCTTCCGCTTCGCGAACGCCACGGCGCACCTGCAACTCCAGATGGCGGTAGGGGCCCGAATGCTTTTCGGCATCGGGCTCCTGCTTTTTCAGGAGTTCGAAAGCGGTACGCAAGTTGTCCCTGTACTTTTCAAAGATGAGCGCAGCTTCGGTAAAGTTGCCAGCACTTTCCAGACGGGATTCCGCTTCGAATTGCGCGTCGGCCAGGCGATCGAGAGTTTTGATTTTCTCCGTCGCCCGCGATTCGCGATCGAAGCGCTGCTGCAGATCCTTTACTTTATCCACCGCGAGCGCACCCGCGGCCAGCGCGAAGCAAACCGCTACGACGGCGAATCGTCCCTGGCGTCGCGACGGCGCGTTACTTCTTTTTTTCCGTTGTTTTTTCCAGAACATGAATGCGTTGATTGGCCTGCCAGACCTGGTCGGGATTCTGATTCTTGTCGAGTTCCAGAAACTTTCGATACGCATCGAGGGCGGGTTGTACTTGAACAAGTTTATCGTAACAGAGTGCGCGAAGAAACCAGGAGCCGGCCAGCGGGGGTTCGAGTTTCGCGGCGGCGTCCAGGGCCGCGAGCGCTTCCGGATAGTTGCCTGCCAGGTAATCGGTAGAGGCGAGATCTTTCCAGTAGACAGCGTTTCTGGGATGGAGCTGAAGCGCTGACTTCAGTTCTCGTTGCGCGTTGGAGAAATCGCGCTTCTGGAGGAATAGGCGGCCGAGCCCGCCGTGGAGTTCGGCATCTTTGGGCGCCAGAGCGATAGCCTGTTGGATGGTGGCGATGGCTTCGTCCAACTTTTTTTGGCTGACGAGGACGTCTGCTTTCAAGCGTAACAAATCGGCTGTAGGGTTTTGACCGGTTGCGTTGTTGCGATCGATTTCGGCGAGGGCTGCGTCGAAATCTTTTTGCGCGATGAGAAGCTGGATCAGGCGGCTGCGCGCAGCGACGGCTTGCGGCTGAACGGCCAGGTAATTTTTGTAGGCCTGAACGGCTTCGGGCTTTTGCTGGGCGTCCAGGACTTGCGCAAGGCCTTGCAGGGCGACGGGAGAGTTGGGATCGATTTGCAGGGCGAGGCGGAATCTCGATTCGGCTTGGTCAGGGTGACCGGATTTCAGGAGGGCCGCGCCGAGATGCGTGAGCGCCTCGAGCGATTTGGGATCGAGATGAACGGCGCCGTCGAATGAACCAGCAGCAGCGGCGACATCGCCGGACTGTTCTTGTGCGAGGCCGAGCAGGTATCGGGGGCGGCTTTGCGACGGCAGAAGCGCTACGGCTTGGCGCAACGGCACGATGGCTGCAGCAGGATTGGACTGGAGCAGAAGGATCCCCAGGTTCAAGTGCGCTTCGGCCATTTTGGGGTCGAGGGTGACACATTTCTGATATTCGGCGCGGGCGTCGTCGATGCGCTTCAGTGCAGTGTACGCGTAGGCCAATTGGAAGTGCGCGTAGGCAACATCTGGTTTATCGGCGATGAATTTTTCGAGCGGGTCGATGGCGGCGGCAAAATCGTTGCGGTCGATGGCGGCTTGTGCCTGGTCGAGGAGGTCATTCAGTGGGTTGTGGATTTTTTGCGTTTTTGAAGGAGTTTGCGTGGCACCTGGGTTTTGTTTTGCACTTTGAGAGGGGACGGCAAGGGGAAACACTGCGGTCGAAGAGAGAAGAATCGTGCTGGCGCAAAATGCGACTATTTCAGCCGAGCTGGAAATTGCGCGATTCATGATTTGTTGGACGAAGGTTTGCTCTCTTCCTCTTTTTGGCCCGACTGCTCGACGGGTTTTGCGGCACCGTTGCTGAGACGCTTGGCTGGCGCGTTGCCGTTGCCCAGAACTTTAGCAAGGTAGCGGCCGGTGAGCGATTGCGGATTGCGCGCAACCTGTTCGGGTGTACCGGTGGCGATGATCTTTCCGCCTTGATCACCACCATCAGGACCGAGATCGACCAGCCAGTCGGCGGACTTGATGATATCGAGATTGTGCTCGATGACCAGCAAGGAAGCGCCGGATTCCTGGAGCTTGCGAAAAGCGGCGAGAAGTTTGGCGATGTCATCGAAGTGGAGACCAGTCGTGGGCTCGTCGAGAATGTAGAGGATGCCGCGATTTTCCGAGCGGGTGAGATGCGAGGCCAGCTTCAGGCGCTGGGCTTCGCCGCCGGAGAGCGTGGTGGCGGATTGGCCGAGGCGCAGATAACCGAGGCCGATTTCGTTGAGCACACGCAGCTTGGAAACGACTTTGGGCACGTTGACGAAAAAGGCGAGGGCTTCGCGAACGGTCATTTGCAGGACATCGTAAATGTTTTTGCCGTGATAGCGGACTTCCAGGACACTGTTTTTGAAACGCTGGCCGCGGCATTCCTCGCAGACAAGTTCGACGTCGGCGAGAAATTGCATCTCGACCGTGACGGTGCCATCGCCCTGGCAGGTTTCGCAGCGGCCGCCGGGAACGTTGAAGGAGAAATGGCCTGCGGCATATCCGCGGCGCTTGGCATCAGGCGTGTCAGCGAAGACATCGCGGATGGCGTCGAAGGCCTTCAGGTAGGTGGCGGGATTGGAGCGCGGGGTGCGGCCGATGGGTGCCTGGTCGACGATGACGACGTCTTGCAGATATTCGTCGCCTTCGATGCGTTCGCAGAATTCCTTGATGCTTGCGCCAGTGCGCTTCGCAGTGAGCGCACGGAAAAGAACGTTGTGGACCAGCGTGGATTTGCCGGAACCGCTTACACCAGTGACGACGGTGAGGGTGCCGAGCGGCAACATCAGATCGACATTCTGAAGATTGTGGAGAGTGGCGCCGTACAGGCGCAGGAATTTGCCAGTGGGCTTGTGGCGCGTGGCAGGAACCGGGATGCGGGTTTCCCCGCTGAGGTATTTCCCGGTGACGGATTTCGGATCGGTAAGGATTTCCGCGTAGGTGCCGGAGAAAAGGAGTTTCCCACCGAGTTCACCGGCGCCGGGACCGAGATCGAGAATGCGGTCGGCGGCTTCTATGGTATCGGGGTCGTGTTCGACGACAAGAACGGTGTTTCCAAGGTCGCGCAAGGATTTCAGGATATCGATCAGGCGTTGGGTATCGCGCGGATGCAAGCCGATGGATGGTTCATCGAGGACATAGAGAGCGCCTACTAAGTGGGAACCCAAGGACGTTGCGAGTTGGATGCGTTGCGATTCGCCCCCGGAGAGCGTGGAGGTGAGGCGGTCGAGCGTCAGGTAGTCGAGACCTACTTCGTCCAGGAATTGCAGGCGGGTGCGAATTTCCTCGAGGATTTTGTCTGCAATTTTGGCCTGCGACGGCGTGAGCTTCAGTTCCGCGAAGAATTTACGCGCTTCCTTGACGGTGAGCTTGCAAAGATCGGTGATCGATTGTCCGACGATTTTTACGGCGCGAGCTTCGGGACGCAGGCGCGTGCCTCCGCACTCCGGGCAGGTTGCGTAGCCGCGATACCGGCTGAGAAAAACGCGGACGTGGAGCTTGTACTTCTTGCGCTCCAGCCAGGTGAAGAAACCTTTCACGCCATCGAAATCGTTCTCCGGATCGCCTTCGAGGACCAGGCGGCGCTGCTCCGCGGTGAGCTGGCGCCAGGGAATGTTCAAGGGAATGCCGCGGCTGCGCGCCCACTTTTTGGCTTCCTGCAACAACGTGCGAAAGCGTGGTTTGGTCCAAGGCTCGATGGCGCCATCGTCAAGGGATTTGCTGGGATCAGGGACCACGAGATTGAGGTCGAAATCGATGGTGTTGCCGAAGCCCTGGCAGCGCGGGCAAGCACCGAAGGGATTGTTGAAGGAGAAAAGGCGCGGCTCGGGCTCCTGGTAAAGAGTGCCGTCGTTTTTGCATTCGAAGCGCTCGTTGAATTTGAGGCGCTCGGCAGGATTGCCAGATGCATCGGCGATGAATTCGAGGATGGCTTCGCCGCCGCCCTCGCGATAGCAGATTTCGATGGAATCGACAAGACGCGAGCGGGACTCTGGGTTCACGGCGAGGCGATCGACGAGTACGTAGACGGGCTGGGAGAAATCCACGTCGAGTAGCGATTCGGGCGAAGAGAATTCGTGCACGCGATCGTTCTGGAACAGGCGGTTGAAGCCGCGCTTCTGGAGTTCGACGAGCACGGAGCGCAGGGCTTGATCCGACGGAGCGGCGGGCTTTTTGCGAGTAGCGCGCTTGGTGGTGGCGGGACTTTCAGGTTGCGGCATGCGCATCAGGTAGAGGATGTAAAAGCGGCGTCCGGGCTTGAGCGCAAGAACGCGATTGGCGACATCTTCGGGCGAGTCGCGGCGAACTTCGGCGCCGCACTTGATGCAGAAAGTTTGGCCACAACGGGCGAAGAACAGGCGGAGATAGTCATAGATCTCCGTGGCAGTAGCGACGGTGGAGCGCGGGTTGCGCGTGGAATTTTTCTGGCGAATGGCCACGGCCGGAGCGATGCCGGAAATTTCGTCGACATCGGGCTTTTCCATGCGCTCGAGAAACTGGCGAGCGTAGGCGGAAAGAGATTCGACGTAGCGGCGCTGGCCTTCGGCGTAGACCGTGTCAAAGGCGAGAGAGGATTTGCCGGAACCGCTGACGCCGGTGATCACGGTGAGGGCGCTGTGGGGGATGTCGACGGTAACGTTTTTGAGGTTGTGTACGCGCGCACCACGGATGCGGAGAAATTCCTGCTGTTCGAGGATGGGAGGGATGGTTTCCGTGGTGGCCAAAGGCAGCTCAGTCAGAGCGAATTTTGCGTGCTGCGTAAACTTCTAATTATACGGGGGTGTGGGATGCGCGGCAAATCGGGGCGAGCGATGGCCGTTTGGGCGGCGTTGCGACTCGCGTGAGGAATCATTTGCGTTAGCAGACCGCCTTGGAAGAATGCGGTCCCCACAAAGGCAAGAGTCGCATCGAGCGAGGAAGTCGGTCGTGAGCGTTCGGGTTGACAGGTTGCCAAGATCCTCCACTCCGTGCCGCAAAATGCGCGGCACTCCGGTCGGGATGACACTGCAAGCAGACGGCCGGCGAGATGCAGAACAGTTCGATGTAGAGCACTAACTTCCAATGGTTCAACTGGCGTATATTGTCGTGGCCTTCCGACTGACACACGGTGCGCTCATGAATATGGACGGTTTCAAACGCATTGTACGGGCATTGCTTTGCGCGGCTGCACTCACGAGCTGTGGCACTGCTCAGGTGCTTCGTGGGCAATCCAAAAATCATCCATTGCCGCGGATTGTGCAGAAGGATGGGCGCTACGCACTCTTCGTGGATGGCGAACCGTACTTGATTTTGGGAGCGCAGGCAAACAACTCCAGCGCATGGCCTGCGATGTTGCCGAAGGTTTGGCCTGCCGCGGAATACTTACAGGCAAACACGCTGGAGTTGCCGGTGTATTGGGAGCAGTTCGAGCCTGAACAGGGACATTTTGACTATACAGTTGTGGATACATTGTTGGCGCAAGCTCGGGAGCACCGCGTTCATTTGGTTTTACTTTGGTTTGGCACCTGGAAGAACGGTAGTTCCCACTACATCCCTTTGTGGATGAAGCGCGCTCCCCAAAAATACCCGCGAATGATCGGCGCGAAAGGGCTGCCCGTCGATTCGCCATCACCGTTTGCCACGGCAACACTCCAGGCAGATATTCGTGCATTCAGCGCATTGATGCGGCATCTCAAGACTGCGGACGAGCAGCGCACCGTAATAATGATGCAAGTAGAAAATGAACCCGGCACATGGGGTAGCGTGCGCGACTACTCGCCAGCCGCACAGGAGGTATTTGAAGCCGCGGTTCCGACGGAGCTGCTGACTGGGTTGCATAAGCAAGTCGATGCGGGGAACCCGAATTGGCAGCAAGCATTCGGGGAAGATGCTGAGGAGTATTTTCATGCCTGGTCGGTGGCTCGGTATATCGAGCAAATCGCAGCCGCTGGCAAAGCCATCTACGCACTGCCAATGTACGTAAACGCGGCTCTAAGAGATCCGTTCCACTCAAGTCATCCGCCGAGATATGAGACCGGTGGCGCCACCGACAATGTCATCCCCATCTGGAAGGTCACAGCGCCATCGATTGATCTGCTTGCGCCGGACATTTATATGGAAGGCAGCGCCGAATATTTGAAGATTCTGGACCTCTATCATCGCCCGGATAACGCCCTGTTTGTGCCAGAGACCGGCAGCGACTCCAAATATTCCCGATACTTCTTCGCCGCGTTGGGAAACCAGGCGATCGGATTTTCACCGTTCGGGATGGACTACACCAAATATGCCAATGAGCCGATCGGCACCAGCCAAATCACGGAAAAGTCGCTGGAACTTTTTGCGTTGAACTACAAGCTCATTGGACCAATGCAGCGGGAAATTGCGAGGCTGAATTTCGAGGGGAAGCTGAGGGCCGTTGTGGAAGAAAAAGGAAAGCCCACAGGCTCGCTGCAATTCGGGAAATGGAACGTCACAGTGTCTTACGGACTTGGACAGTTCGGTCGCGAAAATCCACCAGGCAATGCCGAACCAACTGGGCGCGTCTTCGTTGCTCAGCTGGGGGACAACGAGTTCCTGGTGGGAGGATATTTCTGCCGCGTCGATTTCCATCTGAGTGACGGCGCATCCGGAAAGCAGCGTGAATATTTGCGAGTGGAAGAAGGCGCTTACAAGAACGGTAATTTCAGGGCTGGACGGATCTGGAATGGCGATCAAACGGACTGGGGATTGAATTTTGCGTCCGTGCCGCAGGTGCTGCGGGTTTCGCTGGGCACGTATTGATTACCTAGCGTGTGGCGTCGGTCCCTACAAACGCCGGACAAGACGGATTGAGAGAGGAAACGCGGGCACTCCGGTCGGAATGATAGAGGAAGCGACTCCGATTTGGAGTTCGTGCCAAATTTGATTACAACGTGCGAAGTTCACTTACCGGAATTGACGTGGGTGTGTGGGGAGCCTACACTCGGCGCTCCCTTGGAGTGGTGGATGGATTGGAGGAACCATGAGCAAGGAATTGGATGGCAAGGTGGCGCTGATCACCGGCGGAACTACCGGGATTGGGCGGGATGCGGCAGTGCTGTTTGTGCAAGAAGGAGCCAAGGTGGTGGTGTCCGGGCGGCGAGAAGCGGAAGGCCGGGAAACTTTGGAACTGATTCGCGCGGCTGGCGGTGATGGGTTGTTCGTGCAGGGCGATGTGTCGAAGGCCGCGGACGTGGAGGCGCTGGTCAAGAAAACCGTGGAGAAATTCGGGCGGCTGGATGTGGCGTTCAACAATGCCGGGATCGAAGGCAACTGGGTGCCGATCACGGAGCAGTCCGAAGAAGATTGGGATCGCACGATTGACATCAATCTGAAGGGCACATGGTTGTGCCTGAAGTACGAAATTTTGCAGATGGTGAAGCAGGGTGGCGGCGGAGCGATCGTGAATATGTCTTCGGTGGCGGGGCTGATGGGAAATGCGACGGCGGCTGCGTATTGCGCGAGCAAGCATGGAGTGCTTGGGCTTACCAAGTCCGCGGCATTGGAGTGCGCGCTAAGCGATATCCGTGTGAACGCGGTGTGCCCGGCGGTGATCGAGACGCCCATGGCGGATCGCGCCTTCAGCGATCCGGTCGTCAACAAGTGGGTGCTGGGACTGCACCCCATGGGGCGATTTGGGAGACCGATGGAAATCGCGGAAGCTGTGCTTTGGATGTGTTCGGAGCGGGCGTCGTTTATGACCGGAGAGATGATGGTGTTGGATGGCGGATTTTTGGCGGGGCCGAATCCGGCGGGTTTGAGAGGGTAGGTGTGGTTACGTCAGAACAGCCAGAAAAACATCCCTACAAAGGCGAGACAAGTCGAATTGAGGAGGCATCAGGTCGTGAGTGGACGTGCTGGCGATATTGCCGCGATCCACTGCGTCCCTCAAAAAGCGCGGCACTCCAGTCGGGATGACGGTCGAAGCACCCTTCGTAGGGTTTGTTTAATTCGCGGACCGCCTCGCTTCATTCGTCAGGGAAACTAGAAGGCGTTCTCTACAGGGCAAAGGGAAAAGCTCAGAGAGTCCCTACAAGAACCAAGAGAACTTGTGGATTGGGGGCGCAGGGTGCTGCGCCCCTATTGTGCGGTGACGCGTTTTGCTATTGCTTGTCGTAGACGGAGGTCATGCTCATGGGCTTGCCGTCGGAGCCGGTGCCCTTGGAGGTTACGGTGCTGACTTTGCCATCCTTGGAAACTTCGGCCTTCGAGGTCGCGACGACTTTACCGCCTTTTTTCAGAGTGGCTTCGTACTCGTTTGGATTAATGCGCTTGATGGAGATGGTGTCCGCTCCACCGGGTCCGGAACCAGTGATGGGAGCGTCTTTGCCATCGAAAGTGACGGCGAAGCTGTAAGCGATTGGGCTTCCGTCCGCGGCCACTCCTTCGAACACATACTTCGCACCATCGCCCTGGGCTGTGATGGTGCGCGTCAGGCTCTTTGCGACCGGTGTAGGACTGGATTTCGATTTCGCGGTATTGAGCTTCCAGGTTCCAACGAGCGGGTTTTCTTGCGCCTGCATAGTGCCACTGGCGACGGCTGCAAGAACCGCTACGACAACAAACTTCAAAACACTCTTCATCTGTATTTCTCCTCGAGTCGTATCTGAGATACGTTATTTTGTTACCTTCCCGGAGTAGACGAAGCTCGCTTGGGTTGCGAGCAGGGCATGAACTGCCGGAACAGTACGCCCGGGCTAGCGGGGTGTCAATGAGTTTCGTTCACGTGCGGGGCTAGGTGATTGTGGGAAAATCGGGCGAGCTGCGGTGTGACCAACTGGAAAAAACGAAATCTAAGAGCCTGACGCCGGCCAGAGACCAGCGCTACCGAGAATGGGAGGGAAATTCTTGTCGGACTCAACGGCAACGGTTAGAGGAAGTACTTCGGCACAGGAGCAGCGGAAAAGTTTGCTGGTGTGGCTTATCGTTGGGCTGACTCTTCCGGGCGTGCTGCTGTTAGCGTTGAAGTTCATACTCGGTGGGCACGGTTCCGAGTTCACGGTGCAAAACGAACTGCCTGGCAAGGCCATAGCGGCTTTTTTTGTGGCGCTGGCAACGTGGATCGTAGCTCGCAGGGAGCGACGGCCGCTGGACGATTACGGCATCCCAATAAAGCAGGGAGTCGGCAGAAGATTCTGGGAGGGATGCGCGTGGGGATTCGGGGCGCTGTCGCTGATGCTATTGGTGTTGCGCGCGTCGAGACACTTTCGCATCGACTCCGTGGATTTGACGGGCCGCGCGCTTGTCGGATACGCGCTGGCGTGGGCCGCGGCGTTTCTGGCGGTGTCGATCAGCGAGGAATTTACGTTTCGCGGTTATTTGTTCTTCTCTTTCGCAAGGCGCGTGCGCTTCTGGCCGGCGGCGATATTTATTTCGTTGATGTTCGGCGCCGCGCACATACCGAATCATGGCGAAACCGCGCTGGGAATTGTGCAGGTTGTTGGGACCGGATTGCTTTTCTGCCTGATGATTCGTCGCACGGGAAACTTGTGGTTCGCCGTTGGTTACCACGCCATGTGGGATTGGGCGGAAACATTTTTCTATGGAACGCCAAATAGCGGGTGGGTGGGCGTGGGTCGATATTTGAATACTTCCGTGCAAGGGCCGGACTGGCTGACGGGAGGTTCTGCCGGACCTGAAGGCAGCGTGCTCGCACTTGCGGTTCTGGTTTTGTGCGCGCTGTTGATCCATTGGCGTTTTCCGAAGGCCATTTATCCGGACCGTCCGGTGTAGTGCCTTGCAAACGTGAGCAGTGGCGACAGCACGGAAGGAGTAACACGGCCGGTCCGAGTAGGTTATGAAAGGAGATGTCCATGGCAAATTCATTCGGAACGGACATTTTGATTCAGGCGAAAGACCCGACGAAGGCTGCCAAGTTTTATGTGGAAGAGCTCGACTTTGAAGTTACGGAAACGACGCCGAAGATGGTGAGCCTGCACGGGAAGCACATCAATCTGTTTATTGAGAAAGGCCCTGCGTTAGGGGGCGGGGTGCTGGAAGTTACGGTGAAGAACGTGAAAGAGGCAAAAGCGAGGCTGAAGAAAAAGGGCTGCAAGATCGTGAAGGATGAGCCGGATTTTCCGAGATGCTACGTGAGGGATCCAAACGGCCTGATTTACAATCTGACGGAGTGAGCTGGCTCGGGAGAAAAAACCGCCGTTGTTACAATGGCTCTTGATTTCA
>Ga0210384_10008002_pt1 | contig 11086 bp, 9 predicted proteins | sample IncBWH2MmetaG_FD_160574 | JGI IMG/M metagenome (GOLD analysis project Ga0210384, IMG submission 160574) | Forest soil microbial communities from Barre Woods Harvard Forest LTER site, Petersham, Massachusetts, United States - Inc-BW-H-2-M | ecosystem: Environmental > Terrestrial > Soil >...
CTGCCGGTATAATACGTCTTCCGCGCGATTGCCCAGTTGCATAGGGTAGAAGCCCCCGAATAGCAGAAGCTCATACCGAATAGCCAGGCGTATATCCTTCTCCACTCGCCCTTGCTCGCAATCCAGGAAGCTAGCAACGCGGTTAGCAACACCAGTTTCTCAGCTACGTAGACGTCGTTGAGATGACGATTGTAGGCGGGCACATCGGGAACAACGTACTGCCACGGCATCACAATCAAAACGTATAGATAAAACCACCACACCAACAGCAGAGCGAAATCCAGACGGCCCACGCGAGCAGAGTACTCATCGCGCGAAAACTGGGGGCGAATGCCCAGAGCCGCCATGAGCGGAACCATGTGCAGGAAGAGAACGACGTCCCATGCGCAAAGATCGGGAACATCGCGGCGCAGCCACACCTCGTAATACGTCCAGAACATCTGATACGCCAGCCAGAACGTCACCCCCATGGCGATGAGCGACCAGAACAAGCGCACCCTTCCACGAGTGCGTAAGGCAAGCGGCACAAACGCTGCGGCGCCCGACAACAAAAGCAGCGACTGGATGATGTCGCTGAAAGCCGTCAACCCAAAAGATCGTGGAAGAAACGAAGCCGCCATGATCGCCGCCACCATCAAGGCCGCCACCGCCGCCAACCACAGTTTGGAACTATTGCTCAAAGACACTCCTGCCGCAGCTATTTTAGATGGCAACAACGGCTGCGGCCTGGTTACTGTAGTAACCTAGTGGGCGTCAGAATCTGGAGTGCTGTTGCCTCCTTCGTCAACTCGTTGAACTTGCCTGTATCCTTTTTTATCAATACTATGCAGCTGTAATCGCGCCAGGGGGCGTGAACATTTGAATTTCCGCATGGACCGCTATCGCCAATCCTGGCGAATGAGAATTCCCCAGGATCCGGGTGAGACGCGCCGTATCGAACGGTGGCTCGCGACGGCCCGCGTGTTTCTGGCGGTTTCGACCCTGGTGGCGATTCGAATGGACCCAACGGAGTTGGGACACTCCTGGGCAGCCTATGGCCTGTTCGTCTTCTACATGGCGAATGGGATCCTCATCATGATGCTGCTGCGACGGAGGCAGCAGTCGACCTCGGCCTTTCGAGTCCTGGTACACGCGGGCGACATCGCATGGCCGGCGCTGATTTCGATTTTTGCCGAGGGGCCAAGGACCCCATTTTTTCTCTTCTTCTTCTTTGCCCTTGCCGCCGCCGCGTACCGCTGGGGCTTGTGGGAAACTCTGGGTACGGCAGCTGCCGAAGTGGCCTTGTTATGGTTCGAAAACCTGGTGATCGTCCATGTATGGCTCGGGCCTGGAGGCTCGCAGAGATTGCGCGCGCTGACGGGTCTGAATGTCAATATCCGGGACTTCGATCCACAGCGGCTTTTCATGTTGTCGATTTACCTGCTCGTGATGGGATTGCTTCTGGGATATCTGGCGGAGCAGCAAAAACATCTTCGAGCCGAGAAAGCTGTGGTTACAGGGACATTGTCGCGGGTGCGCGTAGAGGCGGGACTGACTGGCACTATCGAGCAGATATTCAATGAGATTATGTCCATGTACGGCCCTTCCCGAGTGATGATTGTTTCCCAGGAAACCCGCAGTCGTCGCGTTTTTGCTGGCGAAATTAGCAAGCCCAACGGAAGCGCACCGGCGGAATTTCACTGGCTCGAGTCGGGGATCCGCGATGCCAAAACCTACCTCGATAATTTCCCCGGAGAAGTGTGCTATGCGTCGGTAGAGAGGGATGAGTGGAAGACTTTGGCACTCGATGAGACGGGGCACCAGGTGCCGATGACCAACCTGGCTTCCCTGTCTCAGTTGCGGCAAGCGCACTCCTTCGACTCTCTGGTGACCGTACCTTTCTTGTTCGGCGGAGACTGGAGAGGGCGGCTATTTTTGTTCAATCCATCGTGGCGCGGCGAAAGACAAGAGGAACTCCGTTTTCTTCAAGACCTGGTTCGTCAGGTGGGGCCCGCGGTCTACAACGTTTATCTCCTCCACCGCTTGCGGCGCCGGGCTTCAGCCGCCGAACGCGCACGCTTTGCCCGCGAACTCCACGATGGCGCCGTGCAGTCATTGATTGCTGTCGAGATGCAGGTCGACGTCTTGCGGCGTCAGGCTGAAGCAAATCGTCCGATCGATGGAGAACTAGGCCGAATTCAGAGTCTGCTGCGCGAAGAGGTCCTCAAACTGAGGGAGTTGATGCAGCAGATGAAGGCCATCGACGTTGACTCGCAGCGACTCTTAGGCGTACTAAAAGACGCAGTCGAGCGCTTTCAACGCGAGACCGGCATCAGCGCCCGATTTGTCACCGACCTTGACGAACTTGATATGCGGCAACGCGTATGCCGCGAAATTCTACGCATCGTGCAAGAAGGCTTGGTCAACGTGCGAAAGCACAGCGGGGCTCGCCATGCCTTGGTGCGTTTGGCATCGGTCGGGGATGGGTGGAGCCTGACCATGGAAGATGACGGAAAGGGGTTTTCTTTCTCCGGTCGCTACAATGCTCAACAAATGAAAGAAGCTGGAAAGGGACCGATGATAATTCTGGAACGGGTGGGTTTGATCGGCGGGGAACTCACTGTAGAATCAAATCCCGGACAGGGAACGCGCTTGGAGATTATCGTGCCGAAGAACGGGGATTTGCCGCATGCATTTTAGAAAGCCACAACAGATTCGGCTGCTGATTGCCGACGATCACCCGATCTTCCGCGATGGCCTGCGGCGGTTGCTCGAGGCGGAAGCAGATCTCAAAGTGCTGGGTGAGGCATCGGACGGCGCCGAAGCGGTAAAACTGGCACGCCAATTGAAACCCGACATTCTTCTGCTCGACTTAGCGATGCCCAAGCACCCAGGCTTGGAAGCGTTGCGCGAGTTGAGTATGCCCGCCAACGCCACTCCGGTCAGGGTAATCCTGCTTACGGCGGCTGCAGAGAAGAGCCAGATTGTCGAGGCTCTCCAACTGGGTGCCAGAGGAGTCGTTCTCAAGGATTCCGCGACTCAGCTCCTACTGAAAGCCATACAGACCGTGATGGCCGGAGAGTATTGGGTGGGCCGGGAGAGCGTTTCAAACCTGGTGCAATATCTGCGGACGCTGATGCAGTCGACCCAGGACGAAACGCGACAGAAAAAGTTCGGGCTTACGCCCCGTGAGCTGGAAATCGTTTCGGCGGTCGTCGCCGGCTATTCCAACAAGGAAATCGCCGAATACTTCAAGATCAGCGAAGATACGGTGAAACACCACCTCAGCAACATCTTCGATAAGTTGGGTGTTTCCACGCGTTTAGAGCTGGCTCTGTTTGCCGTAAATCAGGCACTCCCACTGAAGCCGATTACGTGACCGAAGTCACCTGCGCGTGGCACTTACGTGCCATTGGCTATGGGATTTGCTCCGACTATAGTTTTCCCTTAAGGACCAGTTTGTGAATGTGTGTGTAGTTGGCACTCAATTTTCATGAATTTTGGGACTTATAAGGGAGCCCCCCGTGGCAAAACTTCTACAGCAGCTGTGGAACGATGAGCAGGGCCAGGATATCGCGGAATATGCAGTTATGTTAGCTGTGATTCTGGTCATCGTTGTAGGCACGATTCGACTTATCGGATCGAATGCCAACAACGTATTCTCCCAAGTCGGCAGCGCCATCCAGTAGGCGCGGGCTAATTACCTCTGCAAATCTAACTGCGCCCAGCACCTGTCCTCTAGAGCCCTCACGTCGGCATCTATCCGAATTTCCCGGCCTATTTCGGGCTGGCCTCCGCTGCGGCTGGAGTGGTTGTCGTCAGCGCCATCTTCTCGGTCCCTCCAATTGTCATCCGAGTGAGGTAAGGGAAGAACGGCGTGAGTTCGAATTCCATCTTCTCGCGCGCGGAAGTCAATGGCACCGGCTTGGCTTTGGAGAGTTCGACTTGGTCAGTCCACGGATCGACCTTAATACGTCCGCCGAGCGGTAGTGCCGCGATCTGGTCCAGACGTTTCTCGTCGAGGGCGGGGGCAGAAGCAAGCAAGGTCGACATGCGGATGCTCTTACCGCCAGCAAAACTGTTTCCAAGATGAGGCCGGATCAGCTTGGGTAGATCGGGAGAGTGCTGCTGAAGCGCCTTCAAAAATAATCCGGCATTCCCAAGTTTGTCCTTGTAGGGCGAGTTCTTCAGTAGTTCCAGCGCCTTAGTGTCCGCCGCCTCTTCGTCCGCGGAGGTTCGTTTGAAATCGAGACGCTGAAAGGACTCTTCATCGGGAAAGAAGAGCTTGTCGTTGAAAGCAAGTTTCGTGTCGAAATGATGGCCAAGCACGATGTGGCTCAGTTCGTGCGCCATCACCATGGCCAACGACGCCTCATCCGGAAGCACGTCCAGAAGTCCCCGGCTGATTACGATCGTGTGCCCAATCGTAAAGGACTCCAGTGGAGAAGTCAGAAGTACACGGCAATGGAAGTCGCTCTGCAGGTCGATGTTGTTCGTCACCAGCAGATTGTTCACAACTGTCGCCAGAATCTTGTCGACCTCGCCCGGAGGAGCGAGTAACCCAATCTTCTGGATGCGTTCAACGGCATTTTCTTCTGCCTGCTTCTCCCACATGCGCTCAGCCACGACCGGACTGGCATCGGCAGCAGCGTCGCTTTGATCTTTGACAGACTGGGGTGAGTCCACCAGAATCTGGGTGAACTCTTCGTTCTTGCCTAAGCCCTTCAAGTCGTAGCCCCAGAGTCGAGTCTGGGCTTTGAAGTGAAGCGTCTTCGTCAGTCCGGTCTTCAGGTTCGACTCTTCTGTGTAGACATACGCCGGAAGCCATGTCCCCGGCCGCATGTTCAGGCGCCAACTGTCGAAATGGAAGAAGAAATTGATTTTTGGCGCGGGATAGTACGTTCCATTGAAACGAACGATGTTGTAGTCCTGATCTTCGACCCAGATCCTGCCCAGGAAGCGTGCTGTTTTTTCGCCTTCCCGAGGCTGCACATCGATCACCAGGCACCGCACTTCTCCCAGAAATTCACGACGAACAAAATTGAATTTGTAATAGCGCTTCTGGAAATCGCTATCGAGTACGACCATCTGAGCGAATCCCATGGGGAGATAGTGCAGGGAATAGACGCCGGTGAGCTTGCTCAACATGCGGTGTCCAAACCCCGGTTGTCCCACAAACGACACATCCTCAGGTCCATCACTCATATCCAGTCGACCGAGAAAATATTGGTCTTTCACCGGAGAAGCGTTGCCATTGGCATCGTTCTTCAGATCTTGCAGGTAGGTTTCGACCAGGGGATGCATGTGTCGCATCTGTGCCATGAAATAGTGCTCGCGCTGGACAACACGGTCGATGACGTCGTTGAGCGTCGGTGCGGCAGAAGGCGGTCCTTGCACTGGGGTGGGCGCCGTGGATGGGGCTGGGACAGGAGTTGTGGCTGGCCCAGTCTTGGTGTCCAAATCTGATTGATTAGGTGAAGTAGCAGAATCCTGCCCCGCCGCGAACAGACAAGCCAGGAAAATAACCGCCAATGCTAGACCCGAACGAACCGTGTGCATAAGAACCTTCTGGGAGTCGATCACGCTAGTTGGAAAATGATATGGACGACCGCTGTCGAGTCCGAGGGCTGGCCGTCCTTCAATGCCGGCTTGAAGCGAATCTGTTCAGCAGCATGGACCGCAGAGTCATCCAAACCGTGACCCAGACCGCGCACGATCTTAACCACCCGCAGCCTGCCGCTCGCTTCGAAAACCACTTCGAGAAGCACTTCGCCCTCAATTCGCTTGGCCCGAGCCTCATCCGTGTAGATGGGTGTTGGCTTGGAAAGGATTTCCGCAGGCACGATTTTTGCGGGCGCCGCCTGCGCCGCTCGAGACTGCACGGTGGTTGGAGCGGGAACATCCGCGCTGCCGAATCCTGCCTGCTTTACGGTGCCCGAAGAGGAAGTACGCGCATTTCCGGTAGCTACGCCGTTGCCAAATCCGGTGCTGGCGACGACTCCGCGAGCGCCGTTCGCGCCTCCCGTTCCATTTCCATAGCCTGGGCCGGTGGGCATATCAAAGCCGCCCGCCTGCGCGATATTCACGGCTTGAGTTTGAGTGGTGCGGGCAGGTACTCCGTTCGGGTCACCGAATCCACCAGTCTGCACGCGCTGTGGCGCCCGCTCAATCGTCTGCGGCGCCGAGCTTCCCCTCGAAAACACGTTCGTTTTGATCGTCCGCGGAATTACAGGAGCACTCGTCACCGGAACCGGGTCAAGTTTCTTGGCGTCGATTTTGACTTCCGGAGCCGGTGCGTCTTCCACCTTTGGTTTGGGTTTCGGCGCAGGAGCGGGCAGACGCAGCGCCGACGGTGGAGGGTCAATCGGATCAAGTTTCGCCGCCAGCAGTGGTTTAGGAAGCTGACGCTGAGGCGTGTGGTTTACCGGAACTGGCGTCGGAACCAGTTCGATTGCGTGATAATCCTTCTTCGGCGGTTCCAGAATCTCGGGATGCAAAACCGGGATCCACACTAGGATTCCGATGATGACCACTTGGGCCCCGTAGCTAAGAAAGAACTCAGACCACGGCGCTCGCCACTTGGGCAACGGGGAAAACAAAATGGATTCTTGCGACGGCCGCCTCATAGTCACACTAATACTCGGATTCTAAACCCTGAGAACACTGCAAAACTTTTCCCCTGCCCAAAAATGAGGAAACCTGGGTAGGCAGGGCTACCAAAACGAGAGTCTACTCTTTCGAACTACAGTATGCACGGGAGAGGCCATTTCGGGCCGCTCTAGATAGACGGTAAATCATTGAAAGTAAATGGTTTGTGGCGCTCGCCCTCTGGCCTGAGGAAGCCTTCCGGGCACATCCATGCAAAAAACTACACTACTCACGGGATAGATTTTCCGGAAGAACCCCCGCTAAAATTTCCGTTTCTTAGCAGCGCACGATCTTTGGGCTCTGTATTCCGCGCGTGGCATTTCTACTATCCACAACGAGTTGTGCCTCCTGGACAATGTGTTTGTAGTCGTAATCGGAATGGTCCGTCACGATTAAGACGCAGTCGTACTGACCCAGATCCTTTAATTCTGCGCACTTCATCTGCAGGTCATACTTCCGCCCCTTGCCGATGAAGGGGAAGTAGGGATCGTGATAACTGACCTGTGCGCCGTCTTTCTGCAGCAGTTCAATGATGGTGAGCGAAGGCGATTCGCGCAGATCATCGATGTCCCTCTTATAGGCCACACCCAGCACAAGCACCTTTGCCCCATTCACGGATTTCTTGCGCGTGTTCAATGCGCTGCTCACGGAGGCCAGCACGTGGTAAGGCATGTTGGTATTGATTTCACCGGCCAATTCGATGAAACGCGTGCGGAAGTCCCACTCCTTCGCCTTCCACGAAAGATAGAAGGGATCGACCGGGATGCAGTGCCCTCCCAGACCGGGCCCCGGATAGAACGGATGAAACCCAAACGGCTTGGTGGATGCGGCGTCAATCACCTCCCAGATATCGATCCCCATGCGCAGGGATAGGAGTTTTAGCTCATTCACCAGCGCGATATTCACGCAGCGGTAAATATTCTCGAGCAACTTGGTCATTTCTGCTGCTGCCGGAGAAGAAACGGGCACCGTCCGGTTGAAGATCGAGCCATACAGCGCACAGGCGAGTTCCGAGGCCTGGGTGTCGAGTCCACCAACCACCTTCGGAATATCTGGACGTGCCACCGTCGTATTGCCCGGGTCTTCACGCTCGGGGGAAAATGCCACAAAGAATTCCTTTCCCGTGAATACCCCATTTCGCGCCGCTTTCAGTCCTGCTTTGTTCTCCTTCTCTAAGATCGGGACCATGACTTCTTCGGTCGTGCCCGGGTACGTGGTGCTCTCCAGGACCACCAGTTGTCCGGCCCGTAGATGAGGCGCGATGGAATGCGTAGTGCTGGTAATGAAGCTAAGATCAGGCTCGTGATATTCATCCAATGGTGTGGGGACGCAGATGATGACGGCGTCCATCTCTGTCAGACGCGAGTAGTCGGCGGTAGCCCCGAAGCCACTGGTTTGAGCCGCCTGGACCTCCTCCGGGGCAATGCGGTAAATGTATGAGCCGCCTTTCGCCAGAGTGTCAATCTTTCGCGAATCGATATCGAAGCCTGTGACCTTGAACTTCTTTTCGCTGTACAACAGAGCCAGAGGGAGCCCGACGTAACCGAGGCCAATGATCCCGACGCGAGCTTCGCGCTGTTCAATTCTTTTCTTTAGTTGATCAATCGACGCATCTGCGGCAGAGTAGGTCGTCATGAGGCCTCCCGGACAGCACGGAATGATAGGTAAGAAACCCTCAATTCTAGCACCCACCCTTCCAGGCCTATCCGCCACGAAAGGGGGGACCATTCAAAATTCTGAACACCAGGATGAGGTTCGATCATTGACCAGGAATTGGATGACAAGAGGACGCGTGCGGCTTGCAATCGGTTATCGCTGCAGCGTTGCTGATTACATTCGCGCTCGCCGCCGGCAAGATATTGGTCGTCGACGCTCCCCAGCCTTCCGACCTGATTCTTGTGCTCGCTGGGGAGACGGATCATCGTCCCGCCCATGCCCTTGAACTGCTGCATCAGGGTTATGGGAAGCGCGTGCTGATCGACGTTCCGGCCGAAGCCAAGATCTACGAGCTCTCGCAACTGGATCTGGCGCAGAAGTACGTGCGCGATCTGCCGGATTCAGCCTTAGTGAGCATCTGCCCAATCCGTGGCTTATCAACGCGCGAGGAGACTCATGATGTTGAAAAATGTCTCACTGCCGAAAACGCCACCAGCATTCTGATCGTGACCTCCGACTTTCATACGCGCCGTGCTCTTAGCATCTTTCGGCACGAGATCCGGGACAAATCCTTCTCCGTCGGCGCCGCTCACAACTCCACAGAATTTGGCTCGCGGTGGTGGACACACCGGCAATGGGCTAAGACCTGCACGGATGAGTGGCTGCGAACCATTTGGTGGAACGTTGTTGAACGATGGAACTGATCAGGGTGCTTGTCCAGAGCCGAGACTCGCCTCCTCTCCATCATAAGTTTTCCACCGAAAACTGAAGCGGCTAGCACAAAAGCCATTGACGGGCAACTCCTTAACGAGGGTACGATTCCCCAAACGGTCATCAACATAGTTATTAACGGAGTGTGGGAATGGGCGGGCCCGCGTTTCGCGGTATGGTTAGCTGTGTGCTAGCGGTTCTGTTGCCCTTTTCGTTGTTCGCGGCCGATTCCAACGCGGCCATGCTTTATACCCGCGGACCGGCTTGGGTGAATGGCGCTCACGTACCCCGTCCGTCTTCGGCAATTTTCTCCAGTGATCTTCTCCAGACGCGCTCCGATTCTGTCGCCAACATCAATCAACCCGGCCCACCCTCCGAGTCCTGGCCGATTCCTTGGTTCAATTTGAAGGGAACTCAGTCAAAATTGATCATGGCGGGGTTACGGTTTCCACCTCCAAAGGAATGGCAACTACAGCTGGTGACGTCAAAGTAGAGCCGGCCTCGAGTGCGTGGACCGAGTTCAATGTGACGGATGTCGACGGAACTGTGCGGATTGCAGCCCGCAAGGGCGATGTGACGGTCAGTGACGGAAAAGGAACGGTCACGCTCGCTCAGGGTCAGGAGACCACACGCGACGAGTCCTCGGACAACTCCACCGATAACGGCAAGCGGAAGAATCGCAAGTGGCAGGCTGGGGCGTCTCCTGGCGCGAGTGGTGGAGCTCTCAATTCGCCCATTGCGATCGGGGTTGCTGGCGCCGCCGCGCTCGGCATCACCACCTGGGTCCTAATTCAAAGCGACGACCCGGCCAGCCCGGCAAAGCCCAAATAGTTTCTCGGCTTATTTTCAGGTCAACAAAAGATTCGACCGAAAAACTCATTCTTCGCGCCGTCGAGCATTGCAGAGAAGTCTGCGAATGGATCTGAAAAAGCCCGGTTCCCGTAATCAAAGTCCAAACTCCGCCCCGACGCCATTTATAATCTCCCTTCCTCGCAAGGCATAAAGGACTCCCTTGGGACTGGACGAAAACATCTACGAGCTGCGGCGCGAGAAGCTGAAGAAAATTGAAGCGCTCGGCCAGCCGACTTACCGTACCAAGTACGACTTTACCCACAGCGTCGAGCAAATCCTGGCCGACTACTCTTCCAATTCGGCCGAGGAACTTGAGCAGGCACGGATCAACGTCCGCGTCGCCGGACGCATCATGGCGATCCGCCTCATGGGCAAAGCGGGATTCGCACACATCCAGCAGGGCGGCAAGAAGCTCCAGATTTACGTGAAGAAAGACGCGGTAGGCGAAAAGGCATTCGAACTCTATAAACTCCTCGATCTCGGCGATCACATCGGCGTGAGCGGATATCTCTTCCGAACGCGTACAGGAGAACTGTCCGTTCACGTCGAAGAGCTTGAGTTCTTGAGCAAGGATCTGTTGCCGCTTCCGGAAAAGTGGCACGGACTCACCGATGTCGAACTGCGCTACCGCCAGCGCTATGTTGACCTTGTGATGAATCCAGAAGTGCGCGAGGTTTTTCTCAAGCGCACCAAACTCGTGCAGTCGGTTCGCGATACGCTGAACGGCCACGGCTTCATTGAAGTCGAGACGCCCATGATGCAACCCATCGCCGGCGGCGCCGTCGCACGTCCGTTCGTGACCCATCACAATACGCTCGACATGGATCTCTACCTGCGCATCGCGCCTGAGCTCTACCTGAAGCGCTTGGTCGTGGGCGGGTTCGACCGCGTCTACGAGATCAATCGCAATTTCCGTAATGAAGGCCTGGGGTGGCGCTGGAATCCAGAGTTCACGATGATGGAGGCCTATCAGGCCTACACCGACTATCAGGGCATCATGAACGTCACGCAAGAGGTCATCACCGAAGCCGCGAAGGCCGTCAACGGCAGCACGAGATCGAAGTGGACCGTCTCCAAAGATGGGATTGACACCGTTCACGAACTCGACTGGGCAAACTGGCAGCGCCTCACTATGCGCGAAGCGATTATCAAATTCTGGCCTGAGCACGCCGGAGCGATGCCCGAGATGAGCGACTTCTCCACGCACGAGGGAGTGAAGAAACTGGTCGAGCGTTTCAAC
>Ga0210384_10008003_pt1 | contig 11086 bp, 12 predicted proteins | sample IncBWH2MmetaG_FD_160574 | JGI IMG/M metagenome (GOLD analysis project Ga0210384, IMG submission 160574) | Forest soil microbial communities from Barre Woods Harvard Forest LTER site, Petersham, Massachusetts, United States - Inc-BW-H-2-M | ecosystem: Environmental > Terrestrial > Soil >...
GAGGATGCCCCGGGTTTAGTTGAAAGTTGGGAAAGAGAAGCAGCGGCTCTCGCCCGAACTCGGATAGAGTTCGGGTTGCGAATCCCTTTTAAAGGAGAGAGCCGCCGTGAGAAACAATAACCAAAAGAAAGACCGTAAGTCCAATCACAACTTTGAGGTCGTCGGAGGGCAAGAGTTGATGGTGCGGGTGCCTTTGCCCATAGCCGAGGTGTGGGCCGAGATGCAAGCGCAAGTGGAAGAGCTGACCGGCCAAGCCGGGCTGCAGATCCTGCGCGCCATTCTGGAAAACGAAGTCGCGCATCGGGTAGGACCTCCGAATCGGCCCAATCCCAGCGCCGGCTGTGTGCGCTGGGGGAAGCAGCCGGGTTATGTGGTTTTTGCTGGGCAGAAGATCCCGCTGGAACGGCCGCGGGTCCGAACCCGCGAAGGCCAGGAAGTGGAACTGGAGAGCTACGGTCAGTTGCAGCAAGACGGAAAACTACAACGAGCGGTGCGGGAACGCGTGGTGGCGGGGTTGTCCACGCGGAACTATCGGCGAGCGGTAGAGAGTGTTCTGGAAGGGTACGGGATCGCGAAGAGCAGCGTGAGCCGGCAGTTTGTGGCCGCCAGTAGCAATCAGTTGCGAGTGCTGTGCGAACGGCGCCTAGAAGATCTGAATCTGGTGGTGCTGATGATCGATGGCATTCACTTTGGGGGCCAGGTGCTGGTGGTGGCGCTGGGGATCGCGGAAAGCGGAGAAAAGCACGTTTTGGGGGTGTGGCAAGGGGCTACGGAGAACACCGCGGTGGTCCAAGGGCTGTTGGAAGATCTGGTAGACCGCGGACTGGATCTAAAGCGGCGGTATCTGGTGGTGATGGACGGATCGAAAGCCTTGCGAGCCGGGGTGGAACGTGTTTTCGGGGAACAGGTGGAAGTGCAGCGTTGCCAGATTCACAAGCGACGGAATGTGAAGGAGTACCTGCCGGAGAACTGCCAGAAAGACTACGACCGGCGGATGCGCAATGCGTACGCGATGAACCACTACGCGGAGGCCAAAGAGGCGTTGCAGAAAATCTTTCGGCAACTGGAAAGGATCAATCCGTGTGCTGCCCGGAGCCTGGAGGAAGGGTTGGAAGAGACGCTGACGGTGCATCGCTTGGGTGTCGGAGCGGTGTTGCGTCGGAAACTAGCGACCACCAACCCGATCGAATCGTGCTTGTCGACGGTGCAGCGGGTGGCGCGAAACGTAAAGCGTTGGCGGGAAGGAGATCAGCCGCTGCGCTGGACCGCCACAGGACTGTTGGAAGCAGAGAAGAAGTTCCGACGCATCAAAGGCTATCAAGAAATCTTGTTGCTGAAGGAACGTTTGAATCCGTCGCACCTTCAGCAGAAGGAGGTCCGGACAGTAGAAGTCGCTTGAACTTGGTTGGAGGTAGACTTACATTGCCGAACATCGAGAGTCGCTGCAATCAACTAAAACTCGGACATCCTCGTCTTGTTGTGGCTATTGCTTTCATGGGTGATGCTCCTCTGTGTTTTATTGACTTTTACATGTGGGTTTGAAACTGGACTGCAGAGACAGAACTAGAGTGGGCTTTCTCCAAATGTCTGAAGTCGGTAGAGATCGGTCTGCGTGATCTCTTCGAGATGCACTTCTGTGTAAACCATCTTGCTTCTACCGGCGTTATCGGAAGGTTCGATGCGCTCCTCCCCAACGTATGCCTTACCGTCTTCTTCGACGACGCTGCTTTCTATTTCGTCTCCAGCACGGCTGAAGTATCTCTTCCCGCCCTTCTTCGTTCTTAAAACGAAGATGGTAGGAAGCACAGGCGTGTATAAAGACTGATTTGATATTTCCATGTGATTTTCTCCTCTGTTTGAATTACTGGTGCCGTGCACTACATGGTACTGCTGAAAATTGGGAGCCATGTCGGGGGAGGCACCATCACAGGTACCACTGTTCCGATCAGAAAAAATCTACGAGGGTGCGGGGACACCGATATCCGAGGGCCTTTAAGGTACTAAAGGGTGCCCGCCGGGGGCCTCGCAATTCCAAACCTAATGTTTCTTACCGTCGAATATTTTTCGATGGCTCGAACTGTCGAACCTTAACTCAAGCCAAGAGAAACCCCCGCCACCTTAGATGTGAAGGGAGATGCAAAACGGTGCGGGAGATTGCTCCACAAGTTTGGGCGAAAATGTGCTTGACTTTCGTTATACATAAGTATTAGACTTGGGGTATGGCCAAGATGGGTAGGCCGCGAGTTTTTGCCAAACTTCAGAGCAAACTGATCGCGCTGCGACTGACGGTGGCTGAAAATCGGAAACTCGAACACGATGCCAAGTCTGCCGGGGTTTCAGTGTCCGAATACGTTCGACAAAAGCTGGGTTTCAGGAGCAAGCCATGAAGATCGCCCTCTACGCACGAGTGAGCACTTCAGACAAGGGCCAAGACCCCGAGATGCAGTTACGAGAGCTACGCGAGTATTGCGAACGACGCAAGCTCCAAGTCATCCACCAATACGTGGACAACGGCATTAGCGGCTCGAAAGAATCGCGGCCCGAGCTGAACCGATTGATGGCCGATGCCTACAGGCGTAAGTTCGATGCGGTGCTGGTTTGGAAATTCGATCGCTTTGCTCGGTCAACATCCCACTTGCTGAAGGCGCTGGAGACGTTCCAGAGCCTGAAGATCGACTTCGTGAGCCTAACCGAGGGCATCGACACATCTACACCTGTGGGCGCAATGGTATTCACGATCCTCGGGGCGGTCGGCCAGATGGAGCGTGAGCTAATCCGCGAACGCATCCGGGCAGGCGTCCGTAACGCAAGAGCGAAGGGCAAGCGGCTTGGTCGGCCAAAGGTGAACGTGGACGCGGCTGCAGTAGCTTCCTTGCGTGCTGCAGGCCATTCCTACCGAGCCGTCGCGGCTGCATTGGGCGTTTCAGTCGGGTCAGTTCATTCCGCCGTTCAACAATCCCTCTAATTCCGCACCCGTAACCCGCTGATTTCAAGGCTCTGGTTTTGGCTGAGAGAGCCTTCAAGTATCATCTGATTTACGAACGGGCAGATATGGACCGGTTCGCCTTGACCGGCGCGGCAGTTTCTAAAGTGGTCACTGGTGACGCTACGCAGGCTCTGCGCGGACTCTCCGGCGGTATAACGGTCTCGGAGTGGGCACCATGTCAGAAAGCGGTGAAAGAAATAACAGAAAAAACGTCGTGAAACATTTTCACGTCGCTTCCAAAAGCGAGCTACCCCTGTAGCGGCATTAAATCCAATATTATCAACTCAGGACTTCCGCTACGCCGGGCGCACTATCCCTGTGCTAAGCGCTCGATAAACGCACGTTATTTGGCCACCGCCGGGCAGCTTCTGAGGGATCAATCTCGCTCGTCCGCCAAGAGGACCGCCCAGGCACCGCCAATCGAAGTTGTCCGGTAATCCGGGACTTACTTGCCGACCCCCATGCCAACCAAGGTCTATGACCGGTGTGAGTTCGCTCCCTTTTGGAATTGCGCCTACTTCAGATTGACCGGACCTGGTTCCTTGCGAAGGTCGGGAACGGGCACCAGATGTGGTTTCGGCAGTGGTTTCGGCAGTGCCATCAGATTGCAGACAAATGCGAGGCGTAGTTCTATGTTCAAGCCACGGAAGGTCCCTGGTAACTGCTCAAATGGTGCTGAGGAGCGAATCGCTTCAACCGCAGCCCTGTCCATCGCTTCTTCGCCCGAACTGACTTCGAAGGTGGGAGTGCGACTTAGCAGTGTTCCGTCTTTCTGAACTTGTATTCGAACAACCACTTTTTCTCTATGCCCCAACAGAGCCGATTCCGGCATCACTGCGTACCAATTGCGTGCAACAGTCGGGATCAATCGAGTTAAATAATCACTAAAATCCATTCCTTCTAAGGGGGTTGGTATCTCAACTCCAACCAAATTGTTGGTTGCCTTTATCTTTATCTGCGTTCCAATGAAGTAATTTGATGGCTTGGGGCAGATGTCACGCTTTAATACAGCCGTCGCCCGGTAATCTTGGTGTTCTGGCCTCCAGGGCCTAATGCGCGTAATCGACACGTTCTCATAGTCAGAGACTACAGTCACATCCGCGAAGCCGAAGGCGGTTGAGCTAATGCTGACTTGCTTGCCGCGGGTCTGCATTGGAACAATCTCTTCTAGAATTTCTGTGACGATGTACGAAGACATAGGCGAATAGCTACCGATCGTGTCGGATGGGACAAGCGGATTGGACGGTTCGATCACCAATTGACAGGCGAGATGGTCCGAACCGTACTGCACGGTGAGACTAATGCCGGGTCGCACCGCGAAACGCTCTAGTTCAGTCTCACCGGAGCGATTGTGAAGTTCCTGGCTACCCTGCTGAGGGAGAACGCTTGTGACAACAAATAAAAATGCAACAACAGAGCGCATGGGACTGCGATTGTAGCATTTTCTAGTCCACCAAATGGTTAACCCGTGAGTGCCCGCTAACCAGACAAGTAAAGTAAAACTCTATATGTCCGGTTATCCGACTAACCGGGACTTAGCCGTTCGACGTAACGAGGTTTAAGGCAGCGGAGTAGCTTGGCCGTTTTCGAATCTAAACTTCATCGAGTCGGCGCGCGTTGTTGATCCACTGGCGTTATCGGCCACAACGTTGCCGGTCGCCTCAAGCGTGCGACTCTGCACGTCATAGACGACTCTTTTCGCTCGCAATGTGAAGAGGTTGTATGCGACGAAAACAGGAATCTCATCGCCAAAAACCACGCGCTTGCCGTGCGCCGGCCAATCGTCAGGAATTGGCTGACCCAGAGGGGGAATCTCAACACCGGTAAGAGGCTCACGGATGCTGTAAGCGTCTCCGTGGTCAGTAGGTTGCCAACTTCCAAATTGTATTAAAACCTCGAATGCAGCGCCGTCTGCCGAGGGAACTGAGAAAGAATCCCAGCCCCCGCAAGCCCTCCTAACAGCATCGGCATTCGGACGTGTCCCCCCCGGCCCGATCACGAGGTCGCAAGTTCCAGCTGGCTCCAATGTGACATTTAACGTGAGAGTGGATGACGAGCCGACACGAAAGAGTGGGCGTCGGTAACCTTCCAGAAACCGTTCCAAAGGGCTTGCAGTCATGGTATAGAGCCCGGCGGGAAGGTCAACGTCGTAGGAACCCCCTTCGTCGGTGAACACAGTCTTAGTGAACGTATCACGCTTAAACACCACGTCGACGTTAGATACGGCAGCACCAGCAAAATTACGAATCGTGCCGTGGATGTGGCACGTTCGAGGTGGATCTACAGGAGTCCCAGACTCGCGCCGAGAGATTGAACCCCGCCGGACCAGCCAAGAAATTACCTTTAATTCCGTTTGCATTCCTCGCACAGGTTTGGAACGCGCTGCGGCGGAAAAATCCATGGTTTCCAAACGGCGGCCCATACGTTCGATTCCCACAGACAAATACGAGACAAATACCACGATTCCAACCACAGCAGCTAGTACCACGAATTTCCAATTGATCCTCATAGTTTTCATCAGGGGGAGAGTGGCACACCCCGTCGCATCGCTACTTTCCACCATGGGCTTCTCGACGCCGCCGATGATACCACTGCCCTTTGTCCGCTCACACTTGATGGACCACGGTGCGAGCCGATAATCTGACGGTCAAGTCCCGATTAACGCGCTTACCGTACAAGTTGATTTCACAGGCTCGACGGTGCGCCGGTCCCGTGGGGCATACGGTACCGTCCGAGCCATCCACAAAGTGGAATTGCAGGCACAAGTGCTTGTTTAATGCCTTCCCCAGTCACTGCAGGGGTAACGCCAAGCGATTTTAATCCTCTACATGCCCCAGTATGGCTTACGCGGCCTTTTGGAGCGGCTGGCGGGCTTTCTCCAAAACGTAGGCGCGGTTGGCTTCTCGCCATGCTTTCGTATCACCCTCGCGCTGGAAGTCACCCGCCTTCGCGGTCAAGAAGGCGCAATGCCGGGCGTCCATCAACTGCTCGATCTTCGTTTGCATGTTCGAATCCTCTCAGGCAACGCTGTCCGGGTTTGAAGCGGGGAAGGCAAGCGAGCGCCGTCGCAGCGAGCGTGGGAAAACCCTCTCGCTCACCCTTACCCTCACCTAACCCTCACCCTTACCCTGTGAAAGAGAATGACTCGCGTCCGACTACAGTCTGACTGGAATCGGACTACCATTCTGCTTCGACTTCGGTGCGACTGGAGTCTGACTCGGGGGAGCGGGATACTCGAACTTAGACTTCGCCTCGCTCGTGTTGATCCCCTGATGTCTTTCCCAAGACGGCGTGCGCCCATACTCCTGTCCGTCTGCACCGATGTACTTCTCGATGAATCCGGCGTCGAGTAGTTCACTCAACACCTTTGCGAAGTCGATCTCGCGATACGGGAAGATGTGGTGTTTGAGTGTCTTCGGCTTCCACTCGAAGCGTCCGAACTTGTCTGAGCACGTCCAGATGCCGATCCAGCCAAGGGCTGCTTCAAGTGACAGCGCGTTCACTTCCTCGTGATCGAAAAACTCGCCTTTGATGTGACGGATGTGCTTCATCTTTGGTGGGCGTAGACCTGCGTTATTATCTTTGTAAATGCTCATCGCGCACCCCCGGTTGCAGGTGCGCCTTCGAGAATTACTATGTCGATGGCTTTCAGACCTTTCGGCGTTTCGATCTGTTCATACTCTACGTGGTCACCAACTCTGAGCGGGAGTTTCCCGCGAACATCGTTGACGTGTACAAAGACCGACGCTCGAACGTCGTCTGGTGTGACCCAGCCAAATCCTCGGCTGGGATTATATGAAGTTACCGTTCCTGTGTGTCTCATCATCACTCATCCTTATCAGTGGTCCGAAGTTGCCGTCGGGTTCGGCTCACGCTTGTCGCTCCGGGCGTGCTCCGGGGTTGCTTCAATCTTTTCTGTTCCACGCTCTCTCAAGGCGTACAAGCTCTGGCATAGCTCGGGTGACGTGGGCGGAGGCGGCTGTAAACTCCGCTTCGCTGGTGCCGACGAGCACGATAAGCTCGACGCCAGTTTCACTTAGTTCCACCACGGCTATGGTCTTATTCTCTTTCGCTTCGTTTCCTTGTCTACTTTACGGACGCCCTACACCTTCTGGAGCCTGTACATTGCTCTCCCATACTTCCCCGGGAAGGGGGTATTTCAGGCGTCATCGACTGTTTTTCCGTCCAACCATCTGTTCGGGTCTTTGCCCTTACCCATGACTGGATCATGCGCATGGAGATGCATTGCTTGATGCCCTTCATGTGTGCCATCGACATTGTTCGCCGGGTATTCGGCACCAATCGTTGGGTTCAAGCGGTCGAGGGACTTGTAGCCGGACTCCTTCACCAGCGCCGCGCGATTCTTTTTGACTGTTTCTTCCGCCAGTCCATATTTTTCCGCCGCTGCCTTATTCGTCCAGTCACAAACGATTGTCAGATACAGGGCGTTCGGCATCGTTGGGATGCGATACTTCTTTGTCTTAATGACTTTAAAGAAATCCCGCTCTGGCAGTGTGGCACCTTGAGATTCACGCGAATTTTGTTTTGTGTTCCCGATGACTGGATGTGTCGAGTCGAAAACTTCCTGATCGTAATATTGTAGGGGGCCGCTCAAAGAATGACGGAACAGTGATGTGAATGCTTCGCGTTCATGATTTACGCTCGGCATCTGCGCGAGTTCTTGAAATTTCTCTAATCCAAACACTTTTCCGCCATCGTCAACGTCCTGTCGTAGAAAAAAGTCCGAACAAGGAATCGGCACAAGCACATATCTGCTCGGCAAATCCTGTGACAGAGTGTTCCAGCACGGTGCCTTAAACGGTGGAGCACCTTTCACTGGAGTCCGGATCGAATCCACCGACGGCGCATTAACCCCGCGACGCTTTACGATGAAGATTCGATTCCATTCCATCTCCGCCATATCCGCAGACTTCGCCATCGGGTTCACGAGCCAAGCGTTGTGAACCATCTCCATGTGGTCTTCGATTGTCAGTTGCCGACGCGACATCGCCTGTGGTGGGAACGGCTTTGGAAGCGCGACGCTGTCAATCAGCGCATTGAGTGTTCGGGCGCTCATGCCGCGACACCTGTTCGAGCGTCGATGTATCGTTGCAATTCAAACTTTGAGATAAGGACGTTGCCGCCACGGCGAAGAGCGGCGAGCACTGGACGGACGCGGGTGCCGACTTTCTTCACGTATCCGTTGTAATAGCGGATGATCGTCCGCTTCGAGCAACGTAGAATCTTGCGCACTTCATCAGGCGTGAGAAACGGAGATGCGCCTACAGCAATGGGGTCTTGCTTGGGGTACGGCATTTACGTGTCTCCCTTTTCGAGGAAGACCACGTAGCGCCGCTAAGAGGCGGGGCTATTGGTTCTTTGCCTTGCTACATCGAATCCTTCTCTCGTTCGATTCGATGTACCCCTCGTGCCACAGTCGAGAACTAGGGGGTGAAGAGCGGATTGGTTACCGTCTCTAACGAAGTCGTAGCCCGTTTTCCTAGTCCTGCCCTGAAATTCAAGGCTATTCTCATAGTACCACAACCGCGCGAAAAAGTCAATGAAAATCGGGGTTTCCTCGCTATCCGTCATTTTCGATAGGCGGAAGACCGTGAATTTGCCGGATGCGCGTCTCTCCGTCTTTCTTGGCAGCTTCCATGTCCGAAAAGCCGGGACAGGCTGGGAGGCTAGATTTCGAATAGTGGCACGGTTCATAGAGCGGAACCACACCCACATGATTCTCCTCGATTGGGCCGAGTATGTTTCGATGCCATCTGCCGCGAGAGTCCTGAAACGGGTACACGTCGTATCGCATGAGCATTCCTCCTCCACTTGAATAAGCCATTTGATAATTCCGTTTTCAAGTGGAATCTATTTGGTGGATGTCGCTGGCAGCCCGCTAGGTATCATTGCGTGGGTTGGAGGGGTTCTTGAGTTTCGTAAGCGACACCAAACAAGCCATTTGGATTTTGACCACGGCTTGCTACGAACCAGAAGGTCGGAGGTTCGACTCCTCTCGGGCGCGCCATATTTTTCAAAGGTTTGCGGCCGCTAGACCCCGTTTTCCGTTGCACACTCATTGCACACAGATCAGGGACGGCCCCCCTTCGGCATAAATCGGCACGAAAATTCGCGTCGACAAGGCTCACGGCGAGTGCAATGGATTTATCCTAACCTAGGAATACCAGCGCGAGCAGTCGCAGCGATCGCGGACCTCGATTATTCAAGATATTGAAACGAGGCATTTCGAGAAGAGTCGGGGAATCCTGATCAGCGAAGAACAATGTGTCAGCGGGTAATGACCGTGGGTGCTAGGAAGCTGCCAGGATGGTCTTGATCCTGAATTCGAATCTCGACCCCGTCAGCGGCAACAATAACTAGGTCTGGCCTCCCATCACCGTTCATGTCACCAACCGCTACCCATCTGACGGGGTTCGCAGCCTCGTAGTTGACTGCCGGAAAGATGTGGGTTGCGAGGCACAAATCGTGTAGTAGAACCGAGATGCTTCCCAAATTTACAACGACAAGGTCGGCCTCCGAATCTCCGTTCAGATCAGTCGCTACGACCAATGTAGACTCGCGATCCGTCGCGTAGTTTGTAGGCGCACTGAATGTGCCGGGCTGTGCAGTGTTTTGGAGAAGAACGGAAACACTTGCAGTTGTCGGGTCGCTCGGAGAGCCCTCGTTCGCAACCGCAAGATCCGGTTTTCCGTCTTCGTTCAAGTCAGCAACTGCGACCGAAGATGGTCGAAGCCCAGCCGCATAGCTCACCGGAGGAAGAAACGTTTCTGGCACTATCGAAGTGTGCAGAAGCACCAATATATTTTCGGCGGTGGTTGCGACCAAATCAGATTTCTGATCACCGTTAAGGTCGGCGATCGCAACCGAACTCGCGGCTGTCCCCAAGCGAATGCTTGTCACGGGCAGGAAGGTTCCCGGCAAGCACGAATTGTTCAAGTGAATCGAAATTCCATTTGCATCGGCCACCGCCAGATCAACCGCGCCATCCCCTTGTAAGTCTCCGATCGCTATGAAACTAGGATTGTCGCCCGTGGCATAGTTCACGGCGGTCAGGAAGCTACCGGGACTTGCGGCGTTTTGAATAAGGACTGAGATGCTGCCGGGGCCGGAAACCTCCATGGTTGTGTTTGCGGAGACAATGTCCGGCTTACCGTCCCCATTCAAATCACCGATCGCAATTGATTTGGGTACAGCACCCACCGGGTAATCCATTGCGGGAAGGAATTTGCCCGGCCTTGCCGGGTCTTGCAAATACACCGCTACAAATCCGGCGTCCGCGGCCTGGTTCGAGAAGCGCGTATAGGAAACCGCGAGATCAGGCAGCGCGTCTCCGTTCAGGTCGCCGACTGCGACAGACCAATAAACTGTGGTTACCGAGTCACGGCTCCGCTGCGTAGTGGTCCCGCACGCGTTGAACTCAAGCCCCGTCCAGGCTAAGAGGACAGCAATTAGCAGACGAGAGATAACACCCTTGAGACGTATAGACACTATTCCAGCACCACCATCCTGCTTCTGCTGATCGGCTAGCAACACATCGAATTCTCTGGGGCTACGCGCGGATTAATTAAAGACTACCTGACTCTCTCACCGCAAAAACAGATGCAACTGTGGTTCCAAATCTGTTGTCCTTTAGATTCTGCTGTTTGGAAATTCGGGAATTCCCAAAAGGGCACGAAAGGTTGCCGAATTGGAATGGGCCGCATAGGGAAAGCTGCGTTCATCTCCCTCGACGAGTCTGACCAATCGGGTGCTGAGACTCTGTTTCGGGCGAGGTCGTGCCCTTGCCGAGGACAACCCCAGCTAATTGCTCTTGAACGATCCTGCCAGAGGGACCTCGCCGGGGCCGTACCAACAGGAAGTTTCAATGTGATTAAGGACGGAGTGTGCACACGCTCAAGCAAAAGTTCAGTCATTTCGTAATAGCGGCAACTACGCGCTGGCATCTTTCTGGTTAGAACCTGTTTCAAAACTGGGTACAAGGCACTGGATAGATGATGGTTAGTTTGGCGAAAACGCGAGATAAATCCGAGCAGCAGCGCCAAGGGAGGACCGATGGCGCGATACGGTCGATTGCTGACC
>Ga0210384_10008004_pt1 | contig 11081 bp, 10 predicted proteins | sample IncBWH2MmetaG_FD_160574 | JGI IMG/M metagenome (GOLD analysis project Ga0210384, IMG submission 160574) | Forest soil microbial communities from Barre Woods Harvard Forest LTER site, Petersham, Massachusetts, United States - Inc-BW-H-2-M | ecosystem: Environmental > Terrestrial > Soil >...
GCTTAATCGTGGATTCAGCCGGCAATCTCGTCGTAACTACCTTTCTCGGTGGTGGGCACAACGAACCACTGTGCCAAATTGATGGGCAGCAGGTGTTTGAGGGCTGCGGGACTATTTTCAAACTGACGCCCACCGCCAATGGGAAATGGAAGGAGAGCTTTCTGCATGCCTTCCAAGGCGATACCGATGGAGGCCTCCCCGAACCCGATCATCTCACCATGGATGCAGCGGGAAATTTATACGGCACAGCCAGCGCAGGCGGAAAGCTCGTTCAATCGCAAAATGGATTCAACTCGTTTGGCGTGGTGTTCGAAGTCTTGGGTGCTGGTGAACCGGCGCGCTGAAGGCCGTTCATCGAAAGATGATGCTTCACCATGATTGAACACTTGCCCGGACAGAAACCTTAGGATGAAAACAAGCGTACTGAGGTTTTCTTTGTTGATCACAGCACAAGGAAGGCAGGTCTCTCACTCGGGTAGGCCAATGCGGTGCACGAGGTTTTGGAAGCGCGAGTCGGAGCGCAGCGGATCGAAGCCCGGCCGCAGCAGGACGCCCGGGTTAAATCGTTCTTCGTAGCCTTTTTCGAGCCAATTCATGGCTTGATCCTTATCTCCGAGAGACGCATAGACTATCGCAATCTCCGAAGCATTCGAATAACCAGGGTTTGAGCGTTTCTTCAATTCGCTCAGCAATTCTAGCGCTTCGCTCCTCTTACCAGACAAGACGTAGGCACGTGCCAGATTAGCCATGCATGTCGGGCTACCCCCAGAAAGCTGAACCGCCTCTTGCAGTTCTGCGACCGCTTCATCGTATCTGTGTTCTTGAAGGTACGCCTGGGCGAGTTGATTATGTGCAAGAGCAAAATTAGGATCCATTTCGATCGTCTTGCGGCTCTGTTGGATGGATTCGTCATAGGAGTGCGCAAGGACAAGGAGCTCTGCCAAATCGGCGTTAATAATAAGAGAGAGAGGATCCAGGTTCTCCGCTTTTCTCATTTCCGCAATAGCTTCGTCATAGCGACCCAACAGACTCAGGTGCCAGGCATACCAATGGTGTGCGGTTGCGTAGCCTGGGTTGAGTTCAATGGCCTGGCGGAATTCCTTGCCCGCAGAGTCAAAATCCCACTCGAAGCCATCCAAAACGAACGCAAGCGAGTTGTGGGCTTCGCCGAGCGCGCTGTCCAATTCCAGAGCTTTGATCGCCGCCGCCTTGGCTTTGGGGAATGCCTCCTTGGGAGTCATCACTGCATACTGCCAATCTCCCAATAAAGCGTAAGTATCGGCCAAGCCAGAATACGCTTGTGCGTATTTCGGGTCCTCTTCGATTGCCTGGTTGAAATAAGCCAGGGCAACCTTCAAACCATCCGACGTTCGTTTATTCCAGAAGTAGCGACCTTTGAGATAGGACTCGTAAGCTTGCGGATTGACAACCTTCACGTCTTTCAGCGCAGCTTGTTCCTGCGGGGTCAAATTAATCCGAATTTGATCTGCAATGGCTCTAGCTACCTTGTTCTGGAGCGCCAGGGAATCACGTAACTCACCCTCATAGCTTTGGGACCATAAGTGCTTGTCGGTGGACGCCTCGATCAACTGCGCCGTGATGCGAACCCGGTCGCCGGAGCGGACGACTGTGCCTTCTACCACGGCCTCCACGTTCAGCTCACGAGCAATCTGCGGCAGTGGTTTGCGCGCTCCTTTATATACCATTACGGAAGTGCGGGAGATCACCCGTAAAGCGCTGATCTGTGCCAAGTCAGTGATCAACTCGTCGGTCATGCCATCAGCGAAGTAGTTCTGTGAAGCATCGGCAGACAGGTTCTCCAGCGGAAGCACCGCCAGGGATCGGATGCCCGTTGGCGCACGGCCACGCGAACGAAATAGCACCACAAAGAGAATCGTCAAACACACGACGAGTGCCGATGCGATGATGACACGAAGCGCGGGTCGCGGCCTGCGTTTGGGCGCACCAGCCAACCCAGCGCCTTGGACCTTAGGCTCAGGCGCTATCATCTTTTCTTGTGACTCAGGCAGATCTCCAACCCCAGATTCCGGCCTTCTTGGGTGGGCGTCCGCGTCGACAACCGAGACGTCCGCGATGAAGCGATAGCCACGTTTTGGAAGAGTCTCGATAAATCGCGGATTCTCAGCCGAGTCCCCTAATGCGCTACGAAGCTTCCCGATTGCGATATTCACAGCTTGGTCGAAATCACCAAAATTTTCGTCGGACCAGACTCGGCTGCGCAATTCCTCGCGGGTGACGACTTCCCCCGGACGCTCCAGCAATATCTCCAGCAGTTTCAGCGGCTGATGCTGGACTCTGATTTTCAAACCCGCTTTGCGGACTTCGCCAGACTGGAGAGAAAGCTCATAGGTTCCGAATCGCACGACGGAGTTAGGCCGCAGGGGTTCCATGGCGCCTTTGGGTGTAAGACGGAAGTCTAGCACTGCCGCGCACAGACTGTCGGATCCAGGATATCCGCTGAGTTAACTCACCAGCTAGCAATTACTTAGCAGGCGATGGACTGGATATGTGGAAAAAACCCGCAGTTAATTGACGCCAGACCAAAGACGCGTCAGATTGCCATACGACGCGGGGGCTCTGGTATTTCGAAACAGGGAAAACATATGTGGATGAGGTCATGCGCTGTTTGTAAAGCACTTTTGCACAAGCTCCGATTGTGCGATTCCGTGCGCTGTCACTGCGGATGGATATGGCAGGGCTAGTGGAGCTGCAGGCTGATTGATCGTACGCAACGATTCTGGAGCAGGTAATGAAAAGTATTGGATCCCGTGTACAACGAATGGTCGGATTCGGAGCTTCCTCCGCCCAGGTCGATCAACCGTTGGCCGGGTTCGAAGAGCTGGCCATGCCCCTGTTCGATTCGCTTTACAACTTCGCGCGCTGGCTTGTGCACGACCAGAATGATGCCGAGGATCTCGTCCAGGAGACTTACCTAAAGGCGTTACGAGGTTTCGGGTCGTTTCAGCCTGGCAGTAATTTCCGAGCATGGATATATCGAATCTTGAGGAACACCTTTCTAAGTTCTCGCTCAACAGTCGAGCGGCGCATGACGGTTGCGATGGACGAGGAGGAGGATTCCCCAGCTTTGCCCACAACTATCTCCACGCCTGAGTCGCTGCTGATCGAGCGTTTCAGCAACGACGCAGTTCAGTGCGCAATCGAGCAATTGCCAGTCATCTTTCGCGAAGTCATTTTGCTATGTGATGTTGAAGATGCGTCCTACCGGGAGATCGCGGAAACATTGTCGATCCCGATCGGAACCGTCATGTCGCGTCTGGCCAGAGCCCGGAGGACAGTTCGCGAGACAGTCTGTAAGCAAGAAGTCTTACACGCAGCAAAGGTCTGACTGGAACTCGGCAGCAAACTCTGTAGAAAGGAAAATCTTATGGCTACCGCCACCTTAGCAACAACGTTGAAGTCTCCGATGCCAGAGCCACGACCGGCTCCAATGGAACGGATTCTGGTCATCGAGGACGATATTCCTTTGCGGAAGGTTCTGCTGCGGCTTTTCTCCTCGGAAGGATATGATGTCGATATCGTCCCAGATGCCCGGGCTGGTCTGGAGATGCTGCGCCAAAGAGCACCAGACGCGGTGATCCTCGACCTACTGCGCCCGGGATCTTCGGGCTGTGACCTTTGCAAGAAAATTGCAAGTTTGATTCCTGGTCTGCCTCTTGTAATTCTCAGCGCGAGCTCCGATGTTGCGGACAAGGTCCTTCTGCTGGAAATGGGTGCCGACGACTACGTGACCATACCGTTCAGCCCGAGGGAACTGATTGCGCGTCTGCGTGCACTCATCAGGCGTGTATCACGCTTCAGTCCGGAAGATGTGTATGCCTTTGACGACGTGACGGTTGATTTTTCCAAGACGGAGATCACTCGCGGCGGTGAGAAGATCACGGTCACCGCAAAGGAATTCAAGACACTGGAGTTCTTGACCAAGAACCCGGAACGCGTGATCTCGCGGGATGAGCTTCTTGATAAAGTTTGGGGCTACCAGGACTACCCCTGCACACGCACGGTAGACAACCACATGCTGAGGCTGCGACAGAAACTGGAAAGCGATCCTTCGCACCCCTCACACTTTCTCACAGTATACGGTCTGGGATATAAGTTCGTGCCTTAAATCACTGTGTCAGCCTACCGATTGGAAGTGCGAGCCAGATCAAGAGTTTTCTGGTTTTCGCTAACTCCACAAAGGCAGGATATTCGACAATCGTTGAGAACTGGCCCTCCCCGCCGCACATTACGGGTAAAAATGAGGCAAGCACGTGTTCGTAGTGCTTGCCCCGCAAAGACTCAAGTTTAGAGAGAGCTGAGGAACTCGAACAGCTTGCCCCGCTCCTGCGGAGTCAACTGTTTGAACAGATTCGTCGAGTTAGCGGCCTCCCCCTGGTGGCGAAGAATCGCTGACTCGAAGGACTCTGACTTCAAATCGTGCATGAACCGGGATTTCGTGCGCACACCCCAAAGCGGGGCCGTCCGCAATTTGTGTTGCGTATCTTGCGGTCCTCCCTGAACAATACCGTCTCCGGTTCCCACATCGTGGAGAAGGAAGTCGCTAAAGGGATGAATGATCTTGCTCCCTAGAGCGTCTGGAATGGTGAACGTTCCGCCATTGATTATGGTTCCGGGAGGAGCGGTTACGATCCTACCCACGTGGCAGATGCTACACTGAGCCTGGGCAAACAGCCTTTCACCGGCTTTCACTTCGGGCTTATCGACCAGCACTTGATCGCGCGGCGGAACCAATGTGCCGCGGATGAACTGAGCAAAGTGGTCAATCCCGAACAGACCCGTCTTATCCGCTTTATCCTCGGGATCGGGAGTGGTTTTACAGACAGTGGTGATGTCCACTGGCTTCAGGCGGTTGGAGATGCCGACCTCGTTCAGGTAGGCGTCGGCGGAGAAGGAAAGAATGCTGCCGTGCTGATCCTTCCAACCAAACCGGCCCACTCGGGTCTGTCCAGGTGCCTCCAAGATGGCCACTTCGACGGTCTCTCCGGCAATCTTCCCATTACTTTTTTTCGGTTGTTCGGCGGCAATGTCAATCAGTGTCTGGTCATCAATGGCCTCGACAAAGCCGTCTCCCAGCGTGTTGAGCGCGGCTCGGAGGGTGCGGATGTTTTCGGTGGCCGGTAGATGCTCCTCCGCCTGAGGGCAGATTGCACGATCGTTAATGAGCGAACGGTTTGTGATCATATCTTTACCATGATTAATAAAGATCGTCGGGTTTACGAAATCGCCATTGGCATCGAGGTGTCCCGCTCGCACTTCGGTGACTTGGCTGGGTCCACCGGTGCCGGTACCCTGATGGCAATCGGCACAAATCGTAGCGTTGTGTAGTGGGCCGAGCCCACTGTCGTTTCCTTCCCGGGATTCGAAATTTGCCTGGTCAAGAGCAAATGTGTCATTGGGCGGCTCGGGAATGCCGTTGCTGACACTCCTGGAGCCGGGATGCTTGGAGAGCGTGGGTGTTTTGAAACCAGCAGGCGCCTCGGTTGCCTCTGGCGTTGCGGGCTTCTGTGCTGACTGTTGCGCCAGACCAACAAGGCCAAGACCAATCAGGCCGAAACAACATACGACGAGAAGAACGTTCTTCCTGATCATGGAATGGATTTCCTCCAAAGGTATTCGTTGTGACACCCATCAGGGTGTGGTGAAGGGGCTCAGCGCGGGTGCAGCCACCGCCACAGCCCCGCTGAAATTCTGGCTCCTAACCCTTTAACTGGGTGGTGGAGTAAATATTCTGTGGAAAAGTGTCTTTAAGTTGTGTCTTAGCGGCGTTCATAGGAGTTGTCTGTCAAAAAGGTTCACGGCGTGACCGAGTTAACCGTGGGCACGACGAGGAAGGTTCACGAAAAACTCAACGTTTTCGTCCAGCGACCCTGTTGACTCTACGAACTGGTGGCTTTGAACAATTTCGCGAGACTATCGATGTCCGCGGCGCTGGCGTCGCCGATCACGAAAAAGCGCAACCCGCCCTGATTCCAGGTCTCCATGTTGAATGGCAGTTTCTTTTGCGAAGTAAAATTGTCGTCCAACTTTGCTGGCAATAAACGTTCCTGGAACACGAATACAGAAATATGGTGCTTGCGCACATCATAGATAAGATGCGCGCCCGGCGTTTGTTCCAGATAAGTCATCCGGCCGCCAAGCAGAGAGAAGTCGGAGTTCTGCAGTTCCGGCAAACTAAATGCGAAAGGGATTTTTCCCTGGAACCAGGGTTTCACCGTATGCCGATCGGTGGAGATCACATCTACCGGCGATGAGCTGGCCAGTGTCGCCACGTGCAAATCTGCAATCTCACTGAAAACCTGACCCCCGTCCCTCCGAGGTTCCACATAAGTCGAAGTCAAAGCGGCAATCACAAGGATGAAGGCTGCGGCTGCAGCGAACATCCATACTCGGCCCAGATTTCGTTGCGGCTTGGGCGCGATGGACAGTTGCACACGCTTGCGCAACTGAGTGCTCGGAGTGAAACGTCTTCCAGCAAGGTGAATGGTGCGCTTCATCTGTACGCGCGCGACCGTGTCCGCCGAGCAAGAATGGCAGCTGCGGACATGGCGATCGACCATATGCATCTCCGCCTGCGGAAGCTCGTTATCAATATAGGTATCGAGCTTTGCCTTCCAAGACTCACAAACCATAATTCGTCCCCTTTGTAATCGAGGTCACAGCTCCGCGTTGCATCTGCGGGCGCAGCCGCTCGGATAATGTTTTCCGTGCACGCGACAAACGGGACATCACTGTTCCTATAGGAACCGACAGCGTTTCCGCAATCTCCTGATACGACATCTCCTCCACCTCACATAAAAGAAGGATCTCCCGAAAGTGCACGGGGAGCTCATCCATCGCGCTCTGCAGCAGATCACGGTTGAACTGGTCAAATAGGTACGTCTCCGGCGTGTCACGCTCAACTGCCACGTCAGCTCCGTCCTCCTCGGGATCGATAGGCACGGTCATCGTGGCTTTCAGCCCGCTGCGAGAGGTCAGGAACGTGTTGCGCAAAATGCGATACATCCAAGCCCGAAAGTTACTTCCCAGCCGGAAAGACCCGAATCCTTTCAAGGCCTTGGCATAAGTTTCCTGGACCAGGTCTTCGGCCTCTTCACGATTGCGTGTGAGCCAGTGCGCGAAGTTGTACAACTGGTCGAAGAGCGGCATGGCCAGTTCTTCGAACGAATCGAGTTGAAGGTCCGCGGTTGACACGTCCAATTGATATAACTGCCGGGGGCGCGCTTTATTCCCTTATAAAGAAGAATGTTTCTGCGGAATGATCGATGGCTCGGAGGACCTTGGGCAGCTTTTGGAGCAATATTTACGACCAACTCTGGGCCGACCATACCACCGTTTATAAGTGGCGAGAGGATGTGTGGTGAGAAGACGCTTGTTGCCGCTCTCGGATACGCCGGTACTCTACCGCCCGGAGTCATTTACGCTCGGCTGCGGTCTGCCCAAGATAAGAACTGTTTAAGTCAAGCACAGACTGCTCATGATTTCCGACCCACCGATAAACTACGCGGGCTTCATTTGTCTCCATCGGCAATTCCCCCAATGTCTCAATAGCCATAGCTAACCTGCTTTGCACCCACACCAGAGCAACCGGCGTAAGGATGAACAGCAGGACATTGGCGACCGCTTCGACCAAACTCCTCATAGGGATTCCGAGTAATCACTGATCACTTGATGAGAACTAACGTCCCCTAGCTAATATTCCATTGGAGAGGATCAATTCTCGTGCCGCTCAATCCATTGTCGAGAAGGAATAAAAGATCCACAAATCCGTTATCTCCCGTGAGGCTCGTTTTGAAGGAGACGGATGATGAACAAAATCAGAACCAGCAGGTTTATTGAACTCAGCACAAGCACAGTGGCGCTTCTTGGCATTGTGTTGGTTGTGACGGCTAGCGGTGCATCGGCGAAGGAGCACAAGCCTAAGGGAGCGGGTGCTGGCAGCCAGGTGGTCGCTCACATCTCATTTAGCGGACTATCGGCTGTTGACATGGCAATGCAGAAAAAGGTTAACGACAAATATTACGTCTACGTGCAGCACTCAAAAGACCAAGGCATCTCGATTATCGATGTGAGCAATCCTGCTCAACCGAAAATGGTAGGGGTAATCCCATGGCCCGATCCGGGTGCTTCGGGCAGGATGAACCTAACCGGTGATTTGGCGATCATTTCCGAGAGCGAGGTGCTTCCGATGCACAGCAGCAGATCCGATGATGACCTTGTACTTTTGGACTTGTCGAATCCGGCGGCTCCTGAAGTAGTGCAAAAGTTCTCCGGAGTGGTGAAGTGGCTTCAGGACGAGCGGAAATGTATCTATGTATTGAATGGCGAAGGATTATGGGTGGTTTCAAAGCCAGCGGAACGCCAGTCGGAGCAGAGTGAGCCCTCGAACAACTTTGGAGGGTGAGGAATAGCACGGGGGCAAGGCGGCACGGGTCCCCGCGGCAACCTCAGCGTAAATCTTAGAAGAGGTAGGGTGATGGTAAATCCTTTCGATCTCAAGTCGGTACTTTTGGCGAAGCACGCACAGCATGTGGTGCTTATTCATTTTCCCATTGCGTTGTTCCTTACGGCAGTGGCGTTCGACCTGATGGCGCAGTGGACGAAGCGAGCGGGCCTGGCGGACGGCGCCTACTACAACCTGCTGGTGGCAGCCATTTCAACGCTGCCGGTCCTGGCAACCGGAATACTCGCTTGGCAGCTCCAACTCGAGGGCCAGAAGTTGAAGGGCATGCTACTGCTGCACCTGGTGCTCGCCTGCATCTCGAGTGCGGTGATTTGGCTAGTCTGGTGGGCGCATTTCCGCGCGCGACGGCGGGCAGCAGCCTTGCCAAGCTACCGCCTCGCGTTTGAATTTCTGGGCGTCGGTCTTGTCGCGCTAACCGCGCACCTGGGCGGCTTTCTAAGTGGAGTCAACGGGCCTGGCTAGAGATGCTGCGATAAAGTCCTGCCCTTGGGAATAAGCAGGCGAGAGCAAGCACGCAACCACGACAAGTCGTTCCACGATCATTCCCTCGGCGCACCGCGGAACTGGTCCGCGTACGCGATGCACATTGCTGGCTTGGGTCTACGAGACTCGACAAAGACTTGACAATCATATGACATCCTGCGCGCATCTGGCCGTGGTTCGCCGCGTCCAACGTTTATCTGTGAACTAATCAAAATAAAATAATCAGAAGGGAAAACGATGAAGAAAGCTACATTTCACATGATCACGGGACTACTAGCGATTGGCCTGATGGTTGCCGCCGACCTTGCGCATGCCCAGGCCGGCCGTCTGGACACAACGTTCGGCGCGGGTGGTATCGTCACAACCAGCTTCGCTGATGGCGTCGCAGGAGTCGGCGCTTTTGAGCAATCGAACGGCGACATTGTGGCGGTCGCCCAGGTCAACTTTGTCAACAACGTAGGCACGGGAATTGGCTTGGTGCGCTACACCTCCGCCGGAGAGTTGGACACAACCTTTGGCACGAACGGGATCACGGTCACCACATTCGCGGGCATTGCCGTCGACCCATTCGGATTTGCCGTGCAGAAGAACGGCGATTTCCTTATCGGAGGCGTAGCCACGACAAAGTCAGGACGAAATGAATTCGGCCTGGCTCGTTACACGTCCAACGGCGTTCTGGATACAACCTTCGGAACCAATGGACTCGTGACCACCAAAGTCGGTACACGGTCCGATGCTCCCAGTGCACTGCTGCTACAACCCAACGGCCAAATAGTGATGGGCGGCTTCGAGGTTGCTGGGGCCAATATTCCAGGGATGATGTCGCTGGTGCGGTACAACGCCAACGGCGCTCTTGACACTACCTTTGGCAAGGGCGGAATCTCGCTGGCGAGGGTCACGTTCTTAGGGCCTGAGACGCTGGCGCTGCTCTCGAACGGCGACTACCTGGCCGTGGGGCAGAATGCAAATGGTAACACGGGCATAGTCGCGGAGTTCAGCTCCAAGGGAGCCCTGCTGCCTAAGGTAACATCCGCAAAGGTTGTGGCAGCCCTCATGTCGTCACAAAGCGCAGTTCCCAATGTTATGTTCCAGTCCCCTACTGTTTTCCAGCCAAACGGACACTATGTTGTAGCCACGACGAGTTGCACCTTTCACTCGGAGTGTCGCGGCACGAAATTCGCCGTGAATCGTTTCCTCGAAACAGGGAATACGGATACAACCTTCGACGCCACCGTCGAATCGTTCGACCCGACACAGACTACATCGGTTGCTGAGGCCGTCGCTCTGCAGGCGAATGGGCAAATCGTGGTTGGTGGCCTTATCAACCAAGACGCGCCAATTGTCGGCGGCTTGGTGCGGCTTGACAGCAACGGTGAGTTGGATACGACCTTTGGCACCGTCGACTCGTTTGGAGTCTGCTGCTCGGTAACGAGTGACCAGACGTTCTCCGGCCTGCTGATCCAGGCAGACGGAAAGATTGTTGCCATCGGTGGACTCGATGGGGATCTGGCTCTGGCTCGGTATCTGGCGAACTAGACCTGTTGTTTGGGTCGGCGGACCCGCAAGCCGGATAAGGCTCGTCGCGACGGTGCCGAGCCTATCTGTAATCTGCGGAGGAGGGCGCTGATCGCAACCACGGTCAGCGCTCTTTTATGCATGTGATTCGAGCTGTTCACAGGTAGGCGAGCCGTAGCCTTCATCGGAAAGGTCCACCGGACGTGTCATTCGGCCTTGCAGGAATAAACGCGGTTCGCGCGAGTTATGAACTTTGAGCAGTCATATTTCAGACAATTATTTCAAGGAGAAATTGTGAAACTTACATTTAGCGCAGCAATACTTCTCGGACTGGCAGTAGCCATGTTTCAGGCGACGCCAGCTCTGTCACAAACCCAACCAGGGTCAATCTTCAAAGTGGTACCGACCCCAAACGAAAACCAAGCAAATAATGCCCTTATTGCGGCATCGGCGTCTTCGCCGAAGGATATTTGGGCGGTCGGAGAGTCGACCATCCACTTTGATGGCACGAAGTGGACGGCATTTCCGGCGCCCTTCATTGATGGCGTGGAAAATTTTCTGACGGGCGTGGTGGATGTTT
>Ga0210384_10008005_pt1 | contig 11081 bp, 8 predicted proteins | sample IncBWH2MmetaG_FD_160574 | JGI IMG/M metagenome (GOLD analysis project Ga0210384, IMG submission 160574) | Forest soil microbial communities from Barre Woods Harvard Forest LTER site, Petersham, Massachusetts, United States - Inc-BW-H-2-M | ecosystem: Environmental > Terrestrial > Soil >...
GAGCTGTTCGTCGCTCGTGCCGATGCGTTTGCCCTCGCGCAGTAAATCTTCGGGCACCGTTTCCACCGTGACCGACGCAAGCCTCCGGTTGACCGCGATGATTTCCTGCAGTTGCGCGATAAACCACGGATCGATCTTCGTCAGCTCGACCGCTTCTTTCGCCGAGATTCCCCGCTCCAGCGCGACGAACAGCCAGTGGATGCGGTCCGGACGTGGCGTGGCGATTTTTTCGCGCAGCAGCGAAACCGGCGTGTCCGCCGGCGCGCGCCACGGCGAACTCGGCTCCAGCGACCGGATGCCCTTTTGCAGCGCTTCCTTAAACGTGCGGCCAATGGCCATGACTTCGCCAACCGACTTCATCTGCGTGCCGAGCGTGGGATCCGCCCCGTGAAACTTCTCGAATTGCCATTTGGGAATTTTTACGACCACGTAATCGATCGTCGGCTCGAAACACGACGGCGTTTTCTTCGTAATATCGTTGGGAATTTCGTCGAGCGACATCCCGACCGCGAGCAGCGCCGCGATTTTGGCGATCGGAAAGCCAGTGGCCTTGGACGCCAGCGCCGAGCTGCGCGACACGCGCGGGTTCATCTCAATCACAATCATCCGCCCCGTCGCGGGATCGATGGCGAACTGAATATTCGATCCGCCGGTTTCGACACCCACTTCGCGAATGATCGCCGCCGCCGCGTCCCTCATCCGCTGGTATTCCTTGTCGGTCAGCGTCTGCGCGGGCGCCACGGTGATGGAATCGCCGGTGTGCACACCCATCGGATCGAAATTTTCAATCGAGCAGATGACCACGAAGTTGTCGCGATAATCGCGCATCACCTCTAGCTCGAATTCCTTCCATCCCAGCACAGATTCCTCGACAAGCGCCTCGTGCACCGGACTTGATTCAAGCGCGTGGGCAATGGCTTCCGAAAATTCCTCGCGATTATAGGCGATCGATCCGCCCGTCCCGCCCAGCGTGAACGAGGGCCGGATCACGACGGGATAGCCGAGCTGGTCGGCGAGCTTGAGCCCGTCCTGCCCATTGTTCACCAGTGCCGATGCCGGAACGTCGAGCCCCACCTTGCGAATGGCGTCCTTGAACCAGAGCCGGTCCTCGGCAACCTTGATCGCGCGCAGCGACGCGCCAATCAATTCGACGCCATATTTTTCCAGGATGCCGCCCTCCGCAAGCTCCACGGCGAGGTTCAAACCAGTCTGTCCGCCCACAGTTGGCAGCAGCGCCTGCGGCCTTTCCACGTCGATAATCTTCTCGAGATATTCCTTCGTGAGAGGTTCGATGTAAGTGCGGTCGGCAATTTCCGGGTCGGTCATGATCGTCGCCGGATTCGAGTTCACCAGTACGACTTCATACCCTTCGCTCCGCAGCGCCTTGCACGCTTGCGTGCCCGAATAGTCGAATTCGCACGCCTGCCCGATCACAATCGGGCCGGAGCCGATGATCATAATTTTCTTGATGTCCGTGCGCTTGGGCATGAATTTAGTGGGCCTTCGCCTGCCCGCGCCGCAACGCGCCGGAAAGTTTCCAATTTTTCATGGTGTCCGTGAATTGCTGGAACAAATAGTGCGAATCGTGCGGCCCGGGCGACGCCTCGGGGTGGTATTGCACCGAAAAGAGCGGCAGGGTGCGGTGCCGCAATCCTTCATTGGTGTGGTCATTCAAATTTACGTGGGTGACTTCGACCTCGCTCGACGGCAGCGAATCCGGATCCACGCAGAAGCCATGATTCTGCGCGGTGATCTCAACCTGCTTGGTCATGAGATTCTTCACCGGGTGATTCGACCCGTGGTGGCCAAAACGCAGCTTGAAGGTCTTGCCGCCAAGCGCCAGGCCGCAGAGCTGGTGCCCCAGGCAAATCCCGAAAACAGGTACACGGCCGAGCAGATTGCGAATGCTCTCAATCGCATACGTGGCAGGCTCCGGATCGCCCGGACCGTTGGAAAGAAAAACGCCGTCGGGTTTCAGCGCCAGCGCATCCTCCGCCGACGTTTTCGCCGGGATCACCATCACTTCGCAATTGTGGTCGACGAGCAGGCGGAGAATATTTTGCTTGATGCCGTAGTCGTAGGCCACGACGCGAAATTTCTGCGTTTCCCCGGCGGACTGCGCCTCGCCCATCGCTTCATTCCAGGGAGAAGCCGTCAATTCGATGGAGCCTTTGTCCCAGCCATATTGCCTTTCGCAGGTAACGCGGCTCGCCAGCTCAAGTCCCGCCATCGAGGGCAAGGCTCGCGCTTCGGCGAGCAGAACTTCTGCGGGCGTACCGTCGGTCGAAACTACACCGCGCAGCGCGCCCATCTTCCGAATGTGCAGGACGAGCGCGCGCGTGTCCACGTCCCACAGAACTGGAATATTGTGCCGAACCAGATAGTTCTGCGCGGATTCGCTGGAACGCCAGTTGGAAGCAATCGCGGAAAATTCCCTGACGATGAGCGATTCGATGTGCGGGTGTGGAGACTCCTCATCGTCGATATTGGTTCCGACGTTTCCTATGTGGGGATAAGTCAGGCAGACAATCTGGCCCGCGTAACTCGGATCGGTGAAAACTTCCTGATATCCAGTGAGGCTGGTGTTGAAAACGACTTCGCCGCCCCGCCGGGTGATCGCTCCCGCGGCGCGCCCATGAAAAATGCGCCCATCTTCGAGCGCAAGCGTTCCCTTCCGTGCTTCGGTTTCGGACAGTGTACCCTCTCTGGCTGCCTCTAAAGTGCCCGCGCGCCGTTGTCTGCCGCGGCGGACGAAGGCGGGTTATTTCACGGATTCGGCAAAAACCGGGATCGAACCGAAGTGATCCACCGGCCAATACGCGAACACAGCCTTGCCGTAGATAAATTTTCGCGGCACCGGCCCGAAAATCCGCGAGTCGTTCGAGCTGGTGCGGTGATCCCCCATCACAAAATACTCGCCCTTCGGAATTTGCGTGGGCGGATACGTCCCGAAATCATCGGACTCCCGCGGAATATACGGCTCCGGCAGGAGTTTGCTATTCAAATAGACTTGCCCGTCGCGAATTTCCACCGTGTCATCCGGCAATCCGACGACGCGCTTGATGAACGACTTCGAGCGGTCCAGAGGATACCAGAAAACGACTACATCGCCGCGCTCAATCGGCCCGAACCGGTACACGAATTTATTAATGAAAATTCGCTCCTGATCGGAGATCAGGGGAGACATGCTGGTCCCTTCGACTTTCACCGGCTGGTAGAAGAAAATGATGATAACAATAGCGAGGCTGAGCGCAATGACGAGATCGCGCCCCCAACTTCGAAGCTCGCGCCGCAGCGGTTGCGCCGCTCCGGGCGCGACAGTCGTGCTGATTTCGGCGTTCGGCTCCATGTCCTTACTTACTTGAGAACACCTAAATTTATACCACGCTCCTCCGCCGCGCGCCACTGTTACGGCGTATGGAGGCTGTCCCAAACTTAAAATTGTCAATACCGTTCTGTTCATCAGGCGGTTGGTGCATTAGCCCCGGCATTCGAGTTCGTGTTTTTAGCTGCATCAGCCACTAAAGCTTCGGGCCCTCAAGAGTCTCTGTGAGAACTCAATTTTGGTTCATGTAGCGCCCGCCTTCAGGCGGGCATCTGCTTGATTACAATGTGCCCGCCTGAAGGCGGGCGCTACAAAAACGCGCCAATTTTGAATTCGCACACAGGCTCGAAAGGCCCCCTTAGCGCGACTCCAGTTGTCCGACCTGAAGGTAGGATCTCCTAAACGGTCAAACCAGCATTTTCACTCTCGACCCAACTTGGCATCTTACTTGTAAGCCGCCAGGCGCAGCCTCCGGTAATCAGCCCACCATTGTCCGTCGCGAAATAATTTGGGACGGAGTATCTCTTCGACTCTGCCGAGAAATTCCTCACGCCTCGCCGCACCTGCCTTCGCCAGATAATCCGCGCCGAACATGTTGATCCAGTTCCTCATTCCCGCAGCCCCGTCCGCCAGCCCGGTCGGCCGGTCGAACAGAGCGATGTGCCGAACTTCCAAACCATTCTTTTCAGCGAGCGTCGAGTATTCGCTCACGCTCGGGTAATACCAAGGCTGCACTTCCCCGGCCTTCGCCAAGCCAAGCTCCCCCAGCGCAACGTCGAAAGCATCTTGCATCAATCGAATGTTTCCCTTGCCGCCAAGTTCCGCTACAAATCTCCCGCCCGGGCGCAGCGCTCTCCATACGCCCTGGAGTACAAGCTCAGGTTCATGAATCCAGTGCAGCGTCGCATTCGAGAACACAGCGTCATATTCATCCCGAAACGTGAGATTCCTGGCATCCGAAATTTCAAATTTCAAATTTGGATATTTCAATCGCGCCGCAGCCACCATCTCGGCTGAGCGGTCCACACCCGTAACGTGGGCGCCGGATTCCGCAATCTGCGCGGTTAAATGCCCCGTGCCGCATCCCAGGTCCAGGATGCGCTCGCCTGCGCGCGGATCAAGCAGCGAAACCACATCGGAACCATATTTCCAGACGAAGTCGTGTTTCGCGTCGTATAGCTTAGCGTCCCATTCTGCGCCCGCTTCTCGAACTCTCTCGTCCACTTCTTCTCCCTATGCTGTTCAAATCTCGTCGGGAAAAACTTTTGACTGTCAACTCTTCACCAGTCACCAATCACCAGTCACTATTCACCGCTTTTCACGCGGAATGCTCCGAACGCGTATTCCACCGCAGCCAGCGCCGCGCACACGGCCGTTTCCGTGCGCAGAATGTTTGTTCCCAACGCGGCCTCCACGAATCCGCAATCGCCCGCTGACGCAAATTCCGCGTCGGTCCATCCGCCTTCGGGGCCGATCGCGATGGCCACGCGGGCGGCATTGTCTTCCCGACGCGCTGCCGCAACGGGCTCGAGTGCCTCGCGCAGAGGCTTTGCACCAGCGCGCTCGGAGAGCAACAATTTTAACGGGGCAGCCGATGCTCGAAATGCGTCGCGTGGTTTCGCGGCGTCCCTCAGGGCCGGGACGCACAAACACCGCGCCTGTTGCGCGGATTCTGCGAGGATTCGCTTCCATCGTTTGGCGCGCTTCCCCGCCGCCGCGATCAGGCCCTTTTCGCTTCGGTCCGCCGCGAGCGGTGCGATTTCCTCCGCGCCGAGTTCTGTTGCCTTTTCAAGCGCCCACTCGAACCGGTCAAACTTCACGATGGCCAGAAGCAATTCGGTCCGAACCGGCCCAACGGGCGCTGGCAGAGGCTCGACGAGCGAGAATTGGACTTCGTCCCGTCCCACGCTCTCAGTCCGCGCCAGCCACACGCACAGCCCGTCGCTGAGTTCGTATAACTGCCCGGTCTGCGCCCGCAGCACGCGCCCCAAATGGTGCGCCGCCTCGCCGCGCAGAGTTGCGGATCCCGCCGCAAATTCTTCCACAAAGAATCGCCGTCGCATGTGCCGCTATGTTATATCAATCCGATGGCATCGCGCGCCCAGCCAGCCTGTGCCCCGCTGTCTATTGCCATTTCCGCATTTCTCCTGGCAATTCTTCCGTTGTTCTGTCCGGCGCGACTCGCGGCCCAATCACCGCCACGGCTTTCCCCCCTTCGCCGGGCCGTGATTATTGACACCGACGCCGGCGCCGACGACCTCGTAGCCATCGCGTTTCTATTGTCTCGGCCTGACATTCATGTAGAGGCCGTCACCATCGAGAACGGTGTGTCGCACGTCCCGGCGGGAGGAAGAAATGTGCTGCGCCTGCTCGCACTCGCGGGCCGGAACGACATTCCGGTCTTCCTTGGCAGGGATTCCCCGCTATCCGGAAACCAGGAATTTCCCGCTGAGTGGCGGCGCGCTTCCGACGAACTTCCCGGAATTACTCTTCCCGAGCCTGCGCGTGCCGCCGATCCACGCAGCGCGGCGGACTATTTGCTCAAGCGGCTCTTGGATGCCGCTCACCCCGTGCAAGTGCTCGCGCTCGGCCCCCTCACCAACCTCGCGGAAGTGATTTCTCGAACGCCGCGAGCGGCGCGCACCGGCCGGCAATTGGTCATCCTGGGTGGGGCCGTCCGTGTTCCCGGGAATTTGGGGGACGGCGGAGCGTTCCAGACGGACAACGTGTCCGCCGAATGGAACATGTTTATCGATCCAGCGGCGGCAAAAATCGTCTTGACCTCCGGCGCGCCGATTCGTCTCGTGCCCCTCGACGCGACGCAGCGTGTTCCAATCGACATGGCGCTGTTCGAGCAATTCAAGTCGCGCGCGAACACGCCGCTCGCGAGCTTTGTTGCGCAAGTGCTCGCCACAGACCGCGAACTGATTCGCCAGGGATACTACTTTGCGCGGGATCCGCTCGCGGCCGTGGCCCTGGCGAATCCTGCGGTCGTAACGTTCCGTCCGCTCGCGATCGAAATCAGTGACAAGCCGGGGGAAGTGGGCCGGACCGCGGAAATCAAGAATCGCCGCGCCAATGCCCAAGTCGCAATCGATGCCGACGACTTAAGATTTCGCGACGTCTTTATGACCGCGTTCGGAGTGCGCTGAAGCGTAACCGCGCCCATCACTGGCGGTGTCGTTGTGAATACCTCTCCGTATTCTCCACCTTGCTCAGTGATCTCAGTGTTGAGATTTGAATAGTCTTCCAAAACCTAAACACAGAGAACACCGAGAAAACCCGGAGGGGCAAAGAGAGGTACAAAACCACTTAACCGAAAATGTCCTTAACCTTCTCAAATAGGGATGAATCGCGATGAGCGGGCCGATTTTCGACAGGCAGTGAAGCCCCGAGCGTTTCGAACAGGCGGCGCTGTTCGCGCGTCAGTTTTGTGGGAACCTCGACATGGATGTTCACGTACAGGTCGCCCTTGCCGCCCCCATGCGGATCAGGCATCCCTTTCCCTTTTAGGCGAATAATCTCCCCAGTCTGCGTTCCTTCAGGGATTTTTACTGTCTCTTCGCCGTTGAGGCCGGGCACGACAATTTCCGTCCCAAGCGCCGCTTGAACGATGGAAATCGGCACCGTGCAGTACAAGTCCGCGTCTCTGCGTTCGAAGTACGGATGGGGCTTTACGTCCAGCACGACATATAGGTCTCCTGCCGGACCGCTGTTGCCGCCGGGCTCGCCTTCACCCGGAACGCGCAAGCGCGTATTCGAATCCACGCCCGGCGGAATCCGAAGATCGATGGTGCGGTGGCGTTCAATGCGGCCTTTCCCGCGGCAATCGGGGCAGGTTTCCCGCACGATCTGCCCGGCCCCGCGGCAATCCGGACAGGTGCGCGAAATCGTGAAAAAGCCCTGCTGGTAGTGCACCTGTCCACGGCCGCCGCACGTAACGCACGCCACAACACCCGTACCGGCCTTGGCGCCCGTGCCGTTGCAGGCTTCGCAAAATTCCAGCCGAGGAATGCGGATTTTCGTATTCACGCCGGAGGCGGCTTCCTCGAAACTCAATTTCATGTCGTACCGAAGATCCGCGCCTCGGTGCGCTCGATTTCGGCCCCGGCGGCCGCCGAAGATGTCCTCAAACCCGAAGAAGTCTCCGAAAATGTCCTGAAATTCATCAAAAATGGTTTGATTGACGCCGCCATCAAGTCCGCCGCGGGAGAGACCCGAATAGCCAAAGCGGTCATACGTGACGCGTTTTTGCGGATCGGAGAGAATCGAATACGCTTCCGTCGCTTCGCGGAATTTTTCCTCCGCTTCGTGCTTGGCCTGCGGGTTGCGGTCGGGATGCCACTTCAAAGCCGCTTTGCGATAGGCGGACTTCACCTCGTCCGCGTTGGCAGTGCGCCCTAATCCGAGGATTTCATAGCAGTCACGTTTTTCGCTCATTGGTTGGGCCGCCTGGTTGGCCTAATTTTCATAGGTACTGGGCTTCTCGCTTTCTCCGGGATGCACGGCAACTCGTACAATCGCGGGTCGCAGCACGCGCCCGTGAAACAGGTACCCGTCCTGAAATACAGCGACGATAAAACCGTCCGGGAACTCCTCCGATTCCAGCCGCTCAATCGCCTGATGCATGTGCGGATCGAATATCTTCCCCGCTGCCTCGATGCGCTGGACGCCGTGCTTGGCAATGGAATCCCAGAGCTGCTTGCGGATCAACGTGATTCCCTTGCGATATTCCTCGTAGGCCGGATCGTCATGCGCCTGCAGCGCGCGATCGAACCCATCCAGCACAGGAATGAGATCGAGGATGAGCCGCTCGACGCCGCGACGCCCTTCTTCGTGCCGATCGCGCTCGATTCTCTTGCGGAAATTCTCGAAATCGGCCTGGCGGCGTATCATGGTTTGCAATAGTTCTTCCTTCTCGGCCTTGAGCCTCAGGAGTTCCGCAGCCAAAGAAGTTTCGGTACCTGCCGGAGGATCGGCTGGAGAGGAGTCGTCCGAAGGCAGTGACGAATCGCCTTCACGCTCGACGCGAACGCCATCGATGGGAATCACTTTTTCTTCCTCGCGTTTCGGTTCGGCCACGTTGGCTAGCTCCGATCCAATGTCTCGCTGAAGGCGCGTGCGACAAACGCCACAGCCGTAATCGCGCGCTCATACTGCATGCGCATGGGACCAAGAACGCCCACCGTCCCCTGCGACTGATCCTGGAACGAATAGGCGGCGCTGATCAAAGCCAAATGTTCGCCCGCGCGATCCATGCCCTTGACGCCGATCTGCACATGCACCGGGTCCGGTGTATCGATGCAATTCGCCAGAAGGGCGATGATCCTGTGCTTTTCCTCGATCGCCGCGAGCACGTCTCGCAATTGCGATTGATCAATGAATTCTGGAGCCGCCGCCATTTGCGCCGCACCCTCGATATAGATGCGCTGCGCCGAGCCCTGCCCGAGCATCCCCGGATCACACAGGACCAGCGCGTTGCGCGCAAGCAGCGCGTATTGTTCCTCTTCCTTTGCCAGCCGGGTCACCAGGTCCGCCCGAATCGCCTCGAGCAAAAAGCCGGTGTAATGGTGGTTCAAGTACTCCCCAGTGTGGTCGAGGTCCTGCTGGCTGAACACCTGCTCGGGACGAATCACTTTGTCCCTCGTATTGCCGCCGGTCGAAACCAAAACCACGACAATGCGCCCGTCCGGCAGCAAAACGAAACGGATGTGCTCCAGCACGGTCTTTGAGATGGGCGGCGAAACGACGATGCCAAGCCCTTTAGAAATTTCCGCGAGCACATGCCCGGCTCGTTCGGCAATTTCCTCGCCCGACGCCGCCGCTGCGAACTCGCTGCGTATCCTATCCTCATCTTCCGGGCTGAGCGTGGCCTTTTCCATAATTTGCTGGGCGAAAAACCGGTACGCCGTCGCCGTTGGAACCCGGCCCGCCGACGTATGTGGCTGATACAAAAAGCCTTGCTCTTCCAGGTCCGACATCACATTGCGAATCGTCGCCGGACTCAGCGATTCCGCGTGCCGCCGCGAAATCGAACGGGAGGAAACAGGCTCCCCGGTTTCAATATACGCGCGGACGATGGCGGATAAAATCTGCCGGTTGCGTTCATTATTTAGCGCTGAATCGGACATTGGCTACACGACTCACTAATGTAACACTGCTGCAATGATTTTATGCGCTGCAGCCGCCGCAGTCAAATTGGACAAGTATGCCGTGTGCCAGGCGGGAGGAGGTTTTCGTGGCGCAGGCTTCAGCCTGTGGGTTTTGGCTGCACCAAGGTTGACCGCGCGCCGACCAAACGCCACAGGCTGAAGCCTGCGCCACTCCCTACGCGCTATCGATTTGCGCGCGCTGCAAGCGGTCGGAATAATCGACGTAGAGCGTTTTCCATTCCGAATAAAAATCGATGGCGGCGGTTCCCGCTTCCCGATGACCGTTGCCGGTCCCTTTCGTTCCCCCGAATGGAAGCTGAATCTCCGCTCCGATGGTGGGCGCGTTCACGTAGACAATTCCAGTTTCGAGATCGCGCATCGCGCGGTACGCTTGATTCACATTGCGCGTGTAGATGGACGCGGAGAGGCCGTATTTCACATTGTTCGCAATCTCAATCGCCTCCTCCATCGAGGAAAATGGAATCATGGCCACGACCGGGCCGAAGATTTCCTCTTGCGCGATGGTCATCTTCGCATCGGCATCCGCAAATATCGTAGGCTCGTGAAACCAGCCGTGCGCCAACTCGCCGGATTCCGCGCGGTGCCCGCCGACCACCAGCCGCGCTCCCTCATTTTTTCCGATCTCCACATATTTCATTACCGTTTGCAGTTGCGTTTCATTCACCACGGGTCCGACATCGGTATCCGGATCGAGTCCATCGCCCAACTTGAGCGCCCGGGTCCGCTCGGCAAAAAGATTCAGAAATTCCCGGTAGACTTTCGTATGCACGGCAACGCGGCTGGCAGCCGTGCAGCGCTGCCCGCTCGTTCCAAAACCGCCCCACACCGCGCCTTCGACCGCGAGTTCCAGGTTGGCATCGTCCATGACGATCAAAATATTCTTGCCGCCCATCTCGAGGTGGCACGGTTTGAACAACGGCGCGCACGCCTGGCTCACAATGCGCCCCGTGTCCGACGATCCCGTGAAGCTCACCGCCGCAACTCCAGGATGCGTAACCAGCGGCGCTCCCGCGTCCGGCCCCATTCCCGTTACGATATTCAAGACTCCCGCGGGCAAACCCGATTCAATCAGGATGTGCACCAGGTTGTAGGTGGAGAGGGGCGTATCCTCGGCCGGCTTGATAACCACGGTGTTTCCGCAAATCAGCGCGGGCATGATTTTCCAGGAAGGAATCGCCATCGGAAAATTCCACGGCGTGATCATTCCCACAACGCCCAGCGGATCGCGCACCGACATCGCAAATTTATTGGGAAGCTCCGACGGAACCGTCTGGCCGAAGAGCCTGCGCCCTTCCCCGGCCATGTAATACGTCATGTCGATGGCTTCCTGCACGTCGCCACGCGCCTCTGAGAGAGGCTTGCCCATTTCCCGAGTCATGTCGCGGGCCAGGTCTTCCTTTCGCTTCACGAGAGTTTCCGCGGCGCGATACAAAATTTCCGCCCGCCGCGGCGCAGGAAACAGGCGCCATTGTTTGTACGCAGCCTTCGCGGCGCTCACTGCATCATTCACGTCTTCGGCTGTGGATGACGGAAAAATTCCGATCAATTCACCTTTGTTGGCCGGATTGCGGTTCTCGAACGTG
>Ga0210384_10008006_pt1 | contig 11080 bp, 7 predicted proteins | sample IncBWH2MmetaG_FD_160574 | JGI IMG/M metagenome (GOLD analysis project Ga0210384, IMG submission 160574) | Forest soil microbial communities from Barre Woods Harvard Forest LTER site, Petersham, Massachusetts, United States - Inc-BW-H-2-M | ecosystem: Environmental > Terrestrial > Soil >...
CCGTCGCATTCATTTTGTCGGCGGTCGGTCTCTTTGGCGTGATGAGTTTTTCGGTTAACCAACGCACACAGGAATTCGGAATCCGCATGGCGTTGGGCGCGGATGCAGCGCGCATTTTCCGAATGGTAATGACCCAAGGCGCCTGGCAATTAGTGATCGGCCTTGTACTTGGCGCCGGTGGAGCAGCGCTTCTTCTCGGAGTCCTCGCCGCCGCTGCTTTGCAAAACATCCTCTTCAAGGTCAACGCGCTCGATCCGTTCATTTATTTCGCTGTCTCGGGACTGCTCACTTTCGTGGCGGCAGCTTCTTGCTTTGTCCCAGCGCGCCGTGCTACCCGCGTCGATCCGATGGTCGCACTTCGTTATGAATAAAAATTAAGGAGGGACAACGATGTTCACCGATGTTCGATTTGCTTTTCGGATGCTGGTGAAGACACCGGGCTTCGCCGCAATCGCCATCTTGACGCTCGCTCTCGGCATCGGCGCCAACACTGCCATCTTCAGTTTGATTCACGATTTGTTTCTCCGAGGCCTGCCGTTCCAGGAACCGTCGCGCGTCGTTCGCATTTACGGTGAAGCGAAGGAACGCGATCTAAGACAACTTCCTTTCTCCGTGCCGAAGTTTTGGCATTACCGCGATGGGCAAACTATTTTTTCCAGTTTCGCCGCGGATTGGGGCAACGGCTACATCCTGACCGGATTGGGTGAACCGGTCCAGGTCCTCGGTGAAAATGTTACCGCGAATTATTTCGACTTGTTAGGCGTTCATCCGATTCGCGGCCGCAATTTTCTTCAGCAGGAGGAAATGAAAGACAACGTCGCGCTGGTGACGGAAGATTTTTGGCGCAAACGACTCAGCTCCGATCCCATTGTGCTCGGCCGCAGCATCGCTTTAAACGGCGTCGCCACCACGATCGTTGGCGTTTTGCCCAATCTCCCGATCTCGTGGTTCGGCCGTGACGCCGAGGTTTTTATCGCCACGCCGTTTGATAAGCCGGACGTAACCAAAGATAGATTGATGCGCGGTGTCAGTTTCATGCGCTGCATCGGACGATTGAAACCTGGCGTCACGATGCAACAAGCGCAAGCGACGATGCCCGCTCTGGAGCAAAGCTATCGCGCGCAACATCCGGAAACCGCGGATTGCACTTGGACGTCGGTCCTGATGAGCGCGCCCGAAGACGTGACGGGCGATTTGCGGCCGGCTTTCGTTACGCTGCTCATCGCGGTCGGCGCGGTGTTGCTGATTGCCTGCAGCAATGTCGCAAATCTTTTACTCGTTCGTTTCAGCGGACGCCGGCGTGAAATCGCGTTGCGAATGGCTTTGGGAGCTGCGCGACGCAACGTCGTTCGACTGTTCGTGCTCGAAAGTACAACCATCAGCGTGATTGCCGGCGGGATTGGCCTGACCCTCGCTCTTTGGATCGTGGCGGTCGTTCCGAAAGTCGCCGGCGACAATGTTCCGCTCGAGAGCGCGGTCACGCTTCACTGGCCGGTCCTTCTTTTCACGCTTGCCCTTTCATTGCTGACCGGCCTCGCGATGGGAGTTTATCCGGCTTGGCAAAGTTCCCGCGCCGATCTGGTTGATGGATTGAAAGAAAGCGGCCGCGGCGTTAGCGGCGGTCGCGGACAACATCGACTCCGTCGCGGACTCGTCTCGGCGCAGGTTGCTCTCTCAATGGTCTTGCTCGCCGCCGCGGCGATGCTCATCTCCAGTTTCGTCAGACTCAGCAATCAGGAGACCGGCTTTCGGTCAGACCACGTTTGGGCTGGTGGTATCGGTTTACCAGCAGCGCGATACCCGGATGCTGCATCGCGCGGTCATTTCGTCCAACGTTTGGTTGACGAACTGCAAGTAGCGCCCGGGGTTGAAGCAACAGCGACTGCCGATGCGGTCCCGTTGAGCGGCAATTATTCGGGAGCTCCGTACGCGCGCACGGATGGCAATCCGTTGCCCTTAAATCAGCGCCCGCTCGGTTTAACACGCAGCATTTCGCCGGGATATTTCCGCACTTTACGCGTCCCACTTCTCGCTGGTCGCGAATTTAACGAACGTGACGCCGCCGACCAGCCACTCGTCGTTATCTTAAGCAGTTCGACCGCGAAGAAATTGTTTCCGAACGAGAACCCGCTTGGCCGGCAAATCCTCTTTGGAGCCGATAACGGCAATGGGCTTCCCGCCGAAGTTGTCGGCATCGTTGGCGACGTTCGATCGCGCGAACTTGCCAAGCCTAACGATATCGAATTCTACCGTCCGTGGCCGCAGAGAAGTTTTTCGTTTTTCAACGTGATGGTGCGCACGTCGATGAAGCCGGAAGCAGCACAGACTATTGTTCGCGCTGCGCTAGATAAGATCGACAAGGAGATGCCGATTCTTCAACCCAACACGCTCGACGCGATCATAGCCCAGTCGCTCGGCCAGAAACGGTTGACTATGGGATTGCTTGGGGCTTTTGCCGGGATTGCGCTGTTGCTCGCGATCGTCGGCATTTACGGCGCCGTCGCTTACACAGTGGAACAGCGTACCGCGGAGATCGGTGTGCGCATGGCGCTCGGCGCGCAGGTTAAAGACGTTTTGCAGCTCGTCGTCAGACAAGGAATGAATCCCGTTCTGATCGGACTTGGCGTCGGTCTGATTGCGGTCTTCGCGACTGGCCGGTTGCTCACGGCGCAACTGTACCAGATTTCTCCCCACAATCCGGTTCTACTTGCGTTGACTGCTATCGGACTGGCCCTCGCCGCTCTCCTCGCCTGCCTCATCCCCGCGCGCCGGGCGGCATCGATCGATCCCATCCAAGCATTGCGTACCGAATGACTTTCAATCTGAAACAAATCAACTCGACATTCCCATGAACGACGTTCGCTTTGCTTTTCGGCAATTACTCAAGTCGCCTGGATTTACTTTGCTTGCGCTCATCACGCTGGCGCTGGGGATCGGCCTGAACACTGCCATCTTCAGTTTGATCAACGATTTATTTCTGCGCGGCCTTCCATTCAAGGAGCCAGGACGTGTCTTGCACATGTATTCAAATGCCAAGGATCGCAATTTGCTGGAAATCGCCGTGTCGGCGCCGCGGTATCAGCACTACCGCGATGGGCAGACGATGTTCGACGGATTCGGCGCCGAAAACACCCTCCCGTTCACTTTGACCGGACTGGGCGATCCAGTTCAACTTTTTGGCGGTAAAGTAACGTCGAACTACTTCGATGTGCTCGGAGTGCGTCCGGTTCGCGGCCGCAATTTTTTGCCGCAGGAAGAAGAGACCGCCGACGTGGCGATGGTGACCGAGAATTTCTGGCAGAAACGCATGGGGGGTGACGCAAATGTGATTGGTCGGAGCATCACGCTCGATGGAATTCCGCACACGATTGTTGGGGTGTTGCCGAACCTGCCATTCTCCTGGACCGGACCGAACGCCGAGATTTGGACAACGAAACCGTTCGTGATTCCCGGATTCTCCTACGAACGAATGATGCGCGGCACCGGTTTCCTGCGCGTGGTCGGACGATTGAAGCCCGGTATGACAATAGACCAGGCGCGTGCCGCGTTGCCCTCGCTCGATCAAAGTTACCGCACTCAGTATCCGGACAAGATCGACAGTTCGGCGACCATGTCTCTGAAGACGCTGCCCGAGGACGTGACTGGAAATCTGCGACCGGCGTTCGCCACGTTGCTTGCAGCGGTTGCCTTCGTTTTGCTCATTGCCTGCAGCAACGTTGCCAATCTATTGCTTGTCCGCTTCACCGGCCGGCGGCGGGAGATCGCGTTGCGCATGGCGTTGGGCGCGACCCGCGCGAGCGTGTTACGGCTTTTTATTTTCGAAAGTTTGCTCGTAAGCATTTTCGCAGCGGTAATTGGCACTGCGCTGGCGTGGCAGCTGGTGCCGCTCGTGCCGAAAATGGCGGCAAATTTTCTTCCGTTCGATCCGGAGACTACGATCGGTCTCTCGCTTCCCGTCCTCGGGTTCACGATTGCTTTGTCGATCTTAACGGGCGTGGCCATGGGAATTTATCCTGCCTTGCAAAGTTCGCGGGCCGATCTGGTTGAGGGATTAAAAGAAGGCGGGCGCGGAACGAGCGGCAGTGTGCGACAACAACGGTTCCGCAAATTTTTGGTCGGTGTGCAAGTCGCATTGTCGGTGACGCTGCTCGCTGGCGCGGCCTTGCTCATCACCAGCTTTATCCAGTTGAGCCGGCAGAACATTGGATTCCGCCCCGAAAATCTCTGGATCGGCCTCGTTACGTTGCCGCAAGCGCAATATCCCGATCCGCCCACACGTCAACATTTCGTGGAACAAACTCTTGCCGCGTTACACGTGGTTCCAGCTCTCCAAAGCGCCACGATCAGCGGCGACATTCCACTGCTCGCCGGCGCTGGCGGTGCGACGCTTTACTCGCGCTCGGATGGGGAGATTTTGCCGCTGGATAAGCGGGCCTCGGCCCCGAGCCACGATATCGCCCCGAATTACTTTAAGACTTGGGGCATTTCAATTTTGGCTGGACGGGATATCGACGAACACGATGTGGCCGACCATCAAAATGTGGTTTTGATCAGTCAGGCCGGCGCCAACAAAGTTTTCGGCAATGAAAACCCGATTGGCAAGACGCTTCTGGTCACAAGTGGGAGCATCCCTGTGGAAATCGTCGGTGTAGTCGGCGATGTCCGGACGCGGAAAGTAGCCGAACCGGACGACATGGAATTCTATCGCCCCTGGGCGCAGGAGAATTTTCCGTTCGCAGTGATCGGGGTGCGGAGCAATTTAAGAGTGGATGCGGTGACGAGATTGGTGCAATCGGCGCTAACCACGGTCGATCCGGGCTTGGCGATCGCAATCCCCCAATCGATGGATAAAATTGTCGCGCAAGCGCTCGGCCAGGCGCGGCTGATGATGTGGTTGCTCGGCATTTTCGCCGGAGCGGCATTATTGCTAGCCACGGTTGGCATTTATGGCGCAGTCGCATACACGGTCGAGCAACGCACCGGAGAAATCGGGGTGCGCATGGCGCTTGGCGCTCAAACCATGGATGTCTTGCGATTGATCGTGAACCAGGGAATGCGGCCGGTGATTTTCGGACTAATGGTGGGATTGGCCGCGGCGGTAGCGCTCGGCCGTTTGATCGCATCGCAACTTTATCAAACGTCCGCTCACAATCCGATTTTATTGGCAGCGTCGATGTCGATCCTCGGGTTTGCTGCGTTGCTCGCATGCGTGTTTCCCGCACGTCGAGCTGCAATGGTCGATCCCATCCAGGCGCTCCGCGCGGAATAGTTGCCTATGTAATATAATATGCTGAGCGATCTGAGATGTGCCCTTCGAATGCTGACCAAGAGTCCGGGGTTCAGTGCAGTGGCCATCATTACGCTCGCTCTCGGCATTGGCGCGAACACCGCCATTTTCAGCGTCATCGATGCGGTTTTGCTGCGACCATTGCCATTTCCCAAAGCGGATCGCCTCGTTCGGATCTACGAAACATTCGGGGAGGAAGGCGCCGTTAGCGACAAGCTCAACTTGTCTGAGCAAACGTTGCGTCAATGGCGGGACCACGGCGGCGATATTTTCGAATCGATCGGGGCCGCGACCGGCGCGAGCCTGACCAACGGTCCGAATGCAGAGGGAACGGCGCATAATTTCCGCGCCGCCCGCATTAGCTCTAATTTTTTGACGACAGTTGGCTTGCAACCCTTGCTCGGCCGTAATTTTACCGCCGCGGAAGATCAGCCGGGAGGTCCGCGAGTTGTAATAATTGGTTATGATTTTTGGAGGCGTAATCTTAGCGGACGCGCAGATGTTGTTGGCCAAACCGTCAGACTCGATGGGGCGCTCTATACGATCGTCGGCGTGATGCCGAAAACGTTTCGTCATCCATATCGTGCGGAGTTGTGGCTGCCCCTGGCGCTAACATTCAACACGGAGGGTCCGCGCTATCATTATCTTTACGGCGTGGCGCGGCTTCGCCGCGGTATTTCGATTGCACAGGCAGATGCGGCTGTTCGCCGGATGTGCGCAGCAATCGACCAAGCAGCTAGGGATCCGAACAATCCGAAGTGCGCAGCCATTCTTCCTTTGCGCGACAGTTTTATTATGGATGTGCGCCCGAAGCTTCTTATCATCGCAGCCGCGGCGGTGTGCGCGTTGCTGGTCGCGGCGGCGAACTTTGCCGGATTATTGCTCGCGCGCGTAATTGAGCGGGACGGCGAAATGGGATTGCGCTCCGCCTTGGGCGCTACGCGCGGCCGTATCGTCCGACAAGGCCTCGCGCAGGCATTTTTGCTCGCTGTCTTTGGCACGCTCGGCGGATTGTTGATCGCGAGTTGGTTGACGCCTTTGCTAGTCGCACTCAGTCCGGAAGGCACCGACATAACCGGGAGCGCAATTCGCGAATTCGATTATGCTGTGCGCCTCGACTGGCCCGTCTTTGCGTTCGCCGCCGGCGTCATGGTTCTGATTGGCCTCGGCTTTGGTTTGCTCCCAGCCTGGCGCGCGTCACGCGCGGATCTCAGAGGAGCGATCAGCCATCTGGGCCGCGGCGCGACCCTAGATGGCGGCACGCGTCGCGTTCTTAGCGGCCTGATCGTCACCGAACTCACGATGGCTGCCGTGTTACTCACGGGCAGTCTTCTGCTCACGCAACATTTTCGAAGTGTGGTGAACCAGCCGTGGGGTTTCTCGACTCAAGGCCGCATGGTCTTCAATGCGATGTTCTCCGACCGCCTTTTCGCTTCTCCGGAAGCTCGTCTCGCTTCGATCGAGCGAGTGCTGGCGGAGCTACGCTTGTTGCCAGGAGTTCGTTCCGCCTCCGTGACCGCGCCTCCACCAATGGAAGCTGCCCGGGATCTGATGAGCTGCGTTCCAGAAGGAAGTCACCCGGCGGAGCCGCGCGGCTATTACATCGCCTACCTGCGCACGACGCATCCGGGCTATTTTGCGACGCTGGGCCAGACGCTGCTGCGCGGGCGCGATTTCAATGAAACCGATCGGGCTGACACACAGCCCGTTTGTATCGTGAACGAGTCTTTCGCGCGTCGCTTCTGGCCGGGCCAAGATCCTTTGGGCAAACGCATAAAACAGGGCCGCCTCGATGATGCACGGCCTTCGTTTGCCGTTGTCGGCGTAGTTGCAGACACTAAAGCTATTACCGATCCGCGTGACGGTGAGGTGGTCGGCACGGTCTGTTTACCGTTGCCGCGCGCGCTCGCGAGCAATTTCGATGAATTGACTTTTGTGGTCAACGCGGAGACTTCAAGCCGCGCGAACGCCTTGGAGCCGGCCCTGCCTGCCGCGCTCAGCCACGCCGACAATCGACTCGTCGCATATGACGTTACTTCGCTGGACGCCGCGGCGGCAGACACGTGGGTTGCCGAGCGTTTTCTGTTCGTTCTCGTGTCCCTCTTCGGCGTGCTCGGACTGATTCTCGCCGCCGTCGGACTCTACGGACTGCTTACCTTGCAGGTGGCGCAACGCGAATATGAATTTGGAATTCGCAGTGCGCTTGGCGCGACCCCTTCCCAAATTATTCAGCTCGTCGTACGCCAGGGCGCCACACTTCTTGGCGTCGGCTCTGCCGTCGCCAGCGTCATTACGTGGGGCTCAGTCCGTATAGTGCAGAGCTACTGGGCGGCGATGCCCGCTCCGAATGTTATCGCCTGCCTTCTCGCCGGCGCAGTGCTCTTTGCTGCCGCAACGTTCGCTTGCTGGTTTCCCGCTCGTCGCGCCGCGCGGGTCGATCCGGTCATCACCCTTCGCGCTGAATAACAGTCATTCGGATCTCGTGATTCCCGTCGGACAGACGCTCAGGCGGCGACAGCTATCTGATCACGCCTTCGTGCCGAACAATCGCTTGAGCGAATTGCAAAAACCACGCCCACTCTCCCGTTTCCCCGAGCGCGCCACCAGGACTGAACAATTCGCGTGATTCAAAATGCTGCGGGTGAGATCGCCCATGATGTAATGCCGGAGCATTCCGCGCGCTCGCGATGAACCGGTCACGATCAAATCGTGATCGCCTTGCCGCACTTCGGCGAAAATTTGATCGATCACGATGCCGTGGCGCACATGCACCTCCGCTGGCACGCCCAGGTGTTCGAGCTCCTCTTTTTGCCGGCGTAAATTCAATCCGAGCTCCGATCTCGATCCAAGCAATCGATCGACGTCTTCTTCGAGTCGCACCAAGTCGGCGTAAATCGCGGGCGGTTCGGCCATGACATGCAACAAGGTGACCGACGCTCCGACGGCGGCGGCGACTTTTCCGGTCAGTTGCACCGCCTCCTCGATGAATTCTTTTCCGCCGGTGCACACGAGAAAGCGTTTCAATCGGTCGCATTCGCCGATGGCGACGAGCACTGGCGGCGGAATCGCCTTGATCACTTCGTAGGTTTTGTCCGAGCGCCAGTAAAGCCCGGTCCGGCCGGTGTGTCGGGAGCCAATGACGACGAGATCATAGGTCGTGGTCGATGTTTGATTGAGAATTTGCCGGACCGGTTCGCCGGCCCGCACCACGATCTCGGGTGCGACACCATCCGCACGGAGCGATTGCGCTTGCGCATCGAGCGCATCGCGCAAAGGACGTTCGTCAGACGGTTTCTCGGCGATACCCAGAAGCGTGGCCTCCGCGCGAGAGGGACCGGCCAAAAGGCCGCCAATTCGCGTTGCGTTATCCGCGGCTGGTTTTCCGTCACTGCAAATCAAAATCTTCATCGCGCGTTATAATTTATGCCCGCTCATCAAAGTGTAGATCACGATGGCCGCGCCGATCAGCGGGAGCGGAACAAAGGCCAGCCGAATTTTTGGCCCGGCAAAGTATTGCGTGGAAATGGCGCCAATCTGCGCGCCGACGGCCGCGCCCGTGTTCATGACCAGCGCGATCAGGATGTCCACGTTGCCTTTGGTCGCATGGCTAAATGTTCCGTAACTGGCCGAGATGATGATCTCGAAAAGATCGGTCCCGACCGCGAGGTGTGTCGGAATTCCGAGAACGTAAACCATCGAGGGCATCCGAATGTAACCGGCGCCGCCCCCGAGGAAGCCGCTGAATAATCCGCCCACGAACGCGACGAGCAGAATGATCCAGAGCGAAATCGCTTTCACGCCCGAGGCAGGAAGCGCGACCAGTGGCCAAATCTTTAAGCGCTGAATGGCCCGCGTTACGTGCCCGAATTCCGAATGGTCTTGTTTCGTCTTCCCGCCTGTTGCCTTTCCTCGCGGCAATCGTCCCTTTTGCGAGGTCAACGTTTTCCAGCTCTCCCAAATCATAAAGGTGGAGATGCTCAGATAGACGGCGATCGAAACGATGCTCACGACCAGGTTAACGTTGCCCGCCCGTTTCAACATTTGAATCAACTGCGCGCCCACTTCCGCTCCGCCAATTGTGCCAAGGGCCATGATCAATCCAAGGCGAAGATCGACATTGCCCAGCGCCCGATGCCGTTTTGCTGCGACCACCGACTTGCCGACGATGTGCGCCAGATCGGTGCCGACGGCGAAGTTCCAGTCAAGACCGACCGCGCGCAGCGCCGGGCCCGCGATAAAACTGCCGCCCACTCCAAAGAAGCCGCCGAGGATACCGATGAGAAAGCCGACGATTACGAGATAGATCGGACTGATGTGCGCTCCGGAAATTGGAAAAAACATGGCTTATTCCGAGCGGCCGCGAATGAGCCACAATAAAAACGTTGTTACATTTTCCAGCAGCACGGCCTGACCGATGATGAGGAGAATCGCAACACCGCCATAAGTATTGCGGTGGTGAATCTCGAGCTGCTGCAGCCACCCGCCCAAAAAATGTAGAACAAGAAAAAAATAAGCGACGACGAGGAGCGCATAGATCGCCAACTCAATCGCAAAATCTCTTAATGTTTTGGCGGCTGCGGCGTTCATGAGGGTGTTAAAGCGTTAAGCGTTAAAGCGTTAAAGCGGAAGATGAATCGGCCTCGAGCCGATAGCCCCCATCGCTTCCAACTCTTCATCGCTTTAACCCGGTTCGCCGGTTGCGTGCAAGGCCGTCAACGAGCAAATTCCATTGCGCCCCGAACGTTTCCTCTTAACGTTCCATCTCACTCTTACCGGGAAAAACCATGGCCGATGCTGCGAACAAATACGCCGAGAATGTAGCGGGAAAATTCTACGTCGACGATCAATGCATCGACTGCGATTTGTGCCGCGAAACCGCGCCTGCCAATTTCAAACGCAACGACGACGGCGGCCACTCCTACGTTTATAAACAAGCGGAGACTCCGGAGGAAGATGCGCTCTGCAAGGAAGCGATGGAAGGATGTCCAGTCGAAGCCATCGGCGATAACGGAGCGTAGTCTTTGCTTCTGTAGCGGCGGTCTGCGACCGTCGCATTATGCCTGAACGGCGCGTTCGAAAAAAAGCAAACGCCGAACGTCCAGCGCCGAACGCACAGCATCCAATTCCATCAAACATCCCCGTCGCGCTAACGATCGCCGGATCGGACAGCAGCGCCGGCGCCGGCATCCAGGCGGACCTTAAGACCTTTAGCGCCCTCGGAGTCTATGGCTTAACCGCGATTACATGTATCGTGGCGGAAACGCCGGGGAAAGTTTCCCGCATCGAACCGGTGAGCGCGAAAATGGTTCGGGAGCAAATCGAAGTGCTCGCCCGAGATTTTCCGATCGCCGCCATCAAAACCGGACTGCTTTGTTCGGGTGAAATTATTTCCGCGGTTGCGCACGCGATACGTGGCACAGCCGAGACGGCTGTGCCCCTCGTAATCGATCCAGTAATTGTCGCCACCAGCGGCGATCCGCTCCTCGACGAAAACGCAATTGAATCCTACACAAAAGAATTATTTCCGCTCGCGAGCTTGATCACGCCCAACTTACTCGAAGCAGAAAAATTCATTGGCGAGCCCGTGCGGGACTTGAAATCAATGCGCCGCGCCGGAACCGAACTCGCCAGGCGACTTAGGGTGTCGATCTTGTTGAAAGGCGGCCACCTTGCCGGCAGCCACGCTGTCGATCTTTTGATTGCCGATGGCAAGATCACGGAGTTCTCCGCGCCGTTTGTTCGCGATGTGGCGACCCACGGCACTGGCTGCTCTTACTCTGCCGCCATCACCGC
>Ga0210384_10008007_pt1 | contig 11077 bp, 12 predicted proteins | sample IncBWH2MmetaG_FD_160574 | JGI IMG/M metagenome (GOLD analysis project Ga0210384, IMG submission 160574) | Forest soil microbial communities from Barre Woods Harvard Forest LTER site, Petersham, Massachusetts, United States - Inc-BW-H-2-M | ecosystem: Environmental > Terrestrial > Soil >...
GCCCGTAAATGCGTCGGCAGCGAAGCACACTGCGGCTGCGACAAAGCACAGCGCGACAATCAATACAATCCCTTTTATTTTCATGTTCCCTCCTAGCGCGGGACATTCTAGTGCTGCGCCGTGCATTCGGCAACTCACAAACAACACCCGCTGCGCCTGGCCGCACAAGCTTTTTGAGCAAAAAATAGGGCCGCCGACTTCCTGCTCGGCAGCCCAATTCTTCCTTGAATAGTCGATACAGCTTTGTGGTTGGCCCTAGAACGCTTGGTCTTCGAAACCGCATCTGCAGGTACCGCGACCGCTGCCAAGAATGATCTCGAACGAGCAGAACTGCTGCAAGCCAGCTAGTTCAGCCGAAGCAAGGTTTGCATCGTGGAACGCGGTTTCAGTGCTAGCGTACCCGGACGTGGCCCTCTGGATGTGAGTAGCCCAGCCCCGGATTCCAGCAGTGGCAGCACCGGCGGTAGGATCGCACAGCCCCGTGGAAGGGTTAGGGCTGGTCGAAACCAGTTTAATCACGCCTCGGTGGTTCACAAACGAGGTCAGAGAATTCCCTAACAGGTCTCGGTTCACGGATTCCGCGATGAGGCCGTCAGCGCTCACTTCGCAGCTGCAACATTCCTGCATTTCCTGGCTGTCGTCGAATACGTAAAACGCCGCACATAGGTCGCCCGGCGACGAATCGCCCGAAGGGCCCGTGTTGCCGTCGTTGATCACCCGCACGGTAGCATCCGGCGCGCCAGTGGTGTTGGCATTCGAATAGTACGTGACCGCAAAGGTGCTATTGTCTTGCGCCGCCGCGCTTCCGAGACCACTCCCAGCACGAGGGCAATGGCGAGAAGGGGCAGGATTCTACAGATTATGGTCTTCATGTTTCCTCCTAGTTGGGCGTTTCTAGCTGGGGGAGGAATCAGCTAAGGACGCGCTGGGAGGGAATCTGATCTCGTTGTCCCGTCTTTACCACTACCCACGTGGCTTAGTCAGATTCAGTAGCATATGAGCTTACTTCCAATGGGTTAGACCTGAGATCGCCTATTCGTCTTGTCCCCAGCCCTGTTCGCGAGACGAAACGAGACATCTTGCGCAACCTGCGCTGTGGGCCGTGTCCGCGCAGACACTCATGTTTCGGAAGGGCATTGCTTTAAACTCGCCTTGTGTTTTCAGCGGCCTAGTTGCCCCAAAATACGCTCCTGAACACGTACTGCACAGGGCGCAGGGGCGCGTGAGACGGTTCCGGGACACGTCTCGGAGTGTCTCGCAGTCGGCGAGGCTTGCTTGCGAGAGGCGCTGCCCCGACCTTTCGTCCAGAGCGACCCTATTCGAGTAGGCTGTTGACGTGTCCAAATGAAGCGGCCTAGAGTCTTTTCGCTGTGAGCAGTTGCTCTGGGGAGAGCTGCTTAAATGCGCTGTGGACGCGCCTCAGATTCCCCCGATCTGGGGCGCTTTGTTTTGTGGTTCCGCCCCACCGACCTCCGCTTGCGCGACGTAACGATGCCATCATTTTCTTCTCTGGCAGATACACGCGATTACGTTGAAGGCTTCCCGAGCGTTAGTTTTGGGGTGGGATTAACTTCTTTGCATACTTCCCGAATGATGACGCCATCCCATGAGTCTTGAAGGCCCTGACGAAATGATAGGGTTATGGGGGTCAACGCAGCTCATCAAGAAGCTATCAATTTTCTCCAAATTTCACTGACCTGACCTTTGTCCTGGAGTTCGCTGCGCCGGTTAACCTGCAACTTCGAGAATATGTTCGAGAGATGGAACTTTACAGTACTCTCTCGGACATTCAAGATCGCCCCAATTTCTTTGTTTGAGAGCCGACGCTTCACCAATTCGATGACTTGGCTTTCACGCTGGGTAATCCCCTGCCCGGTTGGAGACTCGTTGACACTCTTCAGTGATGTGATGGAGTGTCGCACATAAGCCTCCAATACATCGGACGAGATCCACAGCTTGCCTTGTGCCACGCATTGAACGGCTTGCACCAGCTGCTCACTGACCTGCGGGTATGCTGCAAACCCATGAATTCCGAGTGAGAGTAACCGAACAATTTCTCCCGGAGGCTGCTCTTGGTCTAGGACGACAAATTTCGCATTCGGGTGTCGCTTCCTCAAAACGCAGAGACACTCGCTCAATGGCAGGTCGATTCCTCCGCGATCGATTATGAAAACGGGAGCTATTCCCTCCGCTGGCCGGTGCACGATCAGATCGTCGAGAGTGACGGCATGGAGATCCCGGTTTTTCGCGAGTATTCCAAGCAGATAACGGGCCGCGAGGCGGTTCTGGTCGACGATGTAGACGGGAAGTGATGTCGAGGTCTTGGCTCGACCGGTTTGGTTCTGCTTAGAACAAAACTTCGATCGCACAACCCGAATAGCCATCCTGCACCTTCTCAGCTGGCCGTGGTTAGCGGCTAAGGAAGCCGCGGCTTGCCGGGCTGGTCACTATCTGAAGGACGGAGTGGAGAGCAGCTTCATGCGGGGCTTCCTCGCGCAGAGCCCCGCAGCTCTTAGACTCAGACTACCGTATGGGCCGAGATCCTTCAGTGTTACGAAGGTTCACTGGGTGATAGGAAAGTGGGACATGTCTTTCTTTTGCCGACGCGGACCTGCATACGGGAGCGACGCGCGATCAGCTGCTGACGTCCAGCACCGGGTTCAGGGTCACCTCACCCCTACTCAAGGCAACTGGTCCTCCGCGAAGAGTGGAGGATGCAGCTCAACCAGGCGTCGAGGCGAGGTTCCATCGAGTGTGATTGGGTGTACCTCTATCTCTCGCCGGTTCCCATTGATCTGATCTCGGATCATCCTTTCGGCTTGTAGGGACACCTACGGAGCCTCCCCGCCGGGCATTGCGACAAAGGCAAATGAGGCCCTGTTGTTGCAGCATAAGCGGCGACTCAATGACGCTGCCAATGACAGAACCGGAACGCCGCCAAACTCCAAGGACAACGATTGAACGGCTCGCATATATCGATATCGAGCCGGATAACGGTGGCAGTGTGATTAATGTTTCTGCGGGAGGGCTTTGCTTTGACTCCATCGCTCCCGTTCGGCGGAATACGACGATCCGTTTGTGGTTTTCCGAGTGCAACCAGCGAATCGAGGTCGACGGCGCACTGGCCTGGACGGACGAGACACAAAAGACGGGGGGCGTGCGATTCAACACGCCGTCCGCAGAAGCTCGTGAACAAATCCGCAATTTGATAAGACAACCTAGACTGCTCGCTGTAGACGAGGCCTTCGCACCGCGTGTCCAGCTGCCGCACGGATTTCCTGCGCACAGTGCCAGCCGACCGGATTTGAAGGCTCCCCGCGCTTCCGCCCCGATTGCGGTCGTGTCACCCCAGGTAAAAGCACCAACGCCACTAAGCGGGTTCTCGCGCGGTTTGGCGACCGGACTTCTCATTTCGACTCTCGTGGCAACCGTATTCTTGCTTCACTCCTATCGCCGTCAGTTCGGTGAGTCTCTCATCCAATTGGGAGAACGATTGACCGCAAAACCCCAAGGGCAGACACAAATGATGTCGCCAGCTTCGCAGACGAAGTTGCCACCACCGCAAGCGGTGTACGGGGTGAGTGTCGAAGTCGAAAGGCGGTCGCCGACACGTGCGCTGATTCCAGCTAAACGCCCCGACACGGTCCCGCCGAAGCCCCAGACAAACCCGGCTAAGCCCCAGCAGGCGAGGCGCGATCCTGCGGGCAGTGCAGCGGTTTCGTCAACACCTCCGACAATTTCTTTACCAACGACTTCCGTCGTGCCCAACTCCAACCTTATGCTGGGTGAACTCGGCACGACTCCGCAGCTCGTACCAGCGAACCATCCCAGCGGTCGTACTGTGGATTCAAGAGAAGAGAACGCCGGCTCAACATCGGAAATGTACTTCGAAATTGGCAAATTCAAAGACGAGTTTTGGGCTCGCGAGGCAACAGACCAACTAGCACAACTCGGGTTTCATGCCACCGTCATTGAGAAAGGCCATCTTTGGATGAATTCCTACTACGCACTTGTGGGCCCCTACCGCGATGACGAAGGAGCCACCGAGGCACATAAGAGGCTGGTCTCCCGCGGTTTCAAGCCACGAGCTTTCGAAAGGGGCTCTCGGACCCTCACTTTCAACGGCGGGTGCGACGCTATCGGCCGATTGTTACACTCTGGGCCGACACTAAGCCGTGCGCACACGCCTGTCGAAAATTGCACAATTGGTTGGGAATCCTACAGCGCCCATGCACTTGTGAAATTTGTGCAAGACAATTACGTTGTCGCCACAGCGGACGGAAAATGGGTGAAGCGCGGCATTAGGTACGAGCGTGATGCGTTTGTGTATAGAAAAAATGGTGACGGATCGCGGACCCTCATTGAGATTTGGTTCGCGGGTATGAGTCAGGCACTCGTATTTGGCAAGTCATCCTGATCGACATTCCGAGAAGAAACCCCGCGCACGTAAAATCACCCGCCAAGAACAAGAAAGCGCAGGAAGCGCCTACAGGTTCGAGGACCCATTCCGTCCAAGCTCTAAGCGTATACCCCGATAAAAATTCTCCTTGTTATAAGCCGTCTCCCAACGATTCAAGATCGCCCTCATTTCCTTGCTTGCATTTTTTATGGCAACTTGTGCCCGAGGCCGAGTTTTTCTCAGACGCTTTAGTGACTCGAGCGACTGAACGATCTCTGGCTCCCTGCGCTTACGCGAAGTCCGAGCGTTTCGTATCCACCGAGGCGGAATATTCGCCCGAAATTTCAGAAAACCACGGACCACCGAGCCTGAGCTTGATGAAAAGAGCTTGGCTTCTCTCGGCATAAACGCCTCTTCAAAAATGCCCCGCAGGTTGCCAATGGGCTTCCCGCGGGCGCAAGTAATAAAGAACACCCGCCAGCGCCAATCGTACAAGCGCGCGGCCCCAGATTAGGTACGTGGGGTACAGGCTGCGCACGTCAAGGGTATACAGCGAAACGAGCGGCGTGAGTGCAAGGATGCAGAGGCCCACGATGAGCGCATCAATGATTGCCACGTTGCGCTCAGGGTTGCGGGAGGCGAAAAACAGCATCACGCTGAGCATGAGCACCATCCCACCCATCTCCTTCAGAGCCGCCAGCAGCAAGGTGGAGATTTCAGACTCGGCAGGATGCATGAACATGCGCATGATGAGGGGCTTGTTGCTCAAGATCATGAGTAGGCCCCCGATGGCAAGGAGCAACGCTAGAAAACCGAGCACGACCTGCAGGGCACGATAGGGTGGTTTTGACATGGCACCATCCCGCCTTTGCGGTGGAACCAAAATACGCTCATTGGCGTCTTCTCGCACATTAAAGCCAATTCCAGTTCACTGAAGCTCGCAGAATCTGCCCCCCACATCTCATGTAAAAATGCGCGACCTAACGATGCAGGATCAGGGACCACCCGGTCGGCGTGTTGAATCTCCCGGGTCAGAGGTCTAGAATTCTCCTACCATACTTCTAAAACTGTGGGAGGTTCCTATGCCCCACTACGAGTTCTTCTGCCACGCCTGCAAGAAAACCTTCTCAAAGGTGCTGACGCTTGCCGAATACGAGCAAGGCGAAGTCATCTGTCCGGATTGCGGCAGCAAGGAAGTGGAGCAGAGTTGGTCTGCCTTCTCCGCCATCACCTCCAAGAAAAGCGCCTGAAGGGATTCCCCGAAGAGGCGTGTATGCACTTAGACAAATTCTCCGTCGGCTCCGTCCACATCAATCGGAGCACGCACGAGGCATGATGTCGTGGTTGACCGTGGGCGCGATCCGCAAACGCATCATACGATCTTCAGGGAAGTTAGGTCTTAAGCGACCGCAAGAGCGACTGTCTCCATTGAATTCTGGCGTAAATGGCAGTACAGTCGATCGTATCTGAGCACGCGGCCGCCTCGGAGGCCAGCGATGATTTCTACGAAACCAGCGAATGAGAAGCACAGACTTGCGACACTACGCGGCTATGAGATCCTCGATACGGAACCCGAAGCAGCCTTCGACGACCTCACGTCGTTAGCTTCCTACATATGCCAAACTCCGATCGCACTGATTAGCCTCATCGATGCTGAGAGACAGTGGTTCAAATCGAAGGTGGGTGTTTCAGTGACCGAGACCTCGCGCGACATTGCCTTTTGCGCGTTGGCAATTTTCCAGTCAGATGTTTTTATCGTGCCCGATGCGAGTCAAGACGAGAGGTTTTCGGAGAATCCCTTGGTGGTTTCTGAACCTAAAATCCGTTTTTATGCCGGCGCAACTTTGATGACGGATGGTCAGGCACTTGGCACCTTGTGCGTACTTGACCGGGTGCCACGGACGCTGAGCCCGGAGCAGTTGGAGGCGCTCAGAGCTCTGAGTCGCCAGGCGCAGGCGCAACTTGAGCTTCGGCGTAACCTCAAGCGGCTGGGACAATCTCTAGCAGCGCGTGATCGAGCTGAGATCGAGAAAGAGCATACACTTCAAGAATTGAGGGCAGCTCTGGCGAACATCCACACCTTAGAGGGATTGCTGCCAATCTGTCTGTCCTGCAAAAAGATACAGGATCAAAGAGGCAACTGGCAGCCCTTCGAGTACTACGTGAGAACGCACTCTGAGGCGAAAGTCACTCACAAAATTTGCCCTGATTGTTCCAAGGCGATCTCGGCGTGAGTACAGCCTGCTACATCGAGCCTTTAACTCACGCCGTGCATTGATTGGCAGTTGAGTAGCCAGACATGGCGGATTTCTTGCGGGTCGCAAATGATTGGCAAGGTCATCTCCCACTACCGCGTAGAGGAACTTCTGGGCGGCGGCGGCATGGGAGTTGTGTACAGGGCCCAGGATCTAAGGCTGGGTCGGAATGTGGCGGTCAAGTTCCTTCCTCCTGACCTGGTCCGCGACCATCAGGCCCTGGAGCGATTTCAGCGCGAAGCACGCGCCTCCTCTGCCCTCAATCATCCCAACATCTGTACCATCCACGAAATTGACGAATCGGAAGGCCATCCTTTCATTGTGATGGAGTTCCTTGAAGGTCAGACTCTCAAGCACCTCATCACCGGTAAACCACTGCCCAGCGCCCAGATTCTTGACATCACCATCCAGATTGCCGACGCTCTGGATGCCGCCCACGAGTCTGGCATTATCCATCGCGACCTCAAACCGGCCAATATTTTCCTCACCCGGCGTGGCCAGACAAAAGTGCTGGATTTCGGCTTAGCCAAGCTGGTTCGCAGTCCTCACGGGGTTGCGCAAGAGGTCGGAGTTTCCACTCTCCAAACCCTAACTGCGGACGGGCATTTAACCAGTACGGGTACCGCACTCGGCACCGTGGCCTATATGTCACCGGAGCAGGCGCGTGGCGAAGAGCTTGACCTGCGTAGCGACTTGTTCTCCCTCGGCGCCGTCTTGTATGAAATGGCCACTGGCCGACTAGCTTTCGGGATAGGAACCACTGCGGTCGTCTTTGAGGCCATCCTCAATCGCACGCCCGTCCCCGCTACCCGACTCAATCCTGATCTCCTCCCAGACGTGGGCTGGATCATTGCCAAGTTAATTGAGAAAGACCGCCGTTTGCGTTACCAGTCGGCGGCTGAGCTTCGCGCTGATCTAAGACGGATAAAGCGGGATAGCGAGTCATCCGGGGTTCCCGCTCTGGCAATGCCGGAATCCCCCAAGTCTCGCTGGCGCTCTCGTACAATCATAGCTTCTGCGGCGGTCTGCGCCCTGTTGGTAGTGCTTCTGGCCCTGGCTCCTCGCAATTGGCGCGAGCGATTCTCGAACCTATTCGCCTCCCCGCGAATTCACTCTGTCGCTGTACTGCCCTTCGTGAACGTCAGTGCTGACCCCAACATCGAGTACCTAGCCGATGGCGTAACCGAAGGGATAATCAGCAGCCTTTCGCGAGTTCCTCAGCTGCGGGTGATGGCTCGAAGCACGGTGTTTAGCTTCAAGGGCCGGGAAGTGAGCGCCCAAAAAGTGGGCAAAGAGCTTGCTGTCGACGCGGTGCTTTTGGGGCGCATTGCCCAGCGTGGGGATACCCTGACGATTCAAACTGACCTGGTCAGCGTTTCCGATGGATCGGAATTGTGGGGCGGACAATACAATCGCAAGGTCGCTGATCTCCTCAGCGTTCAGGAAGACATTTCTAACGAGATCTATGACAACTTGCGACCCAAACTTACTGGCCAGGAAACCGCTCAACTGACCAAGCACTACACCGAGAACCCAGAGGCTTATCAGCTCTACCTTCAGGGTCTCTATTACCGAAACAAGTGGACCGAACGGGGCTTTACCAGGGCGATTGATTATTTCAAACAAGCAGCTGAGAGAGATCCAAATTACGCTCTGGCGTATGCGGGTCTTGCTGATGCCTACAATTTCTTGGGTGACTCCGGCTATGTTGCCCCTAAGGAAGTTCGCCAGGACGCTAAGTCGGCAGCAGTGCATGCTCTCAAGATCGACGATACACTGCCTGAGGCGCACATTGCCCTCGCTCTTGTTCGGGAAGCTTACGACTGGGATTGGCCGGGCGCGGAAACTGAATTCAAACGGGCCATTCAGCTTGATCCCAATTCCGCCACTGCTCACCAGTGGTATGGCGATTTTCTGATCAGGTTGGGCCGCCTGGAAGAGGCCAAATCTGAACTGAAGAAGGCCAAAGACCTCGATCCTCTTTCCCTGCCCATCAATAGCAGCGTGGGACTGCAGTTCTATTTTGCGCGGCAATACGAGCCTGCTATACAACAACTGAAAAAGACACTCGATCTCGATCCGAACTTTGTACCTGCGCAGCACGCGCTTGAAGCGGCCTACGCCCAAAGCGGGATGTACAGGGAGGCCGTTGGCGAGCGGCAAAAGGTTTTGACTCTTTCGGGGAATCCCGACTTGGCGGCGGCCATCGGCGAGGACTACCGCAAATCTGGCTACGCGGGAGTGTTGCAAAGCTCACTAGAAGGGTTAACAGAAGTCTCCAAAGAGCGCTACGTCTCTCCCTACAACATCGCACAGATCCACGCCCGACTGCAGGAAAAAGATCAAGCCCTGGCTTGGCTGGAACAAGCCTTCAGCGTGCGTGATAGCCAGATGACTTACGTAAAGGTTGATCCTGCCTTCGACGAGATCCGCTCCGATCCGCACTTCCAGCAACTCCTGCAGCGCCTCACTCTGCCACAGTGAACGTTCACCGCAGAGGATATCCCGGTTCTCTCGGCAAGTGACCGTCCACCCGCATCACCTTGGTTCCTGGCCGTACTTCGCGCACATCGATAAACGCGATCGCACCGGGAATGGCGGTCACCAGTTCATTGGCCATGTCATTGGAATAGACCACCTTGGGGGCAGTAGCCGCTTCGGCGCGGAAGATTTTTGCGATCCAGTACTGTTTGAACTGTGACTCTGACATCTGGTAGATGGTCTTCAGCACCACGTCGCGCTCTCGGGCCACCGGCGCACGGATCAGCAAGACTACTGGAAGGTTGGCGTTCCAGTATTGCCGCTCGCCGAGGAACACTTTGCGAACGTCGGCCAACGTCAAATTGCTCACCGGCGTATCGGGGTGCACCACTATCGCAACATCGGCGTCATGGCTCTGCGCCGCCATGACCGCACAGGCCAGGCAGACCCACCCCAGAAGCAGGACTCCGCACGCGGATTTCCAAGAAGGTCTCATGGCGGCCTTAGAAGGTGAACGCAGTCTGGAAGAACGCGCCGCCGACTCGAGGTTCGCCTACCCCTTGACGAAAGTTTCGATACTCGCCCTTGAATGCAGCGTAGTTCGTAATATCGTATCTCACCCCGACGAGCGAACCGACCAGGTCTTCCACGCTTGGCGTCCCCGTGATATCCCACACCGGTTCCACGACCGGCCTATGAATATACTCGAAGCGATAATAAGGCTTCCATTTGTTTTCCTGCCAAGGAAGCCGGTATGCCAGTTGCACATAGTAGCCCGTGGTGTTAGATGTCTGCGATGTTTGCAGACTCTGGTGATGAACATTCTCGTATTCTGCGAGAAGCTCGGGACGCCCCTTGGTCCAGGTCACGTATCCTCCCGCGATCCATTCGCGAAAGTTTACCCCGGGCTGGGGTGTGAGTTCGTCGCGATAATATGAGCCCCCAACCTCCAGCCCGTAGAGGCGGGCGGGTCGGGCAAACAGATTAGCCACCCACGCCCGGTTGTCATTGACATCACCGCTGTCTCCTGCCCTGCTGAAGTTCGAGCTACGACCGTTGCCTAGTCCCAGGTTGTAGCCCAGCCCAAGGCCCCCCGACGGGATGTTTCCTTCGGCTTGTAAACCCACGAAATGGACCGGAATGAATGTTCCCCCGAACTTGACTATTTGCGGCCGGGCGATGGTTGTCTGCAACCAGGCCCCATGATGGAAGGCCGCGTTCCAATACCCGATCGGGGTGTGGTATTTGCCAAACGACATCTTGAAGTAGTCGTTGTAGTCGTAGCGAATAATCGTGCGTTCTACATTTAGCTCAAACGTGTTCGGCTGCGCTGTGAAGCTGACTTCGGCGAAATAGCTGACTTTCTGGGACAGTGGCGAAGCAAAGTGCAGCACGAATTGCCCCAGATCGAAGCCACTCACCGACCCCTTCTGGTCCGTTGCCTGGAAATCCACATCGCCGAAACCTCTGATCTGCAGTGACGGGTAATGGACTTCTGCCTCCCGGACTTCGGTTGGGCTTCCCATGTGCTCGGAGTGAGGAGCTGGCGCCGGAGTGGCGCCGGCCTCTACCGATTTGCGGCCGGTTCCGGTCTGCGAACTTGAGTCAGCGGGTGGAGTTGTCGTGGCCTGTTTGCGTTCATGGTCTTCCAGTTCGGCGATTCGTTTCTCCAACTGTTCGACGCGATCTAGCAGACCTTGGATAGATACTTCGGGTTGGAGTGATTGGGGCGGAGACTGGGCCAACAATCGGCTGGTAACCAACGAGACCAAGAGAAGCGGAAGCAATCGAGAGAGCATGGTGTGACTCCTCAAAAGGGGTTGGTTGGGACCGACCTTCCTGCATGCATTAGAAGGGACTCGACAAAGTCGCCCGCTAGTCTATTCCGAGGGATGTCTTTGTCAAATCACGCATTCCATACAAGTACTACAAACGCTTGTGG
>Ga0210384_10008008_pt1 | contig 11075 bp, 11 predicted proteins | sample IncBWH2MmetaG_FD_160574 | JGI IMG/M metagenome (GOLD analysis project Ga0210384, IMG submission 160574) | Forest soil microbial communities from Barre Woods Harvard Forest LTER site, Petersham, Massachusetts, United States - Inc-BW-H-2-M | ecosystem: Environmental > Terrestrial > Soil >...
TGACCGCCGCCTCGCTGTCGGTGCCGTCGTCCGCCGGTACCGGCCGGAGTTCGACCCACGGCGGTACGGGTCCCAGCTCGGGCTTGTCACCCGCACAGGCGCTGGAGAGCCACCACAGCGCGCTCAGGCTCAAGACTGCTCGACGCATGCCTCGTCCTCGGGCCGCGGCCGGCGCGACTTGCGCAGCGCGGCCCTGAACCCTTACCGGCAGCGCGTTTGCCTCAGCTCCTCGAGCTCACACGCGCTGCTGTTCGAATCTCGTGTTCCGTCAGTGCCGACGATCATCTTACCGTCGCCGCCGCCGCGGCGCGCACATCGCGTGGCGCGCGAGGTTATGTCGGGATTCATGTTAGGGAGGCTCGCGCACCGTCAGGCCGATGTTGAGCAGCTGGGTGCGCCGCACCACCTGCAATGTCAGCTCACTCCCGGGCGGCACCCGGCTCAACAGCCGATGCAGCGCATCGATGCCGTCGACCGGGGCCTCGTTCACGGCCACGATCAGATCCCCCGGATTGAGCTCGGAGGCCGCCGCCGGTCCCTCGCTCTCCCGCGACAGCACCTCCACCGCGCGCGTGGCGCCCAGACCGAGCGCCCGCACCAGCCGCAGATCCAGCGGCCGGTCGCGCGCGGCGACTCCGAGCCAGGCGCGCCGCACGCGACCCTGCGTGAGGATCTCCGTCAGCACCCATTGGGCGGTGCTCGCGGGGATGGCGAAGCCGATGCCCTGGGCCACGGCGATGATGGCCGTGTTGATGCCCACGACATGGCCGTGCGCGTCCACCAGCGGGCCCCCGGAATTTCCGGGGTTGAGGGCTGCGCTGTGCTGCACGACGCCCTCGATCAGCCGCCCCTGGCGGCTGCGCAAGGAGCGGCCCAGCGCACTCACCACGCCGGCGGACACGGTCGACTCGAATCCGTAAGGGTTGCCGACCGCCACCACCAGCTGTCCCGCCCGCAGGCGCTGGGCGCTGGCGAGCTGCGCGTACGGCAGTGCGCCGGCCTGCGCACGCAGCACGGCCAGATCGGTGGCCGGGTCACGGCCGGCCAGGACCGCGGGAACGCTGCGACCGTCGACGAAGGTGACGCGCGCCTCGCGTACGCGCTGTACGACGTGCTCGTTGGTCAGGAGGTAACCATCGGGGGTGACGACCACCCCGGAGCCCGCGCCGCCGCGGGCGCGCTCGGCCTCCCCCGCCCCCCCGACATACACACTCACCACGGCAGGTCCGACCTGCTCGACCGCGCCGACCACGGCGGCGGAATAGGCGTCCAGCGGATCGGCCGGCGGCGCGGCCGGCGCCGCGGCCTCGGGTACGGGCGTATCGAGCATCGCGCAGGCATGGGGACCGCTGCCGCGAAACTCAAGGGCTGATGCGGGAAGCCGGCGCCGGGGTTTCCTGCCAGAATCGCCGCTCGCATGATCTCCCTCGCCCAGACCGCGATCCTGCTGGCCGCCGCCGTGGTGACCGTGTCGCTGTTCCGGTTCGCGCGGCTGAGCTCGATCCTCGGCTACGTCGCCGCGGGACTCGCCATCGGGCCCTGGGGGCTCAACCTGATCGGCGACGTGTCGCGCATCATGCAGGTGGCGGAGTTCGGGATCGTGCTGCTGCTGTTCATCATTGGACTTGAGCTGCAGCCGACGCGCCTGTGGGTCATGCGGCGGCTGGTGTTCGGCTTGGGCGCGGCGCAGGTGCTGGTGTGCGCGCTGCTGCTCGGCCTTGCGGCCTGGGGGCTCGGCCAGGCGCCGGTGGCTGCGGCGGTCATCGGATTCGGGCTGTCGCTGTCGTCCACGCCGCTGGTCCTGCAGGTGCTGGCCGAGCGCCACCAGCTGAAGACGCAGTACGGGCGCGCGGCCTTCGGCATTCTGCTGTTCCAGGATCTGGCCGTGCTGCCGGCACTGGCACTGCTGCCGCTCATGGCGCCGCTGCCCGCCGCGGGCGCCGCCCACGCGGACGGCGCCTGGTGGGTGGGGTTGCTCAAACTGTTCGCGGTAATCGCGGTGGTGATCATCGGCGGCGGCCGGCTGCTGCTGCGTCCGGCGCTGCGGCTGGTGGCGCGGGTGCAGGTGAGCGAGGTGTTTACCGCCGCGGCGCTCTTGACCGTCATCATCACCGCACTGCTGGCGAATCTGGTCGGCCTGTCGATGGCGCTCGGGGCATTCCTCGCCGGCGTGCTGCTCGCCGACAGCGAGTTCCGCCACGAGCTGGAAGCGGACCTGGAGCCGTTCAAGGGCCTGCTGCTCGGGCTGTTCTTCGTCTCCGTGGGCATGGCCGCGAACCTCGGGCTCTTTCGGTCCGAGCCGCTGACGCTGCTGTCGATCACGGGCGCCTTCCTCGTCATCAAGATCGTCGCCGTCACCGCGCTCGGCCGCCTCGCCGGGCAGCGCAGCGAGTCGGCGCGGCGGCTGGGCTTCGCACTGCCCGCGGGCGGGGAGTTCGCCTTCGTGCTGTTCACGCTCGCCACCGGCCAGCGCATCCTCGACCGTCACACCGCCGACCTGCTCATCCTCGCGGTGACGCTCTCGATGATGCTGGGACCGCTGCTGTTGCTCGCGCATGAGGCGGTCACGCGTCGCTGGCTCGCGCCGCCGCCGGCGCCCTACGACGCCATCGAGGAGCACGACAATCCGGTCATCATCGCCGGCTTCGGGCGCTTCGGGCAGATCGTGGCGCGCGTGCTGCGCGTCAAGGGCCTGCCGTTCACCGCGCTCGACAGCAGCCAGACGCACGTGGATTTCGTGCGGCGCTTCGGCAACAAGGTGTACTACGGCGATGCCTCGCGGTTGGACCTGCTGCGCGCCGCCGGCGCCGCGAGCGCGCGCATCCTGGTGCTCGCGATCGATGACGTGGACGCCTCGACGCGCACCGCGGCGCTGGCGCGCGAGCAGTTTCCGCAGCTGAAGATCTTCGCGCGCGCGCGCAACCGCCAGCACGCCTTCGCGCTCATGGATGTCGGGGTGCGCTACGTCATCCGCGACACCTACGTGTCGAGCCTGGAGATGGCCGCCTCGGTACTGGAGGCCCTCGGCCAGACGCCGGCGGCGGCGCGCGAGGCGGTGCGCCGCTTCCGCGCGCATGACGAGGCGACGCTCGCCGCGCAATACCAGGTCAAGGATGACGAGAGCAAGTTCCTCGCGACCTCGCGCGAGGCCGCGCAGCAGCTGGAAAAGCTGTTCGAGGCCGACCGGACGCGCTCCGACTGACATGGACGAGGCGCGCAGCGTCCGCGATTTCTGGTTCGGCCGCGCGGCGCTGACCCCGGCGGCGCTCAAACATCGCATGCTGTTCTGGTTCGGCGGCGCGGATTCCGAGCTCGGGCGGCGCCGCGATCAGCACATCCGCGTACGCTTCGGTGAGCTGCTGGAGCGCGCCGCCGGCGGCCACCTGTCCGGCTGGGCGGACGGTCCGCGCCGGCGCCTGAGCCTGATCATTGTGCTCGACCAGTTCCCGCGCAACATGTTCCGCGGCGATGCGCGCGCCTTCGCCTACGACGAGCAGGCGCTCGCGCTCGCGCTCTCGGGCATGCAGTCGGCGGCGGATGCCGCGCTCAATATGTTCGAGCGCATCTTCTTCTACATGCCGATGCAGCACGCCGAGAACCGCGAGGTGCAGGACGAGTCGGTCGCCGCCTACCGGCGGCTGCGCGCCGAGGCGCCCGAGGACGTGCGCGACTTCTTCGCCTCGGCGTTACGCTCGGCGCAGAATCACCGCTCGATCATCGAGCGCTTCGGGCGTTTCCCGCACCGCAATCGCATCCTCGGACGCGCCGACACGCGCGAGGAAGAGCAGTGGCTGCAGAAAGGCGAGCGCTTCGGTCAGTGATCGCCCGCGAGGCGCTCGAGGGTGCGGATGCGCCGCTCAAGTTCGTGCTGCGCCTCGAGCAGTTCCAGCGCCAGCGCCGCACCGCTGACATTGAGGCCCAGATCGCGCATCAAGCGACCGGCGACCCGCAGACGCGGCAGCGCCGTGGCCGGCAGCTGCCACTCGCCCGCGGCCGCGGCGCGCGGCGCCACCACGCCGAGCTCGGCCAGCTCCATCACGACTTCGAGGTCGAGCCGGCACAGCTCGCAGATCTGCCGCGCGGCGAGCCAGTCACCTTCACCGAGCACGTGTGCTTCGAGCCGCTGGGTCACCCGTACCATGCGTCACCTCGTCAGATCCGCGCGCGGATCGAAGTTGAGCTTGCCGCGCATCTCCTCATAGAGCGCCTTCGCTTCGGGCGAGGTGGCCGGCGGCAGCACCACCTTCAGCTGCAGGTACTGGTCCCCCGGCGGCTGTCCGGGCAGGCCACGGCCACGCAGGCGCAGCTTCTGACCGGACTGCGCGCCGGCGGGGATCTGCATCTCCACCGTGCCTCCGAGGGTGGGCACCGCGACGGACCCACCGAGCGCCGCCTCCCAGGGTGCGACCGGAAGAGTCAGCGTCACGTCACGGCCGTCGAGCTGGAACAGCCGGTGCGGCTGGATGTGCGCCTCGAGATACAGGTCGCCGGCGGCGCCGCCGCCGCGGGCCGGCTCCCCCTGCCCGGCGAGGCGAATGAGTTGGCCCTCGCTCACTCCGGCGGGAATGCTGACGCGCACCGTGTGCGCGCGCAGCTCGAGTGAGCCGTCGGGCTTGAGCTCCGGGCGTTTTAGCTCGAGCATGCGCGTGGTGCCCTGAAACGCCTCCTCGAGTGAGATCTCGACGCGTGCGTGATGATCGCGTCCGGCGCGCGGGCCGGCCTGTCCGAAGGGCGTCCCACCGCCAAAGAGCGAAGAGAAGAAATCGCTGAAGTCCTGCTCGCCGCCCTCGGCTTCGGAGCGCGCGCCGCGACCCGCGCGGCGCCCGGCGCTCCCGGGGCGGCCGGCGCCGGAGAACTCGAAGCCGCTGCCCCAGTCCGGGGGCGGCCGAAACTGCTGCCCGGCCTTCCAGTCGGCGCCGAGCTGGTCGTATGCGGCACGCTTCTCCGGGTCCTTCAGCACCTCATACGCTTCCTGCATTTCCTTGAAGCGCGCCTCCGCGTTCGGCTCCTTGCTCACGTCGGGGTGGTACTTGCGGGCCAGCCGCCGGTAGGCGCCCTTGATCTGATCCGCGGCCGCGGCGCGTTCCACGCCCAGGACCTTGTAGTAGTCACGGAATTCCATGGTCCCCTTGAGATGGTGGCGGCAGGCGCGCGCAAAAAGGGATTCTAGCCGCTGAACCCGCCGGCCATAGCCGTGGCGGGGAGTGCTTTTCCGGGGGCAGAAAAAAAGGCGCCGCGAGGCGGGGGAAATCGCGTCGCGGCGCTCAGAAGCGAACACGGGGAAATTGTTCGCAACTGAGCTGGAGAAAAGCAAAGCCTGTGCCAGATCACAAACATCAGTATAAACAAGGGGTTAATTCGAGACGGGCCGCCCTGGGGCGGTGACACGAATTGTCACTTGGAGCCGCGCCGAGCCCAAACGGGCCGCTGTGGGTAAGCCCTTACTGCGGCAGCACCGGCACACACGCCTGGGACTGTTCACGCAGCGTGGCGCACAGCGCCCGCGCCTGGGCTTCGCCGGCCGCCGGGGCCTGCAATCGGTACAGCTGTCCGGCGGGGCTGGCGCTCGCGGCAACGATGCGCGGCTCGAGTCCTGCGAGCTGCGCGCCGAAACGTCCCTGCAGGCGCTGCCATTCGCGGCCCGCGCTCGCCTCGCTCCCGAAGGCGCCCAGCTGCACGCCGTAGGTGGCGCCCGCGGGGCTGACCGCCGCGGTCGCCACGAGCCTGCCCTGCGGCGCGTCCGCACGGCGGATCGGTTTCGGCGCGGCCGTCACCAGCTGTGCCAACGCGGGCGCGGCTCCGCTGCCGAGCACCGGGGGCGGTGTCGCCCCGGCGGTCGCGATCTGCAGCGCCCGCACGCCGGAAGGGCGTACGACCGCGGCCTCCCCCGCTGCGCGAGGTGCCAGGCGCGGCGCCGAGCCGAGCGCAAATGCCTCGATGCGGATGCGTGCCTCCTCGGACCACCGGCCGCTCGGGTGCTGCGCGAGGAATTCGCGGTACGCGTCCGCACTCGCCAGCTGCCCGGCGTGCGCCCAGTCGCGCTCCTCCGCCAGCTGCTCGATGCGCGCGCGTGCCTGACTGGTGAGCTCGCTCTCGGGATGCTGTTCGACAAAGCGTCCGTACGCCTCGCTGGTATCGGCGGCTTCCGCGGAGCGCCAGTCCTGTTGCTCGCGGCTGCAGCCGGCCACCAGGGCGGCCAGAAGCCCGACGAGAGCCAGTCTTCCTGCTGGGAATGTGGTCATGATCGGCATCCTTCCGGAACGGACGTTACGTATTATGACCCCCGGCGAGAGTCATAGGGGCAGCGGATGAACGACCCACTGAAGCGCAGACTGATCGACCAGATCGGCGATGCGCCGACCTTCGTCGCCGAGGGGTCGCGCCTGACCGGGGACCTCGAGACCGGGGGCCCGCTGGTGGTGTGCGGCGCCATCCGCGGTGACGGGCGCGTCGGCGGCACCCTGCGCATGTCGGTGACGGCGGATTGGCACGGCGAGATTCATGCCGGCGCCGCCGTGATCGCCGGGCGCATCACCGGCAAGCTGGTGGTGGAGAACAAGCTCGAAGTCGGTGCCAGTGCCGTGATCCACGCCGACATCGTGGCGCGCAGCATCGCGGTCGCCAAGGGCGCCGTCATCGACGGCGCGGTGACCGTGACCAGCGGCGAGCCGGTGGTGCAGTTCGTGGAAAAACGCGCCGCCCGCTGACGGGGCACCCGCTAGCCGGTCTCGCGCAGGGCCTGTGCCTCATCCGCCACCGCCGCAGGCGCCTCGGCCGCCGCCCCCAGTTCCGCGAGGATGCGCCGCTCGAGCCAGGTGAGCCCCCTCAGCTGCTCGAAAAATCCGCAGTGCCCGCCGTAGCGCGTGACGGTGACCGACAGCGCCGCGGGCCGCGCCAGCTGCATCAGGCCGGCGGACGGGATGATGGGATCATCGAGCGAGGTGAAGATGTGGGATGGCACCTCGAGGCTGGCCAGCCGCGGGCCGGTGATGGCGTAGCCGTTGAGGTAGTCCGCGAGCGTTGCGAACTCGCTGTGGCTGCGCACCAGCTCCGCGGTCATGCGGCGCAGGTCGCGCAGCCGGCAGATCGGCCGGAAATCGTAAGCATCCGGCCAGGCAGCCTGCTTTTTGCGCAGGCTCCGCAGCCACTTATAGACGAAGTAGCGCTGGTAGCCGGGCAAGGCGCGCTCGAGTGCGTCGAGCGTCTCGGCCGGCTCGAGCACCGGCGATACCGCGATGACGCGCGCCAGATTCAGCCCGGCGGCGCGCGCCTGCGCCGCCACCCGCAGCATGAAGTTGCCCCCGAGCGAGAAGCCCACCAGCTGCAGCGGCCGCGCGGCGAAGTGGCGCTGCAGCGCCGCCACCGCACCGATCACCTCCGGCAGGCGGCATGAGTGGAACAGCTCGCGATTGAGGTGGTGGGTGGCGCCGTGATCGCGCAGGTTGAGGCGCACCACTTCGACGTGGCGCGCGAACAGCAGCTGCGCCAGCGACAGTACGTAGAGCGATTCCGCGCTCCCTTCCCAGCCGTGCAGCAACACCACCGGCGGGTTGCCGAGCGCGCGCGGCGGACTCGATACGAAGCTCTGCAAGCGCACGCCCGCGCCGCACTCGAGCAGCAGCTCCTGCTGCGCCGCCAGCAGCGGCGCGGCGCCGCGCAGGATGCGGCCGCGCCGCCAGGCGGTGCTCGCCAGCATCGATTGCAGATGGCGGTTACGCAGCCAGCGCGGCGGCTGGAAGTCGTCCTCGGCAGAGTGCACGGGGTGGTCGCGGCGCCTCAGTGCACGCGGATCTCGACGCGGTTGTTGGCGCTGGCCGCACGGTTCCAGTCGCCCGCGTTGAGATCGCTCACCACCGTCGGATACGCAGCCAGCACGCTCCCCGTATCACCGGCCGCCACCTGCACCTGCAACGCGCCGTGGGTCGAGCTGCGGATATCGCCGATCAGATTGGCGAGCGCCAGTGGCGTACGCTGCGTCGAGCTCAGCGCATCCTCGGAAGGATTGCCGACCACGTCGCACTTGGTGAACAGCGTCTCCTCGGGCGCCAGCGAGTAGCCATCGAGCGCGTTGCCCACCAGGCAGAAGCGCCCGGCGAAGCTGCGGATGTCGACCATACCGGTCACCTTCTGGCGGGCCAGCCGGTACAGCAGCGTGCGGATGGCCTCCAGGCGCGCGCCCCCGAGCGCATCCGAACCATAGGGCACGGCGATCACCAGCGGCTTGGCATCGCTCGGGATACCGCTGCGCGCGCTGGCGGGCGCGGCGGCCGCGGCGTCAGCCGGCGCGGCGGCGGGCGCGGCGGCGGCGGCAACCGGCAGCGCGCGCTGCTGTTCGCGTAGCTGCGTCAGCTGTGCACCCAGGCCATCGAGCAGATCCTCGGTGTGCCACCACAACGCGCTGCTCACCAGCGCAATCAACAGCGCCGCGCACGCCACGATCCAGGCCCACGGCATTGTCGGGCGCGGCGGCGCTGCGGGCAGGGGCGGGAGCGCCTCGAGCAGCAGCGCGCGGATCTCGGAGGTGATGCGATCGGTCTGGGTGTCGATGCCGGCCACCAGCGCGCGGCGCAGCTCCGCGAAGTGTTCGCGCAGCGCGCTGTCGGTGAGGGGCTTGGACGGTACGGCGAGGCCCGCCGGCACCCCTTCCACATGCACGTTCACCGGCATGAAGCTCGACTGCTCGGGAGAGCGACGGTCGGGGACCAGGTGCAGCTGATACAGCACCTTGGACACGTCGGTCGGCTTGATCTGCTTGGGCAGCACGCCGACCGCACCGAGCGCGCGCGCCTGCCCCAGATACAGCTCCCCCTCCTGCGAGGTGTACATCATGATCGGGATGGTGGCGGTGCGCGGGTCGTTCTTGATGGCCTGCACGGCCTGCAGGCCGTCCATGCCCGGCATCATGTGATCCATGAAGATCACGTCGGGGCGGTTGCCCCCGAGGTAGGCGATCGCCGCCTCGGCGCTCTCGGCGCTGTCGACGTCGATGTCGTATTTCTCGAGTGCGCGGGCAAGGAACAGGCGCGCGGACTTTGAGTCGTCCACGATCAACGCCCGCTTTGCGCCCATGCTCCAAGCTCCCTCTGCCGCGCTGCAGATCAGTGTAGCTCAGAACACTCCCGGTTGACCCGGTGTCGCCCGGCGAAGACGTCTCGCGGGCGCTCAGGCGGCGCTGTGCGGGATGGGTCCGGCGCGTGGCGCGCGCGCCGCGCGCAGCCCGCCATACAGATCCGCGAGGCGGGCGGCCATCACCGCCGATGACCAGGTACGCGCATAGGCCCGGCCGTGCGCCGCCATGTCCTGACGCAGTTGGGCATCCTGCAGAACCCGCACCACCGCCGCGGCAAACACGCCTGCCTCTTCGGGTACGACCAACTGCCCGCTCGCCGGCACCAGAATCGAGCGCGTACCGAGTTCTGCGGTCGAGACCACCGGCGCCCCCTGCGCCATGGCCTCCAGCAGCACCAGTCCCTGCGTCTCGGTACGCGAGGCGAACACGAAGGCATCGGCGGCCGCGTAGCAGTCGAGCAGCTCCGAGTCGCGCTCCAGGTAGCCGGCGAAGTGCACCCGCTCGAGCAGGCCGAGCTGCGCCACCTGCGCCCGCAGCGCGGCGCGCGCCGGACCCTCGCCGGCGATCACCAGCAGCGCGGCGGGCACCGCGCGCAGCACCTCGCCGAACATCTGCACCAGGAAGCCGATGTTTTTCTCGTGTGCCACGCGGCCGATGTAAGTCACCAGCGGACGCGCGGCATCGATGCCGGCGCGCGCGCGAAACGCGCGCCCGTCCCCGGGGCGGAAGCGATCGGCTGCGAGCCCGGTCGGCAACACGTGGATGGGCGTCGTGACGCCGTACGCGCTGAGCACCGCGCGCATCGGCTCGGAGGGGGCGATGAGGGCCTGCACGGCGGCGCACTGCGAGCGCGTGAAGCGCCGCGCCAGCAGCCGCGCCGCGGCGCGCGGCAGCGCCGGCACGTAGTGATGCAGGTATTCCTCAAAAAACGTGTGATAGGTGGCGAGGCAGGCAATGCCGGCGCGGCGCGCGAAGCGTACCCCGGCATAGTGGGCGATGAAGGGCGTGTGGATATGCACCAGATCGAAGTCCGCCGCCGGCAGCGTGGCGAGCGCGCCGGTCAGCGCGCGCCACAACATGCGCCGGTCTTCCGGGTCGCGCGGCACGCGCCCCGCCGCCACCCGCAGCACCCCGTCCTCATCGTCCGCGCCGGCCGGCGCGTCGGCGTAGCGCGGCGCCACCAGGCGGGTTTGCACGCCGCGGGCGGCGAGGTCGCTGCGAAAGGTGCGGATCGAAGTCGAGACGCCGTTGACGCGCGGAAAGTAGACGTCGGAGATGAACAGTACGCGCACGCGCTAGCAGGGGATGCGCGGGCGCCGCGCCGTGAAAACCGTAACGGTCATTACCTCAAGTCTACCCGAGCGACAGTCCGAGCTCCGCCAGTGCCGCGCCGAGCACCGCGCCGGCGAGCACGTCGGAGGGATAGTGCAGCCCCAGCACGACGCGCGAGGCGGCGATCAGGCCGGCGAGCGGTAGCAGCAGCCAGGCGAGTTCGGGAAAGTGCGCGCTCGCCTGCCAGGCGAACGACACCGCGTGCAGCGTGTGGCCGGAGGGAAAGCTGTAGCGATCCAGCGGTGCCGCGGCGGGATCGATGGCGGTGTGGGTGATGAACGGCCGCTCGCGGACGCACAGCTGCTTGAGTGCCTTGTAGAGCACGACGCCCGCGACACCGGTCAGCGCCATCACGATGGCGGGCCGTACCGCGGCCGCCCCGTACAGCAGCGGCAGCGCGAAGATCAGCACGTACCAGATGATGCCGTCGCCCAGGCGGCTGGCGATGCGAAAGGTGAGCCGCGGCAGCGCGAACGCTGCGCCGCGGTTCAAGCGGCGGCACAGCCCGTACTCGGCCGCATCGATCCGCGCCATGAACGTATTGAAACCCGCCGCTTTCATGTGGCCCTTCCTGCCTCCGGTGCCTGGCCCATGGAGTGACGCCTACAGGGTCGCGGGGGCGCGCGTCACTCAGGTTTCAGGAATGTGAAATTTTGTTGCGCCAAGGGTTTAG
>Ga0210384_10008009_pt1 | contig 11074 bp, 9 predicted proteins | sample IncBWH2MmetaG_FD_160574 | JGI IMG/M metagenome (GOLD analysis project Ga0210384, IMG submission 160574) | Forest soil microbial communities from Barre Woods Harvard Forest LTER site, Petersham, Massachusetts, United States - Inc-BW-H-2-M | ecosystem: Environmental > Terrestrial > Soil >...
GCGTGCCGGTTGGCCACCGCGAGCAGCATGGCGAGGCGGTTGGCATCCAGCCCCTGGGCGATGCGCCGCGGTGCACCAAAACGCATGCGGTCAACGAGGGCCTGCAGCTCGATCAGCAGCGGCCGTCCACCGTCGCGGGCCACGGTGACAATGCTGCCGGCGGCGGGCTGCGGTGCACGCGAGAGGAAGATGGCGGCCGGGTTCTTCACCTCTTTCAACCCGGCGGCCGTCATGGCGAAAAAGCCGAGCTCATTCGCCGCGCCGAAGCGGTTCTTGGTGGCACGCACGATGCGATAGCGGCTGCCCGCCTCGCTCTCGAAATACAGCACCGTATCCACCAGGTGCTCGAGCATGCGCGGACCGGCGATGGTGCCCTCCTTGGTGACGTGGCCGACGATGACCACCGCGGTCCCACTGGTCTTGGCATACCGCACCAGCTCCAAAGTACACTCGCGCAGCTGCGACACCGCGCCGGCTGCGGCGCCGGCGGTCCCGGCCTGCACGGTCTGGATGGAATCAATGACCAGCAATGCCGCACGCCGCTCGCCGGCGAGCGCCAGAATCGACTGCAGATCAGTCTCGGCCACCACGCCCAGCGTGGCGGCCGTGAGTGCCAGGCGTTGCGCCCGCAGCGACACCTGCGCCACCGACTCCTCACCGCTGGCGTACAGCACGCTGCGCGTCGCCGCCACCTGCGCGGCGACCTGCAGCAGGAGCGTCGACTTGCCGATCCCGGGGTCCCCGCCCAGGAGGATCACCGATCCGGGTACGACACCGCCGCCCAAGACTCGGTCCAGTTCCGCGTGCCCGCTGCCGAAGCGCGCGGCAGCGTCGGAGCGGGCGCCAGCGGCGGCGAGGCTTACGGCGGCCGCAGGCGCTGCTGACCGGGCGCGCGTGGCGCTGCGCTGTTCGAGCGAATTCCACGCGCCGCAAAGCGGGCACTGCCCCTGCCATTTGAGGGTTTCGCCCCCGCAGGAGCCGCAAACGAACACTGCATTCGGCCGAGCCATCAATGCGCCTTTACGGTCCACTTTCGGCTAGGATTCGCGCCCGGGATGACTCTTTTGTGACCAAAGCCACCCGGGGCACCTGCCGGCGATGCTAGCGTATGCCGGCTCGGAGCGGGGGCGGGAAAGTGATGCGTATCACACTTGGAGTACAGCATTGTCCGGGCGAGGCGTGAGCTTGCGCAACAAAGTACGTTTCGTTGGGCTCAGCGATACCGGCAAGGTGCGCGAGCACAACGAAGACACCATCGCAGTCGATCCGGACATCGGGCTGCTGGTGCTCGCCGACGGCATGGGCGGCTACAACGCCGGCGAAGTCGCGAGCGGCATCGCGGTGAAGACCATCGTAAACCTGGTGCGCGAGCACGTGGAGCGCGAGGACCTGTCGGTGCCAGACCAGGAATCCGGTCTCTCCCGGCCCAACATCATCCTGCGCGATGCGATCAGCCGCGCCAACAAGATCATCTACCAGACCGCGCGCACCCAGCCGCAGTGCGAGGGCATGGGTACCACGGTGGTCGCGGCCCTCTTCTACGACAACAAGGTCACCATCGCCCACGTCGGTGACTCGCGCATGTACCGCCGACGCGACGACAAGTTCGAGCAGGTGACCATGGATCACTCCCTGCTGCAGGAGCTCGTCGACCGGGGTTTTTATTCAGCCGAGGAGGCCCAGCGGGCGGCCAACAAGAACTACGTGACGCGCGCCCTGGGCGTCGAAGCCAGCGTGGACGTGGAAATTCAGGAAATACCGGCCGGTCGGGGCGAGGTTTTCATCCTCTGCTCGGACGGGCTTTCGGACATGGTCGAAGACGACGATATTCATTTAACCATAAACACCTTTAGTGCTAATCTGGATACGGTCGCCAAACAGTTGATTCAACTGGCCAATGACAACGGCGGACGTGACAACGTCTCGGTGGTCATGGCGCATATCGTGGATCCGTTCCCGGCTCGCACAAAGATTTTCGACAAGATCCTGGGTTGGTTCGGCTGACGTCCGCATAAAGGCAGAAGCACATGGCAAGGTTGGTCTTAAGCCTGGATGGCCAGGTAATGGCGGAATACAACATGAACAAGGAGCGCTACACCATCGGGCGCCTCCCTGACAATGACATCCGCATCGACAACGCTGCCGTCAGCGGACACCACTCGCTGATCATTAACATCCTCAATGACTCATTCCTTGAGGACCTGAACAGCACCAACGGCACCTACGTCAATGGCAAGCTGATCAAGAAGCACGCCTTGCAGCATGGCGACGTCATCACCGTCGGCCATCACCAGCTGCGCTTCGTCGAAGACGACGAGCAGCAGGACGAATTCGAAAAGACCATGGTGATCCAGCCCTCCGCCCGACCGGTGGAGAAGCTGCGCACCGCGGTTGCGGAAGCCTCCGCCGGCAGCGGCGCCACCGGCCGCTCGCGCACCCTCGGGGACAATGCCGCGGCGCTGAAAAAGGCGAAGCTGCAGGTGCTGTCGGGCGCCTTCGCCGGGCGCGAAGTCGAGCTCAGCAAGGCCCTCACCACGCTCGGGCGTCCGGGCATCCAGGTGGCGGCGATCACGCGCCGCTCCGAGGCCTACTACATCGTGCACGTCGACAGCGGCAAGCCGGATGACTATCCGCTCCTGAACGGCACGCCAATTGGCCAGCAGGCGACCAAGCTGAACGACAACGACGTCATCCAGCTCGCCGGGGTCAAGATGGGGTTCTTCGTCGCCTAATCCATTGGGCGAAATCGCGTGCCGCGATTTCGCCGGACATCAGCTTCGTTTCCGCCGGCCAAAGGCGGGGCTCGATGCACATCCGCCGCAATCACCTCAGCAGCCGAGCACTTCGGGGCATGGGTGGCGCACGGACTTTGGCCGGCTGCGGCGGCGGTTGCGCCTATCGCAGCTCCAGCGGCACCCGCTGACTGACGCTGCACAGCAGTTCGTAGGGGATGGTGAGCGCGTGGCGCGCAACCTCCTCCACCGGCAGTCCCCGTCCCCACAGGATCGCGGGGGTGCCCACGTGCACCGCGGCGAGTTCCGTGACATCCACCGCGATCATGTCCATCGACACCCGCCCCGCGAGCGGCGCACGCGCGCCATTCACGAGCACCGGCGTGCCGCCGGGCAGGTTGCGCGGCAGTCCGTCGCCATAGCCGGCGGCCACAATCGCGATCGTGGCATCCCGCGGGGCGCTCCAGGCACCGCCGTAGCCGACCCGCTCGCCGCGCGCCACCCGCCGCACCGCAATAACCGCGGTCTCGAGCGTCATGACCGGCTCGAGCGCCAGATCACTCCCGGTGCCGTCCGCAAACGGGGATGCGCCGTAGAGCACGAGCCCGGGCCGCACCCAGTCGCAGTTGAGCTGCAGGCCGCCGAAGATGCCGGCGGAGTTCGCGATGCTGACCTGGTAGTCGAGGCCGGCGGTGGCGGCGCGAAAGCGCGCGACCTGTTCATTCGTGACGCGGCTGTCGCGCTCGTCCGCGCAGGCGAGGTGCGTGAGCAGGCGGATCTGAAACGGCGCAGGCTGCAGGCGCTGCACGCGGGCGAGCGTCGCCGCGAACTCGCGCACCGGGAACCCCAAGCGGTTCATACCGGTGTCGATCTTGATCCACAGCACGAAGCGGTGCGCTCCGGTCATCTCTTCGAGCAGCTCGACCTGCAGCGCATCGTGCACCACCAGCTCGAATCCGTGGCGCGCGGCTTGCTGCAGCTGCTCGGCGGTGAACACCCCTTCGAGAAGCACAATGGGCTGCGTGATGCCGGCGGCGCGCAGGCTCAAGCCCTCTTCCAGGCGCGCGACCGCGAAGGCGTCGGCATCGCCGAGCGCGAGTGCCGTCGGCACGAGCCCATGCCCGTAGGCGTTGGCTTTCACCACCGCCATGACGCGCGCGCGGCCGGTTCGCTCGCGAATGCGGGCGAGGTTGTGTCGCAGCGCCCGTGTGTCGATGACGGCCCGGATGAGCCGGCTCACCGCAACACGCCCTCCGCGTACGAATCGGAAACGTAGTTGGCGAAGCGGGTGAACTGGCCCTGGAAGGTCAGCAGAAACATGCCGATCTCGCCGTTGCGGTGTTTGACGAGATCGATCTCCGCGATGCCTTTCTTGGTCGTGTTGCGGTCGTAGACCTCTTCGCGGTAGATGAGCAGGATCATGTCCGCGTCCTGTTCCAGGGCGCCCGAATTATGCGACACCACTCCGTCTGCGAGCCAATTGGCGACGCCTGGAACAGTGAGATCGAAAACGTCCGCCTCGCCGGCGGGTGTGACCGCAACGACCCGATCCCAGAAAAGATCTGAGGAAGCCCAGGACTCAAGCTGCGGCGAGTCAAGGGCCTGCGCATAGCTCGCCATCTGCGTCCGGCTGGGGGCGAACCTGAAGTGCGACGAGCCACCGTATGACGTGCCGCGGATCGCGGCCATGGCGCGCTGGCTGATACCCTGCGTGCGCATCTCACCACGGACCGCCGCAAACATTTCCAGCGGCAGCGTGTCGACGTTCGTGTTGCCCCGAACGACTGACAAGCGCATTTCCAGCGCGGCCACCGGCTCCGCCTTGGGACCGAAGCCCCCAACGGTTTGCACAAAGGTGCGTTGCGCGTCGGCGCCGCTCACGTGTACCGAATACAGGGGACGGTACGCGCCGCTGTGAACAGTCCTGATGCGGGCAACAATCCCCAGACGCAGCAGCAAGGCAGCAACGTCGCGGGCCAGGTACGGGCTGCACGTTGAGAAGTTGACGTGCTCGGGATAGCCCTCACCCGTCTTGCGGCGACGGATCGTCCCGTCGGTCGCCCATAAATGGCAGAGCAGCACCGCGATTTGGTTGTTTGGCAGAGTGAACACTGCCGGCGGCAGGCGCTTTTCGTGTGATCGCTGACCAAAGATGCCGAGATCCTTCAGCCACTTGCCGACACCGAAAGGCGACCAGCGGTTGCCATTGCCACTGATGACCAGTTGGTGCCAGTTGCCGACACCTTCGTAGCGTGTCACCCGACATCCGAACGCCTCAGCGGCACCGCGCACGGCACAGCTGTTCTCTTCGGAGGCGGTCGTGTACCGCAGCGGCTGATGCTTAAGATAGCTGCCGTCGCCGACGAGATGACCCAGCAGCACGAGCCAGTGAATTGGCCAACTCTGCGGCTCAAGAGGCTCCGGGATCCGGCGTGCAAGTGCGAGGCGATCGCCCGCCTGGAGCGCGCCCGCCGTTGTCCAGCCTGCTCCGGCCAGCAGCCGATGTTCAGGTGTTGCCCGAATCGATCTGCCACTGGCAAGCTCGACCTTGAGCACCGGGCGACACCCCACCTTCCAGACCTTGTCGGCTCGCGCACGAGTGAGGCGCTGTCGTTCGTCGACCGCCCACACCTCAGGTTCCTGGTCGACGAGATTTGCAATTGGCTCGCGACGCCCATCGGTCAGGCACACGAGGGTATCCCCGGTCACGCATTCACGAAGATCCGACATCACCGGCTTCTTGTGTTCGCGCTGCTCGACCGCGCGGTTCAGCTGCGACAGCGCGATCACCGGTACCTGCAGCTCCTTGGCGAGCGTCTTCAGTCCGCGGGAGATTTCGGCGATTTCGGTGGCGCGGTTTTCCTGCGTGCCGGGCACCTGCATGAGCTGCAGGTAGTCAACCACCACCAGATCCAGACCGTGCTCACGCTTCACGCGCCGCGCGCGCGCGCGCAGCTCGGTGGGATTCAGCGCCGGAGTCTCGTCGACGAAGATCCTGGCTTCCGAAAGCTGACTGGTGGCGCCCGTGATCCGCACCCAGTCGTCATCCGAGATGCGGCCACTGCGCAGGCTGTTGAGCGGCACCCCGCCGATCGAGGCCAGCATGCGCGTGATGACCTGCTCGGCGGGCATTTCCATGCTGAAGATCGCCACCGACGCTTTCGTGCCCGGGTGCACCGCCGCGTATTCGGCCATGTTGACCGCCAGCGTCGTCTTGCCCATCGAGGGCCGGCCGGCAACGATGACCAGGTCCCCGGGTCGCAGTCCGCCGGTGAGCTTGTCGAAGTCGGTGAACCCGGTAGGCAGTCCGCGCAGCTTGTCGGGGTTGTTGTGCCACTCATCGATCTGATCGATGACCCCCGGGAGGAGCGTGCGCACGGCCACCGCGCCCTCGCGCTTACGGAAGCTGCCTTCGGCTATCTCGAACACGCGCTGCTCGGCGCGGTCCACCAGCGCGCGCGCGGTCTCGCCGTCGTTGTTGAAGACCGCCGAGGCGATTTCGGTGCCGGCGCGGATCAGCTGCCGCAGCAGCGATCGCTCGCGGACAATTTCGGCGTAGGCGCGGACATTGGCGGCGGTGGGCGTGTCGCGCGCCACCGAGCTTAGGTAAGCCAGGCCGCCTGCCGCCTCGAGCTTGCCGCTGCGCTCAAGGTGCTGGGACACTGTCACCACGTCGCAGGGCTTGCCTTCACCGGCAAGCGCGCCGATGGCGCCAAAAATCAGCTGATGGTCGGGGCGATAGAAGTCGCCTTCCGTCACCACGTCGGCGACGTTGTCCCAGGCCACCGGATCCAGCAGCAGGCCGCCCAGCACGGCCTGCTCCGCCTCGATCGAGTGCGGCGGTGCCGGCACGTCCAGCAGTGCAAGCGAGCCGGAGTCCCCACGTTTCGGCATTCCGGCCACTGTCACCCGCTTCGGTTCCGCTGTGCGACTACTCTTCCGCGACGATGGTCACGTGCAACGGCACGTCCACGTCGGCGTGCAGATGCAGGCTCACCACATGCTCACCCACGGTGCGCAGCGGACCTTGCGGCAGGCGCACTTCACTGCGCTCGACCTTGAAGCCCTCGCGCGTGCAGGCCTCCGCAAGATCGCTCGTGCCGATGGAGCCGAAGAGTTTACCCTCGGCGCCGGCCTTGGCGCTGATCGTGAGCCTGAAATCCTTCATGGCCGCGGCGCGTTCGGCGGCGGACGAGAGGTGCTCGCGCGCTAAACGCTCGAGCTCCGTGCGCCGCGCTTCGAAGCGCGCCACGTTATCGGGGGTTGCGAGCGTCGCCTTGCCCTGCGGCAGGAGGAAATTGCGCCCGAAGCCCGAGCGCACTTTCACGCGATCGCCGATATTGCCGAGATTGGCGACCTTCTGCAGGAGAATGACTTCCATCTCGATGCCCTTAATGCTGATCGGTGTACGGCAGCAGCGACAGGAAGCGCGCGCGCTTGATGGCGACCGCGAGCTGGCGCTGATAGAAGGACTTCGTGCCCGTAATGCGGCTCGGGACGATCTTGCCCGTCTCGGTGACGTAACCCTTGAGCGTGGCGAGATCCTTGTAGTCGATGTACTTCACCTTCTCGGCGGTGAAGCGGCAGAACTTCTTGCGCCGCGAGAAACGGCCACCGCCGCCGCCACTGCCGCCGCTGCTGCTGCTGCCGCCACTCCCACCGCGTGATTCTCTTTGCATGGCCATGATCTTTAAGTCCTCAATTCTGTATGGGGTCGCTGACGGAGATATCGTCGTCGTCCAACGGCGGCGCGGTGTCATCGCGCGCGCGCTCGCGGCGCCGACCACCCTCACCCTCCTCCTCCGCGGCCTTCGCCATCGGCGACGGCTCGGTCACGGCCTCATCCATGTTCACCACCAGGTGGCGCAGTACCGCGTCGCTGAAACGAAAGGCGCCGGTGAGCTCATCGAGCGTCTTTTGATCCGTCTCGACGTTCATCAGCACGTAGTGCGCCTTGTGCACCTTCGCGAGAGGGTACGCGAGCTGGCGCCGGCCCCAGTCCTCCAGGCGATGCACGTGACCAGCGCCCGCGGCGATCATGCCCTTGTAGCGCTCGATCATCGCGGGCACCTGCTCGCTCTGATCCGGATGCACGAGAAATACGATTTCGTAATGCCTCATTGAATGCTCCCTTTGGGATTAAGCCGCCCGGATTTAAGGCTGTCCCGGTGCGGCAAGGAGATACACAGCTTCAAGGCCTTGGCGGGCGGTGAGGTCTGCGCCCTTTTGGCTTCAAAAGGGGCGCGAAGCATACTGAAAGCGACCCGCCACTGCAACGCTTGGCGTGCGAGAGGGCGCTTATGCATCAAGGGTCTACGCCCTCCCAATTCCAGCCTTCATGCCGCACCCCTTTGCCGCACGGCCTCGTAAAGCAGCATGCCGGCGGCCACCGAGACGTTGAGGCTCTCGACGGCGCCCAGCTGCGGGAGCCGCACCAGAAAATCGCAGTTCTCGCGCGTCAGGTGCCGCAGGCCCGCACCTTCGGCACCGAGCACCAGCACCACCGGACCCTTCAGATCAGTTTCGCGGGCCAGCTTGGGCGCCGCCGCGTCCGCACCCACCACCCACAGGCCCGCCTGCTTGAGCAGCTTCAGCGTGCGCACGAGATTCGTCACCGCCACGACCGGCGTCGTCTCGGCGGCGCCAACGGCGACCTTGCGCACCGTGGCCGTCAGCTGCGCCGCGCGGTCACGAGGCACGATGACGGCGAGCGCGCCGCAGGCGTCGGCCGTGCGCAGGCAGGCACCGAGATTGTGCGGATCCTGCACCCCGTCGAGAGCGAGCAGCAGCGGCGCCGGTGAACTCTGCAGCGCGGTGAGGAGTTCATCTTCGGTCCACGGCGGCAGTGGCGTGATGTCGGCCGCCACGCCCTGGTGAGCGACATCCCCCAGCAGCTGCTTCAGGGCGTGTGCGTCCAGGCGCTGCACGCTGGTGTGATGGCGCCGCGCCAACTCCTCGATGGCCTGCACGCGCGGATCAGCGCGCTGCTGGGCAAGGCGCACGGTCTGCACGCGCGCGGGATGCCGCTCGAGGATGGTGCGCACCGCGTGCACCCCGTAGATGGTCTCGGTGCCCTTCATCCATTACGCCTCTTCGGCCAGCGACAGATCGACGAGCCCCTCGATGGGGTTCACGGCCGTGACCACCACGCGGATGTGATCCCCGGTGCGCAGGCGCCGGCCGCTGCGAGACCCCCGCCACCCGTGGCCGTCCTCTTCCATGACGTAACGGTCATCACGCAGGTTGTCGATGTGCAGCAGGCCATCCACGCCCACATCGAGGATCTGCACGAAGCAGCCGAACTCGACCACCGTCGTGATCAGGCCCTGGAAAGTCTGTCCGATCCGCTCCTTTAAATAGGTGCACTTGAGGAAGCCCGAAACATAGCGGTCCGCCTCGTCGGCCCGCTTCTCGAGCCGGGAGGTGCTTTCGCCCAGGTGCGCGAGCTCATTGGCCTCGTAACGCACCGCCGAGCCGCCCTTGGCCCCGATCAGCGCTTTCAGCGTCCGGTGCACCACCAGATCCGGGTAACGGCGGATGGGCGAGGTGAAGTGCGCGTAGTGGGTCAGCGCCAGGCCAAAATGCCCGATGTTGGTCGGCTGGTACATGGCCTGCGGCATCGCCCGGATCACCAGGGATTCCACGAAGGCGCGCGCGGGGGCGTCCGGGACGCGCCGCGCGATGGCCTGCAGGTCGCGGGTGGTTACGGTCTGCGGGATCCGCGCGTCGATATTCAGGGCCTTCAGGGCCGCCGTCAGGCGATCGAGCTTGTCCTCCTCCGGCACGCCATGCACGCGGTACAGGGTCGGTGCGTGCTTCTTTTCAAGCTCCTCCGCCACGGCGACGTTGGCGAGGATCATGCATTCCTCGACCAGCCGGTGCGCATCATTGCGCAGCCGCAGTTCGATGCCGCGCACGCGCTCGCCTTCATCAATGACGAATTCGGCTTCCGGTGCGTCGAAGTCGAGCGCGCCGCGGCGGCTACGCGCCTTGTGCAGCGCGTGGTAGACGTCCACCAGCACCGTGAGGCGCTCAAGCAGCGGCCCGATCTGGGCCCGCGCTGCCGGGCGGCCTTCGAACAGTGCGTCGTAGGCGAGTGTGTAGGTCAGCCGCGCGGCGGAGCGCATCACCGCCGGGTAGAAGCGCGCGCTCTTCAATGCGCCGTTGGTACCCACCACCATGTCGGCGGCAAAGCACAGCCGGTCGACGTGCGGTGCGAGCGAGCACAGGTGATCCGACAGCGCGGTCGGCAGCATCGGCAATACGCGCGTGGGAAAGTACACGGAGGTGCCGCGCTTCTGCGCTTCCGCATCAATGGCGCTTCCCGGGCGCACGTAGTGACTCACGTCCGCGATCGCGACGATCAGGCGAAAACCATCCGCACGCGCTTCCGCGTACACCGCGTCGTCGAAGTCGCGCGCATCCTCACCGTCGATCGTCACCAGAGGCAACTCGCGCAGATCAACCCGCGCCTCCGACTCACGCGCATCCACCTGCGCACCGAACACCTGCGCCTCGCGCAAAGCGACGGCCGGGAACTCATGCGGCAGGTCGAAGCGGGCAATCGCCGACTCGGTAGCAAGTTCCACCGGGCGATCCGGATCCAGGCGCCTGCTGATCATCGCGGTAGCTGCGGAGGCCGAGCCTGCGTGCCGGATGATCTTGGCAATCACCCAGTCACCGGCACGCGCGCCGCCCAGGTCGGCAGGAGCGACGACGCAGCGCAGCTGCAAACGTCGATCCGCAGCGTTCACCCAGGCACTGCGACCGGAAATTTCCACGGTGCCGAGGAAGGCGGTCACACCGCGCTCCAGCACCTGCTGCAGGACACCCGACCAGCGGTCGGTGGCATCACGCGCCACTTTCACGCTGACGCGATCACCGTGCATCACGCCGCGCATTTCCGGCGGCGGCAGGAACACGCTTTCTTTAAAGCCGGCGACGCGCACGAACCCGTAGCCGGCGCGGTTGGCGCTCACCGTACCCTCGACCACGGAACCCGGCTGCACCTTCGAGTCCTGCGCGCCAGCCCTCGAGCGCTGCGCAGCGCCACTTGTCGCGCGCCGGCCCGTGCCGCCGTGCCCGCCATGGTTTGCGCGCTGGCCAGCGGCTGCGGTCGCGTGTGATTTACCGGCCGGTGCCTTCCCACGGGGCGAACTCGCCGCCGGCTTGCCGCCATCGCGGCGGCCGAACTTTCCCCTACGCGCCTTCAATTGACAGCCCCCGACCCCGTGCGTACATTTCGCGGCCTTCCTCACCTGCCCGGGTGGCGGAATTGGTAGACGCACTAGTTTCAGGTACTAGCGGGTAACACCGTGGAGGTTCGAGTCCTCTCCCGGGCA
>Ga0210384_10008011_pt1 | contig 11073 bp, 8 predicted proteins | sample IncBWH2MmetaG_FD_160574 | JGI IMG/M metagenome (GOLD analysis project Ga0210384, IMG submission 160574) | Forest soil microbial communities from Barre Woods Harvard Forest LTER site, Petersham, Massachusetts, United States - Inc-BW-H-2-M | ecosystem: Environmental > Terrestrial > Soil >...
CCGCGGGGGTCGTGCCCCGTGTGGCGGGGGCGCGGTCCCGGCAGCGATGCGGCCCTCGCCGGATACGACGAAGCGGTCGCGGCAAGCCGGGCCGCTCGACGGATCGGGCCCGTGCCCGGGGGTAGGACTCTACTTTCGGATCTGGCCGCGGATCAGGTTGGCTCGGGCCATGACCTCCTCCGCGTCGAGGGTGGTCATCTTCCGGTCCTTGACCACCACCCGCCCCGCCACCAGCACCGTCCGCACGTGGCCGCCCTTGATGGCGTAGACCAGGTGGGAGTAGGGCTCGTAGAGGGGCGTGAGCTCGGGCTGGTGAAGGTCCACCAGGACCAGGTCCGCCTGCTTTCCTACCTCGATGGACCCGATCCGGTCGCCCATCCCGAGCACGCGGGCGCCTCCCAGGGTGGCCATTCTGAAGACCTCCCGCGCGGGCATGACGGTCGGGTCCTGGCGAAAGAGCTTGTGCACCCGAGCCGCGATGTCCATCTCCTCGAAGAGGTCGAGGTTGTTGTTGCTGGCCGCCCCGTCCGTGCCCAGCCCCACGGAAATCCCCGCCGCCAGCATCTCCGGGACCCGCGCCAGGCCCGCCGCCCCCTTCATGTTGCTTCCGGGGTTGTGGGACACTCCCGCCCCGCGGAGCCCCAGCCGGCGGATGTCGTCGTCGGTGAGGGTGATGCCGTGGTGAAGGATGGTGCCCGGCCCCAGCACGCCCGCCCCGTCGAGGGCGGGGACCGCGGTCTGGCCCAGCTTCGCTCGGACCACGCGGTCTTCCTCCTGCGACTCGGCGGCGTGGATCTGGAAGGGGGCCCGATAGCGACGGGCGAGGGCGTGGGCTTGGCGCACGACCTCCAGGGACGTGGTGTAGAGGGCATGCGGCGCCACCGAGGGCACCACGCGCGGATGGTCGCGGTACTGCCGCAGGAAACCCTCCGCCCCCGCGAGGGCGGCCTCAGTCGTCTTGTAGTCGGGGGCGGGGAAGCCGATGATGGTCTGCCCGAGCACGCCCCTGAGGCCGGCCCGGTCCACCGCGCGGGCGACTTCCTCCTCGAAATAATACATGTCCGCGAACGTGGTGGTACCGCTCCGGGCCATTTCGACGCAGGCCAGGAGCGTTCCCCAGTACACGAACTCTCGGTCGACGTGCTTGGCCTCCGCGGGGAAGATGACGCCGTTCAGCCACTCCATGAGGGGGAGGTCGTCCGCGATGCCTCGGAACAGGACCATGGGCGCGTGGCCGTGGGCATTGACCAGGCCGGGGATCACCAGATGCCCCCGGGCGTCGAGGGCCTCCCGGGCCTCGGGCAGGGGCTCGCCGGAGGCGAGGACGGCCTCGATGACGCCGCCGCGCACGGCCACCGAGCCGCCCTCCAGCACCCGCATCTGAGGATCCACGGTGACCACGGTGCCCCCGCGGACCAGGAGATCGACGGGGCCGGCTTCGAGGAGCGAGAGGAGGAGGAGGGTCGGGATGGTCACGGGGTCGTGAGAGAATTCTACCGCGGGCTCCACAAGGACGCCCCGCCGGCCTTCACATGAACGCCCTTCTGCTCCTTTTCCTTCTGCTTCGCGCCGGCCAGCAGGCCCTGGAGCACGCGCTCGCCGCCCTCAACCGGCGGTACACCCTCGACCCCGACCGCCGCGCTCGGGCGGCACGCTGGCTCCGCATCGGGGAGGAGGAGATGGCCGCCGCCCTGGCCTACGCGCGGGACCGCTACCGCTTCGCGGTCGTCCGCGGCTGGATCGATGTTTCGGTCACCCTCACCTTCCTGGCCGTGGGCGGCCTGGGTTGGATGGAGAGAGAAGCTCTGGCTCTGGGGGGGCGCTTCGGACCGATCGGCGTGGGCCTCGCCTTTTTCGCCCTTTTCGGCGCGGCGGGCGGGCTTCTGAGCCTGCCCTTCGCCCTCTACCACACGTTCCGAATCGAGGAGCGGCATGGGTTCAACCGCCAGACGTGGGGGGGCTTCTTCCTCGACCGTTTGAAGGGGATCGCCCTCACCGTCGCCCTGGGCGGCCCCTTGCTCGCCATCCTGCTCGGAATCATGGAAAAGGCGGGTCCCGCCTGGTGGATCTACGCCTGGCTGGCGGTGAGCGGTTTCAGTGTGCTCACGGCCTGGATCTACCCCACGCTCCTGGCCCCGCTCTTCAACCGGTTCACGCCCCTGCCCGAGGGGGAGCTCAAGGACGCGATCCGAGCCCTCGCGGAGAAGACGGGTTTTCGGGCGGGCGGTCTTTATGTGATGGACGCTTCGCGCCGGACCGCGCACGGCAACGCGTACTTCACCGGCCTCTTCCGCGAGAAGCGGATCGTGCTCTTCGACACCCTCCTCGAGGCCTTGGGGGTGAGGGAGATCGTGGCCGTGCTGGCCCACGAGCTCGGCCACTTCAAGCTCCACCACGTGCGCACCCGGCTCCTCCTCGGGGTCCTGAGCACGGGCATCCTCTTCTATGCGCTCGGCCTCTGCCTCCCCCTCACCGCCTTCTACACCGCCTTCTCCCTCCGGCCCTCCTCCTACGGCGCGCTCGTGGTCTTCGGCCTCTGGTTCGGCCTCCTGGAGTTCCTGCTCCAGCCCTTGGAGAATACGATCTCCCGCCGGGCCGAGTTCGCGGCCGATGCCTTCGCCCTGAGCCGGGGGGTGGCCGTGTCCGACCTGCGGGAGGCCCTCTTGAAGATCCGCGAGAAGAGCCGGCTCCTGCCCCTCTCCCATCCCCTCTTCTCCCGGGTCTACCACTCGCACCCCCCGCTCCTGGAGAGGCTCGCGGCCCTGGGGATCGTTTGACCCTCACCCCTCGGGCGCGATCGCTCGGAGCAGCTCGGGATCGGGGGGCGGGAGGCTGAGGCCGCGCAGGCGTTCGGGCCGGTCCGCGATGCGGTCGAGGCGGAGGAGGACCGCCGCCCCGGGCAGGGCGATCAGGAACATCAGGCCCCAGAAGCGGGGCTCGCCCAGAGTGGCGTGGACGGGCAGGAAGAGGATGGGGTTGATGGCGAAGGCCAGGCTCCACGTGGCCTGGTAGAGGCTCAAGTACCGGCCGCGGGCGGCGGGCGGGGCCCAATCCGCGATGAACGCCATCTGCTGGGGTGAGGCGAGGATCTCCCCCGCCGTCCAGGTGAGGACGCTCATGAGCCACCACCCCCAGTGGAGAATGAGGCCGGTGAGGCCGAAGCCAAACCCGGCCAGAGCCTCTCCGAGCGCGGCCACCCGCAGCCGACGGAAGCGCTTGAGCTTTTCCACGAGAGAGATCTCGAAGAGCGCGATGAGGAGCCCGTTGAGGCCCACGAGCAGGCCGTACGCCAGAGCGGGGTAGCCGGCGCCGGTGATGGTCAGGGGCATCACGCTGATGTGGGAGAAGAAGACGAGCGAAAAAGCGAAGCCCACCGCCGTCATCTGTAGGTAGATGCCGTCCCGGAAGGGGGTCTCGGGAGGCGGGGGGAGGCCCGCAAGGGCCGTCGCCTCCCGCGTCTCCGGCCGCGTCTCGGGGATGAAGAAGTAGACGAGAAGGCCGTAGAGGAGCGTGGTGAGCCCGTCCCCCAGGAAGAGCAGCCGCCAGCTCCAGTCCGCGAGCAGCCCGCCCACGGCCATCCCCACCGCGAAGCCCAGGTTCACGGCCATGCGCAGGGCGGCGAAGCCCGACACGCGGTGGGTGGATGGCAACAGGTCACCGATGATCGCGGACGCGGCCGGCCGGTAGAGGTCGGCCACGAACCCGAAGAGCACGAGCAGGGGGATGAAGACCCGCGTGGAGGGCGCGAATCCCAAGCCCACGGCCAGGACCCCGCTGCCGAAGAGACTCACCATGAGGGTCCGGCGGCGCCCCAGGCGGTCGGTCAGAAAGCCGCCGGCCAGGATGGAGACGATGGAGCCCGCCCCGTAGGCGGAGAACAGCTCCGCCACCTGGGTCTCGGTCAGGTGGAACTCGCGGAAGAGCACGATGGTGAGGTAGGGCACGATGAAGGTGCCCACTTTGTTGATGAGGGTGCCCGTGATCAAGAGGCGCACGGGACCCGGAAGGCGGGCCAGGAGCTTCAAGGGGCTCTCGAGCACGGCACGACTCTAGCGGCGGCGTCCGAGCGCCGCAAACGCGCCCGCCTCCTTCTATAATGCACTCCCCTACGCGCCTCGTTCGGGGTCGTCCGCTTCTTCCCGGGGGGTCAGCAGCGGGCCGCGGTAGGGCGGGTGACGGTTGTCCGGGGAGGGGAGCTCCGCCTGCGGCTCCTTTGGACCCCTTAGCGAGGGAGATCGGGCCGTGATCAAGCTGGTCCTGCTGCGGCACGGCGAGAGCATCTGGAACCTGGAGAACCGCTTCACGGGCTGGACCGACGTCGATCTCACGCCCCGCGGGGCCCACGAGGCGCAAGACGCGGCGCGCCTGCTCCGGGAGGGCGGATACGACTTCGACGTCGCCTACACGTCCTTCCTCAAGCGGGCCATCCGCACGCTCTGGATCGTTCTCGAGGGCCTGGACCGGATGTGGTTGCCCGTGCACGGGAGCTGGCGGCTCAACGAGCGGCACTACGGGGCGCTCCAAGGCCTGGACAAGGCGGAGACCGCCGCCAAGTACGGCGAGGACCAGGTGCTCCTCTGGCGCCGCAGCTACGCGGATCCCCCTCCCGCCCTGACCACCGAAGACGAGCGCTACCCCGGACACGACCCCCGCTACGCCGGCCTGGACCCGGCGCAGATTCCGCTCGCGGAGTCGCTCAAAGACACGGTGGCCCGCTTCCTGCCCTACTGGCAGGAAACCATCGGGCCGGAGATCCGCCGCGGCCGGCGCGTCCTCATCGCCGCCCACGGCAACAGCCTCCGGGCACTCGTCAAGCACCTGGACGGGACGTCGGATGCGGAGATTGTGGGCCTGAACATCCCCACCGGCATCCCCCTCGTCTACGAGCTGGACGAGGGCCTGCGCCCCCAGCGCCACTACTATCTGGGGGATGCGGACGCGGCCCGCAAGGCGGCGGATGCGGTGGCCAAGCAGGCGCAGCGCCGGAAGTGATCGCACGCGACCGGATTGTGGTTCCTCACGATCCTATCTGGACACGTAGAAGGCCCGTCCGGGGGTGCCCATTGACGTCCGGGTCCTAAAGGCGTAGCGTTGAGATCTGGCGGCGCGCTGGAGCGGCACCCGTGCGGGAAGATGGTGGCGGGGCCGCGAGCGCGAGCGCTGTTAGGGCGGGGCGTCGTGTGAGCGACGTCAGCGCCGGTAGTGAGGTTGGCCATGCGCGAGCGGAGCGCCCACCGGGTCGTTCCCGCGAAGCCCGTCACCGTAGCCCTCGAACACCCAAAGAAGCCGTTGGCGTACGGGGTCGTCGCGAACATTTCCGAGTGCGGCGGCTGTGTTCTGACCGCCGGCAAGTTCGATGTCGGCGAAGAGGTCGTTCTCACCCTCAGCTTCGCCCGCGAAGCCCAGCCGATCGAGACACCCGGGCGCATCATCTGGATCAACCAGGGCCCTTCCGGAACCGTCCAGTACGGGCTGAAGTTCGACACCACCTTCGATACCCACATTCGCCTGAAGCAGCTCATCGGCAACTTCGCGGACGAGCCCAGCGACGGCTGAGAGCAAAGGAAACGGCAGGGGGCCCGGTTCGTAAGGTCTCGACATCTCCCCCTGCTGCCCGCCGCCCGCCGCGCGGGTTTTCTAGCGGCACGCCACCACTCTGGAGATGGCCCGCGGGCGGGCCGTCCCCGCTGACACCGCCTCGGGTGATGAAGTGACGGCCCGGGAGGGCTCGGCGCCCTCGGCCCGCAGAAGCCCGACCCGCATCGGGGGCCTGGTCCTGGCCGCGGTCGTCCTCCTTGCCCTCGCGGGTAGCCTCTATGTGCGCGCCCGCCTTCGGGCCAGCCTGCCCCAGCTCGAGGGCACGCGGGTGCTCGTGGGTCTCCGCGCGCCCGTGCGCATCGAGCGAGACGCCTTGGGCGTGCCCACCATCCTGGGCGCGAACCGGCCGGACGTGGCGAGGGCCACCGGCTTTCTGCACGCCCAGGACCGCTTCTTTCAGATGGACCTGTTGCGCCGTCGGGCGGCGGGGGAGCTGGCGGAGATCGTGGGCCGGGTGGCGGTGAGACTGGACCGGGAAATCCGGGTGCATCGATTCCGGTCGGTGGCGGAGCGCGTGGTGGGGGCCGGGTCTCCGGAGGAGCGGACCCTGGTCCAGGCTTACGCGGAAGGAGTCAACGCCGGGCTCGCCGCCCTGGGCGGGAAGCCCTTCGAATACCTGGCCCTGGGTGTGGACCCCGCTCCCTGGCGCCCGGAAGACAGCGTGCTCGCAGCCCTGGCCATGTTCGCTACCCTCCAGGACCCGAAAGGAGGCCGTGAGTCAGACCTCGGGCTGATGCACGACCTGCTGCCCGCGCCCGTGTTCGAGTTTCTCGCCCCCCGGGGGACGGAGTGGGATACCCCGGACGTGGGCGGAGCCCTGGCGGGAGCCCCGCTGCCCGGGCCGGAGGCGCTCGACCTCAGAAGCCACGGCCCCTCCGGGCGTCTTCCGACCGAAGCGACGGGAGACCCGGAACCCGAGCACCTGCCGGGCAGCAACAACTGGGCGGTGGCGGGCCGCCTCACCGCCCACGGGGGCGCCCTCCTCGCCAACGACATGCACCTGGGGATCGCGGTTCCCAACACCTGGTACCGGGCGTCGCTCTCCTGGCCGGGATCGGATGGAGAGACCCAACGCATCACGGGGGTGACGCTGCCGGGGACGCCCGCGGTGGTGGTGGGGAGCAACTCCCATGTGGCTTGGGGGTTCACCAACACCGAGGGCGACTGGAGCGACCTCGTGGAGATCGAGGCCGACCCCCGGGACCAAGACTCGTATCTCACGCCCGCGGGGCCACGGAAGCTCGAGCGCGCCCGGGAGCGCATTCGGATCAAGGGGGGGGCGGAGGAGACGCTGGAGGTGGTGTCCACGATCTGGGGGCCGATCGTGGACCACGACCACCGCGGGCGCCCGCGCGCATTGCGCTGGGTGGCCCACGATGTCGAGGCCGTGAACTTCGGCCTCGCGCGTCTGGAGACCGCCCGCTCCCTGGACGAGGCCCTCGACCTCGCGGGCCGCGCGGGCATCCCCGCCCAGAATTTCGTCTGCGTCGACGCCAGCGGCCGCATCGGCTGGACGGTCATCGGCGCGATGCCCCGGCGGGTGGGCTTCGATGGCCGGCTGCCCGGATCCTGGGCCGACGGCGGGCGCCGCTGGGACGGCTGGCTCACCCCGGGGGAGCACCCGCGCCTCGTCGATCCCCCCAGCGGGCGCCTGTGGACCGCCAACCAGCGGGTCGTGGACGGCAGGATGGCGGAGCTGATCGGCGAGAGCTTCTACGACCTGGGGGCGCGCGCCCGCCAGATTCGGGACGACCTCTTCGCCCTCGACAAGCCCCGGGAGCTGGACATGCTGCGGATCCAGCTCGACGACCGCGCTCTCTTCCTGGCCCGCTGGCGAGATCTGCTCCTGCGCACGCTCAGCGCGGAGGCGGTAGCCCTCTCGCCCCGCCGGGCCGAGATGCGCCGCCTGGTGGAGGCCTGGGGCGGCCACGCTTCCGTCGACTCGGCCGGGTACCGCCTGGTGCGGGCGTTCCGGTCGAGCCTGGCGGAGCAGGTCCTGGGGGCGCTCCTCGCGCCCTGCCGTCGGGCCGACCCCCGCTTCGATCTGAAGCGGATCCCCCGCATCGAGGGGCCGCTCTGGGCGCTAGTGACGGAGAGGCCGCCCCACCTCCTGAGCCCGCGCTATCCGACCTGGGAGGCGCAGCTCCTGGCCGCGGTGGACGTCGCCCTCGAAGACGTGCGGCGGGACGGCTCGGACCTGGCCCAGCGTACCTGGGGCGAGAGGAACACGGCCCGCGTTCAACACCCGCTCGGCCGCGTGGTTCCCCTCCTCGGCCGCTTCCTCGACATGCCGCGGGAGCCGCTTCCCGGGGACAGCCACATGCCCCGCTTCCAGAGCCCCGAGGCGGGCGCCTCCGAGCGGATGGTGGTGTCCCCCGGCCGGGAGAAAGAGGGGTTCTTCCACATGCCTGGCGGCCAGAGCGGCCATCCCTTGTCTCCCCATTACGGGGACGGCCACGCGGCCTGGGTCCGGGGCGAACCCACGCCGTTCCTGCCCGGCCCCGCCGTGCACGTGCTGATCCTGGAGCCGTGGCCGCGCTCGCCGACATCTGCACGGTGACCTCGAGCGGCCTGGACCCGGAGGCCCGCCCATGAGAAACGCCGCGCTCATTATCCTGTTCCTGGGCCTCGTCGCGCCCGCGGGGGCGGGCGAGAAGGCCGACCGCGTCTTCGTCAACGGCCGGATCTGGACGGGAGATGAGGCGCATCCCCGCGCGGAGGCCCTGGCCGTAAGGGGAACGACGATCCTGGCCGTGGGGACCACCCAAGAGATCCGACGCCTGGCGGAGAAGGCGACCGAGGTGGTGGACCTGAAAGGCCGCTTTGCCGCCCCCGGTTTCATTGACGCCCACCTCCACTTCATGAACGGCAGCCTTGGACTGGATGAACTGGACCTCGCGGGGGCGGCGGGGGGAGAGGAGGTGCAGCGGCGCCTCGCCGCCTACGCGCGCGCCCACCCCGACCACCTCTGGCTCGTGGGCCGGGGCTGGGCGTACGGGGACTTTCCGGAGACCCCCCATAGACGGCTGCTGGACGCCGTCGTCTCCGACCGGCCGGTCTGGCTCCGGGACCGGGATGGCCACTCGGGCTGGGCCAACTCGATCGCCCTCCTTTTCGCGGGGATCGACCGGCGGGCCCGGGACCCCGAGCACGGGCTCATCGTGCGGGATTCCGGGGGAGAGCCCACCGGCCTTCTGAAGGAAGCGGCCATGGAGCTCGTGCGGAGGAAGGTCCCCCTCCCCGGGGCGGAGGAGAGGTACCGGGCCCTTCGCAAGGGGCTCGACCTCGCCGCCTCGTACGGCCTCACGACCGTGCACGACGCCTCCTTCGACGAGGACGACCTGCCCGTCTTCGACCGCCTGCTGCGGGAGGGTGGGCTCAAGCTCCGGGTGTACGGTGCGCTCCCAATGGTCAAGGACCCCACGCCCGACGGCCTCGCTCACTATCGCGAACTGCAGGCCCAAAACCAGAGCCCGCGCCTCCGCCTGGGGGCGGTGAAGGGCTTCCTGGACGGGGTCGTGGACGCGAAGACGGCGGCCCTCCTCGAGCCCTACACGGGGGGCGGGACCGGCATCGTGAACTGGACGCAAGAGGACCTGAACCGTGCCGCCGCCTTCTACGATAAGGAGCGCTTCCAGATCCTGCTCCACGCCGTGGGGGACAAGGCCATCCGCATGGCCCTGGACGCCTATGCCTACGCGGCCCAGGTCAACGGCCCCCGCACGCGGCGCCATCGCGTCGAGCATGCGGAGGTGCCCACGAGCGCGGATCGTGCCCGCTTCAAGGCTCTGGGGGTGGTGGCCTCCACCCAGCCCCTCTTCGCCAACCCCGACCGCACGACCCTCCAGAACTACGCGGTGCTCCTGGGCCCGGAGCGGGCCGCCCAGGCCAACGCCTTCCGGCTCTGGGACGAGGCCGGGGTCGCGCAGGCCTTCGGCAGCGACTGGCCGGTCTTCTCCTGCGATGTGCTGAAAGGAATCTACTGCGCGGTGACGCGCATGACCCCGGAGGGGACGCCGGCGGGGGGCTGGCAGCCGCAGAACCGCATCTCCGCGGAAGCCGCCCTCCGGCACTTCACGAAAGACGCCGCCTACGCCAGCCTGGAGGAGAGCTTGAAGGGGACGCTTTCCCCCGGCAAGGTGGCCGACCTCGTGGTACTGTCGGACGACATTCTCGCCGTCCCTCCGGAACGGATCCTCACCGCGAAGGTCCTCCTGACCGTGCTGGGCGGCCAGGACACCTATCGCGCCAAGGAGTTCTGACCATGGCCGTCTATACGGGCAAGGTGGTGGTGGTCACGGGCGCGTCCTCCGGCATCGGCAAGGCCCTCTGCCTGGCCCTGGCCGAGCAGCGCCCGCGCCTGGTCCTGGCCGCGCGGGACCAGGTCGCCCTCGACGCGGTGGCGGAGGGCTGCGCGGCCAAGGGGGCGGACACCCTGGTCGTTCCCACCGACGTGTCGTCTCCGGAGGCCTGCCGGGCCTTGATCGAGAAGACCCTCGAGCGCTTCAAGGCCCTGGACGTGCTCGTCAACAACGCGGGGATCGGCATGATCGCTCGCTTCGACGAGACCAAGGACCTCTCCGTCTACGAGCACTTGATGAAGGTCAACTACCTGGGCTCCGTCTACCCCACCTACCACGCCCTGCCCCACCTCAAGAAGAGCCGGGGCCAGATCGTGGCCATGGCCAGCCTGGCCGGCCTCACCGGCGTCCCCACCCGGACGGGCTACGCGGCCAGCAAGCACGCCCTCTTCGGCTTCTTTGACTCCCTCCGCATCGAGCTCGCGGGGACCGGCGTCTCCGTCACCGTGATCGCTCCATACTTCGTGCGCTCCGAGATCCACCGCCGGGCGGCGGGGCCGGACGGGCGGCCCCTGGGCACGAGCTCCATGCAGGAGTCGAAGATCATGACTGCGGAGGAGTGCGCGGCCCTTACCGTGCGCGCCATGGAGAGACGCCAGCGGCAGCTGGTCATGACCCTGAAGGGAAAGGTGGGCCGCTTCGTCCGGCTGCTCGCCCCCGGGGTGGTGGACGCGATCGCCCGCCGGGCCGTGGCCGCGGGCAAGTGACGTCCAGCGTGGGCAAAGGAGGGCGGGTGAGACGAGAGGTCCTGAAGGTCGCGGCGTTGGCGGCGCTGCTTCTGGCCGCGGCGTCTCCGTCCGCCGACGACCCCCGCCTCAAGGGCGCCTACCGATTCGAGGAGGGAGGGTGGATCTACGTCCACCTCGAGGGATCGCCCGCCCAGATTGGCTTCCAGCACGGGACGCTTCTCGCTCCCGAGATCGCGGACGCCCTTAACGCCGTCCGCCTCGACGCCACCCACCGGACCAGGCGTGACTGGGCCTTCTTCCGCGACGCCGCGCGCGACGTGCTCTGGCCGGGGACCGACGCCGAGTACCGGGAGGAGCTCGCGGGAATCCTGGAAGGGGCGCGGGCAAAGGGCGTGGCCCTGGACATCCACGACCTGGTCGCCCTC
>Ga0210384_10008012_pt1 | contig 11072 bp, 10 predicted proteins | sample IncBWH2MmetaG_FD_160574 | JGI IMG/M metagenome (GOLD analysis project Ga0210384, IMG submission 160574) | Forest soil microbial communities from Barre Woods Harvard Forest LTER site, Petersham, Massachusetts, United States - Inc-BW-H-2-M | ecosystem: Environmental > Terrestrial > Soil >...
GCGCGAGGTGACTTGTGCCGCGAATCAGGTTCTCCATGAAAAGGTCGTATGCGCGCTGTTCGAAGAGCCTGAGCTCCACCATGAGCCGATACAGGCGCAGACGAGTCGCCTGGTCGATGTCAGTCCGGGTGCCGGCGCGCTTGGCGGCCCGCGCGCTCAATACCGGTTCGCGATCATCAGCTCCTCGGCGGGGAAGAGTGTGATCACCTCGTGGCCCGTGGCCGTCACCACGAGCTCCTCCTCGATGCGCGCGGCTGAGCGGCCGCCATCGGCAGGGCAGTAAGTCTCGAGCGCGAAGACCATGCCCTCCTTGATCTCGATGGGGTCCTTCAGCGAGGTCAGCCGGCTGATGATCGGTCGCTCGTGCAGACCGACACCGAGCCCGTGCCCGAACTGCAGGGCGAATGCCTCCATCTCGCTTTCGAAGCCGAACTCCTGTGCCTTTGGCCAGACCTTCGCGATCTGGTCGGTGGTCACGCCTGGTTTCACCAGCTCGATGGACGCGTCGATCCACTCGCGCGCCTTCTTATAAGCATCGCGCTGGCTCTGGGTCGCGCGGCCGACGTTGAGAGTGCGGTAGTAGCAGGTCCGGTAGCCGTTGTACGACTGGATGATGTCGAAGAACGCCTGGTCGCCGGGACGGATCAGCCGGTCCGAAAAGTTATGCGGATGCGGGAAGCCACGCTCGCCGGAGACGGCGTTGACGGCTTCGACATCGTCAGAGCCCATCTCGTAGAGCTGCTTGTTGGCGAGGGCGACCAGCTCGTTTTCGCGGATCCCGGGCTTGAGGTTCTCGAAGATCGTCTGGTAGACGCCGTCCACCATGGCCGCCGCCATGCAGAGCAGCATGATCTCGTCCTTGGACTTGATCTGGCGAGCGTCAAGCATCGCCTGCTGGCCGTCGACCACGTTGAGGCCGGCCTTCTGCAGGGCGAAGACCATCGGCAGCTCGGCAATGTCCACGCCCAGAGGTTCATGGGCAACTCCCTGCTCGCGCATGATCTCCTTCACCGCCCGGGCGACATCGTCGGAGAGTCCCACCTCGGGCGCCACCGCGCCGCGCAGTCCGGTCATACCCGCGCGCGAGTTCTCGGGACGCAGCCACGGCGAGTGCAGGCGGTGAACCTTGGCCGCCGACCCAAAGTCCCACAGCACCGGCTCGCCGGAATGCGTGAGCAAGGCAAACCGGGCCACCTTGTCACGTGCCCACTCGCCGATGTGGGTGCTCGTGATGTAACGGATGTTGTTCATGTCGAAGACAAGGACTGCGCCCAGTCCGGCACTCTGGATCGCGGCGCGTGCTCGTCCGAGACGGTATTCATGCAGGCGCTGGAAGTTGACGCGCTCCTCCCAATCTACGTTCATACGCCCAGGTGCGGGCAGCGACGCGACCGGGAACTCAGGCTTCGACATGTTTCACCGCCTGCTTGTCGCCCAACCCGTCGGCCACGTGCCTCGGGTCGGGTTCCAGCTCGAGACCGGCGCCCAGCGCCTCCAGCTCCAGGAGGCTGGCGAAGTCCTTGTCTCCAAGGCCGTTGCCGATCAGGTTCACCACGATCTGATGCACCAGGGCGGAGACCGGGAGCGGGACGTTCGTCTGGCGCCCGATCTCGAGACCAAGCTCGAAATCCTTGCGCAGCAGGTGACCGGTGAAGGTAGGCGTGAAGTCGAGATTGACCAACGCGGGGGTCTTGTAGCGGCTGAAGGTTGAGCCCATCACGCTGCCGTTGAGAAAATCAAGGTAGTCGGCGCGGGCGATGCCGCCGCGCTCGGCCAGGACCGTGGTCTCGGCCAGGATCTGCGTCACAACGCCAAGGACCAGGTTGTGGCAGATCTTGACGAGTCGGGCGCGCTCGCCTTCGCCGACATAGCTCACGCTCGCCCCGAGCATCTTGAGGTAGGGGAGGGCGACCTCGAAAGCCGCCCTCGGTCCAGACACAGCGACCGACAGCCGGCCGGCGCGTGCCACCTTCGGGTTGCCGCTGACCGGAGCGGCGAGCAGCGCTGTGCCGAGCCGCCCAGCTTCGAGGCGAATGGCCTCCGAGACATCCATCGACACCGTCGACGAATCGACCACGACGGCCGGCGCCCGATTTCCATCGGACAGCACGCCGTCAGGACCGGTCGTCACGGCCGTGAAGTCGTCGGAGTCGGCCACCGAGATGATGACGATGTCGCGGTCAGACAGGTCTGCGGGCCGGTCAACTATGCGGGCGCCCAGCTTGGCCAGTGGCTCGGCTTTGGCCCGCGTCCGGTTGTAGACGGTGACATCGCAGCCGCGCTCGAGGAGCCGCGTCACCAAGGCGTAGCCCATCCGGCCGGTGCCTATCCAGCCCAGCGTTTGATCAGCGGGCTTGATGGTGCTGATGAGCGCCTCCGGGGCATGGCCCAATATCAGAACCGGGCAAACGTTTGCCTACCATATCAGCCGCCATTTGGCAGTGTCAAACCCAGCCGGTCCGCGATCACTCCGTGGCACTCCGCGGCCCGTAATCGCTGCCGGGCGCCTCTTCTGCGACCCCGCCTGTCGAGCCTCGAACCACGAGCTGGGGGGCGAACACGACCCGCTTGGGGGCGGGCACTCCCGTCTCGATCTGCTCGAGCAGCATGCGAGCGGCCACCGTGCCCAGCTCGTGGATCGGCACGTGCACAGTCGTCAGTCCTGGGATGAGCCGGGCGGCGAGCGGGATATCGTTGTAGCCGGCGATCGCCAGGTCTTCAGGGACGCGCAGGCCGAGCCGGCGTGCCGCCGCGTAGGCGCCCACCGCCGTCATGTCCGTGACGGCGAAGACGGCGGTCGGCGGGTTCTTCAGCGCGAGCAGGCCCTCGGTGGCCCGATCGCCGCCCTCCTCGGTGAAGCCGGCGTCCACGAGCAGCTCCGGATCGAAGGGCACGCCGGCTTCGGCCAGCGCCGCCTGGTAGCCCCGCCGGCGCTGAACGCCAGTGCTGATCGTGGTCTGGCCAGCCAGATGCGCGACACGAACGTGCCCGAGGCTGAGCAGGTGCTGGGTCGCAAGGCGTGCGCCGGTCACATCGTCCGAGCCAACGAATGGGTCCAGCGCCTCGTCGCTGTAACGATTCACCAGGACATAGGGCGTCCGCTGATGCCTCAGCCATCGAACCGCGGGGTCCTTGAGAAACGTGCTGGCCAGGATCACGCCGTCCACCCGGCGCGCGGTCAAGCTCTGCAGGTGTGAGCGCTGGCGTTCCGGACTGCCGTCCGTGTTGCAGAGGAGTACGTTGTAGCCGCGTGGCGATGCGCCGTCCTCGATGCCTCGAAACAATGCCCCGAAGAACGGGTTGGTGATGTCGGGGATGACCACCGCCCAGACCAGGGTCTGCCTGAGCTTGAGCCCGCGCGCGACGCCATTCGGCCGGTACTCGGTTTCCCGCAGCAGGGCTTCGATCCTCGAGCGGGTGGCCGGCGCGATGCGCAGGCTCGGATCGTTGTTGGCCACGCGCGAGATCGTGGACGGATGCACGAGGGCCCGCGCGGCAAGCTCCTTGAGGGTTACGGGCATCAGCGCAACGCTCGCATTGACATTCGTTTCACCCGTGCCTAACATAGGGCAATCGTTTGTTCACAGCAAGTCGGCGAGCGCTGGGCAACCAGCACGCGAAGGGAGTAAAAGAGCATGCGAAAGTCCCTGACGGTAGCTGTGGCAGGCTTCGGCCTGACGCTGGCCGCTTGCGGCGGCACCACCCCCACCGCCGCCCCATCGCCCGGGACCCCGATCACGATCGGAGTGTCGGTTTCGCTCACCGGCGACTTCTCGGGTGACGGCAAAGCGCTCGAGCAGGGCTACGACCTCTGGGCGCAGGACGTCAACGCGAAGGGAGGCCTGCTCAACCACAAGGTCACGATGAAGTACGTGGACGATGCGAGCAGCACTCAGCAGGTGGTCACCAACTACACCAACCTGATCACCTCGGACAAGGTCGACCTCGTTTTCGGTCCCTTCTCCAGCCTGCTGACGATCCCGGCGTCGACTGTGGTCGACCGGTACGGTTACGCGTTTCCTGAACCCGCAGGTGGCGGACCTTCGGTATTCAATCGCGGACTGAAGAGCATCTTCTTCGTGCAGCCGGCGGCCGTCGAGGACAACCTCGTCAGCTACACCAAGTGGTTGCTTTCGCTGCCCGCCGGCCAGCGCCCGGCCACCGCTGCATACGCGACCCAGGACGACCCGTTCACCCAGCCGCAGATCGACAAGGCCAAGAGCTTGCTCGAGGCCGGCGGGATCACGACCGCGTACTACAAGGTCTACCCGGCCGAGACCCACGACTTCACCGCACTCGCGCAGCAGGTCGTCAACTCCAAGGCTGATGCCGTCATCCTTGGCACCCAGCTGCCGGACGCGCTCGCCTTCCCACAGGCGTTTGCCCAGCAGCACTACAACCCGAAGACGATCATCGAGACGACCGGGCCCGACCAGGGCGCCTCGTTCTCGGGCCCTCTCGGCGCCAACACCGAGGGCATCATGGTGCCGGCCGGCTGGACGCCCAGCGCCACCGCCTACGGAAATGACAAGTTCGTCAACGAGTTCATCGCCAAGTACGGCGGCGCAGCCGCCGACATCAGCGCCGACGCGGCGGAGGCGTACAGCGTGGGCCAGGTCGTCGATCAGGCATCGGCCAAGGCGAACAGCATCGACAACGGCAAGCTGATCACTCAGCTGCACACCGGTAGCTACAACACCATCCAGGGACCGATGTCGTTCGACCCGACCGGAAAGCCTCTGGGCGGTGTAGGCGTCTACATCGAGCAGTGGCAGGGCGGCCAGGCGATCTTCGTCTACCCGGCGTCAGTGGCCGTCAAGCCGCCCGAATATCCCAAGAACAACTGGCAGTAGGCAGACAGATCCGGGGACGGTGAGCACACGCCACCGTCCCCAGATTCCGGCCGGAACCTACTGATGACCCGGATCCTCGAAGCGGCGGTGCTGGGCATCCTGACCGGGGGCGTCTATGCGCTGATGGCTTCAGGCCTGACGTTGATCTTCGGCGTCATGCGCATCATCAACGTCGGTCACGGCGCGCTCGTGATCCTCGGCGCCTACCTCAGCTTCGCCGTCTGGCACAACTTCGGCCTGGATCCGTTTCTCACCCTGGTGATCACCATGCCGGTCATGTTCGGGCTGGGGGTGGTCTTGCAGACCGTCTTCATCCGCCCGCTGAAGACGGACCGTGAAGCGCTGTCGGTGCTGGTCACTTACGCGCTCGCGCTTGGCATCGAGGGCCTGCTGGGTTACTTCTTCACGTCCAACTACGTCCGGCTCCGGACCTGGTACGACACCGCGAGCTTCCCGGTTGGGAGCTTCTACATCACCTATGTCTACATCTTCGGTTTCCTGCTGTGCCTGGCCATCCTCGGCGGACTCTTCTGGATGCTCTATCGCACCACCTTCGGCGGCGCGATCCGCGCGACGATGCTCAACCGCACCGCCGCCCAGCTGATCGGAGTCGACGTCGACCGCGTATCGGCGATCGCGTTCGGCATCGGCATGGCGACCGCAGCCGCCGGCGGGGTGGTGTTCGGCATGACGAATGCATTCAACCCCGGAAGCCACTACGACCTTATTTCGCGGCTCCTGACGATCATCGTTCTCGGCGGGCTCGGAAGCCTGCGCGGCGCCGTCATCGCCGCGCTCGTGATGCTGGTGACCGAGGACGTCACCTCTGCCGTCACATCTCCGGTCTGGGCGAGCTTTGCCTTTTTTGTCGTCCTTGTGCTGGTGCTGCTGGTCCGGCCCCAAGGGCTCTACGGCGTGCGGGTGCGTGACCGGCTGTGAGGCTGGTGGGTAGCCTCACGGCACTCAAGGCAGCTGGGCTGGTGCTTGCGTTCGCCGTCGCTCTGGCACTGCCGGCGTTCGCGCCCGACCCCGCGACCACGAACATCGCGGTGTTCACCATGATGTATGTCGGGCTCGCGACCGCGTGGAACATCATGGGCGGCTACACGGGCTACATCTCGCTCGGCCATGCCGGGTTCTTTGGCTTCGGGTCCTACGCGCTGGGCCTGTTGCTCGCCCGATTCGCGATTGCCGGTGGCTACAGCGCTTTCCTTTTCGTGCCGGTGGCCGGCCTTCTCACTGCAGTTCTGGCGGCAGGGATCGGTTGGTTTGCCTTGAGAACTCGCGCCGCGACCTTCGTCATCGTAACCATCGCTTTCATGTTCATGCTCCAGCTGCTCGCGGAGAACCTGGTCGGGATCACCGGCGGTGGAGGCGGCCTGAGCTTCCCCGTTCCCCCGTGGCACGGTGGCGATTTCAACATCCCCTACTACTACGCGATGCTGGCCCTTGCCACGCTCGGCCTCGGCATCTCGTGGCGGATCCGCTTCTCGAAGTTCGGGCTGGGCCTGCTGGCGATCCGCGACGACGAGGACAAGGCGCTCGCGGTCGGCGTTCCGACGGGCGCATTCAAGCTGACCGCCTTCATCGTGAGCGCAACTCTGGTCGGGATGATCGGTGCCGTGTACGGCTACTACGTCACGTACATCTATCCGCAGTTCGTGGTCGACCCGCTGATTGGGATTTCCATGGTGCTGATGGTTTTTCTCGGCGGCCTCGGAACGCTCGGCGGGCCGATCCTGGGAGCTGTCATCCTCGAGCCGGCGCAGCTGTGGCTGGCGTATCACTTCGGAGCGAGCCGCCTGTACCTCGTCCTGTACGCATCGGTTTTCCTCCTGGTCATCCTCCTTCTGCCTCGAGGCATCATCCCGTCGGTCGGCGAGCTGATCACGAAATGGCGAGCCGGCGTGGGCGGCTCGAAAGGCACCGGCGATCCGCTGCCGAAGGCGGTATCGCCGTGAGCCTGCTCGAGATCGATGGCCTGTCCAAGCGTTTTGGTGGAGTGGTTGCAGTCGACGGGTGTTCGATCTCAGTGTCCGCTGGCAGCATCACCGGGCTGATCGGCCCAAACGGGTCGGGCAAGACCACGATCTTCAACGTGGTGACGGGGTTCATCCCCAAGGATGCAGGTCACGTCATTTTCAAGTCGGGATCCATCGACGGATTCCGGCCGGATCGCGTCTACGAGCTCGGGATCGGCCGCACGTTTCAGCTCGCGCGAATCTTTCCGCGCCTGACGGCGCTCGAGAACATGCTGGTGCCGGTGCGGCGCAAGGGCTTCCGCGCGCTGTTCTCCCGAGCCGATTGGAGTCACGAGAAATCGCGTGCCATGGAGATGCTCGACTTCATGGAAATCTCCCACGTCGCCGGCACGCTCGGAGGTGCTCTCTCCTACGGGCAGCGCAAGCTGCTCGAGCTCGGCGCCGTACTGATGGCAGAGCCTGAGCTCGTGCTCCTCGATGAACCTGCAGGCGGGGTGAACCCGGCCTTGCTCGAGAGGATCGCGGATCGAATCCGCCGGTTGAACGCTCGCGGAATCACATTCCTGCTCGTCGAGCACAACATGAGCTTTGTCATGAACCTTTGCTCTGAGGTCGTGGTGTTGAATCACGGGCGCACGATTGCCGCCGGCAAGCCCGAATCAGTGCGCCAGGACCCGGCGGTCCTGGATGCGTACCTGGGGGCTTGAGGTGGGGGCGCTGCTCGAGCTGGTGGGCGTCACGGCCGGATACGGCGGCGGTGACATCCTGCATGACGTCGACCTGACGGTGCAGGAGGGAGGTCTCACCTGCATCGTGGGGCCGAACGGCGCGGGCAAATCGACCGTGCTTCGGGTGGTCAGCGGTCTTCTGCGGCCAAATCGCGGGACGGTCCGTTTTCACGGTGGCTCGCTGGTAGGACTCAGCCCGCACGCAATTCTCGGTCGCGGCATCGTCCAGGTCCCGCAGGAGCGGAGCCTGTTTCCGACGATGACGGTCTGGGAGAACGTCCGCCTCGGGGCCTACAGCGTCCGCGACCGGAAGCTCGTCGAACGGCGCATGGAGACAGTCTGCGAGACGTTCCCGATCGTCACCGAACGTCGCCGTGACCTGGCGGCGTCGCTCTCGGGCGGTCAGCAGAAGATCGTTGAGTTCGCGCGGGCGCTCATGCTCGACCCGTCGCTGCTCATCCTCGACGAGCCCTCGATGGGGCTTGACCCGAAGACCCGGTCCGTTGTCTTCAACACCATCGTCAGCATGAATCGAGCCGGGCGCACGTTGCTCCTGGTCGAGCAGAACGCGCGCTCGGGGCTCGGTATCGCCAGCCATGGCGTCGTGATGGAGAGCGGGCGGATCCGCCTCGAGGGCCCGGGCTCGGAAGTGCTGAACAACCCGGAGATCGGCCGCCTCTACCTCGGGGCAACTGCGTGAGTGAATTTGACATCGTCTTTGCGGGCGCCGGTCACAACAATCTCCTGACTGCCGCGTACGCGGCCAGGGCCGGCTTCAAGGTGCTGGTGCTCGAAAGCGAGCCTCGCATCGGCGGCGATACCACGAGTGAAGAGCTGACGCTGCCGGGCTTCATCCATGATCCGTGCGCGACCGCGCACAACCTGATCCAGGGCAACCCCCTGATGCGAAACAACGAGCTCGAGCTGGATCGGTACGGGCTCCAGTACCTGTTTCCAGACCCGGTGTTCACGATGCCCTTTCTCGACGGTTCTTGCATAACCATGTGGCGCGACCTGGAACGGACTTGCGCCGAGCTCGAGCGGTTCTCGACTGCCGACGCCGCAGCGTACCGCCGGCTGCTCGCCGACTGGGACCTCATGTCAGCCATCGTGAATGACGAGCGCGCGAGCGCGCCGAGGCCGCCACACGAGGTCGAGGCCCGCACGCTGGCGGGACCGATGGGCGAGAGGATGCTGAGCATCCGTCGGGCGACCGCGCTGGACGTCATCAAAGAGCGGTTCGAGGAAGAGCACGTGCGAGCGTTCTTCGCCTGGATCGCGTTCATGACCCTGCAACCGCTCGACGAGCCCGAGACAGGGCTGCTGGCGTTCTCGCTGGTCGCGGGCAGGCAGCGCTTCTCTTGGATCCTGCCCGAAGGCGGGTCGATTCGACTACCGCTCGCCCTGGCAGCGGTCATCGAAGAGCACGGCGGCAGCATCCTGACCTCGAAACCGGTCACTCGCATCGAGGTCGATGGCGGGCGGGCCGCCGCCGTCGAAACCGCGGACGGTTCCGTCTATCGAGCCGCTAAGGCGATCGTCTCGACGATCCACATCAAGCATCTGCCGGGGATCATCGATGAGGAGCGCCTCCCGCCCGCATACCTCGCCGGCGTTGCACGGTGGAAACCGAACCTGACCATGTTCGTGAGTCACTACGCGCTGTCGGAGGCGCCACGCTTCCGCGACGGCAAGGGCGACTATCGAGCCAGTGTGACGATGGGCGCGCTCGAGTCGCTCGACTCCTACGAAACGATGCTGCGGGGATTCCGTACCGGGCGGATCGAGCTGGATCAACCTGTCTTCCTGGCGCTCACCCCCACGGTCATCGATCCCACAAGGGCACCGGCCGGGCAGCACACGTTCAAGGTCGTTTCCTTCTTGCCCTACGAGCTGGCTGAGGGCCCGGACCGCTGGGACCACATCAAGAAGGAAGTCTCCGACGCGCTGTTCGACCGGCTGTCACGCGTGTCGTCCAACCTGTCGCGGCGGATCGTCCTCGCTGAGCACATCGACAGCCCGCTCGACCTCGAGCGGAGAAATGCCGCTAACTGGCGAGGCTCCTGCCACGGGGGGGCCAACTCTCCGGATCAGAGCGGCTACTTCCGGCCGGTCGAAGGCTGGTCCTCTTACCGCACGCCGGTCGCGGGCCTGTACCAGAACGGCGCGTGTACCCACCCAGGCGGTTCGGTTTCGGGACTGCCCGGCCGCAACTGCGCGGAGGTGTTGCTCCGCGAACTGGGATCGAGCCTCGAAGAGGCGATCGCCGGCAAGCGGGCGGCGATTTCTTGAGACTCGAGGAACCTCTCAATCGCGTTCAGGTTGCGGCCAACCACTGGAGGCCGCGCTTCGTGGCCAACGGGATCGACGTCAACGACTTCGATGAGACAGTGGCGAAGACCTCGGAGTGGAAGGATTGGGGACCGAACTGGATGGCGGTCGGACAGATCCACGAAGCATTGGGGCGCGACGCTGAGGGGCGCGGGCGATTGGTGTCCGCTGCTCAGGCATACCAGAGGGCCGCCTGGTGCCACCACCTTGGTAAGTTCCTCTGGTTCGAAGACCTCATGCTTCACGCGGAGCTGCGCGACCATTCCGTCTCGCTGTACCGAAAGGCGGCGCCGCATCTCGACCCACCCGCGCAACGCCTGGAAATTCCGTTCGAAGGCCACACCATCCCCGCGATTTTTCGCCGCCCCAACGATTCACGGCGGGCGTCGCTCGTGCTTCTCGTGCCGGGGCTCGACTCCTCAAAGGAGGAGCTCTTTGCCATCGAGGAGGAGTTCCTTCGCCGCGGAATGGCGACCCTCGCCATCGACGGACCCGGTCAGTCCGAGAACTCCGTGCACTTTGCGATCCGGCCCAACTGGGAGACCGTGATCGGGCCGCTGATCGACCACCTGGGCAGGATCGACCTCGAGGTTGACCTCGAGCGCATAGGCCTGATGGGGATCAGCATGGGCGCCGTCTACGGGCCACGCGCTGCCGCCCACGATCAGCGGATTCGTGCACTGGTCGGTCTGGCGGGGCCCTACAACCTGGGCGAGTGCTGGGATGCGCTGAATCCGCTGACAAAGGGTGGCTACGTCTTCTACACGAAATCTGCCAACGAAGCCGATGCCAAGCGAAAGGCGTTCGCCTTCACCCTCGAAGGCGTGCTGAGCGGGGTGACGCAGCCGCTGCTTGTCATCCACGGCGCCAAGGACCGGCTGTTCCCGCCCGCTCAGGCCGAGCGGATCGCGCGCGAAGCATCCAACGCGGCGTTGGTGATCTACCCGGAAGGCAACCACGTCTGCAACAACATCCCGTACAAGTACCGGCCCTTGATGGCCGACTGGATGCGCGAAAAGCTGGGCTAGACCCGCCTGCGTCAAGGCGCGTACCTTCAAAGGCCCGTGCGAACGCAGGGGCATGGCCCCAACCGGCCCGCTGGCGACAAATGAGGGCTCGGGACGTACTACAAGGGGCATGGAACTGCGGCGCGGACCGCCCCGGGCCGGTCCACCCAA
>Ga0210384_10008014_pt1 | contig 11069 bp, 8 predicted proteins | sample IncBWH2MmetaG_FD_160574 | JGI IMG/M metagenome (GOLD analysis project Ga0210384, IMG submission 160574) | Forest soil microbial communities from Barre Woods Harvard Forest LTER site, Petersham, Massachusetts, United States - Inc-BW-H-2-M | ecosystem: Environmental > Terrestrial > Soil >...
CCATCAATGCCCGGCATCTGAACGTCCGTGAGAATCAATCTAAACAACCGGCCATCCCGTGCTGACTCGCGCACAATCTCCAACGCCTGGAACCCGCTGGCTGCTTCGACCGGACGCATTCCCCACCGGCTCAGCAGCTCGACCAGAATCTTCCGGTTGGTGGCGTTATCGTCCACCACCAGCACCGGCAACCCTGTTAGATCCTCAACCACCGATTCCCTTCGAAAGCGCTCCGCCTCGAGGGCCCGGCCAAAGCGGGCCGTAAACTGGAACGTGCTTCCTTTGCCAGGCTCGCTGTCCACGCTGATGGCGCCGCCCATGAGATTTACCAGTTTCGAGCAAATTGCGAGCCCGAGACCCGTGCCGCCGTAACGTCGCGTAAACGACCCGTCCTCCTGTACGAAGGCCGCGAAAATGCTTTCCTGCTTGTGGCGGGCGATCCCGATCCCGGTGTCGGCGACGGTGAAGCGCAGTACGATTTCCTCCGGGATCGAAGTTTCAAGGTGCACCCGGAGGACGACCTCTCCCTGCTCGGTGAACTTGATACCGTTCCCGATGAGATTCACCAGCGCTTGGCGCAGGCTATGGGGATCTCCGACGATCCACAAAGGGATTTGAGGTGATACCTCGTACGCCAGCTCGAGTCCCTTCTCATGCGCGGGCAAGGCCAGGGAGCGGATCGTTTCTCCGATCACCTCCTCCAGCTCGAACTCGACCCGGTCCAAGGTCACTTTCTGCGCCTCCAGCTTGGAGAAATCCAGAATGTCATTGATGATATTGAGAAGCGAACTGGAGGAACTCTTCACAATGTTCAGAAACTCGCGTTGGTCGGGAGCTAGTTCAGTTTCGAGCACCAGTTCCGTCATCCCGATGATGCCGTTCATCGGCGTGCGGATCTCGTGACTCATATTGGCGAGAAACTCGCTTTTGAGGCGGGCCATGTCCTCGGCCTTATCCCTAGCCACACGCAGCTCTTGGTTGGCCGCTCTAAGTTCCGCCGTCCGCCGGGCTACTTCCTCCTCAAGACGAATGCGGTCTTGCTCGCGCGCCGCATCGCGCTCCGCTAGACGAGCGTTTTCGCTTTCCAACATGCTTTTGGCGATGGCGCTGCTCATCTGCTCGCCGATAAATGCAAAGGCGGCAATCTCTTCCTCCGAATGTTCGTGCGGTTCGCGATGATGGATGTTGATGACGCCGATCGTCTCGCTCCGATTAACCAGCGGGACGGACAGAAATGCTTCATAGGTGTCTTCAACAAGAGTGGAAAAGCCCTTAAAGCGGGGGTCGGCCGAGGCTTGGGAACGCAGAGCCACGGGGGCCTGGTGTTCAGCCACCCATCCGGTGACGCCCTCGCCCAGCTTCATCCTTAGCACGCCAAGGCCCAAGCGCGGAACCTGCGAAGCACGCAGCACAAAATCACCCGTCTCGGTCTCTCGGAGGTATACGAGGCAAGCGTCACAACCCGAAACCTGCGCGGCCAGACCCACAATCTGGCCCAGAATCTCCTCCAAGGAAAACCCGGAATTTACAATCCGACTAACACGGTGTAACAGAAAAGCGTCTCCGGTCTTGTGTTCCTCACGGGCCATCGTGATCTGAGCCTAAGACCAAACCTCCGTGCAATCCAATAAAAAGTTTCTATCTGCCCCATTGAATGGACCAACGAGGGGACGCGTATATGCGAAAACTGTTGGTGCAGTGCGCGCATGACATTCTGGGTCCCTTCGGACCGGATTGTGATCTGCGGCGCTGGGGGCTGGAGCTGGCCGGGAATAAGGGATGGAGGAGGTGTGCCTGCCATTCCCTCGTCTTCGAGGATATGGCATCGCGGCCACCCGTCGCGGCTACCCTCCGGCTCGCTGCACTCGGCCTGGATTGATCCCGGCCGCGATGCCAAGCCCACTACCGTCGAGTCGTTGCGATCAAGGCCGCGTGATACGCTCGAAGCATGGGTTTCTCTGCGTCGCTTTTCGCCCGCCGGTTTGGCATCACCGAGCGCGATCTCGAATCGTACCTCGGTGAGGCGCTTTCGGCCGGCGGCGAATACGCCGATCTGTATTTCGAATACCTGGCCACCAGTTCGATCGGCATCGACGAAGGCATCGTCAAGAGCGCCACCGAGGGCGTGACGCTGGGCGTGGGCGTCCGCGTCATTGCCGGCGAGCGCACCGGCTACGCCTACAGCGACGATCTCAGCCCCGAGAAAATCCGCAAAGCCGCTCGCGTAGCCGCTCACATTGCCCGCGGTCCCGCCACCGTTGTGAAATCCGGATTCGAGCAGGCCCGGCCGCATGATCTCTATCCCATGCTGCGCGCTCCGAACGAGATGGGACTCGAGGAGCGCGTCGATCTGGTCAAGCGCGCCGACCGAGCCGCGCGCGCTTACGATTCGCGTGTCTTCCAGGTGCAAGCCACCTATGCCGACAGCCTGCGGAACGTGCTGGTAGCCACCAGTGAAGGGCGTCTGAGTTTCGATCGCCAGCCCATGGCCCGCATGGGCGTGATGGTGCTCGCCCGGCAAGGCGACGGAACCCCGCAGCACGGCTACTCCGGCGGCGGAGGGCGCGTGATGCTCGATTTTTTCTTGAACGAGAAAACGCCGGAGCACTTCGCGCGCGAAGCCGCGCGCCAGGCCATCGTCCAGTTGGATGCGGTGGACGCGCCGGCCGGCGAGATGACCGTGGTGCTCGGCCCCGGTTGGCCCGGCATCTTGCTCCACGAAGCCGTCGGCCATGGGCTCGAAGCCGATTTCAATCGCAAGGGAACCTCGGCATTCAGCGGGCGCATCGGCGAACAGGTGGCCAGCCCCTTGTGTACTGTGATCGACGACGGAACCATCGGAAATCGGCGCGGCTCGCTCAATGTCGACGACGAAGGCATGCCGACCCAGCAAAACCTGCTGATCGAAAAAGGAGTGCTGCGCGGCTACCTGCAAGACAAGCTATCCAGCCGCTTGATGCGAACCACCTCGACCGGCAGCGGCCGCCGCGAAAGCTATCAGCACATTCCCATGCCGCGCATGACCAACACCTACATGCTGGCGGGCGAGAGCGATCCGGAAGAAATCATACGCTCCGTTCCGAAGGGACTCTATTGCACGACATTCGGCGGCGGCCAGGTGGATATCACCAGCGGCAACTTCGTTTTCTCCGCGACGGAAAGCTATCTCATCGAAAACGGAAAGTTAACGCGGCCGGTGCGCGGCGCATCGCTTATCGGCAATGGGCCGGAGGCGCTGAAGTACGTGAGCATGGTTGGCAATGACCTGCAGCTCGATGAGGGCATGGGCGTGTGCGGCAAGGAAGGCCAAAGTGTCCCGGTCGGCGTCGGCATTCCCACCGTGAAGATCGATCGCATGACCGTGGGCGGGACAGCCGCATGAACGAACTCGAGCAACTGGCCTCCGGCGCGGTCGAGCGCGCGCTTGCAGGCGGAGCGCCCGACGCCGAATGCACCATCTCGGAAGGCGAGGAGTTCTCCGCCAACGTCCGCATGCGCGAAGTCGAGAGCCTCAAGGAAGCGGGCTCGCGCGGCGCGGGTATTCGGGTGCTCGTCGGCCAGCGAACGGGTTCATCCTATACTTCCGATCTTTCCCCCGACGGCATCGAGAAAATGGTGTACGCCGCGCTCGATCTCGCCAAGATCACCAGCGAAGATCCGCATGCGGGACTTCCCGAGCGCGAGGATCTCGGTTCGCTCGCAGGCGATCTGCAGCTTTTCGATGAAAGCGTGGCGGGCATGGACACGGAGTGGAAGATCGCGCAGGCCCGGCAGGCCGAAGGCGCGGCGCTCGCAGCCGATCCACGCATCGAGAATTCAGAAGGCGCGTCGTTCGATTCGCACGTCGGCCGGCGAGTGTTCGCTAATTCGCGCGGATTCGTCGGCAGCTACGTCACATCGAGTTGCGGATTGAGCGTGGTCCCGGTTGCCAAGCAGAACGGGTCGATGGAGCGCGACTACTGGCATACGGTCGCGCGTTCCGCGGCGCGCTTGGAATCCCCCGAAGCAGTCGGCCGGCATGCCGCCGAGCGCGCTTTGCGGCGTCTCAATCCGCGCAAGGCAGCCACTCAAAAAGCTCCGGTGATCTTTGAGCCTCGCACGGCGCGGTCGCTGTTGGGCGATCTGTTCGACGCCGTCAACGGAGGCGCCATCTACCGCCATGCGTCGTTTTTGGCGGGCAAGCTGGGTGAAAAGATCGCTTCGGAAACGCTGACCGTGATCGACGACGCGACCATTCCGGGCCTGTTCGGAACGTGCCCCTTCGACGATGAAGGCGTGGCATCGCGCCGCACAGTCGTCGTCGAAAAGGGGGTGTTGAAAAGCTACCTCTTGAATACGTACACCGCGCGGAAGCTGGGCCTGAAGACCACCGGCAACGCCTCGCGCGGCATCACAGGCAACGCGGGGGTCGGCCCCGGCAACTTCTTCATCGAAGCTGGCGCGCATCCACCGAAGGAAATCATCGCGGGAATCGCCAATGGCCTGTATGTCACCGAGTTGATCGGCGGGAGCGCCAACACCGTGACCGGCGACTATTCCTCCGGCGCCGCCGGCCTCTGGATCGAGAACGGCGAATTGACGTATCCTGTATCCGGCATCACCATCGCGGGGAATTTGAAACAGATGCTGCTCGAGATTGACCAGGTGGGCTCCGATCTCGAGTTCCGCGGATCGATCGCGGCTCCCACCATTCTGATTCGGGAGATGACCATCAGTGGCCAGTGAACCCGCCCTCGCCCGGGAGAAGACGGCCTCAGCGGATTTCGGGGCGATGCTGTATGTCGCCGCAGCGCTGGTGCTACTGGGCGGCGCGGTCTTTGCATATCTGCAATACTCCTCCACGCAATCCGCCGAAAAGCTCGCGCTGACGCCGGAAGCCAAGGCGTACGTGCAGAATCTCCAGCTGACCGATGTCGAAATGAAGGCCACCGATAGTTATTTGTCTCAGCGAGTGATCGAAATTCAAGGCAAGATCGGGAATGCGGGCGCGCGGCCGCTGGAGGTCGTCGAGATTTACTGCATTTTCCGCGACGTCTACGGCCAGACCATCCTCCGCGCGCGCGTACCCATCGTCGGCGGCCGCACCGGCGGGCTGAAGCCGGGCGAAACCAAATTTTTCCGGCTGCCGTTCGATGAGATCCCCGGAAGCTGGAATCAGGTGATGCCGCAACTGGTGATTGCCGGCGTCAAGTTCTCGTGATGGCCCGCCTGCTGCTCGTGGACGATGACAGCGCCGGCCTTGAGCTCCGCAAGCTCATTCTCGAACGCGAAGGCCACCAGGTTTCCGCCGCCGCCGATGTTGTGGCGGCCCGATCGTTATTTTTGGAGAACCGCCCGGACAGTGTCGTTCTCGACCTTCGCTTGCCGGAAAGCGAAGACGGTCTCGCGCTCATTCGCGAGTTTCGCGTCGCCGCTCCTGACCTGCGTATCATCGTGCTCTCGGGTTGGACGCCGGATTTGGAGGGAAAACCGGAAGCCCGAATGGTGGACGAGCTCCTGGCGAAGCCCCTCCGCTCCGCGCGCTTGGTGAGCGCCGTAGCCGCCGGCGCTAGCGGGGCGACACCAAAATAAAAATGTGCCGGCGATCGGGCGAAAGGTGCCCGCACCAGTGTGTCATATTCCCTAGGGATCGCAGGCGCCGAATCTATTGAAACCTCCGCTAGGGTAGCCGGAACTCGACGTTGCGCTCGCGGTTGATCTGCTCACTGAAGCGGCGGTCGACGCTCGAAAGCGGCGCAGTGAGCTGCTGTCCCTCACGCGTCGTGAAGCGGAGCGTGTCGCCGTCGACCGAGTAGGTGACCGCGGCCTGAATGGTGTGGTCGTTGAAGGCGATCAAGTAGTAATCGGGCGCTTGGTTGTAGGAGCTCTGCGCGGGCGGAACCGGCTGAGAGGGCGGGGCATAATAGGGCGCGGGAGCGGAGACCGTGGCGCCGTAATCGTAGCCATAGTAGCCGGGATCGTATCCGTAACCATAGCCGTAATCGTACGGATACGGATAGCCCCCAAAGCCGTAATACGGGTAGTATCCGTAATAAAATGGGTACCCGTATCCGAAATAGAACCTCGAGCCGAAGCCGCCACGGAACCCGCCGCGAAATCCGCCGCGAAATCCGTCGCCGCGGAATCCGCCGCGAAAGTTGTTGCCGGCGAATCCTCCGCGGAAGCTGCCGCCGCCGCTTCGAAATCCACCGGAGAAGCCGCCGCCGCTGCGGGTAGTGCCGGAGAATCCGCCGCGGAAGCCGCCGCCTCCTCCACCTCCTCTAAAGCCGCCGCCTCCACCCCCCATGTGGCCGCCACCGCCACCACCTCCATGGCCCCCGCCCCCGCGCTGGGCGAAGGCAGGGATAAAGAGAACGGGAGAAAGTAAAGCTAAAAAGAGTGCGAAGCGTGAGAGTCTCATGGTGCGAGCCCTTTCGCCTCTGATTCTACGCCGGGAGCGAGGGAACAGCAATGCCGACAGGCGGGGCGCCTGCCCTACATGTTTCCTTCGTCGGCCGAGGGACCGTAGATCGATGGCACAGCCACGTTGTTGAGACGCAGATACACCGTCATTTGCCCGCGATGATGGATGATGTGGTTGATCACGAAGCTGCGGACCACGGCAATCTTCGGCATGGTCATCAAGGTCTGGCCCGAGCGGAGCAGGGACCAGGGTTTCATATATTCGGGATCGTCGGTATCGGCGATGGCCGCGCGGGCAGCGGCCACGTTCTTGTCGAAGCGCTCGAGCACCTCGGCTCGAGACTTGGCCTGGAAAGGCTCAAATGCGGGGCCGCCCGCAGGCGCCAAGTCGAGTGAATCTTGCTTCAATCCGACCGTGCCCCAACCTGGCATCTCCGCGAGGTGAGACGCAAGTTGGACCAGCTTCATCGACCTTTCATGGGGAGCCCAGTCGAATTTATCCTCGGGGAGACGCTCCAGCGTCTTCCGCGTGGTGGCCATTTCGTGATCGAATTCCGGAAGGAGGGCAGCGCTGATTCTGCCCGTCGATTGTGGTTGCGGGTTCATAAAATTACATACTCCCTTCATCGGCCGATGGCCCGTAGATGGAGGGCACCGGCACGTTGTGCAAACGCAGATACACCGAAAGCTGGCCGCGGTGATGGATCATGTGACTCATCATCATCGCGCGAACAGCGGCCACCCGGGGCATCGCGAATATCGTTTTGCCGCCGTAGAGCAGAGTCCAGGGTTGCATCAATTCCTCGTCTGTGGCGCCCGCGATCGCGGCCCGAGCGTTCGCGGCGGCTTTATCGAACGCATCGAGCACCTGCTTTTGCGAGGTGGCGGTCAGAGGCTGGTAACCACCGGAGGCGAGGTCGATGGAATCCGTCGTGATCGTCATGGTGGCGAAGTTCGGAAGCTCGGCAACATGCCCCGCCAGCCGGCCAAGTTTCATCGATTTTTCGTGCGGAGCCCAACTGAGCTTGTCTTCCGGAATACGCTCCAGCGTTTTCCGCGTGGTGGCCATCTCGTGATCAAATTCGGGCAACAGTGAGTCGCTGATTCGCATAGACCCACATTTTACATGATTCGCAACGCCGCCCGTGTAAATTTTGTGTGAACGCGCCAACACGACGCACTGGGGTAAAATGGTCTACGAGTGGAGCAGATCGGCCGGTACAAGATCGTGGGCGAACTGGGACGCGGTGCGATGGGCATCGTCTACAAAGCCCAAGACCCCTCGATCGGGCGGATGATCGCGATCAAGAGCATCCGGCTCAACGAGCTGTCGGACGAGGCCGAGCGGGTGCGCATGCGCGACCGCCTGTTTCGCGAGGCGCAATCGGCCGGCATCCTTTCGCATCCTGGCATCGTGACGATTTACGACGTGGCCGAAGAAGACGGGCTGGCCTACATCTTCATGGAGCTGGTGAACGGGCCCCCGCTCGAAAAAATGCTGAAGGCCGAGCAGACCCCCGACAAGGAGACTCTGCTCAGCGTGTTCCGGCAGACGGCGGCCGCGCTCGATTACGCGCATAAAAAGGGCATTGTCCACCGTGACATCAAACCGGCCAATATCATGATCCACGAGGACGGCACCGCCAAGATCACCGACTTCGGCGTGGCCAAGATCGTCTCGCAGCAGATGACGCAGGCCGGCATGATCATGGGCACGCCCAGCTACATGTCGCCGGAGCAAGTCCAGGGAGGCGTAATTTCGGGGCGCACGGATCAGTTCTCGCTGGCCGTGATCGCCTACGAAGTACTGACCGGCGAGAAGCCGTTCACCGCGGACTACCTGCCCACGCTGATGTACAAAATCGTACGCGAGGATTTCGAGCCTCCGCAACGGCTCAATCCGACGCTCTCAGGCGATATCGAGGCGGTGATGCGGAGGGCGCTCGCGAAGAACCCGGCCAACCGTTACGAAACCTGTGCCGAATTCGTAGCCGCGCTGTCGACCGCGTGCAACGCCTCGGGCGGCTGGATGCCGCTGCCTCGCGGAGCGAGCCAGGATCTGCCCACGGGCGGCTCGCGCCAGGGCATGACCGCGGGCGAGGCTGAAACGCTCGCCGAGACGATCGCCCATCCGGTTTCCCCTCCCGCCGTGAAACCCGCCGCTGCTCCAGCGCGGCCTGAGCGGGTTGCTGCGGCCGTGAACGTGCCCTCCCTACCGCCTCTTGAAAGCATCCGCAAAATGAACGGACGCCAAACGAGCGGCCGCCAAACGCAGCGCGAGCCGGGCCATACCGTGCGCAACGTGCTGCTGGGGTTGGCCGGATTGGCCGCAGGCGCCGCCGTCGCGTTCATGCTGTCTCGGGACCCAGGTCCGCCAGCGACTCCGCCCGCGACACAGGTGGCTTCACAGCCCACGCCCGCGGCTCTTTCGCCACCGGCGGCTGATTCGCCAGTCGCCTCGGCCGAGCCGGTTCAAGTTGAGAGCAAGACGGCTGAGCCCGCTGCGGCTACAGCGGCCACGCCGAAGCCCGCGCCCGCATCGCGTACTGCACCTGCCCCGGCTGAAGCCGCGTTCCAGCTCACCACCAATCCGGCGGGCGCTGAAGCGGTGTTTGACGGAAGCGCGGATGTGCACTGCACGACGCCCTGCTCAGTCAACCTGCCAATTGGCCGCCACACGCTGATGCTGCGACACGACGGTTATCGCGAGACCCAGCGCGTGTTCACGCTACCCGATGACCCGGGCCTCATCGTGAGCCTAGAGGCGACTGCCGGCACGCTGAGCCTGGTGAGCAATCCTCCGGGGCTCGCAATCACGGTCGATGGGAAGGAGCAGGGGCGCAAGACGCCCGCCAGCTTGCCCTTGCCCGTGGGTCAGCACACCGTTCAAGTGTTCAAGGGCAGCGAGAAGCAGGAATTCGTCATCGAGATCCGCGACGGCGTGCTGAGCCAGAAAAGCATCGACTGGCAGTAGTCCGGCGTGCATCGCAAAAACATTCCGAGCCGCGCGCGTCAGCTCTTCGGTAATTGCGAAATGCCCTAGTCGTGGACCGAAGTGTCCAGGAAGGCCCGCAGGCGGTGGCTGCGGCTGGGATGGCGGAGCTTGCGCAACGCCTTGGCTTCGATCTGGCGGATTCGCTCGCGCGTTACCGCGAAGTGCTGGCCCACCTCTTCGAGGGTGTGCTCGCTGCCGTCCTGGAGTCCGAAGCGCATCTTGATGATCTTTTCCTCGCGTGGACTCAGGGTCTTGAGCACTTCGGCGGTCTGCTCGCGGAGATTGAGATTGATCACGGCTTCCGAAGGCGAAACCACGCGCCGGTCGATGATGAAATCGCCCAGATGGGACTCGTCCTCCTCGCCCACCGGAGTTTCGAGTGAAATGGGCTCCTGCGCGATGCGCAGCACTTTGCGCACCTTGCCCACCGGCAGCTCCATCCGCACGGCCAGTTCCTCGGTGGTAGCCTCGCGCCCCAGGTCCTGCTGCAACTGGCGCTGCATCCGCACCAGCTTGTTGATGGTTTCGATCATATGCACCGGGATGCGGATGGTGCGGGCCTGATCGGCGATGGCGCGCGTGATGGCTTGGCGCACCCACCAGGTGGCGTAGGTTGAGAACTTGTAGCCGCGCTGGTAATCGAACTTGTCGACCGCCTTCATCAAGCCGATGTTGCCTTCCTGAATCAGGTCCAGAAACTGCAAGCCGCGGTTGGTGTAGCGCTTGGCAATCGAGACTACCAGGCGGAGATTGGCCTCGATGAGCTGCTTCTTGGCGACTTCGGCTTCCTGCTCGCCGCGCTCGACAATCTGCAAGGTTCGCCGCAACTCGGTCGAGCTGGCGCCCGACTCTTCCTCGAGCTGCTGCATGCTCTGGCTACGCTGCCGGAGTTCCTTGCGCAGGCTGGCGGCCGCGCCATGCACGCCGTTGGAAGGAGTCTCCAACTTGCGCTGCATGTGCGCGATTTCACGCTCGATGGGCCGCAGCTCGTCGACTACTTTGCGGAGACTGAGGGCCAGGGCGCGGCGCGTGGCCGAACTGAACTGGATTCCACGAATCAGGCGCGAGATAGCGACCATGGCACGCGCCAAGCTCCACCGCAGAGACCGGTGCATTTTGGGCTTCATGCCACGGGAGACGGCTTGCAGCTTTTGGCGGAACTGCTGCGCCTTGCGGTAATGTTTTTCGATTTCGGTAATCGTCGCCGTCAGCTCTTCCCCATGCTGCGCAATGTCTTCGTCCGTCACAACCAGGTCGGGCATGACCAAAATATCGCGGACCGCGAAGGGGTCCTTTTCGAGGAGCTCCGGCAACGTCAGAATCTCGCGGATCACCAGCGGGGAGCGTGAGAGCGACTTGCGGACGGCGGCCTGGCCACGCTCGATACGCTTGGCCAGTTCGATTTCCCCTTCACGGGTGAGCAACGGCACCGAGCCCATCTCGCGCAGATACATCCGGACGGGGTCGTTGGTCTTGTCACTGAAATCCTGGACGAACTCCAGCTCGACCTCTTCGCCCTCCTCGCCCTTCTTCTCGAATCCGAGTTTGGGCTCTTCCAGAATTTCGACGCCCGCGCTGTCGAGTTCAGTGAGCAACTCCTCGAGTTCGCGTCCGCCGGGATATTCCTCGGTCAGCAGCTCGTTGACTTCGTCATAGAGCACGTAGCCTTTTT
>Ga0210384_10008015_pt1 | contig 11068 bp, 9 predicted proteins | sample IncBWH2MmetaG_FD_160574 | JGI IMG/M metagenome (GOLD analysis project Ga0210384, IMG submission 160574) | Forest soil microbial communities from Barre Woods Harvard Forest LTER site, Petersham, Massachusetts, United States - Inc-BW-H-2-M | ecosystem: Environmental > Terrestrial > Soil >...
CGGCAGTGGATCTGCGCTTCTCGCGCCGCATCGTCATCCAGCCGGCGCAGGGGACGCCGCCGATACAGCCGGTGAAGGCAGCACAGCCGGTAGAGCGGGTGAAGGCAGCACAGCCGGCGCCGCCGGCGCAGGTCGTGAAGCCGGTCGCACCGGTGAAGCCGGCGCAGCCGGTGGCGCGGGCGCCGGCCGTGCCGCCGGCTCCCGCAGCCAAGACGATGGCACCGCCGGCTCCGGCGGCGCCGACCAGTAGCCGGGGATCAGACAACCTTTAGCGGGTTGGAGGGGTTCGAGACATGGCCAAACCGGAACCTTACTTCGTGGGCATCGACATCGGATCCTCGAAGGTGGGCGTGCTCATCGGGCAACGCGACGCCAAGGGGAGCATGGAAGTGGTGGGCAAGGGGCTCGCTCCCAACCGCGGCACCCGCAAGGGCAACATCGTCAACGTCGAGGCGACGGTCGAAGCGCTCAAGCAGGCGAGCGAGGAGGCCGAGGTGATGGCCGGCGTCGAGATCTCGCGCGCCTACGTCGGCGTGGCCGGGGCCGACATCCGCAGCGTCAACTCGCGCGGTATGGTGTCGGTGTCGCGCAAGGACCGCGAGATCACCCGCCAGGACATCCAGCGGGTGCTGGAGGCCGCGCAGTCGGCGGCGCTGCCGTCCGACCGCGAGATCCTGCACGCCGTGCCGCAGGAGTTCATCGTCGACGAGCAGGGCGGCATCGACGAGCCGCTCGGCATGCTGGGCACCCGCGTCGAGGTGATGGTCCACCTGGTGACCGGCAACATCACGCGCTCGCGCACCCTGCTCACCTGCGTCAACCGCGCCGGCATCGAGGTGGTGGAGATGGTCTTCGAGCCGCTCGCCACCGCCGAGGCGGTGCTGTCGCCGGACGAGCGCGAGCTGGGGGTGCTGCTGGTCGACATCGGCGCCGGCACCACCGAGTACGCGCTGTTCTGCGAGGGCGAGATCCAGTACAGCGCGGTGGCGCCGATCGGCGCCGGCCACTTCACCAACGACCTTGCGATGGTGCTGCGGACGCCGTTCGCCGAGGCCGAGCGAATCAAGATCAAGCAGGGCTGCTGCCTGCCCAGCATGGTGACCGAGGAGGAAGGCATCTCGGTGCCCACGGTGGCCGGCGGCAGCTCGCGCGTCGTGCCGAAGCGCGAGCTGTGCGAGATCCTGCAGCCGCGCGCCGAGGAGCTGTTCAACATGCTGCGCGACGACCTGCGCAAGCACGCCTCCGACGAGGGGCTGCGCGGCGGGGTCGTGCTGACCGGCGGCGGCGCCCAGCTCGACGGCCTGCTCGAGCTGGCCGAGCAGGTGTTCGACGCCGGCGTGCGTTACGGGCTGCCGCGCGGCCTGGGGGGCCTGGTGGACGTCATCAGCAGCCCCACCTGGTCGACGGCGTCCGGCCTGCTGCTCTATGCGCAGGCCGCGGAGGAGACCCAGGGCAAGGTCCAGAAGCAGCGATCGGGTTTCAGCGTGCGCGGCGTCGTCGGCAGCCTGCGCGGGATGTTCTCGGACCTTTTATGAGGAGAGTCGCTTCAACCGCCGTTTCAACGCCGCTTCAACAAAAAAAGGGGGTGCAACATGATCCTGTTCGACGACCCTGAAGCTCACGACGAGAAGGAGGCGGCGCAGTCCCATCGCTCCGCGGCGGGCACGGCGGCGGCCGCGGAGGCGTTCGTGCTGGGCGCCCGCATCAAGGTGCTCGGCGTCGGCGGCGGCGGCGGCAACGCGGTGAACCGCATGATCGACGCCCAGCTGCGCGGCGTCGAGTTCATCGCCGCCAACACCGACCTGCAGGCGCTGCACAAGTGCCGGGCGCCGGTCAAGCTGCAGCTCGGCAACCTGCTGACCAAGGGGCTGGGCGCCGGCGCCGACCCCGAGGTGGGCCGCAAGGCGGCGCTCGAGGACACCGAGCGCATCCTCGAGACGCTCGAGGGCGCGGACATGGTGTTCCTGACCGCCGGCCTGGGCGGCGGCACTGGCACCGGCGCTGCGCCGATCATCGCCTCGCTGGCCGCCGAGATCGGCGCCCTGACGGTGGCGGTGGTGACCAAGCCGTTCGGCTTCGAGGGCCGGCGGCGGATGCAGCTCGCCGAGCGCGGCGTCGACGAGCTGCGCGGCGCCGTCGACACGCTGATCACCATCCCGAACGAGCGCCTGCTCAACTTCGTCGAGCGCGGCACGCCGCTGTTCGAGGCGTTCCGCATCGCCGACGACGTGCTGCGCCAGGCGGTGCAGGGGATCAGCGACCTGATCACCATTCCCGGCGAGATCAACGTCGACTTCGCCGACGTGCGCACCATCATGACCGGCATGGGCATGGCGCTGATGGGCACCGGCGTGGCCAAGGGAGAGCACCGCGCGCTCGAGGCGGCGCAGCGCGCGATCTCCTCGCCGCTGCTCGAGGAGACCTCGATCCAGGGCGCGCGCGGCGTGCTGATCAACATCTCGGGCGGCCACGACCTCACCCTGCACGAGGTGGCGGAAGCGGCGCGCATCATCTCCGACGCCGTCGACCCGGACGCCAACATCATCTCCGGAATGGTGATCGAGCCCGGCCTCGAGGACGCGATGAAGGTGACGGTGATCGCCACCGGCTTCGACCGCGCCATGGCCGACCGTCCACCGCGCGTGCACGCGACGGGCCTCTCGAGCTTCGCCGCCGCCGCCGCCGGGACTCCCGCGGGCGGCACCGGAACGGCCGCCAACGGTGCGCGCCCGGCACCGCTCAACGCCGCGGCGCCGCCCGCCGCACCGCAGCGCGAGGAGCCCGAGGCCTCGCCCGCCGACGTGCCCTTCTACCGCAAGGCGATCGCGCACGCCCGCCCCGAGGACCCGAACGGCTTCGGCCCGAACTGGTCGAACGTCGACGACTACGACATCCCGACGGTGTTGAGGAAGCAGATGGACTAGTTTGGCCGCCAGATTCGACTCGCCGTCCAGCGGTCGGGGACGCCATCGAGCGGCTCGACGGCGCCGCCGTCAACACCGCCACCTCCCTGCTGCCGAAAGCCGCCCGGCTGCCGCTCCGCATGGCCCTGCCTCCCCTCGACCGAACCCTCGACCTGGCCCGCGACCTTGACGCTGGGCGGTAGAGCTCGGCGAGCCTCACGCGGCGAGGTCCGAAGATGGTAAGGTCAGCTACAGGTGAGCGAGGCCGCGTGATGATCCGCGTCGAGGTGAAGCCGGAATTGCTGCGTTGGGCGCGCGGGCGCTCCGCGATCGATACCAGCGCGCTGAGGTCAGCGGCGTCGTCGGCAGCAACAACCGGCGCAAGCTCGATCCGGAGGAGTTCCGAGGCTTCGCGCTCTCCGACCCCCTCGCGCCGCTCGTGTTCATCAACGGCGCCGACACCAAGGCGGCGCAGATGTTCACGCTCGCCCATGAGCTGGCACACCTCTGCCTCGGTCTGTCCGCACTCTCGGATGTCGGGCCGATCTCCTCGCCATCGCACCAGGTCGAGATCTGGTGCAATCGCGTCGCTGCCGAAGTCCTGGTTCCTCTCGCCGTGATTCGAGACGAGTATCGACCAGGGACCGACTTGCCCATAGAGCTCAAACGCCTGGCCCGATGGTTCAAGGTGAGCACGCTGGTCATCCTGCGTCGTATTCACGACCTCGGAGGACTCACGCGGGAGGAGCTCTGGCAGGCCTATCGTCAGGAACTGGCTCGGCTGATGTCGCTGCCGAAGGGAGAGGGCGGGAACTTCTACTTGACCCTGGCAACGAGAGTCAGCAAGCGCTTCGCGCGCGCTCTGGTGGCCAGTACGCTCGAGGGCCGGACGCTCCACCTCGATGCTCTCCGACTGCTCGGCTTCTCGAAGCTCTCGACCTTCCACGAGCTCGGTCACAGCCTGGGAGTCGCTTGATGGCATGGGCGGACCAGGCGGCGCCGCGGTGAGGCATGCCGGCGAAGGCCGGGTGGTCGAGGAAGGAGCGGAGCGGCAGGATCTGGGTCTCGGGGCCGCGGGCGAGGCGGTCGAGCCGCCATTCCCCGCGTGAACTCCGCCCGGCCGTCATCATACCCGGGGGGCCGAGCGCCTAAACCGGCTGAAAGCGCGAGCACGCCTCGCAGTGGCCCGCCCGTGCCCGCCGGTACAGCTGCTTTCCGTGGTCCAAATTTGGTCCATCTCGGCAGACTCCTGCGCGACCCGCCAGGCACTAGGGCGCACCACAAGTCGCTAATCCTTTTGGGCTTCCGGTGCCCGGTGGTGCCCGGGAGACGCCCCGAGGGCCCCCTTGAGCGGACCTTTCATCTCGTGTCCCCTGGAGCCCCGGATTCGTCGGGTCGGGGGTCGGAGACCCTTGGTGTGGGCACTTCGGGTCATCGGAACAGTAAGGCGCAGACGGCAGCTGGCGGTGACCATCATCTTCGCACTGGCCATGTTCGGCGGGGCATCCGTCGCAAGCGCGACCATCAAGTGCACCACCTACCACGACAGCGGTCAGTAGTAGGCCCAGGCTAGTTGAAATGGCTAGCGTCGAGTGCGCAGTCCAAACGGCTCGCTGCGCGCGTTGCCGCCGCCTCCCCCCTGAGCGCCTGTCATGCGTGACGCCGCGGGAGGACTCGACCTCCGAGTTTTGCATGCTGATGTTTGTGTTCGTCCAGTGCGTAAGTTTTTAAGGACTAGATCTAAGATTGTCCCACCTGCTTAGTACTCATCGACGTTGCTTGAGTTGAGTGAGCAGACACTGATACTCCGCCGACTTCGAGGCGATATGCTTTCCCGCGCCACAATATATTAGACGATACGAGAGCAGAAATCCATAAAGGTAAAGCGAGGCTCTCGCGTACATACCAAGCGAGCGCCCACTTCGGCGATAGCCTTGTAGAGAGGCGGGCTGCTACAAATGCATCAAGTAGAAACCATGATGTTATCAAGGATGCGGCTCCTGCAATTGCGGCAAAGTGACCGAACCTTGAATTTAATCCGAACCCAAGAATTGCGGCAGAGCAGTAGCAGTATGCTAGCGGCTCGCACGCAAACAATAAAGGTGCGTGTACCTTTCTAATAACCGTCCAGCGATTTTGGCGTCGCCAAAACGAAGCAAAGGTTTGCTTTCCTATCACTTGAACGGTGGGTTGTCGGAGCAGCCGCACGGACGCCTTATTTCTCTTGACGAGACGTCCGAAAACATAATCTTCGGCAATGTAGGCAGCTACGGCCTGTAGCCCGCCGAATCGCTCTCCGATGCTCTTTCGTATTGCCATGCACTTTCCTATAACAAGAGGGAAGTGCATGGTCGCGGCAATGAGCATCCACCTTGGGTACCAAGTGTTCAGATAGGCTACTTCGAGATTTCCACCCGCACCCTCAGCTAACCTCCCTGCAACCACGGCCGTTACTAGGCCACAGCCGGGTACGAATTGGCCAGCGAGAGCCCTTAAAAACCCGCGCTCCATGCGCGCATTGCTGTCTGAGATTAATACCCAGTCTGAGGAGGCAGTTCGGTACGCTCGAATTAAGTTGTTTATTTTTGGATTACTTCCGACCTGCTCTGCTCCAACGAATAACTGTACTCTTGGCAAAAATTGCATGGCGATATCCCACGCAGAGTCATCTCTGGATTCCAGGCAGAGACATACCATGAAAGTGGGGTAATCCTGATCCAACACAGATTCGATGTTTGTTGCTAGCTCAGGGTCGATACCGCAGAGTGGCATTAAGATAGTAATCGGTGGCAAATCTACCGGCTTCGTAACACCGGCACGGAAGTGCCGTAAAAAAAGCGCAACACCGGCTAATAGCGATGCTGGTCCAATGAGAGCGAGACCCAGCCATAGCCATGCGGGCATCATAACTTTATCGTCCTATCCGGCAGCACTGTTAGTGCTAGGATTGCTGGCACTGACTTGCCAAATAAAATAACCGCCGCGACCTCTTTATGAAACTGGCTAGCTTGTCGGCTACTGGTAACAGCCAGGAGGTATGTGCTTGGGCCCAAGACGCAGAGGGCCACGAAAGCAGAGAGTTCTTCCAGGGAACTTCAACCAAGGATTCCACCGCGACCACTATAGCGCGTGAGCCGGGAAGGGGGAGGCGCAGGGGGCTGGATTTTCGAGGAAGGCGATATAGATGCTACGGACCCGCTTCTCTCGCCGAAACGATTCGCCCACGATCGGCGATGCCGAGCCGTCACGCATCGTCCGCTGGGCGAGCCCAAGAAGGGCCGCCAGGAAGGCCGCCGGCGGAGCGGCCAGACCTTCGACTGTACAGTACGGCAGGCGTAATGACCTGGCAGTGAAGGCGATGAGGCAGCCAGAGCGGAGGGTTTCGAGTTGGATCTTGGCAGGGCCGCACCAGTTTTAAGAATTGTCCACCGACGAACCCGCTAAACGTTCTACTTTTCCCTTCGGAACTCGCCTTGCGCCGCCACAGCACCGAGTGCGAGTCGGAGCGTCATTACGTTGAAGATCAAGCAGATTGCAAGTCCTACCCAGTCGCCTGTAGACCAGGACACTCGGCGAAACAAGCAAGTGGTTAACGGCGCCGCAACGCTGAATGTCATAGGAACAAAATCCCACCAGGGTGGATACGCCTTTCGATTTCGCAGGTAACGCTCGTATCGCCAGAAGTCGCTCTTTCGCATCAGGCCCTGGACATCCTTTCTTAGTTCACATTCCAGATACCTGGTATTGTTGAATATCTCGAAGACCGTTCCATAGTAAACTAGCATGATGAGATCAAAGAACACTGCGGCAGACCACGACAACAAAATGCCGGGCACGAAACTGCGCCCTTCTGCGAGCACTACAAAGGCTCCCGCAGTGATCGGTCCTAGAGCATACTGAAGGGTGGTCCAGTAGGTATTCCTTGTCGTAAGCGCTAAGTACTCAGCGGCATGAAGTTGAATCAAGGTGGCGCGCTCCGATTCAACAGCCTCGGAGGCACTCTCTTGCTTCGAAACCCTGATCTGTGGACTCTTGTCAGCCATCCTTAGTACCTCCGATACGAAGAGATGCATAAGGTGAGAGCGAAAATACCCGACCGCGTCCAATTATCCTCGCGCGGCGAAGCACAACGTCAGCAGGGGGCACGCCGAACCACGCCGGATCCTCTAGTCGGCAGGACCGTGCGATGGGCAGCCTCCTTCCGGTTGAGGCTCTCGCTGGGCCTTGAAACCTTACTCTAAGAGAACGTGAAGAACAGCACAAGCATATTAGCTTAGCGCCATATAGCAAGAAGGTTATGGTCCGTGACTGAAATTGGCATCTGTATTCTCTTCTGCGTCGGAAAGGCAAGGGCATTGAGATCCTGCAGCGCCGGAGGACTACCTGCTAGCGAAGCTCCGCCTCAAACCGACGAGGGGTAGAGCGGTTAGCGACGGTAGGGCAAGATGGTGCCTTCACTTCCGCCAAGAAGAGGAGGCGGCCATGCGCCCTACCGTCGGAGAGATTCTCGCAGATCATGTCAGCCTGGAGGTCAGTTGCGTGGACCGGATCTACGTCAACGGCTACGTGCCGAAGCTTCAGACCTCGGGTCAGTTGGTGTACTTCCTCAGCGAGCACCTGGGCAAGCCGCTGGCCTCGCCGGCGCTTCTGGGCCGGTTGGGGGAGCGCTACCGCGAGCAGATACGACGCTTCATCAAGCGCGAGCAGATCCCGGTGGTTCGCTTCCAGCGTGGTGTGCGCAAGGACGAGCTGGCGAACGCTCGGCGACGGCAGCACTCGGGCCAGGAGGGGGTGGTCTTCCTGGGGGTGGCGCAAGAGCGGTTCCGCTCCTTCAAGGGCAGCAAGTGCGTGACGCCGGCGGGAGTCATCAGCTTCGACTTCTCGCGCCAATAAGTCTTCGTCAACCAGCTCTACTTCTACGTCCAGGACCCGGACTGGGGGCCGGCGTTCGTCAAGATCGGCACCTGCGAAAGGAGCGACGAAGCAGTGACGGGTAGCCGGCGGAGGGCCGGAGGACTCATGGCGAGGAAGGCACGGCTCGCGACTCTCCCCAGGGAGGCCAACTCGGTACGAGTGAAGTCTTCTAGCCACCTTGATCCTCTATGGCCCGCACTGGCGCGGCACGTCGCACGCCGAAGCACCATACAAGACCGCGATTTGCTCATCGACCTCGCCCGCCATCCTGAGAACCGCGAAGTACCGTTCCAATGGGGCCTTCGCTTCATAGTCCGCGGCGACCTCCTACTAGACGACGGCGAGTTCCTGACCCTGGACGAACTCGCCGACCAGGCCGGCATCGAACGGCTCCCGTACCTCGACGAGATGGAACCGGAACTCAAGGTGCACTGGCGAACCGACGAGATCGATGAGGACGACCAGGAGGAAGACGAACAAGCAGAGCCGGAACCGCCTATCCCGCCGCAGTGAACATCTCCACCCGAGCAACCTTGTGCCTCCGAGGGCTCCCTTGAGCGGACTGATCTCGTGCGTGGGGCTGCGTCGAGCGCGAGCCCGCGCCGCCGGTCGTGCCCCTTTCCGGCGGCCGGGCAGTGCCCCGAAACATTCCCCCCGGCAGCGGCGTAAGGCAGACAGCATCCAATAGCGGGCCGCCCGGCGACCAGGGCCCGGGGAGCAATCGATATGTCCATGGCCATGGCGCAGACCGACGTCCCGACTCCTCGGAAGCCGCTCCGGCTGTGGCCCGGCGTTGCCGCCGCGGTGCTGCTGTGCGTGCTGAGGTACGTCATCCCCGCCGTCGTGCCCAGGACCTTCCTCTTCGGGGTGATGGGCGGCGTCGTCTGCGTGTTGGCGATCATCGTGTGGTGGGTCTTCTTCAGCCGCGCGCCCTGGTCCGAGCGCCTGGGCGCCGTCGCCCTGGCGATCGTCGCGCTGGTCGCGGTGAAGCGCATCATCCACGTGTCGGTGGCGACGGGGATGATGGGGATGATGTTCCCGTTCTACACCCTCCCGGTCCTGTGCGTCGCCTTCGTCGCCGCGGTGGTGGCCAGCCGTCGCCTCTCGGACGGGCCGCGGCGCGCCTCGATGGCCGCGGCCATCCTGCTCGCCTGCGGGGCGATGGCGCTGCTGCGGACCGACGGCATCACCGGCGGCACCGGTGCGCTGTGGGCATGGCGCTGGACGAAGACGCCCGAGCAGCGGCTCCTGGCCCAGGCCGGCGACGAACCGGCGGCGGTCCCGGCGGCTCCGGCAGCGGCGGCGAGTCCCGGGCAGCGGCCGGCGATCCACGCCGGCGCCGTTCCGGCAGCACTGGTCTCGACTCCGCCAGGCACGGCGGGAGGTGGGGACTGGCCCGGCTTCCGCGGACCGGGGCGCGACGGCGTCGCTCGCGGCGTACATATCGCCACCAACTGGTCCGGGTCGCCGCCGGTCGAGCTGTGGCGCCGGCCGATCGGTCCGGGCTGGTCGTCCTGCGCGGTCCGCGGCGACCTTCTCTACACCCAGGAGCAGCGGGGCGACGAGGAGGTCGTGTCCTGCTACCGGGTGACCACCGGCCAACCGGTGTGGCGGCACGGCTACCCGGTCCGCTTCTGGGAGTCCAACGGCGGCGCCGGTCCGCGCGCGACGCCGACCCTGAGCGATGGCCGCGTCTACACCATGGGCGCGACCGGCATCCTGAATGCGCTCTACGCCGCCGACGGCACCGTCGCGTGGTCGCGCAACGTGGCGTCCGACACCGGCACGAAGGTCCCGATGTGGGGCTTCGCCAGCTCGCCGCTGGTGCTCGACGACGTCGTCATCGTCGCCGCCATCGGCAAGCTCGTCGCCTACGACCGCGCCACCGGCGCTCCCCGCTGGTCCGGCCCCGCCCACGGCGGCAGCTACAGCTCACCGCAGCGAGCGACGATCGACGGCGTGGAGCAGGTGCTGCTGCTGAGCGAGATCGGCGCGACGAGCGTCGCGCCGGGCGACGGCAAGGTGCTCTGGGAGTACAAGTGGGCAGGCTTCACCATCGTGCAGCCGGCGCTAATCGCGGGCGGCGACGTCCTGATCAGCACGGCCGGCGGCACCGGCGGGCTCGGCATCCGCCGTCTCGGGGTCGCGCACGGGCCCGGCGGCTGGACCGTCCGCGAGCGTTGGACGTCGGACGGGCTGTGTCCCTACTTCAACGACCTCGTCGTGCACCGGGGCCATGCCTACGGCTTCGACGGCAGCACTCTCGCGTGCGTCGACCTCGAGCACGGCACCCGCAAGTGGGAGGGCGGACGCTACGGCAGCGGCCAGCTCATCCTGCTGTCCGATCAGGACCTGCTGCTGGTGGTGTCGGAGGAGGGTGAGCTGGCGCTGGTCAGGGCGACCCCCGACAAGTTCACGGAGGTCGCGCGATTCCCGGCGATCAAGGGCAAGACCTGGAACCATCCGGTGTTGGTCGGGGACACACTGCTGGTACGCAACGGCCAGGAGATGGCAGCGTTCCGGCTGTCTCCGGAACGCCGCTGACGGTAAGTCGCCTGCGCGGCGATCCGGAACGGAGCGCCGACCCCTGGAGTTTCAGGATTGAGCGGCGCCCGGTGGGTCCGTTTCCCGCGAGGTTCCCTCCCCTCCTGCCTCCCTTGGGGCGAGGCACCCGAAGTCCGAGGTCGGTTTCCCTGGGACCCCTCGCCCCAAGGGAGGCAGGAGGGGAGGGACCCTCGCGAACTGACCCGCTACCTGACGCCCTGACGACGTTGGAACTTCCCGGGTGCCGCCACGTATGCTAGAGAGCCTGGATGTGATGCGGATGCACATGAGAGGCTTCGGCGGATTCCCCAGAACAAGGCGCTCGCGGGCGGTCAAGTGGCTCGCCTGCGTGCTGGCCGTTATGGGAGGTGCCGCGATCGGCGCCGGCCTCCTCCGGGCCGACTGGCCGTCCTGGCGCGGTCCGCACCAGGACGGCGTCGCCACCGACGTCGGCCTGGTCGCGAAGTGGAGCCCGGCGGGCGAGAACCTGGTGTGGCGGGCCGATCTGGTGGGCCGCTCGACGCCGATCGTGGTCGGCGGCAGGGTCTGCGCCAACGGCCGCGTCGGCACCGGGCCCACGCGCCAGGAGAGCGTGGCCTGCTTCGACGCGGCCACCGGGCGGAAGCTCTGGGAGCATCACCTCGACGTCTATCTCACCGCGATCCCCTTCAGCCGCGTCGGCTGGGGCAACCTCACCGCCGACCGCG
>Ga0210384_10008016_pt1 | contig 11065 bp, 8 predicted proteins | sample IncBWH2MmetaG_FD_160574 | JGI IMG/M metagenome (GOLD analysis project Ga0210384, IMG submission 160574) | Forest soil microbial communities from Barre Woods Harvard Forest LTER site, Petersham, Massachusetts, United States - Inc-BW-H-2-M | ecosystem: Environmental > Terrestrial > Soil >...
GATCGAGTCGCTGGACAGGCGCACCTGGCCCACGACCTCGGCCAGCCGCTCGCGCATGCGCTGCATGGCGGCCAGGATGCTGGTGGTGTCGCCCGCGCGCGTGCGCACCTCGATGGCCAGGTTGCCGTCGGCGATCGCGCTGGCGATGGCCACGACCTCGCCGGGCTCGGCGCCGAGCTGGCGCACCAGGCCGCGCGTGATCGTCACGCCCATCGCGCTGGCGGCGATCACGGACACGGCGGCCAGGATCAGCGTGACGACGATCGCGTCGTGGCCGTCGTCGCGCGCCGCCTGGCCCTCGTGGGTCATGATGGCCGTCTGCAGCCGGGTGATCTCGCCGATGGCGGCGAAGAACGCGCGCTGCGACGGGCGCATGGTCACCAGCAGCGTGTGCGCGGCGTCGTCGACCTGGCCGGCCTTGACCAGGCGAATGACCTCGTCGCGATCCTTGTAGAACTGCCCGCGCGCCGCGATCATCGCGTCGACCAGCTCGCGGCCCTTGGCGAGATCCACGTGCTTGTCGAACTCGGCGATGCCTTCGTCCGTGGCCCTGGCGTTGGCCTCGAGGTTCTTGAACGCGTCGGCGGTCTGCTCGGCATCCTTGGCGGCCAGCACGGTGTTGCGGATGAAGCGCGCCTGCGCGTTGGCGCTGTCGGCGATCGCGGTGATCTTCTGCACGCGGTAGTAGCGCTCGTCGACGATGTTGGCCACGCGCGCGCCGATCGCCTGGAAGCGTAGCGCGCAGACGGCGGCCACCACGACGATGAGGCCGACGAGCAGGCCGTAGCTCAGCGCGAGCTTGGTGGCGACCTTCATCTTTCGGGAAGCGGACATGTTCGGGATCTCTCCAGTACTGCGGGCCAGGGAGCGGGCAACAAGGGGCTCCAGGCCTCCTGCATATCGACGGCCGGGTCACCCTACTTGAGCGAGGGGTCTTGCGGGGCGTTCTCGGTCCGGAGCGGCGGCGCCCTGTGCGACGATGCGCGCCACCGTCCCGAGGAGACCCGATGACCGCCACTCTCGCCCGCCAGTTCCACGCGCTGCACGCCGACGGCCTGCTGCACCTCGCCAACGCCTGGGACGCCGGCAGCGCGCGCCTGGCGCACGCCGCGGGCGCCCGCGCGATCGCCACCAGCAGCGCGGCGGTGGCCTGGGCCCACGGCTGGCCCGACGGCGACCGCCTTCCGGTGGAGCTGCTGCTGCAGACGACCCGCGCCATCGCGGCGGCCACGCCGCTGCCCGTGACCATCGACATCGAGGGCGGCTACTCCGATGAGCCGGCCCGCGTGGGCGAGCTGGCCGCCGCGGTGCTGGCCGCCGGTGCCGTGGGCATCAACATCGAGGACGGCAGCAAGGATCCCGCGCTGCTGTGCGCGAAGATCGGCGCCGTGCGCGCCGCGGCGGTGGCCGCCGGCGTCGACCTGTACATCAACGCCCGCATCGACGTCTGGCTGCGCGGCCTGGCGCCGCCGTCCGAGCGCGTGGCCGAGACCCTCGCGCGCGCCGCGCGCTACCGCGCCGCGGGCGCGAGCGGGCTGTTCGCGCCGGGCGTCACCGACCCTGGCGAGATCGCCGCGCTGGTGGCCGGCACCGACATGCCCGTGAGCGTGCTCGCCTTGACCGGCCTGCCCGACGCGGCCCGCCTGCGGTCGCTGGGCGTGCGCCGCCTCAGCGCGGGCTCGGCGATCTCGGAGGCGATGCATGCGCACGTGCTGGGCATGATGCGCGAGTTCGTCGCGACCGGCCGGATCGACACGGGTGGCGTCGCGCCGGCCAGCTACGGCGAGGTCCAGGCGTTGATGGCGCGCGGCTGACCGGCGCGGGGAAGTCAGCTTCCCGTGTGCCAGCCGCCGCCCAGCGCCTTCACGAGCGCCGTGGCCACCAGCTGGCGCTGGCCTGCGAGCTGCGCGGCCTGCAGCTGCGCGCCCAGCAGCGACTGCTGCGCCGTGATCACGTCGAGGTAGGTGGCCACGCCGCCCTCGTAGCGCGCGCTGGACATGTCCAGCACCTGCTGCGCCGAGGCCACGGCCACGTTGGCCTGCGCCGTGGCGCGGTCCAGCGAGGCGACGCCGGTGATGCCGTCCTCCACCTCCTGCATCGCCACCAGCACCGTGCGGCGGTAGCTGGCCACGGAGGCGTCGTAGCCGGCGCGGGCGAAGTCGACGTTGGCGCGCGTGCGGCCGGCATCGAACAGCGTCTGCGTGGCCGACACGCCGATGGACCACACCAGGCTGGGCGCGTCGAACAGCGCGCCGAGGATGCGGCTCTCCTCGCCGATGCCGGGCGCCAGGATCACGCTGGGGTAGAACGCCGCGGTGGCCACGCCGATCTGCGCGTTGGCGGCGGCCATCGCGCGTTCCGCGGAGGCCACGTCGGGGCGGCGCTGCAGCAGGTCGGACGGCAGGCCCAGGGGGATCGCGGGCGGCTGCAGGTCGCGCCGGACCGGCGCCAGGCTGAACGTGGGCGCGGGCGCGCCGACCAGGGTCGCGATCGCGTGCTCGAACTGCGCCCGCTGGCGCTTCTGCACGTCCACCTGGGTCAGCGTGTTGTCCAGCAACGCCTGCTGCTGTGCCACCTCGAGGCCCGTGCCGGCGCCGAGCTCGTGGCGCGAGTTCACGAAGGCCAGGGCCTTGCGTTGCAGCGCGATCGAGCGATCCAGCACGTCCAGCGAGGCGTCGAGCGTGGCCAGGCTGAACCAGTCGGACGCGAGCTCGGCGCTCACCACCAGGCGCGTGTTCGCGAGATCGGCCGCCGACTGCTCGGCCGAGGCCTTCGCGCCCTCGATGCTGCGCGAGACGCGGCCGGCGAGATCCACCTCGTAGCTGGCGCCCACGCCCAGCGTGAAGTCGTTCTGCACCGTCGAGAAGTTGGGCGACGCGTAGTTGGCCAGCGGCCGGTTGGCCGAGATGCGCAAGCGCTGGTCGTGCGACGTGAGGCCCAGCGACGGGAACAGGCCGGCCGACTGCGCGGTGACCGTCGCGCGCGCCTGCGCGAGACGCGCGGCCGCGATCGCCAGCGTGGGGCTGTCGGCCATCGAGCGTGCCTCGAGCGCGTCGAGCTGCGGGTCGCCGAAGGCCTTCCACCAGTCGCCCTTGTCGGCGCCGTCGGCCGGCGTGCCGGCGCGCCAGGGCGCGTCCAGCTTCCAGGCCACGGGCAGGTCGGGCGCGGGCCGCCTGTAGTCGGGGCCGACCGCGCAGCCGCTCGCGGCGAGCGCCGTGGCCACCAGCGTGAGTCGCAGCGCCGGTCTCACGCCGGGGCCTTCGCGGCGGCCGGCGCCTGCAGCGTGACGACGTCGCCGTCCACCAGCGAGTCGGGCGGGTTCAGCACGAGGCGATCGTCGGCCTTCAGGCCGCCGGTGATCTCCACCGTGCTGCCGTTGTTGCGGCCCAGCGTGACGGCGTGCAGCGTGACCTTGCCTCGTGTGTCGACCACCGCCACGCGCGTGCCCTCGCCGCGGAACAGCAGCGCGTTGCTGGGCACCGACAGCGCGGCGCTCGCCGACAGCGGCAGGGCCACCTGCACGTAGGCGCCGGGCAGCAGCAGGCCGTCCTTGTTGGGCAGCGACACCTCCACCTGCATCGTGCGCGTGCTCGCGTCGATCGACGCCGAGGTGCGCGTGACCTGGCCCTTGAACTGCTGGTTCTGCAGCTCGGCCTGCGTCACCACCACCGCCTGGCCCGTCTTGACCAGGTTGGCGTAGCTCTGGGGCACGCTCACGTAGACGCGCAGCGGGTCGGTCTGCGACAGCAGGAACAGCGGCTTGCCGCTGGTGTCGATCAGGTCGCCGACATCGACGTTGCGCCGGGTGACGATGCCGGCGAACGGCGCAGTGACGTGCTTGAACGCCTCCAGCTGCTTCAGGCGCTGCAGGTTGGCGTCGGCGGCGGCGAGGTTGGCGCGCGCCTGCACGAGGCCGGCGCGGCGCTCGTCGAGATCCTGCTGCGAGACCACATCCTTCTTGCGCAGCGCGTCCCAGCGCGCCACGGTGGTCTCGGCCAGCGCCACGGTGGACGCGGTCTGGTCGCGCGCGGCCTGGGCCTGCGAGACCTGCTGGTCGAGCTCGGGGGCCTCGAGCTCGGCGAGCACGTCGCCCTTCTCGACGCGGCTGCCGATGTCCTTGTTCCAGCTCTTGACGTAGCCCGCCGCGCGCGCCGCGATCGGCGCCTGCACGGCGCCCTGCAGCGTGCCCGGCAGCGGCACCGTGCGGCCCGCGCCGGCCGGCTGCGGCAGCGTCGTCTTCACGTAGATGGCGGCGTGCTCGGCGACGGCGGCGTCGAGTTCCCTGGCGTTGGCGGCGCGGCTCAGCACCGTGCGCGCGGCGCCCAGGCCCAGCAGCACCAGCACGACCAGGGCGACGAGCTTCAGGCGGTGCACGATCTGGCGGCGCCGGAGCTGGTCGTGGGGGTCGTCGCCCGGCGCGGCGGCGTGGATGCCCAGGTTGGCATGTCGCTGCTCGGTCATGTCAGGTCTCCTGCGGAAGAGGGGCGGCCGGCTCGCGGCGCGGGTGGCGCGACTCGAGGCGGCGGTGCACGCCGGCGAACACCACCGGCACGAAGAGAAGGGTGGACACGGTGGCGAACAGCAGGCCGCCGATCACCGCGCGGCCCAGCGGCGCGTTCTGCTCGGCGCCTTCGCCCAGGCCCAGCGCCATCGGGATCATGCCGATGATCATCGCGAGCGCGGTCATCATCACGGGCCGCAGGCGCGTGGCGCCGGCCTCGAGCGCGGCCGACAGCACCGGCACGCCGTCCTCGCGGCGCTGGCGCGCGAACGAGATCATCAGGATGGAGTTGGCGGTGGCGACGCCCATGGTCATGATGGCGCCGGTGAGCGCGGGCACGCTCAGCGTGGTGCCGGTGAGGAACAGCATCCAGGCGATGCCGGCCAGCGCGGCGGGCAGGGCGGCGATGATGATCAGCGCGTCGATCCACGACTGGAAGTTCACGACGACGAGCAGGTAGACCAGCACGATGGCCATCGCGAGGCCCACCAGCAGGCCGACGAACGAGGCCTGCATCGTCTGCACCTGGCCGCGGATCACCACCGAGCTGCCGCGCGGCAACCTGGCCCGAGTCGCGTCCACCAGCTTCGTGACCTGCGCGGCGACGTTGGCCAGGTCGGTGCCCTGCACGCTGACGAACACGTCGATGGCCGGCTGGATGTTGTAGCGCGACGAGACGGCCTGCTGCACCGCCGGGGTCACCCTCACCAGGTTGCCCAGCAGCTGCGTGTTGCCGGCGCCAGGGGCGGCCGTCCCGCCGCCGCTGCCCACCGGCGTGGCCAGCAGCGCGTCGAGCGAGTCGACGTTGTACTGCGGCGTCTGCACCGCGATGTTGTAGACGATGCCGTTCTGCGGGTTGAGCCAGAACGCCGGCGCGGTCTGCGAGCTGCCCGACAGCGCGATCAGCACGTTCTGCCCGACGTTCTGCGCGCTCAGGCCGATCTGCTGCAGGCGCGCGCGATCCATGTCGAGGTTGATGGAGGGCGCGTCGTTGCGCTGGTGCACGTGGCTGTCGACGGCTCCGGGGATCTGCTGGATCTGCTTGTTCAGCGCGGCGGCCAGCGCGGCGTTGGCCTCGATGTTGTTGCCGGTGAACTGCACGTCGATGGCGGCCGGCAGGCCGAAGTTCAGGATCTGCGTGACGATGTCGGCCGGCTGGAAGAAGAACTCGATGCCGGGGAAGCGCTTCGGCAGCTCGCGCCGCAGGATCGTGACGAACCTGGCCGTCGGCGCGTGGCCTTCCTTCAGCGCGATCTGGATCTCGCCGTCCAGCGTGCCGATGGTGCCGGCGTTGCTGTACGACAGGTTGATGCCGGAGTTGGGCACGCCGAGGTTGTCGAGCACGGTGGCGAGCTGGTCGGCCGGCACCAGCTCGCGGATCGCGGCTTCCACCTCGTCGGCGGCGCGTGCCGTCTCCTCGATGCGCGTGCCCGTGGGCAGGCGCATGTGCAGGCGCACCTGGCCGGCGTCCACCGCCGGGAAGAAGTCGCGGCCCAGCGCGAGGAACAGGCCGCACGACAGCAGGCAGAACGCCATGAAGCCGATGGAGAAGTTGCGCCGGTGCGAGAGCAGCACCGACAGCGCCAGCGTGTAGCCGCGGCGAACCTGCTCGAAGCGGGCGTCGAAGGCCTTGTTCAGGCGCTTGAGCAGGCTGGGCCGGGTGCCCGCGGGCGGCTCGCCATGGTGCTGGCCCTTCATGAGCAGCATCACCATCGTGGGCACCAGCGTCCGCGACAGGAGGTAGGACGCGGCCATCGCGAACACCACCGCCTCGGCCATGGGCACGAACAGGAAGCGCGCGACGCCGGACAGGAAGAACATCGGCACGAACACGATGCAGATGCACACCGTGGAGACGAAGGCCGGCACGCCGATCTCCCCGGCGCCCACGATGATGGCCTCGGTCAGCTCGGTGCCCAGGTGCAGGTGGCGCTCGATGTTCTCGATCGTGACGATGGCCTGGTCCACCAGCACGCCCACCGACAGCGCAAGGCCGCCGAGCGTCATCAGGTTGAGCGTCTCGCCGAGCACCTGCAGGATGATCACCGAGGTGAGGATGGACAGCGGGATCGTGAGCGCGATCACCAGCGTGCTGCGCCAGTTGCCCAGGAACAGCAGCACCATCGCGGCGGTGAGGCCGGCGGCGATCAGCGCCTCCATCGCGACGCCGACGACCGCGGCCTTGACGAAGACCGACTGGTCGAACAGCGTCTTGACCGTGATCTCCCTGGGCAGCTGCTCCGACGCCTTGGGCAGCAGCGCGCGCAGGTTGGACATGATGTCCAGCGTGGACGCGCCGCCGTTCTTGAGCACCGACAGCAGCACGCCGCGCTGGCCGTCCTGGCGCACGATGTTGGTCTGCGGCGCGTAGCCGTTGCGCACGAAGGCGACGTCGCCGATGGTGGTGGTCGCGCCGTTGACGGTGCGCACCGGCAGGTCGTTGAGCGCGGCGATGGTGTCGGTGGAGCCGTTCATCTTCACCGTGTACTCGGTGGGCCCGAACTTCGCGGTGCCGGACGGCAGGATCAGGTTCTGCAGGTTGACGGCGTTGACGACGTCGGCCGGCGACAGTCCGCGCGCCTGCAGCGCGTTGGTGTCCAGGTCGATCGAGACCAGCGGGTTCTTGCCGCCGTACGGGAACGGGATCGCCACGCCCGGGATGTTGATCAGCTGCGGGCGAAGGATGTTGACCGCGGCGTCGAAGATGGACTGCTCGGGCAGCGTGCCGCTGGACAGCCCCAGCTGCACCACCGGGATGCTGGAGGCCGAGTACTTGATGATCAGCGGCGGCGTGATCCCGGGCGGCAGCTGGCGCAGCTGGGTCTGCTCGATGGCCGTCACCTGCGCGATCGCCGTCTGGATGTTGGCGTTGGGCTGGAAGAAGATCTTGATGACGGCGATGCCGGCCAGCGTCTGCGACTCGATGTGCTCGATGTCGGACACCGTCGTCGTGAGGCTGCGCTCGTTGGACGACGTGATGCGCTGGCCCATCTCCTGGGCCGACATGCCCGTGTAGTTCCACACGATCGAGATCACCGGGATGTTGATCTCCGGCAGGATGTCGGTGGGCATCTTCAGCAACGCGAAGGGCGTCGCGAGCACGATCAGCATCGCCATGACGATGAACGTGTAAGGTCGCCGCAGCGCGAGCTGGATCAGGTTCATGGGAGCAGCGAGTCCGCGGGAGTCAAGCCCGCGATCATAGTGAGAAGAGGTGAAGCTACCCTCATCTTTCGAGGATCCCCACTCGCTCCACTCGGCTGTCCGTTTTGTCAGTTACAAGTGCTCGCGCAGTCCTCGTGTGCCTGCGGCGCTTTGCGCTTCGCCGTGGGCGGCGAAGCGCCCAGCGCGGCAGGCAAGCAGGACCGCTACGCCAACAGCAGCGTCGCCAGTTCCGACGGTGCACCCGCCAGATGCCTCGGTCGCTCCGCCGCCAGCTCGGCGTGCGACCCGAATCCCCACAAGACGCCGCACGCTTGAAGCCCGTTGCGATGCGCCGACGTGATGTCGACATCGCGGTCACCGACCATCACCGATGTGTCATCCACTGCCCCGGCGGAACGCAGCGCCTCCAGCTGCTGCCACTTGTGCACCCCGATGTCGCCGCCGCTGACGAACGCGAACAGCTCGCGAAGCCCGAACCGGACGAGGATCTTCTCGGCGAAATCGGCGCGCTTGGACGTGCACAGGCCCAGCGTGCAGCCGGCGCCGCGCAGCGCGGCCAAGGCCTCGGGGATGCCGTCGTAGAGCGTGTTCTCGGCATAGCCCTGCTCGCCGTAGCGGCGGCGGTAGTCGGCGATCAGGCGGTTGTGTCGCGTCGGGTCCGCGCTGCCGGTGAGTTCGACTGCCGACTCGTAGAGCGGTGGCCCGATGAGACGCGCGAGGTCGGCGTGCATTCGCTCGGGTAGCTCCTGCAGCCGCAACGCATGGTTGATGGAGCGCGCGAAGCCGAGGAGCGGGTCGCTGATCGTGCCATCGAGATCGAAGACGACGACACGCGGCGGCATGCGTTTCAGCGTGCCGCGTGCGTGCGGCGGTAGCTCACGAACGCGTAGTCGAAGGCGTTGGGCGCGCCGGCGTGGTGGCGCTCGCGGGCGGTTTCCACGAAATGGTTGCGCGCCCATTCGGGAAAGCGCGCGTCGCCCTCGAAGTCGCGGTCGATCTCGGTGAGCACCAGCTCGTCGGCGTGGGGCAGGGCCAGCGCGTAGAGCTCGGCGCCGCCGATGACGAACGCGCGCATGCCGTGCGGGTTGGACGCCACAGACTCCAGCGCCAGTTCCAGCGCCTGCTCGAAGCCGTGCGCCACCAGCGCGCCGTCGGCGTGCCAGCCGGCCTGTCGCGTGACGACGATGTTGGTGCGGCCCGTGAGCGGGCGGAAGCGCGTGGGGATGGAATCCCAGGTCTTGCGGCCCATGATCACCGGGTTGCCCAGCGTGGTGCGCTTGAAGAACGCCATGTCCTCCGGCAGCTTCCACAGCAGGGCGTTGTCATGGCCGATGACGCCGTTGCGCGCCACGGCCGCGATCAGGGCGACCTTCATGCCTTCCTTTGCACCAGTGTTTGGTCAACTTGAGGCGGCACCAGTTGATGGAGTTTCTTCATCAATGCGCTCGCCAGTTCCGCTGTGAATGCACTTTTAGACAAGGGAAAGCTCTTCGAGCCGGATCGCCATCGCCTCAGTCGACACACCGAACTGGATGTGCAACGGATCGAAGTGACGACCGTTATAGCTGGGTGCAGACGCCAAATGTCGTGAGAGGTGACGACGCTCACGGATTGACGCGAGCAAAGTAGAACTTGCGTTGCTTGAGAGAGCGAATGCGGTGTCCTCGCTTAGGAAGAAGCGAGGTGCGAGGAAAACTGCCTCGAAGCGCTTACGAAGGAGCTTCTCGGGCATGAGAAAAAAAGTCGCAAACCTACTTGCTTCGCGCTCGATCTTATCCGGTGCATTTCCCGCTCCGTTCAGGAGCTTGTCTTGATGCTGCACCCCCAGATGCGGGTGCAGAACTGCATGCCCAAGCTCATGTGCGGTCGTGAACTTGCGTGCCGATTTAGAGAACTTGTCTGAGACCAGGACGATCTTATTCACCGTATCAATCTGACCAGCCACATCTGCCATTCCGCCAGGCCCGACCCAAATTCCGATCGCATCGACAGGCCTGCACTCGTAGTCGAGGGCATGCAATGCCAGTTCCGGATCCAAGATCGCCGTCGGATCCGCCGGCACGTTCGTTCCCCAAATAGACGTTCGCCTGCTCCACACGAAGCGATGGATCGCGCGTGCCCTGCCTTCAATTTGGCTATCGGACCAACCCCTGCGAGGGCGGACGTTCGGCGTGCCTCCAGCGAGATCATCTGCGATATCGTCGCTCTTGCGGCTAACGGCAGCGTTGTGATCGAGATTGGAGGCCTTCGCGAGAGCTTCAAAGCCGTCGTCCCCGAGGTGGGCGTATTGGTTTTCTAGGCGCTTGCGACTTCCTTGGATTTCTTCAGGGATAGCTGCGCGATATGCGGCTTCCTCGACTTGCCTGCCTTCGAGATGCTCGATGTACGCGTAAGGATTCTGCAGAACTCGGCGCAGGCTGCGAATGCGCTTCATTGTGAGATCTTCCATAACTATCCTCCGTAGAAGTCAGCGTGACGCTCTGGAAACGAAATGGTGACACAAAACTCTTCTAGGCCTAAACCGCCACCGGGGCCTTGATCGCCGGGTGGTGCTGGTAGTCCTCGACCGCGAAATCGTCGAATTCATATCCGAGGATGGAGGCCGGGCGGCGCCTGATGTTCAGCGTCGGATAGGGGAAGGGCGTGCGGGCCAGCTGCGTGTCGACCTGCTCGGCGTGGTTGGCGTACAGGTGGCAGTCGCCGCCGGTCCAGATGAAGTCGCCCACGTCGAGGTCGCACTGTTGCGCCACCATGTGGGTGAGCAGCGCGTAGCTGGCGATGTTGAAGGGCACGCCCAGGAAGATGTCGGCGCTGCGCTGGTACAGCTGGCACGACAGCTTGCCGCGGCCGCCCGCCGCCTCGGGCGGGGCCACGTAGAACTGGAAGAACGCGTGGCAGGGCATCAGCGCCATCTTGCCGAGGTCGGCCACGTTCCAGGCGCTGACGATGATGCGGCGCGAGTCGGGATTGGTCTTGAGCTGCTTGACGACCTCGGCGATCTGGTCGATGTGGCCGCCGTCGGGCGTCGGCCACGAGCGCCACTGCACGCCGTAGACCGGGCCGAGGTCGCCGTCCTCGCGCGCCCATTCGTCCCAGATGGTGCAGCCGCGTTCCTGCAGCCACTTCACGTTGGAATCGCCGCGCAGGAACCACAGCAGCTCGAGGATGATGGACTTCAGGTGCACCTTCTTGGTGGTCACCAGCGGGAAGCCCTCGGCCAGGTCGAAGCGCATCTGGTGGCCGAACACGCTGGTGGTGCCGGTGCCGGTGCGGTCGGCCTTGAACCGGCCCTGGTCGCGCACCAGGCGCATGAAATCTTCGTATTGCGAGCGGACGGGTCGGGTCATGGGCCGATTTTAGCGGCGGCGTGACGCATGCCTCGAAGCGTTGTCCCTGGCG
>Ga0210384_10008017_pt1 | contig 11065 bp, 14 predicted proteins | sample IncBWH2MmetaG_FD_160574 | JGI IMG/M metagenome (GOLD analysis project Ga0210384, IMG submission 160574) | Forest soil microbial communities from Barre Woods Harvard Forest LTER site, Petersham, Massachusetts, United States - Inc-BW-H-2-M | ecosystem: Environmental > Terrestrial > Soil >...
TTGGACCAATCGATTTTCCGTTTTCGAAATCATCGCGGGGTACCAAATCGAGAGCCAACAGGCGCTGCAGCAACAGCAGTCAGCGGCCGGTCAGCCGGTATCCAGCGCCGTGGAACAGCGCTCGTTGTACGCGTCGGTCGCCTATCGGCTGCGCTTCTAAGCCAACATGCGTCATCCCGCAACCTTGCTCCCGCTGCTTGCCATGCTGACGCTGCTCGCCATGCTGCCGGCCTGCAGGGCTTCGCGGCTTGCGCCTTCGCGCGAGATCTTCGATGAACAGAGCGCGATGACGCTGGAAGTGGTCAGCATGCCCTTCATATTCGCGCGCGCGCGCTCGGACGTCGCGGCGCATGCTCGCGACTACGCAACGCTGGTCGCCGCGGAAATCGATCGCTCCGGCGAGTACAGCGACTTTTTGCTGCTGTATCGATGGTCGACGGTGGACCGGCGCATGTCGCCGCCGCCCCCGCTCAGCGCCGGCGCGTTACGGATTTTGGCTGACGGCCGTGCCATCGATTTGCAGCCGCTGCAACGGGTGCCGATCAGTTTGACGCAGAGCCATGCCCTTTATGTCCCACCCCACGGCGATGTCGTGCCGCGAGCCTACGCCGTCGATGGGGCGCTGCTGCGATACATCGCGGCTTGCCGGAATTTGACGTTGCGCATGCCTCAGGAAGAACTCGACACTCCCTTCACGCTTTGGCAGGATGGCCGCGAAGCGCTGGCGAAATTCCTGCAAAGTATCAGCGGAACTTGAGCGAAGAATATGGCGCCCGGTTCGCTCAATGCCTATCTTCGCTTACGGCTGGTCCTGCCCTGCTGGGCGGCCTGCTGCCTGGCCTCCTGCCTGTCCTTGAGTTCGAACGCGAAGGCGTCGGCGGAATTCACCGAATACCGGATCGGACAGAGGCTGCCGGATGCCGCGCTTCAGGGAATCAACGGACCTTCCCGCCATCTACGGGACTTCCGCGGCAAACCATTGCTGATAAACGTCTGGGCCAGCTGGTGCGGGCCGTGCAAACAGGAAATGGCTTCTCTCGAAAGGCTCGCTTGGAGCGAGTTCGCGCGGCACATCAATATTATCGGGATCTCAACCGACGATTATCCGCAGCAAGCCACGCAGTGGTTGGCGCAGTCTCACTCCACGATCAGTCATTTCATCGATGAGCGCTTGCAACTGGAGCACATGCTGGGGGCGTCGCGTCTGCCGCTAACGGTTTTGGTGGGAGCGGATGGACGCATCGTGAGCAAAATTTATGGTGCGCGCGAATGGGACAGTCCGCAGGCCCTCGCGTTGCTGCGCGCACAGTTTGCGCTTTGACCATTTGCGCTTTGACCAAGGAGAGCACGAAAGCGCCGATGCGCTTGACTGCCTTCCCTCTCTCGGGCAAAGTTCTGGGGATTGCGCTGTTAAACGTGTAAATTTTTCGGCGCACATCACCATTATCGGAGAAGGTGCTGCTCAAGCGCATCAGGTCCAGAGGACCCGCCATCGAACACTCGGCGCTGCGCATGGCAGCTTTGCTATTTGGCGCCCTACTCTGGCCGATTGGTTCCGTGGCCGACAGCTTTTCCGTCGGCGAAGCCCTCAATGACACCAAACTCTACTTCACTGCGCCGCTGCGTTGGGACAGCCAGGATTGGCTGTACTTTGGTGCGGCGCTGGCGGCGGTCGGCGCCGCGCACGAATTTGACGGCCGCGTAAGAACGCACTTCGTTGACCCCAAGCAACCGCTGAATGGCGCGGACAAGAATTCGGCTCGCGATGCGGCGCCGGCGGTCGCATTGATTGTCGGCACCGGCCTATATGCAAGCTGGATCGGCGATCGCGATGGTTATCGCGAGACCTGGTCGCTGCTCGAAGCGGGGGTTTTCAGTACGGCGACCAGCGAGGTCTTGACCCTGGCTGCGGGGCGCGAACGGCCCGACGCAACCACCTCGCCCAACATGTGGCGCCATGGCGGGGATTCGTTTCCCTCGGTGCACGTCAGCGCGGCCTTTGCCATCGGCACCGTCTTCGCGGAATCCGGCAATGACGAATATCGCTGGATCCGCCGCATCATCGGCTACGGGGTCGCCACCGGGACGGCTTATCTTCGCGTCCACGAAAATGTTCACTGGCTGTCGGACACCGTGGCCGGAACGGCGCTCGGCATCGCAACCGCGCGATTTGTGTTGAACAGGCAGGGTGGCGAACAACACGCCTCGATTCAATTTCAGCCCTTGAAGGACGGGTGGCAACTTGCCTACACCGTGCGCACTCCGTAACCCAGGCGCAGGTTTTGACTGAACGATGGCTCACCGCGGAACGGTCCGGCTCGCAATTTTGATCTTGGGCCTTGCAGCCTTGAGCGCGGCGCGTGCCCAAACGGACGAGATCCAAGTCTACAACGCGGAGATTGCGGCGCCCGGCGTGCTCAATCTGACGCTGCATGACAATTACACGCCGAACGGGCGCACGGTCCCGGATTTCCCCGGCGCGATCATCGCCAACCATACGCTCAACGGTGTTCCGGAGTGGGCCTACGGGGTCACCGATTGGTTCGAGGCGGGATTGTATCTACCGCTGTATAGCCTCAGCGGCAACGGCAGCCTGACCTACAACGGCTTCAAGATCCGAACGCTGTTCGTGGTGCCGGATGCCGCCGGCAGGACTTTCTTCTACGGCGTGAATTTCGAATTCAGCTGGAACACGGCGCACTGGGACCAACGGCGCAACACTCAGGAAATCCGCCCCATCCTCGGTTGGCACTTGGGCGATGTCGAGGTCATCGTGAATCCCATCCTCGACAATTCCTATCAAGGATTTTCACGCCTCGATTTCGCGCCGGCCACACGTGTCGCCTACAATCTCAGCAAGACCTGGGCGGTGGGCGCCGAGGAGTACGACGACTTCGGACCCTTGCGCGGCTTCAATTCCGCCTCGCGCCAGCAGCATCAGTTGTTCGGTGTTTTTGACTACAAGGGTAAACGCTGGAGTATCGAGGGGGGTGCGGGGGTGGGTCTGACCAGCAGCACGGATCACGTTGTGCTCAAGCTCATCTTATCGAGGGACTTGAATCGGTGAATTTCACGGATTACCTCAACCGTGTGACAAATCGATTACACGGTGAGGTGCGCGACAACGCGGTGAGGTGGGCGGTTACACGGTGAGGTGGGCGTTACACGGTGAGGTGGGCGTTACACGGTGAGGTGCACGACCCTCTTCGAGGTACAAGCGACCGACTCGCCGTTTGGCTGTCCGCGACTGTGGGCATCGCTGAAATAGGCTGCGGCGCCGACGACAAGACTATTCACCAATAGCGCCAAGGCAACCGCACCGAGCTTCATCGCAAACCGAGTATTCATCGAGGCTCTCCTGGAAGTCACCCTTCTTCTTTACATTGCCTGTAAACCGGGGGTTCAAGCCCGCATCGACTCGTTGCAGTTGACTGGAACTGCTCCTCAAAGTTCCACGGCTGGCCAGGTATATCAGCCAGCCTTAACCGGCCGCGATCCGATTGAGCTTCGTCAAGGCATCGCCGGGCAGCTCAAGGTCTGCGGCGGCGAGATTTTCACGCAGATGTCCAACCGACGAGGTACCGGGAATCAACAGCAGGTTGGGCGCGCGCTGCAGCAGCCAGGCGAGCGCCACTTGCATGGGTGTCACGCCGAGTGCCTTGGCGACACTGGACAGCGCCGTCGACTGCAACGGGGTGAAGCCACCCAGCGGGAAGAACGGCACATAGGCGATGCCGGCAGCGGCCAGTTCATCGATCAACGCATCGTCGTTCCGATGGGCAAGGTTGTAGTGATTCTGCACACAGACAATGTGCGCCAGGGCGCGCCCCTCTGCGACCTGCTTCGCCGTCACGTTGCTGAGGCCGATGTGACGGACGAGGCCTTGGCGCTGAAGCTCGACAAGCACCGCAAGTTGCGCCTCGATCGAACCCTCGGTGGGATGGTGGCCGAACATGATGCGCAGATTGACGACATCGAGGGCCTCCAGTCCTAGGTTGCGAAGGTTGTCGTGGACCCCGCTCCTCAGGTCTTCGGCAGAGAAGGCCGGGTTCCACGATCCGTCCTGACCCCGCCTCGCGCCTAATTTTGTGACGAGGACCAGATCATGGGGATAGGGATGAAGCGCCTCGCGGATGAGCTGATTGGTGACATGCGGACCGTAGTAATCGCTCGTGTCGATGTGATCGACGCCGCTCGCGACCGCCTCGCGCAGGACCGCGAGTGCGCCCGGGCGATCTTTCGGGGGCCCAAAGACTCCGGGACCGGCAAGCTGCATCGCGCCGTAACCCATCCGCCGCACGGTTCGAGTGCCCAGCGCGTACCTGTCGGATTTATTCATTTAGCTTATGGCCCAAAATCGACCAAAAAACGCAAAAACGTGGCGCCGATAGCACAATTATCGCGCATTTCGAGACTCCGTAGGCATCCACGCGACGGATAAATAGGCGGAATAGGCATGTATTCATAGGAGTACGCGTTGCTTCGCGGATTCAAATTCCAAGTCGTGCTGCCGGTTGCGGCCATCGCCCTGCTGTTGATCAGCATCGGGGCCATCGGCTTTTCCCTTTGGGCTATGCAGCACGAGGAAGCGCAGGTAAAGCAACAAGTCGCGGATAACGTTACCTCCGTTCAGGGCGTGTTCGTGACCACCGCCAGGCTGATGGATGAACGCGTGCGCATGAGCATGGCCCTGCTCAATGAGCAGATCGGCGCGCACGGTGGGGCCGACAAAGGTGCCACCGTCATGCTGGCCGGCAAACCCATCGCCGATATCATCGTCGGCGGCAAGAGTCAGACGGGAAACTTCGAACTCGTCGATTACGTCACGCGCTTGGCCAAGGGCACGGCCACGATCTTCTCCAAGGACGGCGAACGCTTCGTGCGCATCACCACCAATGTATTGAAGGATGACGGCAGCCGCGCGGTCGGTACCGAGCTGAACCAGACCACCAAGGCTTATGCGGCCCTGAGCAATGGCCATGCGTTCTACGGCGTGGTCGACATCCTCGGCAATCCCTACATCACCGGCTATGAGCCCTTGAACGCCAGGAACGGCGACTACATCGGCCTCACCTACGTGGGCTACAAGGCAGAACTGCCCGTGCTGAACCAATCCTTGGAGCAATCGCGCGTGCTGAAGAGCGGCTTCGTCGCCGTGGTCGACAGCAAGACGGTGCGCTACCAGCCATCGTGGGTCACCAAGCAAGAGGTGCAGGAACACATCGACAACAAGGACGGTTCGTGGGTCATCGACCGCGTGCCCTTGGAAGAATGGGGACTCACGATCATATCGGCCTACCCCGTTTCCGAACTGCACTCCGTGGGTCGAAAGATCGCCTATGGCGTCGCCTTGGCAGGATTGATCATCGGTGCCGCGATATCGATCACCTTGTTTTTCCTGCTCGACTGGAAGGTCCTGCAGTTGCTCGGCGGCGAGCCGCGGGTAGCGGCGGAGTACATGAAGAAGATTGCCGCCGGCGATTTGGCGGTGGAAATCGCGGTCGCGGACAATCGCCCCGAGAGCCTCATGGCCTCGCTCAAATTGATGCAGATGAAATTGAAGAATTTGATCTTGGCGGTCAGCGGCGCAGCCACCGAGGTCAGCGAGCAGTCACGCAAGTTCGAGGCGACGTCGACCGCCTTCCAGCGCAGCCGCGACGAAGCCACGGCACAGGACCTGTTGCGGCAAACCAAGGGTGTGAGCCGAACGCTGGCCCTGCTGGAAAAATCGATCGGCCGTTTCAAGCTGTAGAGCTTAAAACCTACAAGGCTGTCTCGTTGATTTCGTGCACGCACGCGAGGAGCAGCGGCAAGCGATCCCGATGTCGGGTGAGCAGCTCGGTGCGAATCAAATTCAGCACCTTTTGAACGCCGGCCACGTCACTGCAGCGATTGACGGCATCCACAAATTCCTGGCCCTGCACGCCGAACTGATTGAGACAGAATTCGGACAGCGCGAAGCGCGCCTGGGCAAGCGACACGCCGGATTCGAGTCGCATGGGGTCCGGTCCACTGCCGGCGGCTGTGGTCGGCTTGCGGTCGGATCGCGCCGGCCTGATGTCCGGTGCCCGGAGGGGGGCCGGTTTCGCCGCGGCCGGATTTGCCGCGGGTGCGTCTGGTTGCGTGTGGCTACCGGTCGCCGAGGGGTCGTCCGTTTCGTTGATCTCGCGAATGCAGGCGACCAGGGCCGGCATTCGACCCGGGAAGCGCTCGTCGATTTCGGTACGAACGCTGTTCAGCACTTCCTGCAAGCTCATGACATCGTTGCAAAGGCTCACGGCATCCACGAGGTATTGGCCGTCCGTGCCAAATTCGTCCATGCAGAAATTGGACAGCGCGAAGCGCGCCTGGCTGGGCGAAATGCCAAAATTCAGGCGCAGCTCCCGGCGACTCGGGCGAGCGGGACCGGCTGCACCGCCGGCGCGAGCGGCCGGCTCTTCATCCGCAATGACCACGAGCTTCTTGGTCAGAAGGCGGCGCAGGCCCTCGACCACGGTATTGTGAGGGAACATCGAGCGCTGCAGGATGGCATCGGCGGTATTGCAGCCCTGGGCAATGAGCGTCAGCGTATTCTTGGCGGAAACGTCAAGCTGAGACGCGTGATTGCGCAGCTCTTCCGTGCCCTTCGAGGTGAGAATCAGGATCTGCTCGCCCGACTTCATGATTTTGCCGGCTTGGAGTCGCCTTGTGTATCTGAAATCTTAAACTGATTTCGCACCCTTCGTCAGGGGTTCGGTGATGACCGCGGTTGGATCACGCGCTCCAACCGTACATAGCTTGCTTCCATTCCCTGTTCCATGCCGCTCGAGAGCATGCGCGTGCGCGTTTCAAGATCCGGCAGCGTCATGCGCATGGTCATCAACGTACCCGTGCCGTCGGGCGCAAACGTTGTTTCCACACGGTTGTCCGGCGTCACCGCCGGTAAATGCATGCGCTCTACGTGCACGATTCGCCGCGGCGGCTCGAGCTCGATGAATTCGCCGGTGAGGTAGAACCCACCGCCCTGGCCGTTGACCCATTCGTACCGGATCTTGCCCTTCGGTTTTGCCTCGCATATGCACACCGGCATTGTCCAGCCTTCCGGACCCAACAGCCATTTCTGGACCAGCTTCGGGTCGGTGTGCGCCCGATAAACCGCCTCCGGGGGCGCGGCAAATCGCCTCGTTACCACAACGTAGCGATCGCCTTCGGTCTTGAGAGTCAGCTTGCTCATTGTTTTCTCCTGCTCTTTGGGGGTTTCATGTCAGCCAGCACGTTATCGAGGCGGTCGTAGTTGCTCGCCAAGGCTTTCCGCAACATCGCGAGCCATTGATCGATCACTTCAACACCCTCCTTGGCCAGCCGACACGGCCGCTTCGCGCCTTCGATTCGCCGCACGATGAGCCCTGCGCGTTCAAGCACTCCCAAGTGCTTGGAGATGGCGGGTTGAGACATGTCGAATGGTTCGGCAAGTTCCATGACGGTCACCTCGCCCAGGGCGAGACGCGCAAGGATTGCCCGGCGTGTCGGATCCGAGAGTGCGGAGAAGGCCGTATCGAGCTTTATCATAGCCTATAGGTTATATAACTTTATAGTTATATTCAAGCGAATTGAATCGCCCGCCCTGTAGCTCGAGGACGCAACAGCCGCGCGAAAAATAGCCCTGCGTCGCTAGGCGAGCCGCACCGGGGCGTCTTTGTTCAACACCGGCAAACCCAATTGTGCCTCATGTACGGCCACCAAATCGCGATCATCGTGCTGCCACGGATGGAAACGAGGCCGAAAGAACGACAGCCACGCCGGGAAGATTTGGCGCAGCAGGCCGGGATAAATCCAGAGATACCAAAAGATGCGCAGGCCGGTGCGCGGCCCATCGATGCCATCCTGCTCGAGGAATTGCCGCATTGCGCGCACGCGGCCCCGCACGAACGTATAGCTCAGGTGCAGCATCACCAACGCACGAAACTTCCAGCGTTTATAGCTCGATAGCCCCTCGGTGGCGGCGAGAAAGGTGTCGTAGGCCACGCCCTTGTGCTCGATTTCCTCGATGGCGTGCCATTTCCATAGCCGCGCCGCATCAGGGGATGCGCCCTTGAAGTGACGCTCGTACCGCAAGCAGGCATGCGCGATGATTGCGGTGAAGTGCTCCAGCCCAACCGTGGCCACGAGGCCAAATATCGGCGGCTTGCTCTTCAACTCCGCCAACCGGCCGTCCAGATCCGCATGCATGGGAGCGACATCGTAGCCGGCCTGTTCCACCTGGGTGTTCATATGACTGTGCTCGCGGCTGTGCGCGGCCTCCTGCTTGATGAAAGCATCGATTTGCGCCTGCTGTGGCGCGGGCACCTTGTCCCGAAAATTACGCACGCTCTCGATGAAAAAGGCTTCGCCCTTGGGGAACGTGAGGGACAGGCTGTTGTAGAACGCCGTGGCGACGGGATCGCCGTTGTTCCACCATCGTTCAGCGCTGCGGCCGCGCCCGAACAGCACGTTGCGCGGTTGGATGGTCAAGTCTGCCGGGGTACGGGAGGGATGGTCCATGGCACGCTCGATCCGCGATTGGGGGACCCTGATCCTATGCGCTATTTATGTAGACGTCAATATACTATTGATGCACTCATAAATTAATTCTCGCGCAATGCAGCAAGCGCTTGCGCGAAGTAATCGCGCCGCTTGGAGGCGCCGGCGCCCAAAACCTCCCCAAGCAGCGGACCTACGGAGGATTCCGCATAGGCCGCGAATGCCACGATCAGGGCGATGCGCGACAATCGCTTGGCGTCGTGCTTCGAACGCGGGCGCGCGCGGCTGACGATGAAGTCGGCCAGCATCCGATTCACCGGCTCCAGCCGCGAGGTCTCTCCCGAACGGACCAGCCATCCCAAAACCCGGCCCAATCCGCTCTCGCCGAAGAGATCGAAGACGCGATCCACGACGCTGCGATAGTCGTGTTCGAGGTTGTCCATCTCGATGCCGACGGTCTGCAATCCGGCCAGGAGTTCGCGTACCAGATCCTCGGCAATGGCCGCGTGCAACCCCGCGGCCGATCCAAAGTGATGGCTCAAGTTGGGATACGTTACGCCCGCCGCGTCGGCCACCGCGCGCATGGTGAGTACCTCGTCGCTGCCCTGCACGATCAGTCGCCGGGCCGCGGCCAGTGCTTGAGCACGCATGTCGGAAGCCGCGCGTCGAATGCGTCGTGTGGGCCCGGCGCTTGCGGATTTCTTCTTCACGTCCGCGAAGTCTGCGCGATGCTTCCTATCGTGGCAACTGCGCCGTTGCCCTTCGGCTATCGCTCGATCCGAAAACCGAGTTCATCGGGCTCGATGACAAAGGCACCTGAGACCACGCGGCTGATCCAGTCGGCCGTCTCGAGCGCGCCCCCAAAACTGAAGAAATGGGGTGCGACGACGCGCGTCGAGCCGGATAGCCGCATCAAGCGCATCAGGTGCTGCTCGGGGGTGATGGCGAGTTCGGCAATTCCGCTGACGGCGCTCAAGTTGCGCATCACGGTTCGCAGTGAGGCCCCGATGCCGCATCGCATTGCAAATTTGATGAGCTTTGAGAGCGGCGCAGGCCCCGCAATGCCGGCGAGGATCGGCAAGCGGATGTCGTTTCGCGCAAGTTCCGGTTCCCAGTTCCGAAGTGCGTTGCCGTTGAAACCAAATTGCGTGACGATGAACACAGGCAAGCCGGTGCGATCGGCAAAGGCTTGCTTGGCCTTGAGCGCATTCCAGAGCAAGGTGGGCCCCAGACCTCTCTGCCCTTCCGGATATCCGGCGACGCCAATTCTCTTGACGCCGGACTTCTCTAGGAGTCCGGAAGCCAAGACATCCAGCGTGCTTTCAAACTCGCCCGCCGCATGCTCGGTGTCTCCGGCCACCAGCAGGACTTGCTCGACACCATGAGCGCTGAGGTCGGCCAGCGCCGTGCGCAGGGTTTCGGGATAGCTGATGCGCCGCGCGACGATGTGCGGCGTCGCTTGAAACCCTGCGTCCTGCACCGCCAGTGCCGTTCCCACGACCTGTGCCAATGTCGCGCTCGGAACATGCGAGACGTATACGGAAGTACCTGGGGCAAGAACATCGCGCAATGCCGGCAAATGCTTCTGCTCTGAAGGCGTGATCTCGATCGAAGCGGCCCGCATGAAGGTCACGATGCGCTCCTTGAGGGGTGCCGAGTCCGGCATCAGCGCAGGGTGTAGCGGCGAATTCACGCGCGCCGGCCGGCACCCGCTACCATCTGGGAGGCGATTCGTGCCACGTGGTCGCCCTGATAACGGCACATTTCAAGCTCGAGTTTCGTGGGCATGCGCGACTCGCTGCCCGATCCGGTGACACAACTCGCCCCGTAGGGAGTGCCGCCGGTGATCTCACGCATGGTCGCCAGATCTTTGAACGTGTATGGCAGGCCCACGATAATCATCCCATGATGCAGCAAGGTGCTGTGAAACGAGGTGATCGTGGTTTCCTGGCCGCCGTGCTGGCTGGCGGTGCTGCAGAAAACACTACCGATCTTGCCGACCAAGGCGCCGCGGCCCCATAGAGGACCGGTCTGATCGAGAAAATTTCGCATTTGCCCGGCCATGTTTCCAAAGCGCGTCGGCGTTCCGAAAATGATCGCGTCATATTGATCGAGTTCCTCGGGTACGGCGAGCGGCGCGGCCTGGTCGAGCTTGAATCCCGCGGCCTGGGCGACATCGAGCGGGCATGATTCCGGCACGCGCTTGACCGCGACTTGCGTGTTCGCCACGCGCGCCGCGCCCTCCGCTTGCGCATAGGACATGGCTTCGATATGTCCATAACTGCTGTAATAAAGAACGAGAACCGCAGGCATGGGTGGCTCCTGATCGTTGAAATCGTTGTGGCGGACGGCGCAAACGCGGCTGCGAGGGACGGACCCGAAATTCGTATAGCGAAATAATTTTCGCTTTCAGGCTACGACTTGGGCTCGGCAGCGTCAAGCCGCGTCTTGAATTCTCAAGTTTGCGCGCTGAGGGAAAGCCAGGGAACGATCGCCAGATCGCTCGAAATCTGGCGGCTGACCTGCTGCAGCATACCGAGACGCTCACGAATCAACTTCGTCTTGG
>Ga0210384_10008018_pt1 | contig 11064 bp, 8 predicted proteins | sample IncBWH2MmetaG_FD_160574 | JGI IMG/M metagenome (GOLD analysis project Ga0210384, IMG submission 160574) | Forest soil microbial communities from Barre Woods Harvard Forest LTER site, Petersham, Massachusetts, United States - Inc-BW-H-2-M | ecosystem: Environmental > Terrestrial > Soil >...
GGACGCGTCGATCCCGCCGGAGGCATCCGGCCGATCTGGGGCTATATGCTGGCGCTGTTGGTCGGGTTGATCATCGTTGCGATATTTCCGTGGATTTCGATCGGGTTCCTGTAATCTTCTCACGTAACGTTCTCACTTGGGAGGTGACCGATGAGCGGCAATCAAAGCCAATACGATATCGGTCTGGACAAGACACCGGCCAATTACGTGCCGCTGACGCCGCTGAGCTTTCTGGCGCGCTCGGCCACGGTCTATCCCGATCTTCTCAGTACAGTCTATGAAGGCCGCCGTTTCACCTGGTCCGAGACCTATGAGCGCTGCCGGCGTTTCGCGTCCTATCTCGAAGGCCGCGGCATCGGCGAAGACGACACGGTGGCGGCAATGCTGCCCAATATCCCCGCGATGAACGAGCTGCATTTCGCCGTGCCAATGGCGGGCGCGGTGCTGAACGCGCTCAACATTCGGCTCGATGCGCCCTCGATCGCGTTCCAGCTCGACCATGGCGGCGCCAAAATCATCCTGGTCGATCCGGAATTTTCGCCCGTGATCGCGGAAGCGCTGACGCTGATGAAGGGTCCACAACCTGATGTCATCGACGTCGATGATGCGGCCTTTGCAGGCGGCAAGCGGATCGGCGGAATCGAGTACGAGGCGGCGCTGGCGCTAGGTGACCCCGGCTTTGCGCCCATCATGCCGGATGACGAATGGGACGCCATCGCGCTCAGCTATACGTCGGGGACCACAGGCAATCCCAAGGGCGTCGTGACCAATCACCGCGGCGCCTATTTGAACGCGGTCAGCAATATCCTCGCCGGCCAACTCGGCCAGCACCCGGTCTATCTCTGGACCTTGCCGATGTTCCACTGCAACGGCTGGTGCTTTCCCTGGACGGTCGCGGCCGCCGCCGGCGTCAACGTCTGCCTGCGCAAGGTCGACCCGACAAAAATCTTCGAACTGATCAAGCAGCATGGCGTCACCCACATGTGCGGCGCGCCGATCGTCTACAACACGCTGATCAACGCACCCGACGCGCCGAAGGGCAAATCCGCGCGGCCGGTCGTCGGACTGATCGCGGGCGCCGCGCCGCCGGTCGCCGTGCTGGAAGGCGCCGAAAGCATCGGCATCAAGCTCACGCACGTCTACGGACTGACCGAGGTCTACGGCCCGGCTTCGGTTTGCGCGGAGCAGCCGGGCTGGGACCAATTGCCAGCCGACCAGCGCGCGCAATTAAAGCGCCGGCAGGGCGTGCCCTACCCGCTCGAGGAAGCCGTCACGGTGCTCGATCCCGAAACCATGCAGCCTGTGCCGCGCGACGGCGAGACCATCGGCGAGGTGATGTTTCGCGGCAACATCGTGATGAAGGGCTATCTGAAGAACGAGAAGGCGACCCAAGAGGCGTTTGCCGGCGGCTGGTTCCATACCGGCGACCTCGGCGTGCTCGACGAGCACGGCTATGTCATCATCAAGGACCGCTCCAAGGACATCATCATTTCCGGCGGCGAGAACATCTCGTCCGTCGAGGTCGAGGACGTGCTCTACAAGCACCCGGCCGTGCTGTTTGCGGCCGTCGTCGCAAAGCCGGACAAGAAATGGGGCGAGGTGCCCTGCGCCTTCATCGAATTGAAGGATGGCGCGCGCACCACCGAGGCCGAGATCATCGCCTTCTGTCGCAGCCATATGTCGGGCTTCAAGACACCGAAGGCGGTGGTGTTCGGCACCATCCCCAAAACCTCGACCGGCAAAATCCAGAAGTTCCTGCTGCGCAACCAGGTGGATTCGGCAAAGGCGATCTCGGCGTGAACGGTCGCGGCGAGGTCCAGCGCCGGGCCTTGCTGGCGACGAGCGGCCGGGCGATGGTCGCCGCCCTGCTCGGCTCGACCGGCCTCACGAGCCGGCTGTTCGCAAATGAACATGCGTCGTCGTCGGACATGCTCGAGCTGCGCCTCGCCGAATTGATCGAGGCTTACGACGCGCAAGGCAACCACCGCACGGCAACTGCCGTCGACAACGGATCGGCCGAATGGCTGGCCGGGCTGATCCGGGGTTCGGGCGTCGAACCCTCGCTCGAAACGTTCCCGCTCGACAGGATTGATCCGCTTCCGTGTTACCTCCGCATTGCCGACCGCCGCATCGAGGGCGTACCGCTGTTCGACGGCAGCTTTACCGGTCCGGAAGGCGTCCATGGCACGTTCGGTCCGCTCGGCAGTGGTGCCGATATCGTGTTGGTGGAGACGGAGCCGTTCACGCTCATTGAACCGCGCAAGGAATTGGGCGGACCTGTCCCGGAGGCGCGGCGAGGTTCGCACAAGGGCGTGATCATCTTGACCCGGGGCAGCCGGCCCGGCCTGTTCGTGCTGAACGCGCCGTCGTTCAAGACCCCGTTCGGGCCGCCGGCACTGCAAATTTCAAGCGCGGAGAGCGAATGGGTCAAGGCGCGTGCCCAGGAGCGCGCCGAGGTGAGCCTTGTTGCGCCGGTCGAGCGCACCACGACGCAAGCCATCAACGTCACCGCCCGCATCGCCGGCAGCGACCCCGGTCTGGCGCCGCTCATCATCACGACTCCGCGAAGCGGCTGGTGGGAATGCGCGAGCGAACGCGGCGGCGGCCTCGCCTGCTGGCTGCAAGCGATAGAGGCGCTTGCCGCCGCCAAGCCGGCACGCGATTGCCTGTTTGCGGCGTTCAGCGGCCATGAGATCGGCTTCCTTGGCATTGATGCGTATCTGGCGACCCGTCCTGACCTTGCGAAGCGCGCCCACGCATGGATCCACATCGGCGCCAACATCGGGGCACCGCGGCAGCCAAATCAGGTTCACGTATCCGACGCTTCTCTGGAAACCTTGATCGCCGCGGCGCTGGGGAAACAAGGACTAGGCATCGACAATAAGGCTGAGCCCGGATCGGTGCCGCGCGGTGAAGCCGGCACTATCCATCGCGGCGGCACCCGTTACGTCGCGCTGGTAACCGGCACGCAGGTGTTCCACAACACGGCGGACCGTTGGCCCGATGCGGTGGATATCGCAGTCGTCGCTCGCTATGCCAGGGCCTTTGCGACCGGCGCCCTAGAGCTGGCGCAGCAGCGGAGCTGAGCTCCGTATTTGCAGTGTGCTGTCGCATCCTGTTCTTATGTCTGTAACAGAACGTGGGCAACTCTCCCGCGCTCGCCGCGCATGGCATGTTGGTGCGGCGAAGCACTGGGAGGTTTTTGAAATGAATGCTGCGAGATCACGCTTGGTTTGCCGGACGCCGGTTTTTCGTTCGGGTTTGGCCATCACCCTTTTCCTGTCGGGCATCGTCGGTGCTACCAGCGCCTTTGCGGATGATGACGATTTTGATTTGAAACCCGGCAATCTGCTGGTCAGCCGTTCGGTCTACGACAACAATCCGGGCAATGTCATCGCCGGCGTCACGGTGCTGCCGCCCAATTGCCTGCCCGCCAATTGCGTGACCGCGACCGATAGCGGCGCCTATCCGTTTGTCTTCAACAATGTTCTCACTGATGGCAGTTTCGGCATCTCCTCGAAGATCATGCTGGATCAGCTCAAGACGTCTGGCAGGTTGATCAACTCGCGCAAGGTCGAACTGCCCGATAGCCCGGAACGCCGGGAGGAGCCGGCCGAAAATCAGATCGTCACCAGCTTTCCTTCCAAATCGGAAATCGCGCTCAACCTATCGACTGATGGCCGGGTCGTGACCTTCATGGCCTATCTTGCGCCGGTCAACGCGCTCGATGTCTCGAATTCAAATACGCCTGCCGTCATCGACCCCACCAATCCCGTCCCCGGCAGCTACTATCGTGTGGTCGCCGACGTTGACGCGCATGGCCGGTTTCATTTCACCAAGACCAATGCCTATAGCGGCAACAATGGCCGCGCCGCGATCCTGAACGACAAGAACGGCGCCAACCTGCTCTACACGGTCGGCAATGCGGGCAACGGAGGCAATCCGCAGCCGAACGGCATCATCATCGGCGCCGGCGCGCAAATTCTCAACGACGAACGGGCGCCCCTCGCCGCGCAAAGTCCGGGCTCGCCGACGCCGGTGGGCAGCTTCAACATCACCCAGCTCGGACTGAAGGCCGACAAGATCGGCAAGGACACCAACTTCCGCGGCCTCACCGTCTTCAATAATGTCATCTATGTCACCAAAGGTAGCGGCGGGAACGGGATCAACACCGTCTATTTCATCGACACATCGGGGTTCGATGCCAACGGCAAGCCGCTGGCCTGCCCGAACGGCGTCGGCCTGCCCGGGGCCAATGCCGCGCTTCCCACCACGCCGATTTTCTACGACGCCACCAAGCTGCAAACGCTCGGCGTCGTGCCTTACAACATGTGCGTCCTGAAGGGCTTTCCGACGAACCTCGCCAAGAACGCGACCTCGTTCCCGTTCGGGGTTTGGTTCGCCGATGCCAAGACGCTCTACGTCGCCGACGAAGGCAATGGCACCAATACGTTTGATCCCGCTTCAGGCAAGTATTCGGTAGCCGCCGCGCAAACGGGCGCGGGACTGCAAAAATGGGTATTCGACACCGGCCTCGGCGCATGGAAGCTGGCCTACACGCTGCAAGCCGGGTTGAATCTGGGCGTGCCGTATAACATCAACGGTTATCCGACCGGGCAAAATCCCAAGACTGGCCTGCCCTGGGCGCCCGCCGCCGACGGCCTTCGCAACATCATCGGCCGTGTCAATCGCGATGGCACCGCGACGATCTGGGCCATCACCTCGACCGTCAGCGGAAACGGCGATCAGGGCGCTGATCCGAACCAGCTGGTGACGATTACCGATAATCTGGCGGCGACCAGCGCACCTGCCGGCGAAAGCTTGAGCGCGGTCCGAACGGCCGGCTTTGGCGAGGTGCTTCGTGGCGTGTCATTCACGCCCGGCACCGATCACGACCGGTTTGCCGATGATGACGACCATCGAGATCACGACGACCGTCGATAGGTATCGGCCGACGGGTCAGCCGGCGCCAACGCCGGCTGACTTTTCGCGATTGATCATGCGTGGTGCGCATCAGCGGCATGCCATCATGCGATACCGGGCATGGACTAAATTTGCTCACAGACTCCCGATAGCGTCGACCGATCCGATCGATTATTTTGCAGGAGTAGATGATGACCAAATGGTTCGGAGCGGCGCTCGCGCTGCTTGCGATTTTCGTTGCAGCTTGTTTGACGCCGGTCGCGGCGCAAACGCCATCGCCCGCGGGGGCCAAGGTTTACTTCATCAATCTGAAGGACGGCGACACCGTAGCTAGTCCATTCCTTGTGCAGTTCGGGCTATCTGGCATGGGGGTCGCTCCGGCCGGCGTGGAAAAGCCGAATACCGGCCACCATCATCTCCTGATCGATGCCCCCGCCCTGACTGAAGAGCAGCTGAAGGAGCCTATTCCAGCCGACGATAATCACCGGCATTTCGGCGGTGGCCAGACCGAAACCATGGTAACGCTGCCGGAGGGCAAGCACACCCTCCAGCTGGTACTCGGCGATTGGACGCACATCCCGCATGTGCCGCCGGTGATGTCCGAGCCGATCACCATCACGGTGCACTAGACATTGGCCGGATCGCTTCGTCAGTCCGCTCATTCGGCGAGTACGGTTCAGCTCGCCGTTTTGCATTTATTCCCGTACCGAAAACAAAAAATTGTCGTTGAGCGCTACCGGCTTTTCATCGACGCTTGCGGTCGCGAAACGACCTGAATTGTCAGCGGAGGCAACGATGAAAACTTCAAACGCCATTGCGACCCTTGCGATGTTGGTGATTGGCGCCGGCGCCGCCTTGGCGCAAAACGCGCCACCGGCTTCGACAAAGAAAGTAGACGGCACCGATAACGTCTATATCTTCCGCTACGGCGGTCATCAATCGATGTTTGTCGTGACATCGAAGGGCGTCATTGCCACCGATCCGATATCCTACGAGCGCCCGGCCAAGCCCTATATCGACGCCATCAAGGCCGTCACCGACAAGCCGATCAAATACGTGATCTACAGTCACCATCATTACGACCACATCGCCGGCGGGCAGCCATTCAAGGATCTCGGCGCCACCTTCATTGCGCACCGGCGCACCAAGGAACGCCTGCTCGAATTGAAGAAGCAGAACGCGCTTCTCGCCGACATCGTGATGCCCGATCAGGTGGTCGACGGCAAGAAGACCATCACGCTCGGCGGCACGACGCTCGAGCTCATCTATGTCGGCCGCAATCATTCGGACAATTCGCTGGTGATGCGGCTGCCGAAGGAGAAGCTGGTGTTCGTCGTCGACTTCGCGCCGATCGAGCAGATCCAGTTCCGCAATATCCCGGACAATGCCTCGCCGCTGGAATTTATCGATTCGCTGAAGAAGCTTGCCGCGCTCGATTGGGACCGGATGATCCCCGGCCACCCCAATGCAGGCGGCCGCTACGGCACCAAGAAGGATATCGCTGATGACATCGCCTATATGGAGGATTTATCGGCGGAAGTGAAAAAGGCCGCAGACGCGGGCAAGTGCTGGGACACAGCGATGAAGGAAATCAAGCTGCCGAAATACGAGAAATGGGCGAACTATGAAACCGGCCTGCCCGCCAATGTCGAGCGCTTCTGCTATTGGTGGGCACGCGGATATTGATGCGAGAGATCGCCCCTGCTCCGCCGCTAAGGATTTGCCGTCAGCCGCATCCCGTCATGGGCCGGGATCACGCCTGCCGGCAGGCTCTGGCGCAGCACCTCGTAGTCGAGGTCGGAATGCATGTTGGTGATGACGGCGCGCTTCGGCTTGAAGCGATCGATCCAGGCGAGCGCATCACTGATGCTGAAATGGCTGGGGTGCGGCGTGTAGCGCAGCCCGTCGATGATCCACAGATCAAGGTTTTGCAGGAGCGGCCAGCTCTCGCGCGGGATGTCGCTGACGTCGGGGGTGTAGGCGGCGTCCCCAATGCGATAGCCGAGCGCCGGGATGTTGCCGTGCTGCGTATTGAAGGCGGACAGCGTCACCGCCCCGCCCCTGCCTTCGATGGTACGGCTTTCGCCGCCCTCGATCGAAAGATGATCGCAGATCGGCGGGTACTCGCTGCCCGGCGGCGACACGAAGCAATAGGAAAACCGCAGCACGATCTCTTTCGCGGTCGAACGGTTCAGATAGACTGGAATCCGCCGGCGCTGATGCAGCACGACCGAACGCAGATCGTCGATGCCGTGAGTCTGGTCGGCATGCTCATGGGTCAGGAATACCGCATCGATATGATCGACCTCGGCGTCAATCAGTTGCTCGCGCAAATCGGGCGAGGTGTCGATCACGATCCGCGTCGTGCCCTGCTCCGATCGGCGTTCGACCAGCAGCGAACAACGGCGGCGGCGGTTTTTCGGATTGTTGGGATCGCATTTGCCCCAGCCGAGCGCGGGACGCGGGACGCCGGCCGAGGAGCCGCAGCCGAGGATCGTCAGCGTCAGCGTCATGCGGCCGCGTTCCCACGCGGCACTTTGGAAAACAGCCGGAAGAAGTTTTCGGTGGTCTGGCGCGAGATGTCCTCGAGCGAGACGCCGCGCGTCTCCGCCAGCACTTTTGCAATTTCCACCACGTAGGAAGGCTCGTTGCGTTTTCCCCGGAGCTTTCCTGGCGCCAGATACGGCGCATCGGTTTCGACCATGATGCGATCGGCGGGAAGCTCGGCCGCAAGATCGCGCAACGCCTGCGATTTTTTGAAGGTGAGAATCCCCGTGAAGGAGATCGAAAGCCCCAAAGCGATCGCCGTCATCGCAAGCTCGCGCCCGCCGGTGTAGCAATGCAGCACGGCGCGAAACGGCCCTTTTGCGACCTCGTCTTCAAGGATGCGGCTGCAATCGGTATCCGCCTCGCGGGTATGGATGACGAGCGGCAGCCCCGTTGCGCGAGCGGCCGCGATATGGGCGCGAAAGCCGCGCTCCTGCGCCTGCGGCGAGCCGTTGTCGTAGAAATAGTCGAGCCCTGCCTCGCCCAGCGCCACGACCTTCGGGTGCCTTGTTAATTCGATCAGTTCGTCGGCGGCAATGCCATCTTCTTCGTCGGCGTGATGCGGATGGGTGCCGACCGAGCAATAGACGTTGGGAAACCGCTCCGTGATCGCCAACAGTTCGCCCAGCCGCCGCACCCGGGTCGAGATCGTGACGATACGGCCGATGCCGGCCGACGACGCCCGTTCCACGATCGCGTCGAGGTCTTCGGCGAAATCGGGAAAGTCCAGATGGCAGTGGCTGTCGACGAGCATCGGTTGGTCGCCTCAATCCGCCGACGGCTCGATGTAGCGCGGAAACACCGCTGCCGGCGGCGGTAGGACCGTGCCGGGCGCGATCCGCGTGGCGCCACCGAGGGCCGAGAATTGCCGCGCGTTCCCCGGGACGCCTAGCGCGTCCAGGAGCTTTGCCGAAGCGGCCGGCATCACCGGCTGGGTCAGGATCGCGATCTGGCGCACGACTTCCGCCGTCACGTAAAGCACGGTCTTCTGGCGCGCCGGGTCGGTCTTCGCCAGCGCCCACGGCGCTTCGCCCGCGAAATAGCGGTTGGCTTCCGCGACCGTGGCCCAGACGGTGTTGAGCCATTGATGAATCTGCTGCGTCGCCATCGCAGCTCGCGCCGCGCCGATCATGGCATCGGCTTCCGCCAGGATCGCCCTGTCGTTCTCGGTGTATGCGCCGGGTTCCGGCAGGACGCCGCCGAGCTGTTTTGAAATCATCGACAGCGAACGCTGCGCCAGATTGCCTAGGTCGTTGGCGAGATCGGCATTGATGCGCGCGACGATCGCTTCGTGGTTGTAGTTGCCGTCCTGCCCGAACGACACCTCGCGCAGGAAGAAATAGCGCATCTGGTCGACGCCATATTGATCGGCGAGATTGAAGGGGTCGACGACATTGCCGACCGATTTCGACATCTTCTCGCCCCTGTTGAACAGGAAGCCATGGGCGTAGACCCGCTTCTGCACCGGAATGCCCGCCGACATCAGGAACGCCGGCCAGTACACCGCATGGAAACGGATGATGTCCTTGCCGATGATGTGGACATCGGCCGGCCAATAGCGCCAGTTCGCGTCGTTCTCGTCAGGAAAGCCGACGCCGGTAATGTAGTTGGTCAGCGCATCGAGCCAGACATACATCACATGCTCGGTGTCACCCGGCACCTTGACGCCCCAATCGAACGTCGTGCGCGAGATCGACAGGTCCCGTAGGCCGCCTTTGACAAAGCTGATGACTTCGTTGCGGCGCGAATCCGGCCCGATGAAATCAGGCTGACTTTCGTAGAGCTTGAGCAGTTTGTCCTGATAGGCCGAGAGCTTGAAGAAATAGCTCTTCTCTTCTACCCATTCGACCGGCGAGCCTTGCGGGCCGCGGCGCACGTTATCGTCGCCGAGAACGGTTTCCTCCTCGGCGTAGTAGGCTTCGTCACGCACCGAATACCAGCCGGCATAGCTGTCGAGATAGATATCGCCGTTGTCGGCTATCCGCTTCCAGATTTCCTGGCTGGAACGGTGGTGCTGTTCTTCCGTGGTACGGATGAACCGGTCGAACGAGATGTTCAGCCGTTCATCCATGTCCTTGAACCGCTGCGCGTTGCGGGTCGCGACTTGCAGCGTCGGCAGCCTTTCCGCTTCCGCGGTCTGGATCATCTTCAGGCCGTGCTCGTCGGTGCCGGTGAGGAAGAACACATCCTTGCCGTCGAGCCGCGCAAAGCGCGCCAGCGCGTCGGTCGCGATTGCCTCATAGGCATGGCCGATATGCGGCACGCCGTTCGGGTAAGCGATCGCGGTGGTGATGTAATAGATATTTTTGCGAGACGCCGGCGCGGCTGCGACGGGCGCTGGCTCTTTTGCGGTGCCGGCGGCCGGTTTCTTGGTAGCCTGCGTTGGCTTCGGCGCCGAGACCGGCTTGGCTGCCGTTGATTTTTTCGCGGATTTCTTTGTAGGCTTCTTGGCCGCAGGCTTCTTTGCAGCTTTTTTCGCGGCCGGCTTCTTCGCCTTCTTCGCCCTCTTGGTTTTCTTCACGACGCGCTTCTTCGCCGCGGCCTTGGCGGCGCGCTTACCCTTCTTTGGCTTCTTCGAAAGCCTCTGCTTCGAAGATTTTTTTCTGGCGGCCACAACGAATTCCTTAAATGTCTACTCGAAACGAGAGTGTCGGGATTGGCGATCCTGGGAACGCTTACCGCGTTGCTTCCGCAAGCATCGAAAACACCGAGAAAACCAGCGGTTTTCGTTCAAGATTGTAGTCTTGGGTGTCGCGCGCGGCGCGGACGATCTTTTCCCATACCTCCGCGAGCCGTGCAAGGCGGGGAAGGTTGGCGTTGGCATCCCGATCGGCCCGCAGGCGATCGCTGACCCACCGCTCGACGCTGTCGACAAAGGCCGCAAGCGCCACCCGGTCGCTTAGGCCCAGCGAATCGCCGAGCGCATGCAGCTCGCGCGGGTCGACTTGCGGCAACCTCGCAAGCAACGCCGCGGTACGTTGATGAAGCTTTAGGGCGTCGCCGCCGAGCAATGTGAGTGCGCGGGCGACACTCCCCTCCGCAGCCTGTGCTGCCTCCGCAAGCGCGGGATCGTCGGCCGCCATGCCGGTGGCCAGCGCTGCGGCACGGATCACCTCGCTCGTCGCAAGCGAACGCAGCGGCAATTTGCGGCAACGCGACTGGATGGTCGGCAGCACCCGCGCCGGCGCGTGGCTGACCAGCAAGAACAGCGATTGCTGCGGCGGCTCCTCGAGGATCTTCAGCAGCGCGTTGGCGGCATTGGGATTGAGCTCGTCGACGGTGTCGACGATGCAGACCCGCCAGCCTTCGACCGCCGCGGTCGAGCCGAAGAACGAAATCGTCTCGCGCGTTTCGTCGACGGTGATCACGGTGCGCATCACGCCCCGCTCGTTGAGGCTGCGTTCCAGCGTGAGCAAGCCGCCATGCGAGCCCGCCGCGATTTGCCGCGCGACATGATCGGAGGGGTCGACAGCCAATGTCTCCGCGCGCTGCACCGAAGCCGACAGCGGATTGCGATGCGCCAGCACGAAGCGCGCCATGCGATAGGCCAAGGTCGCTTTGCCGATACCTTGCGCGCCGCCGATCAGCCAGGCA
>Ga0210384_10008019_pt1 | contig 11064 bp, 10 predicted proteins | sample IncBWH2MmetaG_FD_160574 | JGI IMG/M metagenome (GOLD analysis project Ga0210384, IMG submission 160574) | Forest soil microbial communities from Barre Woods Harvard Forest LTER site, Petersham, Massachusetts, United States - Inc-BW-H-2-M | ecosystem: Environmental > Terrestrial > Soil >...
ATATTGGTGATGGCGGCGAACTTGGCTGTTGCCGAGCCAGGCCCATCTTCGCTGGTAATGCCCATCCAGGTGCCGCCGGCCTGCAAGTCCCGGCCGGCGTACACCCTGGGCGCATTCTCCCACCAGGCTGCCGGGGCGGCAGGGCGGTCATAGAATTCATCGCGATTGCCCGCAACGATCAGGGGCATGGACGGGATCAGCTTCCAGGCAAAGACGATCAGGCACATGAAGTGACATCCATAAAGTATTCGACATGGCGCTGCCCGTCGATCAACGAGCGCAGCGAGGTCTGTTGCAGTGCGGCTTCCATCTGGACTGCAAAGTCTTCGGGGATTTTTCTATAGACTTCCATCCAGGTTTGCATATCGTTTTCGGTTTCCGGCCGGCGTTTCAACTCAACGGCCACGCCGGTTTGGTGCGAAAGCCGCTGCTGCAATTCGCCAGCTTGCTCGGCAACTTGCAGCTGATGCCGGCTGGCGCAACGATAGTAAATATAGCAATCCATTGCCGGTTCCGGCACTTATTGTGTGACGTCGACCACGGCATACGGAAGGGGCAGGAACTCCAGCGCCATTCCATCGCCGCCGCCCAAACGAATATCGCCCGCTTCCTGGTCCGCCACTTTCAGTTCCACCAGGCACAGGCTTTGATTTTCTCCGCTGAATTCGGCGCTGACGATCATGCCGCAGGGCTGACTGGCGTCGCTGCCGGTGAACACTTCCATGCCAGCTGCAACAGCCAGCGTCGGTATGCTGACTATGGACATCCTGCGCCTTAGTTTGCCCAGGTACTGGCTGCGGGCGACAATTTCCTGGCCCGGATAGCAGCCTTTTCGGAAATTGACGCCGCCTATCAGTTCAAAGTTCACCATTTGCGGCACGAACTGTTCCTGCGTCTTGTCGGTGATCCGGGGAATGCCCGCCTGTATTTCAGTCAGCCGCCATGCGCTGGTGTTTGCCGGTTTTAAATCGACGGTCAGCGCCGTCCAGGCTTGCTGCACTATTTCTGCCGTGCTTACCCATTGATAGCGTGCAATCCCGCGCGCATCCGACATCCGTATCAAGGTGCCGAACTCATTATCGATTTTTGCAAATGGCTGTGCCGGCAAGTCAGGAAACCATTGCTTTAAAGTCGGCCCTGCGGCTTGCCCGCCTATGCCGAGAACCACGTGCTCGGCGGTGACGTCTGCCAGCTTTGCCTTTGCCCTCAGGACGAACATCTGCAGGCGTTTTTGTATCGGAGCCTGTATGGCGCGCGATAATTGCAGGAAGATGCCCTCCGGGGTTTTCCAGGTCAGGAAACTGGCGATCATGCGACCCTTCGGCGAGCAATAGGCCGCCAGCCTGGCTTCACTCGCGTCCAGGCCTTCAACGTCGTTGGTCAGCTGGCTATGCAGGAAGCCGGCGGCATCGTCGCCGTGCACTTGGATCAGGCCCAGGTCGGTCAGCGGCGCCACAAAGCCCGTTTGCAGGCTGTTATTTTGCCAGGCAGGCTCGTATCCATTTACATCTGCCCCATCTTCCGCCGATAGTTGCGCGCCATGCTGCGCCAGGAACTGCTGCCAAGTCGTCATCTTTTCTCTCATAATTCTGTGGTGTTACGCAATAAACCAGTATCATTACGCTCTTGCTCAACGCCGTTTGGCGCTTGTAAAAACGGACACTGCTGCACAGATTATAGTAGCGTCACAAAATTTACGTTTGAAACCGATTTGCATGGCTTTTCTTAAAAAACTATTTTTACTCTCGATCCTGCTCTTCGTGGCGGCGACGGCCGGACTCGCGTATTGGGCTTCCCAGCCGATACAAAGATCTGAAAAATCCATCGACTTCAGCATCAAGCCCGGCAGCAGCGTGCGCAGCCTGTCGTCGCAGATCCAGGAGGCAGGCGTTCCGCAGAACCCATTGCTATTCGAGATCCTGGTGCGGGTGAGCGGAAAAGGGGCGAGGTTGAAAGCCGGCTCTTACGAGGTCGAGCCGGGTATTTCGCCATTCAGATTGCTGGATAAGATCGCGAACGGGGAATTTTCGCAAGCGACTATCGCCATCATAGAAGGCTGGACCTTCCAGCAAATGCGCAAGCTGATCGACGCGCATCCGGCCATCAAGCATGATACGGCGGCTTTATCGGACCAGGAGTTGATGAAAAAAATAGATGCGGACTATCAATGGCCGGAGGGCTTGTTTTTCCCGGATACGTATTTATTCGCCAAAGGCAGCAGTGACTTGCAAATTTACCAACAGGCGCATGTCGCAATGCTTAAACACCTGAATGACGCCTGGAATGCCAGGAGTCCCGCCTTACCCTATAAGAGCGTGTATGAGGCTTTGACGATGGCGTCGATTGTCGAAAAGGAAACGGGGCAAAAATCCGAGCGCAGCCTGATTGCCGCCGTATTCATCAATCGCCTGAGAACCGGCATGCTATTGCAAACCGACCCTACCGTGATTTACGGCATGGGCGATACGTACAAGGGCAAGATCTACAAACGTGATCTGCTGACCGATACCCCCTACAATACATATACTAGGGCTGGCCTGCCGCCAACGCCGATTGCCTTGCCGGGAATAGCGTCGATCTCGGCGGCGATGAATCCCGCCGACTCCAATGCGCTGTATTTTGTGGCGAGGGGCGACGGCACCAGCCATTTTTCCGATAGCCTGACCGAACATAACCGGGCGGTCAACAAATACCAGCGCTAGGCAATGCGACAGTGATTGACGCCATGCCGGATAGATGGCGATGCAAGAAATGGAATCTGAATGAAGCAGTTAGGTAAATTTATTACTTTTGAGGGCATAGACGGTGCGGGCAAATCCACGCATATCCCCTATGTGATCGACTTGATCAGGCAGCATGGCATCAATGTCGTCAGTACCAGGGAGCCCGGCGGCACGCCACTGGGGGAGCGTTTGCGCGATCTGGTGCTGAATGAGAAAATGCATCTGGAAACCGAAGCCTTGCTGATGTTTGCCGCCCGCAGGGAAAACCTGGCGCAGGTAATCGAGCCGGCGTTGCAGCGCGGCGACTGGGTAATCTCCGACCGTTTTACCGATTCCAGCTTCGCCTACCAAGGCGGCGGCCGTAAGCTTGCGCTGGAAAAATTGAATGCGCTGGAACAATGGGTGCATCCGAAGGTGCAGCCGGATTTGACGCTGCTGTTTGATGTGCCGCTGGAGGTGGCGCGCGAACGCCTGGACTCAACGCGGATACAGGATAAGTTTGAACAGGAAAAGGCGGACTTTTTTGCCGCTGCCAGGGCCGAGTATTTGCGCCGTGCGGCCGAGTTTCCGGAGAGATTCCAGGTCGTCGATTCGACACGGCCGATACCGGACATCCGGGAGCTATTGAGCGGGCTCATTTCGCAGTTGATTGCACGCCAACGCGCGTTATAGCTGGACTTATACCCGATGACCAATCCATTATTCGCTTGGCAGGAATCTGCGTGGCAGCAATTGCAGCAATTCGGCGAACGCTTGCCGCATGCGATCCTGCTGCATGGGCCGGAAGGCATAGGCAAGACCTTGTTCGCGGAGCACTTCGCACAGTCGCTGTTGTGCGAGACGCCTGAGCAGGGCGGGCACGCTTGCGGGCATTGCCTTTCCTGCGGCTGGTTTGCGCAATACAGTCATCCGGATTATCGCCGCGTCCGTCCGGAATTGCTGGATGATGAAGAAGCTGCCGGCGCCGAAGGCGAGGCGGCCGATACCGATAAGAAGCCGGCAAAGTCAGCCAAGGCACCCTCCAAGGAAATCGTGATCAACCAGATCCGCGCCTTGACCGATTTCATGAATATTTCCACCCATCGCTCAGGACGCAGGGTAATTGTCCTGTATCCGGCGGAGGCCTTGAATATCCCGGCCGCCAATGCCTTGTTGAAATCCCTGGAGGAGCCGAGCAAGAACACAGTGTTTGTCCTGGTGTCGAATAGCCTGGATCGCTTGTTGCCTACGATCTTATCGCGTTGCCACAAATTTGGACTGGGCATGCCGAGCAAGGAAGATGCGCTGGCCTGGCTGAAATCGCAAAATGTCGGCGACGCGGAGAGCTGGCTGGCCCAGCAGGGCGGCTCGCCGTTGGCGGCATACGACATGTCGCAATCCGAAGGCAGGGCTGAGCTGGACGACTTTTTGCGCCAGCTATGCAAGCCGGGCCCGGAGGCTAGTCTGAAAATTGCCGAGAAGATGCAAAAAATGGATGTGCCTACAACCGTGTCGTGGATGCAACGTTGGTTGTACGATCTTTTTTCTTGCAAACAAACCGGCAGAATCCGGTATTATCCTCGCTATCAGAAGGAGCTGACGGCACTGGCTGGCCGCGCCGGCAGTACAGAGTTGATGCAGGTGATCAGGAACACCAATGAGCGCCAGGCTATCGCCAGCCATCCTTTGGCGGCTAAACTATTTATAGAAGACATGCTGCTGGACTATTCAGCACTTTTCCATTGAAAGCTTGCATATGGCCGACACACCAGACACCATCACGCCAGTGGGTACGCCTGCGCCGGCCCGGCCGTCCGTGCTTTCCCTGGCGATCAAGGAGAAGGCGGCTTTGTATTCTGCGTACATGCCTTTCCTGAAAAACGGCGGCATTTTTGTTCCTACCAATAAGTCCTATCGCCTGGGCGAAGAAATTTACCTGATCCTGACCTTGCTGGACGATCCGAACAAATATCCTATCGCCGGCAAAGTTGCCTGGATCACTCCGGCCGGCGCCGGCAACAACAAGTCGCAGGGAATAGGCGTGCACTTCCCGGACGACGAAAGCGGCACCAGGATCAAATCGAGGGTGGAGGAGCTGCTGGGAGCGGCGCTCCGCTCGTCACGCGCAACCCATACTTTATAAATCGCATGTCTGTTATTACTTCTGCCATCAGGCCCGAACACAGGCTGGCCCGCCTGGATGATTTGCCTGCCATCGTTGCCATATATAATTCCACTGTCGCCTCCAGGCAGGTCACGGCGGATACCGAGCCTGTCTCGGTAGAGTCGCGCCTCGCCTGGTTCGAGGAACATGATCCTGCCCGGCGCCCATTATGGGTGATGGAGGAGGGGGGGCAGATATTGGGCTGGCTATCGTTTTCCGATTTCTACGGCCGTCCGGCCTATTCAGGCACGGCGGAATTATCCATCTATCTGCACGAAGATGCCCGCGGCAAGGGGCTGGGACGTTATTTTCTGACCGAGGCAATCGCCTATGCGCCCAAAATACAGGTACACACCTTGCTGGGATTTATTTTCGGGCATAACACCCCGAGCCTTAAGCTGTTTGAGGTGTTCGGCTTTGAAACCTGGGCGAATATGCCAAAGGTTGCCACTCTGGACGGTGTCGAGCGGGATTTGATCATTGTCGGCAAGCGCGTCGCTTAGCGCAATGGTAGCGTTTCGCCATTAAAGCGCCAGCCTGCCTCTGCTGCAGAGCCGGGTTGCACCGCTGCAAACTGGTATTTCTGGCAGTTGCAGCCCAAATGGGGTTAAAATCCGGTATCCCGCCTTGATGACTTGTTTTCGCGAGTAAAAAGCGATGAGGCCTGGTTTTACGAATGCATCGCCAAAGCGTTCAAAAGACCCAGCCCGCCAAGTACCCATCTCACTATTCGATTTTTATAGGAATTATCCAGCCATGCTGAGCTATCGCCATGCCTTTCACGCTGGCAATCATGCTGACGTACTCAAGCATTTTGTCACGATACAGTTGTTCAATTACCTGGCTCAAAAAGATACGGCCTATACCTACATAGACACGCATGCCGGCGCTGGACTCTACGCGCTGGACGGCGGTTATGCCAGCAAGAATGCCGAATATGAGACGGGCATCGCCCCACTATGGGACCGCAAGGATTTGCCCGCCGCGCTGGCGGAGTACGTGGATCTGGTCAAGGAGATGAATCCCAGCGGAAAAATGCGTTACTACCCCGGCTCTCCCTACTGCGCCGAAAAGATCCTGCGGGAGCAGGACAGGTTGCGCCTGTTTGAATTGCACCCTAGCGAAATCAAGATACTGAGTGAAAATTTCCAGCGGCTGGATGCGCACAAGGAAGCGCAAGGGCAGCGCCCCACCACTCGCGGCAAACGTACCATTATCTCTGCAGGAGATGGCTTCCTGGGGCTGAAAGCCTTGCTGCCTCCGCCCTCGCGCCGCGGCCTGGTATTGATAGACCCTCCTTATGAAGTGAAAGACGACTACCGTCGCGTCAAGGAAACGCTGGAAGATGCGCTAAAGCGCTTCCCCACCGGCACCTATGCGGTCTGGTATCCGGTTTTGCAGCGGCCCGAATCGAAGCAGTTGCCTGAGCGGCTCAAGCGCATCCCCGCCAATGGCTGGCTGAATGTGAGCCTTTCCATCAGCGGTCCGTCGCCGGATGGCTTTGGCTTGCATAGCAGCGGCATGTTTATTATCAATCCGCCGTGGACCTTAGAGGCCACGTTGAGGGAGGTCATGCCTTACCTGGTCAAAGTGCTGGGGCGTGACGCCGGCGCCGGCTTTAGCCTGGAGTCTGGCGAGACCCAGACCATAGGGAAGAAAAGACCGAAATAGGCGCTTTCATCCGATAAATACCCTGGCGCCATGCATTGTGCGATCGCATATTTGCCAGGGTTTTTCGCATTTAACAACATTTGAGATGGAAATTATAGCCAAGGCAGCGTCCTTGATTGATCTTGCATAGTCTTTTTTGCAAAAAAGTGTAAGATGATTTCATGAAACATTGCTTTGGAACTCAGGGTCTGTTAACTGTCAAATTGGGGGACGAATGGGGCTAAAGCATTGCCGGGCCAGGGTGAAGCAGGAAATTCACGCTACAGCATTGTTGCGAACGCATCTCCCGATTTAAATGCTAATCGGCCCTGGCTCTATATCTGTGGTTATTCCCGATACCGCATTCCTTACCGCGCCGCATTCTATTTGAAGATGGCGACTTTCATGCTTGATATTTCAGCCCTCTTTCCGGCGCCAGCGTTCGGGCGGCCGTTTTTCTCGATTATTTTTTTGTTCCTCCCTACATTCTCTATATGCGGCTTGATGCCTGGATAGGGGGGACTGACCCGTGAGCTTGGGCCAAGACCGCGATGCAAGCCGGGAAGGAGATTTGGGCGAGCCCCAGTTCATCGAGCGGCCAAGATTTTCGCGGGTTGTAACACGATTCATCCAAATTTTTGCTCGATTTGTTCTCCATGAGGCGCAGGATATACGAAACCAACGCCATATAAAAATACAAAATGCTGCGTCGCAATATATGTAAATCATGGATGGTTATGGAATCTGGCGGGGTATTCTCAGGCAATTACTTGCAGGATATGCTGCATTGCAGAAAAAATAATCATTGACGAATTAGTACGGTCGTACAAAAATCGAACCGAAGTCACTAATAATAAAGAGCAGCGCATTCAATGTACTAGCCGAATTAAAAACTTCAGGAGACCAGATGGTGCAGTATCAGAAGAGCCCCTTGATGGGGCAGATGATGGGTCAGCCGCTGCTTATTTCAAGCATCATTGCGCATGCAGACAGATATTTCGGAAGTAATGAAATCGTGTCGCGCCGCGCCGAAGGGGACATTCACCGTTATAACTACAGGGAATGCCACAAGCGTGCAAAGAAGCTCGCCAACGCCCTCAAAAAACTGGATGTCAAGATCGGTGACCGCGTAGGTACCCTGGCCTGGAACGGCTATCGTCACCTTGAGGCATACTATGCGGTCTCCGGTTCCGGTGCCGTATTGCATACGCTCAATCCACGTTTGCACCCTGAACAACTCAGCTATATCATCAATCACGCAGAAGACCAATACCTGCTGTTTGACATCACTTTCTTGCCTGTCATTGAGGCAATTGCCGCACACTGCAAGACCATCAAGGGTTTTATCATGATGTGCGATCGCGATCGGATGCCGGTCGACGGCAAGATCGCCAACCTGATGTGCTATGAAGACCTGATCGCGGAGAATTCAGACGACTTCGTGTGGCCGCTATTTGATGAAAATTCGGCGTCCAGCCTCTGCTATACGTCAGGCACTACCGGCAACCCCAAAGGCGCCTTGTATTCCCATCGCTCCACCGTATTGCACTCATACGCGTCGGCCATGCCGGACAGCTTGAACGTATCGGCCAGGGACTGTGTGCTGCCTGTGGTTCCCATGTTCCATGTGAACGCCTGGGGGCTGCCGTATTCCGTACCTATGACGGGCGCCAAACTGGTGTTTCCCGGCCCTGCTCTGGATGGCAAATCCCTGTTTGAATTATTCGAACAGGAGCAGGTGACCTTTTCCGCCGGCGTGCCTACCGTCTGGCTGGGTTTGCTGACCTATGTCGCGCAGAATAACCTGAAATTTTCCAGCTTCAAGCGCACCGTGATCGGCGGCTCCGCTTGCCCGCCGGCGATGATGAAGACCTTGCGTCACACCTATGGCGTGGAAGTGGTGCATGCCTGGGGAATGACCGAGATGTCGCCGCTTGGTACTGCAGGCACCTTGCAGACCAGGCACCTGTCTTTGCCGGAGGAGCAGAAGCAGGCGGTGCTGGAGAAGCAAGGCCATGCGATCTATGGTGTCGATATGAAAATCGTCGATGATGCAGGCAAGGAGCTGCCGTGGGATGGCGCAACCTACGGCAATCTGCTCGTCAAAGGGCCATGGGTCGTCAGCAGCTATTTCAAAAACGAGGGTGGCGATGTATTGCAGGATGGCTGGTTCCCGACTGGCGATGTGGGGACAATAGATGCCGACGGCTATCTGCAGATCACGGACAGGAGCAAGGACGTCATCAAGTCGGGCGGCGAATGGATCGGCACGATCGATCTGGAAAACGTCGCAATGGGGCACCCTGCCGTGCTGCAGGCGGCGTGCATAGGGGTGTTTCATCCAAAATGGGATGAAAGGCCATTATTGCTTATCGTGAAAAAACCGGGAATGGAAGTAGAAAAGCAGGAGTTGATTAAGTTTTACGAAGGGAAGATAGCAAAATGGTGGACCCCGGATGATGTCGTCTTCATCGATGCATTGCCTCTGGGGGCGACTGGCAAGATATTAAAAAACAAGCTGAGAGAACAATTCAAAGAGTATAAATTACCGACAGCCTGACTCTCAGGGGGAAGTAGTACAGCTTTAGACGTTTGGTGTTTCAAGCAATAAAAATAACCGTTCGGCATAGCGTGCGCCGGAGCGGTTATTTATAAATAAATCCCATCAATGAGGAATTGGAGTGAGACAAATGAAATTTCAATTACGTGCACCAGTTGTAGCAATTGCTTTTGCCTTGGCAGCCCCGGTTGTTATGGCCGACACGATCAAGATTGCCTATATAGACCCGCTGTCAGGGGCGTTTGCACCGGTAGGTCAGAACATTCTGAATTCATTTCAATACGTTGCGGATGAAGCGAATGCGAAGGGCTGGGCTGGTCCGCACAAGTTTGAAATTGTGGGCTTCGATAACAAAGGTAGCCCGCAGGAATCACTCAGCGTATTGAAGACCGTTATCGATAAAGGCTTTCGTTATATCACCCAGGGCAACGGTTCCGGGGTGGGCCTGGCCTTGCTGGATGCGGTCAACAAATATAATGAACGTAATCCGGGCAAGGAAATCGTCTACCTGAATCATGCCGCAGTCGATCCTGACATGACCAACAGCAAATGCAGCTTCTGGCAGTTCCGCTTTGACGCCAATTCCGATATGAAGATGGAAGCCCTGACCACGTATATGGCGCAGGACAAGAACATCAAGAAGGTTTATATCATCGGCCAAAACTATTCTTTCGGCCATCAGGTGACACGCGCAGCCAAGGAATACCTGGCGCGCAAGCGTCCTGACGTGCAGATCGTCGGCGATGATCTGCATCCTATCGGGCAGGTGAAGGATTTCTCCCCGTATATTGCCAAAATCAAGGCTTCCGGCGCAGATACCGTCATCACGGGCAATTGGGGGGCGGATCTGGCCTTGCTGATCAAGGCGGCGAAAGATGCCGACCTGAAGGCGAATTTCTACACCTACTACGCTTCAACGACGGGCGTGCCGACTGCGATGGGGGCGGCCGGCGTGGACAGGGTCAAGTATGTCGGCTACTGGAATACCAACAACGAGACCTTCTCCGGCAAAGATATTGTTGAAGGCTTCAAGGCCAAATATAAAGACGATTACTATTCGATGGCGACCTATACCATCATCGCTGCGATGTCGCAGGCGGTCAAGCAAGCCAAGTCCATCGAGCCAAAGGATGTGGCGTTTGCACTGGAGGGCGCGAAGATCAAGAGCCTGAACGGCGAAGATGTCATGCGCAAACTGGATCACCAGATTCAGCAGCCTTTGTATATCGCCACTTGGGTAAAAACCAATGGCAAGGATGTGAAATTTGATCAGGAAAATACTGGCCTGGGATGGAAGACCAATCAAAAGATCGATGCCTTCATCGCTACCCAGCCTTCTTCCTGCCAGATGAAACGCCCTAGCTAACAAGCCCTACACGAGAGAGCCGTACTTTATGTGCGCTCTCTTTTTTTGTACTTAAAAATAGTACGATCGTTCAAGAATTTTAATAAGGATCTCGCTGTGGAATTCACACTGATCACTTTGCTGAATGGAGTTAGCTACGGCCTGCTGTTGTTTATGCTTTCGTCGGGACTAACGCTGATTTTCAGCATGATGGGCGTACTTAATTTTGCCCATGCAAGTTTTTACATGCTAGGCGCGTACTTTGCCTATGCCGTCAGTGTCAAGATCGGTTTCTGGCCTGCGCTGTTTATTTCACCGATGCTGGTAGGTTTGTTTGGCGCCCTGGTAGAGCGCTACGGCCTGCGCTCTGTGCACAAATACGGGCACATCCCGGAATTGCTGTTTACCTTTGGCTTGTCCTTCGTGATTGTCGAGTTGGTGCAACTGATCTGGGGGCGCTCCACCGTGCCTTATCCTATTCCTGCGCAACTGGATGGGCCTTTGTTTACCTTGTATACAACGACTTTTCCTATGTATCGCGGCTTCATGATGCTGGTGGCGTTGCTGATGCTGGTTTCCATCTATTTATTGCTGACCCGGACCAGGATAGGCCTGGTGATACAGGCGGCGCTTACCCATCCGG
>Ga0210384_10008021_pt1 | contig 11062 bp, 14 predicted proteins | sample IncBWH2MmetaG_FD_160574 | JGI IMG/M metagenome (GOLD analysis project Ga0210384, IMG submission 160574) | Forest soil microbial communities from Barre Woods Harvard Forest LTER site, Petersham, Massachusetts, United States - Inc-BW-H-2-M | ecosystem: Environmental > Terrestrial > Soil >...
GTAACATGCAAAATTTTTCACTGTTGAAGCGCGCGGGAAAATCGCAGAAACCGATCCTGCTGAAACGCGGGATGTCAGCAACATTGGACGAATTCCTGATGGCTGCGGAATATGTAATGTCGGAAGGAAATTACAACGTGATCCTGTGCGAGCGTGGGGTGCGAACTTTTTCCGATCACACGCGCAACACCCTCGACCTTAGCGTAGTGCCGGCGGTGCAGCGGCGGAGTCATTTGCCGATAGTCGTGGATCCGAGCCACGGCACGGGCAAGCGCGCCAAGGTACTCCCCCTTTCGCGCGCAGCCATTGCGGTGGGGGCGGACGGTTTGCTGGTGGAGGTACACCACGATCCAGACCGCGCTCTGTCCGATGGCATGCAATCGATTCTGCCGGATGAGTTCGAGCAGTTGATGAAAGAATCCCGCCAAATTGCCGGTGTCCTGAACCGCACCATCAATTGAGTAGTGATGAGCCGGCGGTTAAACAATCGGCTGATTCTCGCCGTAGCAATCCTGACAGGGCTTGCAGCGCGAGAAGTAGCCCTCGAGCTGCGCCCAGCTTTCCTCCGCCCTGGACTCCACCTCATGGCTTACGTTGGCAATACTGCCGACGGCACGCTGACAGTCGTGGACCTGGTGAAGCTCTCGCCAGTGGCGACCGTTTCAGTAGGGGACGGCCCCAGCGGGGTGCGCGCGCATCCGACGCGCAATGAAATCTGGGGCTTGAGCTCAGCCGGCGGGTACGCCTGGGTCCTCGACGTCAAAACGAATCAAATCGTCGCCCGCATTCCTGTGGGGGCCGTACCATACGCCTTGGATTTTTCTCCCGACGGTCGTCGCGCGTATGTCGCTGCATCGGGTGCAAATGCGGTGGTCGCCATAGATTGTGCATCCCGCGCCGTGATCGCCCGCGGGCGAGCAGGGAGGAAACCGTGGATTGCGCGCCTGACGCCCGATGGAAAAACAGTGGTGGTATCGAATCGCGACGATGGCACGGTATCGCTGCTGGATGCGGTGTCATTGGCGTCTTCGGCAACAATCTCCGTCGCGCCACAACCCGAGCAGATCACCGTGCTCCCGGACGGCGGTAAGGGTTTCGTCAGCTCCGGCACATCCAGCCAAGTATCGGTTATCGATCTACGGCGAAAACTGCTGCTTGCAAATCTTTCGCTAGGTGGCACTCCGGACGCGCTGATCCTGAAGCCGGATGGCGGAGAACTTTACATACCTCTAAGCACCGCGCACGGCTTGGTGGTGGTGAACACTTCCACCAACGAAGTGGGAGATTTCCTGATCCTGGGGATGTCACCTTCTGCCGGAACTCTGACGGGAGACGCGGCGACGCTGTATGTCTCGGATTCTGGCGCCGGTCACATTGTGCCAGTGGCGATCGGTGCCAGGCAGGTACAGAGGCCTATCACAGTGGGCCAGGATCCTCATACGAGCTTGCTGACGCCCGGGGGCGATATTTTGCTGGTGGTTGATAGCGCGTCAAATGAACTCGCCGTCATTCGGACCAACACCCCGACGCCGCGATTAATTACATTGATTCCTGTGGGACAACGGCCGCGCGATCTGGCGGTAAAGATTTTTTGAGCCTGCGCTAGGGCTTGGAGGGAGGTTTTTGAGCAGGCTTCTGCGCGGGGCTCGCTGCAGCGGGCTTTTGCGCCGGCGCGGGTTTGGCCGCTGAGGCGGCAGGTTGCTTGCCTCCGAGTTCGTAGTCAATGTATTGCTCCAGCGTGCTCGGGTCGCCGCCGACCACCGGTCTGCCATTCACGAAGACCGTCGGCGTGCTGTTGACGTTCAAGACTTTGGCGTCCTCAATATTCGCTTCAATCGCTTTGGCAGCTTCGGGCGATGACAGGCAGGCCTTAAAGGCATCCTTGTCCAGACCAGCTTGCCCGGCCAACTCGAGCAGTCTTTCCCAGATGTTTGCCGCGGAGATAAATTCCTGATTCTCGAAGAGCGCATCGTGGATTTTCCAGAACGCGTCGGGCGATTGCATGTAGGCGCAGCGGCCGCCGAGCGCTGCGGTCTCCGCCCAGGGGTGGATTTGCGCGATAGGCAAATCCTTAAAGATAAGGCGAATTTGCGGGTAGCGCTGACCGAAGGTCTTCATCGCTTCATAAAGTTGACGGCAATGCGGGCATTGGAAATCGCTGAATTCCACCAGAGTAACCCGCGCATCGGCGGGCCCTTTCGAGGGATTCCCTTCGAGATGCATCCTGGCGCGGTTTCCTGCGAATGGATCAGCGGAAGTGTCGAATAATTCGCCGCGCAGCAGAGTCTTGCCATCCTTACTGATGTACAGGATCCCGGTATCAGCTTGTCCTTTGAATGTAATCTGTACGGGAACTAGATAATAGTCCGGCGCTGGAGACTGCGCGGTGGGTCCGAGCTTCACCTGGAATTCGGGTCCCCAGGCAAACAGCTTGCGCACAAATGCTTCTGAGTTTTTCAAGAACTGCGCTTCGTCGGCGGGCGTGTTCTGTGCGGGCGTCTGGGCAAATACTGGGGCCCCGGCAAATAACATTGCAATTGCGACTTTCAAGAATAAAGAGCGCATCATTCGAATCGATCCTCCCAAAAAAATCAGCGAATCAAAGCTAGTCCGAAAATTTCTGCGCCAGAGGAAACCGCCGTCCAACGCTGAAAGCCTTAGAGGTCACTTTCAATCCCGGCGGCGCCTGCTTGCGTTTGTACTCATTTTGATCCACACGCCGTGCTACGGAACGGACCAGGTCCAGCGGAAAGCCGTAATGGTCGGCGATCTCCTCCGGGCTATGCAAATCCTCCACATAGGCCTTCAGGATCCGGTCGAGCACGTCGTAGTCCGGCAGTGTGTCCTGGTCCTTCTGGTTCGGGCGCAGCTCAGCGGATGGTGGTTTGTCGAGCGTGGCCTGCGGAATGCGATTCCGTTCACGATTCGCATATTTTGAGAGCTCGTACACCATGGATTTCGGAACGTCGGAGATAACTGCCAGGCCGCCAGCCATATCGCCGTAGAGCGTGCAATAACCCACGGCCATCTCCGACTTGTTTCCCGTGCTCAACACCAAGGACCCGAATTTATTGGAGAGCGCCATCAGCAGATTCCCGCGGACTCTCGCCTGAATATTTTCTTCGGTCACATCCTCGGCCCGGCCGGCAAAGGCGGATGCGAGCGCCTTGCGGTAGCTGTCGAAGGTATCGTTGATTGGAATCACCTGGAACTCGATAGTCAGATTCTTGGCCAGGCAGCGCGCGTCACACAAACTTCCGTGTGAGCTGTACGGGCCGGGCATGGCAACACCGAGAACATTTTCGGGCCCCACAGCGTCCACGGCGATCGTGGCCACCAGCGCGGAATCCACGCCCCCACTCAGTCCAACGACGACCTTGCTGAATCCACACTTGCGAACGTAATCTCGCGTGCCAATCACCAAGGCTTGATACGCGGCACCGAGCTCGTCGAGAGTTTGAGGGCGAATGTCCCCCGCCCCGGTGACGGAGTCGAAATAAACCAGATCTTCCTCGAAAGAATTCGCCAAGGCGGCCACGCGTCCATCGGGCATGAAAGCCACGCTTGACCCGTCAAAGATCAGGCTATCGTTTCCCCCGACCTGGTTCACATAGACGACGGGAACGTGGTGCTCAACGGCAATGGCGCGCAACATGTCGTGGCGAAGCGACCGCTTGTCAATGGTATAGGGCGACGCTGAAATGTTGAGCAGCAGACTTATTCCCTTCCCCACTAGTTCGGCGACCGGATCGCGATCATAAAGCCGTTGTGGCCAGAAACTCTTGTCGTTCCAGCAATCCTCGCAAATCGTGATGCCCAATATTTCAGGGTTCAACCGGAAAATGTGTTGCGTGTGGGCAGGCTGGAAGTAACGGGATTCATCGAACACATCATAGGTGGGCAGCAGCATCTTGCGCTGCTCAAAAACTATCTTGCCCCCGGCTATTAGCGCTGCGGAATTTGCTACCGGCTTTCCGGTGTCGTCCTGAGCCTTGCCAACATAACCCACGAGCGAAGGGATCGGAATAGCGCGGGCAAGTTTTGTGAGCGCTTTCTGGTTGCGGACGGCGAAGGACGGGCGCTCAATAAGATCTTGTGGAGGATAACCGCAAAGGCAGAGCTCGGAAAAGACGGCCAACTCGGCGCCGGCCAACCGGGCCTGGTTTGCCAGATCCAGAATGCGCGCCGAATTGCCTTCAAAGTCGCCAACTGTGGGGTTGAACTGGGCCAGGGCGATCTTCATCTCAGACACCTAGCATACGAGAGGTAGTCTGAGGTGACAAGTCACGAGTGACGAGACGTGGAGCCGCGATGAGCAATGGGTGGGGAGCAAGCCGCTTCACTGCATCAATACAAATTCACAATACACGCCCAGAGGGTCAACAATCGGCGCCGCTCGGCCCCCTATGTGGGCGCCTGGTGAAGTCCCCACCCAGGATGGAAGAAGTTAGTCGTTCACGTTCCAGATATAAAGGAAATCGGCATCCGTCGCCGTAGCGACCTTGCGGTTCGCTTTTCGGGTCGCGCGATTCAGCGCGGAGCGTACTCTTTCTTTGGACTCGGCCAGTTCTTCCAACGGAACCTTGAGAGCGGCCCCCGGCTTCAATTTGTCGAGGTCCTTCAGAATTAAACTGACGATCTGCTTGTGTTTTCCGTTCCGACCCTGCGGCACATCCGCTTGCACCATCGTCTTAAAGTGCATCGGAACTGCCCCGCCTTGTGCGTTCCCCATTACCCCCTCCATGTAAACAACACGTTAAACAAACGTAGCGTTATCGTATCCATGCGTGTGCTTATTGTCAAGTAAAATTATCGGCTGAAGAGCAACGCCGTATACGTTGCCTTGGCGGTGCCAAATCCCCTCATCACTTACGCTTAATCAACGGGTGGCTGCGTATCAAAACGAATCGAGGATCTTTTAAAGATTTTACCCGTATCACTTGGCGCCTGTTAGGGTCTGAGTGATGGCAAGGCTCGACTGTGAGGCAGAGATGAAAACGCATTATGAGCAAGTGCCGCTGGAACTCGTGAAGAGGATCACTCAAGCCGAAAGGGATCCTGAAAAGAAGCACCAACGGCCCCGCCGCGGAAAGAAGAAAGCGCTCAAGCAGGCGCTTTGGGGGCTGAGCTCGACGCGTGTGAGGGGGGCAATTACATGATTCCTCCCTACGACATTTTCAGGACGGAACCAAACGGAAGCTCCCGTTGGGTCGAGGCGGCGTCAACACTTGACGAGGCCAAGGCTCGTATCCAGGCAATGGCGGCGATCTCACCGGGTGAATACCTAATCGTAAGCCAGCGGACCGGCAACAGGCTAGTCATGAAATTCACTGGAGCGGACGAGGCAGCAAATAGTTTTTCTCCGTCCAGCCCAGGAGGACGGATATGAACGATCGAGAATTTGAAGTTCCCTGGGGGCAGCCACTTATGGATTTAATGCTCGAAGCCGAACCCGGGAAGCAGGCTGAGCATGCACAAAGAATCGAATCCCTAATATTCGACCGGCTTCAGGAGTCGGGCCACGCCAGCAATGGCCGCGCACAGCTTGCGGCAGTAGAAGACACCCTGGCCATTCTCCGGGCTATCAAGCGCGAGAAACTTGGCTTCCCTGATTGGCAGTGAACAATTGGCTTTCGTGTTTGATTTCTACAGTATTCCCCTGATTGTAGATACCCAGCTTCGGTGCCATCCTCAAACCCAGTATTTCCAGTCTCTGGGGCCCTTCTAGACTCCCGAGATACGAGGGCCCAGTGGAAATCAAGACCAATCCCCTAAAGCGCGGCGTCGGCAAGATTGCAATGGTTGTGGACGACAATGCTGCGATCAGAAAAAAACTTGCGGCCGCCTTCTTATCCAATGGTTTTAAGACCTGCGCGGAGGCGGAAAACGGGAAAGAAGCGATCCAGCTAGCCTCGCAAATCACGCCTGATATAATTGTTTTGGACCTCTCCATGCCTGTGATGAATGGCTTGGAGGCGGCGCCTAAATTGCGAAAGATTTTCCCGGACAAGCCAATAATTCTGTTCACTTTGTACGGAGACAGCTTGTCAAAAACAGAGGCGTCCAAGGCGGGCGTCACCCTGGTGCTGTCGAAGACCGTGCCGCTGGCCACGCTCGTCGATAAGGCACATGAGTTGATGGGCAGCTAGTCCTACACATCTGACCCATGAATTGAGTTGTGCCACAAATGCTTGCGGCTCTGTGGTTCCCAAACATCCGCAGGATAGGAGGATTGCATGTTTGCTCGCATCGTTTCCCTGGAATTGAAGCCCAACACGCACAAACAGTTCACTGAACTCTTCGAAAAGCAAATTCTGCCGGCGCTTCGGCAGCAACAGGGGTTTAAGGACGAAATATTACTGGTAAATCCCGGCGCTCCGGAAGTGGTCGCCATCAGCACATGGAACACGAAGGAAGACGCGGAAGCGTACGGCAACAAAACCTACCCGACCGTGCTGAAGAGTTTGGCAGAGGTGGTCTCGGGCACACCCGAGGTGGAAACCTATCAGGTGGCCTTTTCGACGCTCTACAAAATTGCCTTGGCCGCGGCAGCGATCCAATCCCCCATTACGAATCCAACCCCCGGTGTAGGCGGCTAGAAGCCCAACCGTAGTGCAACGCGCTCCCGGAGGCGCAATGCCTCCGGGAGCGAACTCCCCGTGAACACTACATCGTGCCTTCGTCAGCCGACGGTCCGTAAATCGCCGGAACCGGGATGTTATTGAGCCGGAGATAGACGCCGAGTTGCGCGCGATGATGAATGATGTGGTTCATCACCCAAGTGCGCAAGCAAGCGATTCGAGGCGTGGAGAAAAGCACCTGGCCATTGTTCATAAATGACCAGGGCTTCAGCAGGTGCGCATCATTCGCTCCTGCAAGCGCTTTACGCGCATTCACTACATTCTTGTCGAACGCTTCAAGCAATTCCTTTCGTGTCTTCGGCGGTGGAGGCGGCTGCATCTGCACCCCTTTGGGGGCCATGTCGAAGCTGTCTTTACCAATCGTCTCTACCATCCATCCTGCAATCCCGGCAACATGCCCCGCGAGCCAGCCCATCGAGCCTGACTTGTCGTGTGGTTTCCAATCGAACTTGCCATCGGGAACACGTTCCAGTGTCTTGCGGGTGTTTGCCATCTCCTGATCAAATTCGGCGAGCAGTGCTTCGTTGATTGCCATAGATCCTCCAAGGAAGTGATTTGCCGTCACCGGCTGTGCCGAGGCATGCTAGGCGAAACAAAAGCGAAAGTCAACTTGCAACTGCTTTCTGGAAATAGCTGTTCTGCGCGGGGAGTATTGGGTGTAGCTCTTGGTATTGAGCCGAGCTAGGCGCTCCTAAAGCAAAAGCTCCCGGAAAGAAATTTCCGGGAGCCAAGAGAAACGAGTGACAATCAGAAATAGTGCTACGGGATCCTTACACGCTGAATGAGCTGCCGCAGCCGCAGGTGCTCTTCACGTTGGGGTTATTGAACTTGAAGCCGGAGCCCTCGATAGTCTCGATGTAGTCGATGGAAATTCCGTCGAGATACATCTCGCTCATCTGGTCCACCAGCACTTTCAAGCCTTCGAATTCGTACACATTGTCGCTGGCTTCGTTGATCTGATTTTCGAATGCCATGTGGTAGCTGAAGCCTGAGCAGCCTCCGCCGACCACGGCCACGCGCAAGCCCGCCGGGCTGGGGGTCTGCTGCGAGATAATCTCTTTCACCTTCGTAACTGCCACTGGCGTTAGCTGAACCATTTCTTAAGCCTCCGCAAATAGGGCGGCTTTGCCGCGCCTCATCATACCGACACCATTATATCAGATTCAGGCAAGACGCAACTGGGAGCATGCCAGGTGCGGCTGTTGTGGTACCCGCGAGTTACTGCAATGAAAGCACTTCTCGCGATTGGTGGTCCCTATACATCCGTGCATAATTCCCTTAAAATGCCGGACTTATCATGAAACATACCATCACGCTCATCCCCGGCGACGGGATTGGACTGGAAGTATCCGCGGCCGTGAAGCAAATCCTGGCCGCGGCTGGCGTAGAAGTCACCTGGGATGAAATCCCGGCACGCGCGGAATTTGAGCGGCGCGGCGTCAGCTTCCTGCAATCGGGTGTAATCGAATCCATACGCAAGAATCACGTGGCGCTGAAAGGACCTATGGCGACGGCGGTGGCGGGAGGCGCGCCCAGCATCAACGTTGGGTTGCGGCAAGCACTCGACCTCTATGCCAATCTGCGGCCGGTGAAAAACCTCGAGGGTGTGCAGTCGAGGTTTCAGAATGTTGACCTGGTGATCATCCGCGAAAACACCGAAGACCTTTACGCCGGTCTCGAGCACACAGTGGTGCCGGGAGTGGTCGAGAGCCTGAAAATTATCACCGAGCGCGCGTCCACTCGAATCGCACGATTTGCTTTCGACTACGCGCGAAAATTCGGCCGCAAGAAAATCCACGCCATCCACAAAGCGAACATCATGAAACTCTCGGACGGTCTTTTCCTTACCTGCGTTCGCAAAGTGGCCGCCGAATATCCTGACATCGAGTACAAAGAGCTGATCATCGACAACGCCTGCATGCAGATGGTGCTCGACCCGCACCAGTTCGATATGCTGCTACTCACCAATTTGTACGGCGATATCATGAGTGACCTGGCCGCCGGACTCGTGGGAGGGCTTGGCGTGGTCCCCAGCGGAAACATTGGCGAACATGTGGCGATTTTCGAAGCGGTTCACGGGACCGCGCCGGACATCGCTGGAAAAGGCGTGGCCAACCCCACCGCATTGCTCTTGAGCGCCATCATGATGCTCGATCATTTGGGGGAAGCAAACGCCGCTCGGCGCGTCGAAAACGCTTTGCATGCGGTGTATCGCGAAGGCAAATCGCTCACGCACGATGTGGGTGGCAACGCCACCACTGCGGATTTTACCGCCGCGGTGATTGGCGCCCTAAAATAGCGCTTTGCGCGTGGACATTGACTTCCCTGCCCTGCGTGTGAAGAATAAAGGAAGAAGCTGATTTCAACGGGAGGCCTGGGTGGCCGAAGCTGCACCGATTGTCGCGAAATTCGTTGATGGTGAGATCACCAAGTCTTATCCGATTTCCGAAGGTGAGACCAAGCAGCGCAAACGCAAGCCTCACATCGTGGCCGTCATCAATGAAATGTGTACGGGTTGTTCGGGATCCCCCGCCTGCGTGGATTACTGTCCCGTTGCCGCCTGCATGTTCTGGGTTCCAGACGAGGACCACGCCCCATTTGGCCGCATCATGGTGGATCCACTTCTTTGCATCGGCTGCAAACTCTGCACAAGTAAAGGCCCAGACGGCGCATTCCTCGAAGGCTGTCCCTGGGATGCGATTGACATGGTGCCGCTCGCGGAATTCGAAGCCAAATACGGCTCGATGCCCTATTAGGGCGTTTCCTACCTGTCACTCTATTAAGAACTCGATTGCAACTCAGGAAATAGCCGGTCGGGGGCGCGGCCATGGTTCTAGAAGCTGCTCTTTGCGGTAAATCAGCGCATTGATGTCGTAGGGCGCGAGATCAAGCCCGTGCCCGTGCGTGATGGCGTCCGTGGGGCAGGCCTCAACGCAATAGCCACAGAAAATGCAACGCGAGTAGTCGATGTTATAGACTTTGGCGTAGCGGTCCCCGGCAGAAATGCGATTCGCAGCGGTATTTTCCGCCGCTTCAATGTAGATGCAATTCGCAGGGCAGGCTGCGGCGCATAGGAAACATCCCACGCACTTTTCGTACCCGTCCTCATCGCGCTGCAGCACGTGAATCCCGCGGTAGCGTGGCTGCACGCTTGCCGCCACTTCCGGGTACGACTCGGTGGTGGTCTTGCGGAACATAGTGAGGAAAGTGACGCGGAAACCCTTAACCAGGGCAAGGAAAGTTTCGCCGACTTCTTGAACAATGGATGTCATTACTGATTCACTCTAGCAAAGTTGCAATGGGCAGGCAAACGCAGGACCCAGTCATCCGCGTTTCTTAACTCCAAACCGGCGCGTTCATCCCACAACAGCGCGCCCGCTTGACACACCGCTGGTTACAGAGTACTGTCACAATCGTTCGATTCCTGGTCGCTACATTCCCAAGAAATCTGACAGTCAAATATCCACGACCCATCCCTCCGCCCCAGGGCGGACCCGTATCATCGAGGAGGATTCACCATGCATGGAAGTTTTTCGAAATTTGTTCTCGCATTTGCACTCACGGCCGTAGCGACTCTCTCAGCCGCTCCGGCTCACGCCCAAATGGGCGGAGACAAAGACCGGGAAAAGCCGGTTATTTACACTTACGTGTCGCAGTGGGCGGTAACACGCGGCGAGTGGCCGGCCTATGAAAAGGCTGCCGCCGCTGACAAGCAGTTGTTCGACAAAATGATTGGCGACGGGACCCTAGTGAGCTACGGAACTTTCAAGAACCTGGTACACCAGGAAGGCACGCCGACACATGGCGACTGGTGGTCCGCAACGTCGATGGCAAATCTGATGAAGGCTCTATCGGCGCTTATGACCCAAGCCTCCTCCTCTGATCAGGCGAGGGTTCTGGCCGGCGCAAAACACTGGGATTACATCCTCACCAGCCGCCAGTATGGATTCCACCCCGGAACCTACGACAATACGTTTCTCCGCGTGGGACAATACAAAGCAAAAGCAGGCGAGAGCGAAGCCACGGACAAGGCCATCAAAGCCTATATCGTTCCCACGCTTGAAAAGATGCTGGCCGATGGCGCGATTCACTTCTACTCCGTTGACCACGAGGCCATCCACACGGGTGACCCGGGAGAGGTCGATGTCGCTGTGATCACTAACGGAGCCGACGGCCTCGATAAATTTTATGCCGCACTCGAAGCCGCAGGTAAAGCCAATCCCATTGGTCCAATGGCGTTTTCGGGCACAACCGACAGCTCCGCACACAGGGATCTTCTCGCGTTAACCTCAGCCACGTTTAAATAGGTTTTTCGAGAAATTTGCAGCAGGTTCCGCCGCGCGGTTGCGCTCTTCGCTTCCACGCGGCGGAGAACCTAATCCAGCCATGCACACTTGGGCTGTCAATGAGCTCTAGAAGAG
>Ga0210384_10008023_pt1 | contig 11060 bp, 11 predicted proteins | sample IncBWH2MmetaG_FD_160574 | JGI IMG/M metagenome (GOLD analysis project Ga0210384, IMG submission 160574) | Forest soil microbial communities from Barre Woods Harvard Forest LTER site, Petersham, Massachusetts, United States - Inc-BW-H-2-M | ecosystem: Environmental > Terrestrial > Soil >...
CGACTGGGAGCGCAGCGGCCGCTTTCCCGAGCTGAGCGCGCCCTACGCCGGCTTCCACGACATGGTGTTCACCGAGGAGAGCACCGTCGGCGCGTTCCTCCTGCGCGCGCGCCGCGAGGGCCTGCGCGACTTCGGCGCCTGCATGAGCCCGCACACCGCGTGGCTGATCCTGCAGGGCCTCGAGACGCTGCCGCTGCGCATGGAGCGCCACGTGGCCAATGCGCGCAAGGTGGTGCGGTTCCTGGCCGCGCATCCGATGGTGGCGCAGGTGGGCTATCCCGAGCTGGAGTCGCACCCCGACCACGCGCTCGCGAAGACGCTGCTGCCGCGCGGCTGCGGCTCGGTGTTCTCGTTCGACCTGCGCGGCTCGCGCGCGCAGGGCGTGGCGTTCATCGAGGCGCTGCAGCTGTTCTCGCACCTGGCCAACGTGGGTGACTGCCGCTCGCTGGTGATCCATCCGGCCTCCACCACTCACTTCCGCATGGACGACGCGGCGCTGGCGGCCGCGGGCATCGGCCCGGGCACCATCCGGCTGTCGATCGGGCTGGAGGACGCGGACGACCTCATCGCCGACCTGAAGGCCGCGCTGAAGGCCGCCGAGAGGGCCGCGGCATGAAGTTCGATGTCCAGGGCCGCGCGGCCTACGCGTACACGGGCGGCAAGCCCTGGGGCGAGGCGAAGAGCTGCGTCGTCTTCATCCACGGTGCGCTCAACGACCACTCGGTGTGGACGCTGCTGGCGCGCTGGTATGCGCACCACGGCTACCGCGTGCTCGCCGTCGACCAGCCCGGCCACGGCCGCTCCGATGGCCCGACGCTGGCCAGCGTCGAGGCGCTGGCCGACTGGGTGCTCGCGCTGCTGGACGCCGCCGGCGTCGCGAGCGCGCACCTGGTGGGCCACAGCATGGGCTCGCTCATCGCGCTGGAGGCCGCGTCGCGCGCGCCCGATCGCGTGGCCGGGCTGGTGATGGTGGGCACGGCCTACCCGATGAAGGTCAGCGACGCGCTGCTGGGCACGGCACGCGACGACCCCGCGCGCGCGATCGCGATGGTCAACGCGTTCTCGCACTCGAGCCTGGCCAGCAAGCCCTCGTACCCCGGCCCGGGCGCGTGGCTGCGCGGGGGATCCAGCGCATTGATGCACCGCATCCAGGAGCGCGCCGAAGGCAACCTGTTCGAGCACGACTTCCGCGTCTGCGACGCCTATGCGAACGGGCTGGAGGCCGCCGCCCGCGTGGCCTGCCCCGCGCACCTGGTGGTGGGCACGCGCGACGCGATGACGCCGCCCAGGGCCACGAAAGAGCTGGCCGGCGCGCTGCGCGCCACGGTATCGCGCATCATTTCAGGGCATGCACTGATGCAGGAAGCCCCCGATGCGGTGTTGAATGCGATGCGTCAGGCCATTCCGGCCTAGTTGGATTCCATGACAAGGGAATGACGATGGCCAACGCGATATTCCACGGCGATCCGAAATCGCTGCACAGCTTCGCCGAGTTCTATCCGTACTACCTGAACGAGCACCGCAACGCCACCTGCCGGCGCCTGCATTTCATCGGCTCCACGCTGGCGCTGGTGTGCCTGTGGTCGCTGATCTGGACGCACCGGCCGCTGTTCCTCGTGGCCGGCCTCGCGTTCGGCTACGGCTTCGCCTGGATCGGCCACTTCGTCTTCGAGAAGAACCGCCCGGCCTCGTTCAGGCGCCCGCTGTGGAGCTTCATGGGCGACTGGCGCATGTACTTCGACATCTGGACGGGCAAGGTGCCCATCTGAGGGGACGGCCCCGCCGGCCCGGCGGCATGCCGACTCAGGCGGTCGCCTTGGCCTTCACGAGCGGCGCCAGCTGGGTGAGCATCTCGTCGACCATCTCGTCGAGGCCGAACTTTGCCTTCCAGCCCCAGTCCTTCGCGGCCTCGCTGTCGTCGATGGAGCGCGGCCAGTTGGCGGCGATCGCCTGGCGGAAGTCGGGCACGCAGTCCATCGTGAACCCCGGGATGCGCTTCGCGATCGCATCGGCGATCTGGCGCGGCGTGAAGCTGATCGCCGACAGGTTGTAGCTGCCACGCTGGCGGATGGCCTCGGCGGGCGCCTCCATCAGCTCGATGGTGGCGCGCAGCGCGTCGTCCATCAGCATCATGGGAAGCGCCTGGTCTTCCTTGAGGAAACAGGTGTAGCGGCCGTCGCGCAACGCCGAATGGAAGATCTCCACGGCGTAGTCGGTGGTGCCGCCGCCCGGGGGCGTCTTCCAGCTGATCAGGCCCGGGTAGCGCAGGCTGCGCACATCCACGCCGTGGTTCTTGTGATACCAGGCGCACCACCGCTCGCCGGCCAGCTTGCTGATGCCGTAGATCGTGGTGGGATCCATGATCGTGTCCTGCGGCGTGCCGTCGGCCGGCGTCGTCGGGCCGAAGGCGGCGATCGAGCTGGGCCAGAACACCTTGTCCAGCTTGTGCGTGCGGGCGAGTTCCAGCACGTTGAGCAGGCCCGTCATGTTCAGGTTCCAGGCCCACTGCGGATGCTTCTCGCCGTTGGCCGACAAGGCGGCGGCCAGCAGGTAGATCTGCGTGATCTGGTGGCGCTCCACCACCGCGGTGAGGCCGGATGCGTCGGTGACGTCCAGCTGCTCGTGCGGCAGGCCCGGGTTGCGGCCGGTGGGGGCCACGTCGCTGGTCACGACCTGGGCGACGCCGGGGCGCCTGCTCAGCGCCCCCGCGAGCTCGGAGCCGATCTGGCCGTTCGCGCCGATGATGAGGATGCGCGCGCCGCTCATTGCCCGGCTCCGATCAGGCCCAGTTCCTTGCCGGCCTGCGTGAAGGCCGCGACGGCCTTCTCGAGGTGGTGGCGATCGTGCACCGCGGACATCTGCACGCGGATGCGCGCCTGGCCCTTGGGCACGACCGGGAAGAAGAAGCCCACCGCGTAAAGGCCCAGCTCCAGGATGCGCTGCGACAGCTGCTGCGCCTTGACGGCGTCGCCGATCATGATGGGCACGATGGGGTGTTCGCCCGGCTTGATCTCGAAGCCGGCGGCCGTGATGGCCTGGCGGAACCACGCGGTGTTGTCGGCGAGCTTGTCGCGCAGCTCGGTGCTGGCCTCGAGCAGGTCGAGCACCGCCAGCGAGCCGCCGACGATGGCCGGCATCACGGTGTTGGAGAACAGGTAGGGACGCGAGCGCTGGCGCAGCAGCTCGATCACTTCCTTCTTGCCGGTGGTGAAGCCGCCGGAGGCGCCGCCGAGGGCCTTGCCCAGCGTGCCGGTGATGATGTCTATCTTGCCGAACACGCCGCGGTGCTCGTGCGTGCCGCGGCCGCGCGGGCCCAGGAAGCCGGTGGCGTGGCATTCGTCAACGCCCAGCAGCGCGCCGTACTGGTCGCACAGCGCGCGGATCTTGTCCAACTGCGCGATGGTGCCGTCCATCGAGAACGCGCCGTCGGTGAACACGAGCTTGAAGCGCGCGCCGGCCGCGTCGGCGGCCTTCAGCTGCGCCTCGAGGTCGGCCATGTCGTTGTGCGCGTAGCGGAAGCGCCTGGCCTTGCACAGGCGGATGCCGTCGATGATGGAGGCGTGGTTCAGCGCGTCGCTGATGACGGCGTCGTCCTCGCCCAGCAAGGGCTCGAACAGGCCGCCGTTGGCGTCGAAGGCCGCGGCGTAGAGGATGGTGTCCTCGGTGCCCAGGAAGGCGGCCAGGCGCTGCTCCAGCTCCTTGTGGATGTCCTGCGTGCCGCAGATGAAGCGCACCGAGCTCAGGCCGTAGCCGTGGGTGCGCAGCGCCTCGTGCGCGGCCTCGATGACCTTGGGGTGCGACGACAGGCCCAGGTAGTTGTTCGCGCACAGGTTGATCAGCTCGCGGCCGTCGGCCAGCTTGACCAGCGCGCCCTGCGGCGTGGCGATGATGCGCTCGCCCTTGAACAGGCCGGCGGCGCGGATGCCGTCCAGTTCGGAGCGGATGTGTTGATTGAATGCGGCGACGCTGGTCATTGGCTTTGTCCTTCAGGCACAATCTTGTTCAATGCGAATTCAGTTGTTCGATATATCGAACGTGAGTGCAGTATCACGAACAACGGCGCTTTCGTCAAGCCTCAGCCTGGAGCATCATGACCCGCAACCCTTCCGTCGAGCCCCCGCGCGTCGGCAATACCCTCGCGGAATTACGCCAATTGCGTGCGCTGTCGCTGGACGAGCTGTCGCGCCTGGCGGGCGTGTCCAAGTCGATGCTGTCGCAGATCGAACGCAACCAGGCCAACCCGACCGTGGCCGTGGTCTGGCGCCTGGCCAATGCCCTGGGCGTGCCGCTGGGCCAACTGCTGGACGGCGAGCGCCCCGCCCTGCCCGCCATCACCACCGTGGCCGGCCACGCGACGCCATCGCTGCGCAGCCCGGACGGCCGGTGCGAGCTGCGCATCCTCGACCCGATCGAGCTGGCGGGCCAGTTCGAGTGGTACGAACTCACGGTGCAGCCCGGCGGCCGGCTGGAGTCCGAGGCGCACGAGCCGGGCTCGCGCGAACACCTCACGGTGCTGGGCGAAGGCTCGCTGGAAGTTCGATCCGGGACGGACGTGTCGACGCTGCAGGCCAACGAGACGGCGCGCTACGTGGTCGACGTGCCGCATTCGATCTCGAACCCGACCGCGTCGGTGGTGCACGCCCTGATGGTGGTCGTGCACGCGGCTTGACCGCTACACGCCCTCGATGCCGCGGGCGCGCATCGCCACGTGCATCAGCGCGAAGCCCAGGCCGGCGGACCCGAAGAACAGCGCCATGAAAGGCACCCCGCCGCAGGCCTTCAGCGCCACGAGGCCGGCCACGATCGCGCTCGTGGCGAACATCAGCAGCGGCTTGAGCCCGACCAGGAAGCGCGCGTAGGCGCCGACGCCGAAGCGCGAGTCCACCAGCTCGGACAGCCACGGCGACATGTACTGCGCTCGCTTGGCGAAGAGGCCCGACAGCCCGAAGAACACCGGGGGCACCAGCGCGACCTGCCAGGGAAACGGGGCGACGCACAGTTGGCGGTCGAAGAAGGAGCCGACGAACAGCGCGACGGCGCTCCACGCGAGCGTCAGCGTCCAGATCGCGACGATCAGCAGGCGCCGGCGGAAGGCGAGGCGGCCCTCCGGATCGACCCCGAAGTCGCCATGTCGCGCCGGCCCCGCCGCGATGACGGGCTCGCGCGCTTGCGCCTCGCGCAGCGCCACGAGATGCCACAGGCAGAGCCCGCCGAACGAGAACAGCACCCACGCGTGGGCGAACATGCCGAAGGCCGCGCCCCCGTCGCGCGCGTGCCCGGGCGCCGGCAGCGCGTCGTGCGCCACCATCCGGAAATGCTCCCCGGACGACAGCAGCAGGTCGACGGGCGGCAGGGTCTGCAACGCGATCATGGCGATCGCCACCACGCCGCCCGTGACGAGCAGCCACGGCGCGAACAGGCGTCGCGCGCCCGGCCACCGGAACGCGGGCGCCTCGGCGCGGCGCCGCCGCAAGGTCCAGGACGCGAACATCACGTTGAGGATCACGAGCCCGTGATCGAACATGAACCCGCCCATGTATCGGTCGCCTCCCGGCAACGTCGACACCCCCACCGCGACGAGGGCCACCGCGAGCGCCAGCCACGACAGCACGAGTCCGAAACGAGCTCTTGTCATGCGGGCAGCACCTCCGCCAGCACGATTCCGGCTACCCCCAGCTTGCCGCGCGCCGGCGCGAGCGCCTCGATCGGGGCCAGCAGCAGTTCGTCGACCAGCGGCGCGAGCGGCGTGTGCGCCGGGTCGCACAGCAGCACGTAGCGCGGCTGGCCTTCCTCGTCGAGGCGGCCCACCCAGTCGAGCGCCACCAGGGTCTCCAGCACCGACTCGAACTGCAGCGGATCCATGCGCAGCCGGTCGGCGAGGTCCATGCCGCTCATGCCGTGCTCGCCCGCCTCGCGGCTGCGCTGCAGGCGGCGCACGATGTCGAGTGCGAGAGCGAAGCGTTGGCCGGGCACGCGGCCGTGCTGCACGAGGTTGAGCTTCAGGCTGGGCGCATAGGCCGCGATGACCGCGCCCAGCAGCACGATCACCCAGCCGAGGTAGATCCACAGCAGGAAGATGGGCACCGTCGCGAACGCGCCGTACACGCTGGAGTAGGAGGTCATGTGCGTGAGGTACCAGCCCAGCGAGCGGCGCGCGACCTCGAAGCCGGTGGCGACGAACAGTCCGCCCGCGATCGCGTGGCGCCAGGCCACGGGCGCGTGCGGCACGTAGTGGTACAGCCCGCTCATGGCCGTGGCGAGCGCGGCGAACTCCAGCACCGACAGCGAGAAGCTGACCCCGCCCGACATCTGCTGCACCATGCCGCTGGAGGCCGAGATGGCGTACGACATCAGCGTGAGGCTGGCGCCCAGCACCAGCGGCCCCAGCGTGACGGCGGTCCAGTAGATCAGCACGCGCTGCGCGATCGGGCGCGGTTTCTTCACGCGCCAGATCGCGTTGAGCGTGCGGTCGATGGTGAGCATCAGCGCCATCGCGGTGAAGCCCAGCGCGATGAGGCCCGCGGTGCCCAGCCGGCTCGCCTTGGTGGCGAACATGGTGAGCGCGCCCAGCACGGGCTTGGCGATGTTGGGCGGCACCAGCGTCTGCAGGAAGTACTTCTCGAGGCCGGCCTGGAAGGTGCCGAACATCGGGAACGCGGTGAAGACGGCCAGCATCACCGTGAGCAGCGGCACCAGCGAGATCAGCGTGGTGAAGGTGAGGCTGCTGGCGGTCAGGCCCAGGCGGTCGTCGCGAAAGCGGGCGCGCAGCGTGCGCAGCGTCTCGAACCACGGCCAGTTGCGCAGCGTCTGCATGGGCCCGGCGAGCAGTTCGCCCAGCGGTGTCTTCAAGGTCTTGGTAACCGTCATGGCGACTATCATGCCAAACATGGCCGACAGCCCGACGACATCGCCCGACCGCGTCACCGCCGCCACCCGCGTGATCGCGGTGGCCTGCGCGCTCGCGCTGATCGCGCTCGCCATCGCGTGGGAGCTGGTGTGGGCGCGCACGGGCCACGGCACGCTGGTGCTCAAGGCGCTGCCGCTGGTGGTCGCCCTGCCCGGCCTGATGCGCCACCGCATGTACACCTACCGCTGGCTGAGTCTGGCCATCTGGCTCTACGTGGCCGAGGGCCTGGTGCGCATCGTCGACAAGTCGCCGTCGAACTGGTGCGCCGGCGCCGAGGTGGCGCTGTCCATCGTGCTGTTCACCGCGTGCGCGACGCAGGTGCGCTGGCGCCACGCCATGGCAAAGCGCGTGGCAGCCGCGGCCGAGGATCCGCGCGCCGATGCCGGCACTGCTCACTGAGATGAAGGCGCTGCTGGACGACCTGCGCGCCATCGTCGGCGCGGATCACGTGCTGGTCGACGACGGCGACGCGCTGCTCGCCCACGAGCGCGACTGGCGCAGGCGTTACCGCGGCCGCAGCCTGTGCGTGGTGCGTCCCGGCTCCACCGGCGAGGTCGCGGCGATCGTGCGCCGATGCGCGGGCGAAGAAGGCGTCAGCATCGTGCCGCAGGGCGGCAACACCGGGCTCGTCGGCGGCGGCGTGCCCGACGACTCGCGCCGCCAGGTGCTGCTGTCCACGAGGCGCCTGCGCGCGGTACGCCGCGTGGACACCGACAACCAGACCATCACCGTCGAGGCCGGCCTGGTGCTGCAGGAGCTGCAGGCCGCGGCCGCCGAGGCCGGCCTGCTGTTCCCGCTGAGCCTGGCCGCCGAGGGCACCTGCACCATCGGCGGCAACCTGGCCACCAACGCGGGCGGCACGCAGGTGCTGCGCTTCGGCAACGCGCGCGAGCTGTGCCTGGGGCTGGAGGTGGTCACCGCGCGGGGCGACGTGTGGAGCAGCCTGCACGGCCTGCGCAAGGACAACACCGGCTACGACCTGCGCGACCTGTTCGTGGGCAGCGAGGGCACGCTCGGCATCATCACCGCGGCCACGCTGCGGCTGTACCCGCAGCCGCGCGCCGGCGTCACGGCGTGGGCCACGTGCCGCACGCTGGCCGACGCCGTGGCGCTGATGCGGCGCCTGCGCGCGGCGTTCGACGCGGAGCTGGTGGGCTACGAGGCGATGAACGCCCTGTCGCTGGCGCTGGTGGAACGCCACTTCCCCGTGCTGCGCGCGCCGCTGCCGCTCGCGCTGGCCGATGGCACGCCGCCGTGGTCGGTGCTGGTCGATCTTGCCTCCCCGCACGACGAGCACGTGCTGCGCGAGCGCGCCGAGACCACCCTCGCGGCCGCGACCGAGGCCGGCGAGACCGTGGACATCGTCGTCGCGCGCAACGAGCTGCAGGCCCGCACCCTGTGGCAGCTGCGCGAGGCCATCCCGCTGGCGCAGGGCGTCGAGGGCCTCAACATCAAGCACGACATCGGCGTGCCGCTGTCGTCGCTGGCCGGGTTCGTCGACGCCGCCGATGCCGCGCTGCAAGCCGTGGTGCCGGGCGCCCGCCACATCACCTTCGGCCACCTGGGCGACGGCAACCTGCACTACAACCTGCAGGCGCCCGAGGGCGACGCGGCCGACGACTTCCTCGCCGCCCACGAGCGCGCGGCCAACGCCTGCGTCTACGACGTCGTGGAGCGCTTCGGCGGCACCTTCTCGGCCGAGCACGGCATCGGCCGCCTCAAGCGCGGCGAGCTCGCGGCGCGCAAGCCGGAGCCGGCGCTGGCCATGATGCGGGCGATCAAGGCCGCGCTGGATCCGAAGGGATTGCTCAATCCGGGCGTGCTGCTGCCGGATTGAGGGGCCCGCGGCCGCCTACTGCAGCGGCGTCTTCGGCGGGATGCCCACCACCGGCAGCGTGAACACCTCGATGCCCTCGTCCGCGAGCGCCTCGCGCTCCTGCGGCGTGGTCTGGCCGCGGATGGCCTTGGCCTCGCTCTCGCCGTAGTGGATGCGGCGCGCCTCCTCGGCGAAGCGCGAGCCGACGTCCTGGGTGTTGTTCAGCAGCTCGGCCACGGCCGCGACGAAGCGCTGCGCCGCGGCGTTCGCACCCGCGAGCGCGGTCACCTGCGCGGGCTCGGGCGCCGGCGCGGGCACAGGCTCGGGGGCGCGCGCGCCCGAGAGGTTCAGGCGCGGCGCGCTGGGCAGGCGCACCACCTCGGCGTTGCCGCACACCGGGCAGTCGAGCAGGCCGCGCTCGCGCTGCGAGCCGTAGTCGTCCTCGGAGGCGAACCAGCCCTCGAACGCGTGGCCGGCGCCGCAGCGCAGGTCGAGAACCTTCACGCGGCCGCCCTCATTCGGCGGCCTGCCACGTGGGCGACCAGCCGCCGTCGCGCCACAGCCGGAGCTTGAGCAGCGCGACCATCGTCTTGGCGTCCGTGAGCTGGCCGCTGGCCGACAGTGCGAGAAGCTCGGACTCGGCCATCGTCAGCACCTCGAGGAACTCGCCGTCGTCGAGTTCCTGCGGCCCCGCGACGAGGCCGCGCGCGAACCAGATGTCGATGAATTCGTTGGAGTACGCGGGCGCGTTGTGCAGGCGTCCCGCGTACGCCCACTCGCGCGCGCGAAAGCCCGTCTCCTCGCGCAGTTCGCGCTGGGCGCAGTGCAGCGAGGTCTCGTGGGGATCGAGCTTGCCGGCCGGAAGTTCCAGGAGCACCTGGTCCAGCGGATAGCGGTGCTGGCGCTCGACGACCAGCCGGCCGTCGTCGGTGATCGGGACGATCATCACCGCGCCGGGATGCACCACATGCTCGCGCCAGGCGGTCTGGCCGCCGGGCAGCCGGATCTCGTCGCGGCGCACCTTCAGGAAGTGGCCGTCGTAGACGCTCTCGGACCGGATGCGGCGCTCGACGAGGTGCTCATCGACGCCGGCCATCGCGCGGACCGGGGAGCCACCGGCGACGATGGGCTCCACGTTCTTGTCGGTCACGCGCGGCCTCGGTGCATCAGCTTCTTAACTGTTCAGCGCCTTGTAGACGGCGTCGCGGCACACGCTCATCAGGCCGTCGGGCAGCAGGCCGAAGCCCAGCGCGGCCAGGCCGTTGAGGGCCAGCAGCACGGTGGCGCCGGTCTCGCCGCGGATGGGCGTCTTGTCCACCGGCTCGTCGAAGAACATGGTCTTGACGATGCGCAGGTAGTAGTACGCGCCGACCAGCGACAGCAGCACGGCGACGATCGCGAGATCGGTGTAGAGCGGGTTGCCGGTGGCCAGCAGCGCCTGCAGCACGGCGAACTTCGCGTAGAACCCGACCAGCGGCGGGATGCCGGTCAGCGAGAACATGAACACGGCCATCACGAGCGCGATCCAGGGCGAGCGCTTGGCCAGGCCCGCGAGGTCGGAGATCTCCTCGCTCTCGTAGCCGTGGCGCGACAGCACCATGATCAGGCCGAAGGTGCCCAGCGTCGTCAGCACGTAGGTGACGATGTAGAACAGCGCGGAGCTGTAGCCGTTGGCGGCCGTCTCGGACGAGATGGCGATGACGGTGGGCGTGAAGCCCAGCAGCATGAAGCCCAGCTGCGCGATGGCCGAGTAGGCCAGCAGGCGCTTGAGGTTGGTCTGCGCGATGGCGGCCAGGTTGCCGAGCGCCATCGACGCGACCGACAGCACGATCAGCATCTCCTCCCAGTCGTTGGCCTGGCCCGAGAGGCCCTCGACCAGGATGCGGAAGGTGATGCCGAACGCGGCCAGCTTGGGCGCGCCGGAGATCAGCAGCGTGACGGCCGTGGGCGCGCCCTGGTAGACGTCGGGCACCCACATGTGGAACGGCGCGAGGCCCAGCTTGAACGCCAGGCCGGCGACGATGAACACCAGGCCGAAGGTGAGCACCTGCGGGTTCTGCGTGCCCTTGTGCAGCGCCTCGAGCACGTTGGGGATGTCCAGCGTGCCGGTGGCGCCGTACATCATCGACAGGCCGTACAGCAGGAAGCCGCTGGCCAGCGCGCCCAGGATGAAGTACTTCATCGCGGCTTCGGTGGACACGGCGTGGTCGCGGCGCAGCGCGGTCAGCGCGTACAGCGACAGGCTCATCAGCTCGAGGCCGACGTAGACGACCAGGAAGTTGTTGGCCGACACCATCACCGAGATGCCCAGCAGCGAGAACATCGCCAGCGTGAGGA
>Ga0210384_10008024_pt1 | contig 11060 bp, 5 predicted proteins | sample IncBWH2MmetaG_FD_160574 | JGI IMG/M metagenome (GOLD analysis project Ga0210384, IMG submission 160574) | Forest soil microbial communities from Barre Woods Harvard Forest LTER site, Petersham, Massachusetts, United States - Inc-BW-H-2-M | ecosystem: Environmental > Terrestrial > Soil >...
GAGCACGTGGTCCAGGGCGTCCCCGCGGTTGCGCGCGGCTTCGATGGCCACCCGCAGGTTGGCGACCACGGCGGGCTGACCCACGTACTCGTCGAGGTCCCGGGGACGGAGCGACTGGTCGAAGCGGAGGTCGTCGTCGAGGGGGCGGGGGGAGACGAGGCGGGGGTCGGTCACGCTTCAGGCCTCTAGCGTCCCGAGAGTATCCGGAGGGCCCGCCGCAACAGGTCCTCGAAGCGGGCGTCCCCCCCCTCGCGCAGGGCCTTGTCCACCCCCCGCTCGGCCTCCGGCCGGGAGTAGCCCAAGTGCACGAGCGCGGAGACCAGGTCCTCCTTGGCCCCTCCCTCCGCGGGGGCGGCCTCCGTGGCGGGCAGGAGGCCCGCGACCTGATCCTTAAGCTCCAGGACCAGGCGCTCCGCCGTCTTCTTGCCCACCCCCGGAATCCGGGTGAGGCGAATGAGGTCGCTTCCGCGCAGGGCGGCAAGGAGCTCAGGAGCCTCGATGCCGGAGAGGATGTTGATCGCGAGCTTGGGCCCCACCCCCGCCACCGAGATCAGCCGCCCGAAGAGGGCTTCCTCACCCGCGCTCAGGAAGCCAAAGAGGGCGAGGGTGTCCTCCCGGACATGGGTGTAGGTGCGGAGGCTCACCTCCGCGCCCTCGTCCCCCAGGCGGTAGAAGGTGGAGAGGGGAATGGCCACGCGGTAGCCCACCCCTCCCACGTCCACCACCGCCTCCTGCGGTCCCTTGCGCAGGAGGCGTCCCCGGAGGTGGCCGATCAAGAGCGGAGTCCCGCTTTGCCCCCGTCCGGAGAGGGGGAGAAAGCGGCCGCGCCGAGCAGGCTCAGGTGGGCGTGGCAGAGCGCCACCGCCAGTGCGTCCGCGGCGTCACCCGCCTCTCCCTCTCCGGGCAGCTCCAAGAGGCGGGCGACCATGAACGCCACCTGGGTCTTCTCCGCGCGGCCGAAGCCGGTGACTTGGACCTTCACGGTGGCGGGGGAGAAGGCATGCACAGCCAAGCCCGCCTCCGCTCCCGCCAGGAGCACGACGCCCCGGACGTGACCGAGCACGAGGGCGGTGCGGGTGTTGGCGGCGTGGAAGACGTCCTCCACCGCGAGCACGGCCGGGCGGAGGCGGGCGATCAGCTCCGCGACCCCCGCGTGGATGACGCGCAGGCGGTCGGCCAGGTCCATGCGGGGGGGAGCGGCGAGGATGCCTTTTTCCAGGAGACGGTGGCGCCGGCCGTCGGTGTCGATGGCTCCGTATCCAGTGCGGAGGGATCCGGGATCGACCCCGAGGATGATCATGCCCGGTGGCGTCTAGCCAGCGGCGGCAGCCGCCTCCATCTCCTTGTCCGAGACGTCGAAGTTGGCCCAGACGTTGAGCACGTCGTCGCTGTCCTCGAGAGCCTCGATGAGCTTCAGCATCTGCTGGGCCTTGACGCCCTCCAGGTTGATGCTATTTTCCGCGTACTTGCCGAGCTGGGACTCCTCCGGCTCCAGGCCCGCCTTCTTCACCGCCTCCAGCACCGACTCGTAGGCGGAGGGAGAGGTGTAGACCTCCCAGGTCTCGCCCGCAGGCACGATGTCGTCGGCCCCCGCCTCCAGGGCGAGCTCCATGAGCTTGAGCTCGGTCACCTTGTCGTGGGCGATGGCGATGTACCCGCGGGGCTTGAAGAGGTAGGACACGCTGCCCGCGGTGGCCAGGTTGCCCCCGTACTTGGTGAAGACGTGCCTTATCTCGGAGACGGTCCGGTTGCGGTTGTCGGTCGTGCCCTCCACGAGGATGGCGACGCCCCCCGGTCCGTAGCCCTCGAGGGTGATGTCTTCGTAGGAGGTGCCTTCCAGCTCGCCCGTCCCCTTCTGGATCGCCCGCTTGATGTTGTCGGCGGGCATGTTGACGCTCTTCGCCTTCTCCACCGCCGTCCGGAGGCGCGGGTTCGAGCCCAGATCACCGCCGCCTATGCGCGCGGCGATCGACATCTCGCGGATGATCTTGGTGAAGATCTTCCCGCGCTTGGCGTCGAGCGCGCCCTTCTTGTGCTTGATGGAGGCCCACTTGGAATGTCCGGACATGCCACTCTCCTGCTCGCTTCTCTGGCCAGAGTTTAGCACCGAGGGCGGGGCCGGCGCACGCGCCTCCGCCCAAAAAACAAAAAGCCCCGGCGTGCACGCCGAGGCTCGATATGAAGGAAAAATCCCGGCAACGTCCTACTCTCCCACCAGGCTACCCTGACAGTACCATCGGCGCTGGAGGGCTTAACGGCCGTGTTCGGAATGGGAACGGGTGTGACCCCTCCGCCATGGTCACCGGGATAAACTTATCAAACAAGACTCCCGAAGATCCTGATCGTCGTAGGCACCGACGCCCACACGGGTTTCCGACAGTATAAACATTATGGTCAAGCCTCACGACCGATTAGTACCCGTAAGCTGAGAGCATTACTGCTCTTGCACACCGGGCCTATCAACCTTGTCGTCTGCAAGGGGTCTTTAGGCAGGTTACCCTGCGGGAGACATCATCTTGAGGTGGGCTTCACGCTTAGATGCTTTCAGCGTTTATCCCAACCGAACATAGCTACCCAGCCGTGCCTCTGGCGAGACAACTGGTACACTAGAGGTTCGTCCATCCCGGTCCTCTCGTACTAAGGACAGCTCCTCTCAAGTCTCCTGCGCCCACAACAGATAGGGACCGAACTGTCTCGCGACGTTCTAAACCCAGCTCACGTACCGCTTTAATGGGCGAACAGCCCAACCCTTGGAACCTGCTACAGCTCCAGGATGCGATGAGCCGACATCGAGGTGCCAAACCTGGTCGTCGATGTGAACTCTTGGACCAGATCAGCCTGTTATCCCCGGCGTACCTTTTATCCGTTGAGCGATGGCCCTTCCATTCAGAACCACCGGATCACTAAGCCCTGCTTTCGCACCTGCTCGACTTGTAGGTCTCGCAGTCAAGCTCCCTTGTGCCTTTGCACTCGACGGCTGATTTCCAAACAGCCTGAGGGAACCTTCGGGCGCCTCCGTTACTCTTTAGGAGGCGACCGCCCCAGTCAAACTACCCGCCTAGCCATGTTCCTCTCCCCGATGAGGGGAGTAGGTTAGAACCTAAGAGCGTCAAGGGTGGTATCTCACCGTCGGCTCCTCCGAGCCCGAGAGCCCGGAATCAAAGCCTCCCACCTATCCTGCGCAGAACGCACCCAAGTTCAAGGCTAGGGTGCAGTAAAGGTGCACGGGGTCTTTCCGTCTAGTTGCGGGAAACCGGCATCTTCACCGGTACTACAGATTCGCAGTGCCCCTCGTTGAGACAGCGCCCAAATCGTTACGCCATTCGTGCAGGTCGGAACTTCACGTGAACCCCGCGATTACTCGCGGGCGTAGACTATACCTTCACCTGGTTGCCAGCGACGTGAGGATCACGCGGCTGGAGTATTTCCGTTTACCCGATGAGTTCATTCTTGTTGCCGTTTCGACGATCAGCTTAAAGCCCTCTGGAGTTCGATGCTCGCCCCGCTTCATGCGCTGGCAGATCTCGCTGAAGAAGGCGAAGTCTGCCTGCTTTGAAGAGAGAAGCGGAAATCTCTGGAAATGGGGGATCACCGTCTCCACCAGATCTTTGAGATTCCTTACCTCGAACTTGAGGGTCTTGTCTGATCGATCGGGTCGGATACATCCGCAACTCCAACGCTCCTGAAGCATGTAGAGGAGTTGGGCCCGATCAGCGTTTTGGCTGACCGAGAAGCTTGGTCTCGTTTCCCATCCCAGAAGGTGTCTTCTACTTGGCTGGAACGAGACGCAAAAGCACCCTTCTCCGTCCACAAATCCAGAAACGTAAGAGTCGAGGTTCGTCGACATTAACCAGGGCCGGCGTGTTATGGCGCTGCGTCGCGCCATCCAGGGTCCTCTACCCTGAGTCGTTACGGGGATCGCTCGAAAGCGATCTTACCCTCGGTATTACCCACCAGCACACCTGCGAGAGGCTGGCCGGGCTCCACCGATTTGAGCCGGTCTTTCTGAACGGGATCGCTCCCGTTCGGGGCAATGTTACTTACCCGACAAGGAATTTCGCTCACTTTTGTTGCTCCACGTTTCCGTGGGGACCGGACATTTCTGCCGGTCTCTGCATGTCGCCATGCAGGTCGGACTTTATCTTCAAGCCAACATCGACTTGTCTGGCGTAAAGTCTCTGGGGATTCCTCGTTCGCGTCGAACGAGGCCTTTCCTGCTGATCACCTGCACTCCGATGTTGTCACCACCTCTTGCGAGGTTGGTAATCGGAGATACTCAGGCTTTCCAGCATATGGCCAAATTTGACTAAGGCTAGCGCTCTCACGTCACCTTAGGACCGTTTATCTCTGTTACCACCAACAACTTATGGCGACCAGGTCGTTTCCGCCTGGTTCTTCATGTCGCCATGAAGATCGGACCATATCATCCCGCGTTACATCGCGGGTCCGGCGTATGGTCTCTGAGGATTTCACGCCTTAAGGGCGTGATCTTTCCTGCTGATTACCTGCACTCCGACATTGTCACCGCTACGTTAGCGGTAGCCGGAGATACTCAGGCGTCCCAGCATATAGCCAGATTTTTTAACGTAACTACAACGGTCAACTTCATAGTTACGGCCGCCGTTTACCGGGGCTTCAGTTCAGAGCTTTGCCTTACGGCTAACCCCTCTCTTTAACCTTCCGGCACCGGGCAGGCGTCAGACCCTATACGTCGTTTTTGTGACTTTGCAGAGTCCTGTGTTTTTAGTAAACAGTCGCTTGGGCCGTTTCGCTGCGACCTCCTCCGGCTCGGAGAGTAAATCTCTTCACCAGAGAAGGCACCCCTTCTCCCGAAGTTACGGGGTCAGTTTGCCGAGTTCCTAAACGAGGGTTCTCACTAGCGCCTTAGGATTTTCTCCTCGCCTACCTGTGTCGGTTTGCGGTACGGTCACCGCAAGACTCCTTAGAGGCTTTTCTTGGCAGCATGGGATTGGCCACTTTGCGAGCCGAAGCTCTCGTCATCAGGTCTCGGAAACGCGGCCCCGTGGATTTTCCGGCGGGACCTTCCTACACCCTTGAGCCCCCACGTCCAATCGAGGGCTGGCTTACCCTTCTGCGTCACCCCATCGGTCTTTGTCGCCTTGCGGCAGTACGGGAATGTTGACCCGTTTTCCATCGGCTACGCCTTTCGGCCTCGCCTTAGGACCGACTAACCCTGAGCGGATTGACCTTCCTCAGGAAACCTTAGGCTTTCGGCGAACGCGGTTCTCGCGCGTTTTCTCGCTACTTGTGCCGGCAGGGTCCCTTCCATACCCTCCACCCGTCCTTGTCGGTCGGACTTCAAACGGATATGGAATGCTCTTCTACCAATCAAGCGGGGCGAACCCCACTCAATTCCGCAGCTTCGGTAACAGACTTGAGCCCCGGTGAATTATCGGCGCGGATCCACTAGACCAGTGAGCTATTACGCTTTCTTTAAAGGATGGCTGCTTCTAAGCCAACCTCCTGGTTGTTTTAGCGGATCCACATCCTTTACCACTAAGTCTGTATTAGGGACCTTAGCTGGCGGTCTGGGCTGTTTCCCTCTCGACAATGAAGCTTAGCCCCCACTGTCTGACTGCCGTGGTCCGACTTTCCGGTATTCAGAGTTTGGTTGGATTCGGTACCTCGGTAAAGGCCCTAGTCCATCCAGTACTTTACCTCCGGAAGTTAAGCCACGACGCTAGCCCTAAAGCTATTTCGAAGAGAACGGGCAATCACGAGGTTTGATTAGCCTTTCACCCCTACCCACAGCTCATCCAAGCTGTTTTCAACCAACACTGGTTCGGGCCTCCGGTCGGTGTTACCCGACTTTCACCCTGGCCATGGGTAGATCACCTCGCTTCGCGTCTTTTCCCAGCGACTGATTCGCCCTATTCGGACTCGCTTTCGCTGCGGCTCGCTTAACGCTTTGCCTTGCCACTGAGAAAAACTAGCCGGCTCATTATGCAAAAGGCACGCGGTCAGGCAACACCGGGACTTACGCCCCGGCAAACGCCCTCCCACTGCTTGTAGGCATACGGTTTCAGGTACTTTTTCACTCCCCTCACAGGGGTGCTTTTCACCTTTCCCTCACGGTACTAGTTCACTATCGGTCGCAGGCACGTATTGAGCCTTGGGAGATGGTCCTCCCGGTTTCCCGCAGGGTTCCACGTGTCCCGCGGTACTTAGGAACCGAACAAGGGAGCCTCTCTCCTTTCGCCTACGGGGCTTGCACCCTGTATCGCCGACCATTCCAGATCGTTCGGCTAGGAAATCGGTTTCTAACTCCCCGGCGTCTCCGTGAAGACGCCACGTCCGGCCCTGCAACACCCTCGATACAACGCCCACGGGCTTGACATATCGAAGGTTTAGGCTGTTCCCTCTTCGCTCGCCGCTACTGGGGGAATCGCGTTTGCTTTTTTTTCCTCCGGGTACTGAGATGGTTCACTTCCCCGGGTTGGCTACGCCACCCTATGTATTCAGATGGCGCGATCGAGGATTGCCCTCGACGGGTTGCCCCATTCGGAAATCCCCGGGTCAAAGCCTGTTTGCGGCTCACCGGGGCTTATCGCAGCTTACCACGTCCTTCATCGCCGTCCTGCGCCAAGGCATCCACCGTACGCCCTTAGTAGCTTGACCACAACGTTTACACTGCTTGAAACACGTGTAGTCGGCTATCGATGCCTACAACTAAATCAGGATCTTCGGTTGTCAATGAGCCGCGGGCTCTTGGCCCGCAGTGGCGTCAGAAGACGCCACCGATCGTGCATCCCCCGGAGGGATGAACGATCGCTGGCGTCTGCCGTCCCTAGTCCGCGGATGGTGGAGCTGACCGGAGTCGAACCGGCGGCCTCCGCCTTGCAAGGGCGGCGCTCTCCCAGCTGAGCTACAGCCCCCAAGTCAGAGGTTCATGGTGGGCCTAAGTGGATTTGAACCACTGACCTCACGGTTATCAGCCGTGCGCTCTAGCCAACTGAGCTATAGGCCCGTGGTGCCACTTGAGGCCGAAAGCACGTCCTCCGCGGATGAGACTGGGTTGCCAAAGAGCGACCGCTCGCATGGAGCGCGGGGCGGCTCCCTGAAAACTAGGTAGGCACAACGAACCGAGGCGGGTCCAACCCTGTGGACTCCTTAGAAAGGAGGTGATCCAGCCACAGGTTCTCCTACAGCTACCTTGTTACGACTTCACCCCAATCACCGACCATACCGTGGGCGCCTGCCCCCCTTACGGGTTGGCACAGCGACTTCTAGTACAGCCGGCTTTCGTGATGTGACGGGCGGTGTGTACAAGGCCCGGGAACGTATTCACCGCGGCGTGCTGATCCGCGATTACTAGCGATTCCAACTTCATGGAGTCGAGTTGCAGACTCCAATCCGAACTGGGACTGGTTTTTTGGGATTAGCTCCACCTCGCGGTTTTGCGACCCTTTGTACCAGCCATTGTAGCACGTGTGTAGCCCGGGGCATAAAGGCCATGAGGACTTGACGTCATCCCCACCTTCCTCCGGTTTATCACCGGCAGTCTCTCCAGAGTGCCCAGCTTTACCTGTTGGCAACAGGAGGCAAGGGTTGCGCTCGTTGCGGGACTTAACCCAACATCTCACGACACGAGCTGACGACAGCCATGCAGCACCTCTATACGGGTCCCGAAGGAAAACTACATCTCTGCAGCTGTCCCGTACGGTTCAAACCCCGGTAAGGTTCTTCGCGTTGCGTCGAATTGAACCACATGCTCCACCGCTTGTGCGGGCCCCCGTCAATTCCTTTGAGTTTCAGCCTTGCGACCGTACTCCCCAGGCGGAGTGCTTAATGCGTTAGCTTCGGCACAGGGGGGGTTAATACCCCCTACACCCAGCACTCATCGTTTACAGCTAGGACTACCGGGGTATCTAATCCCGTTTGCTCCCCTAGCTTTCGCGCCTCAGCGTCAGTGTCGGTCCAGGAAGCCGCCTTCGCCACCGGTGTTCCTCCGGATATCTACGCATTTCACCGCTACACCCGGAATTCCGCTTCCCTCTCCCGAACTCAAGCCAAGCAGTCTCCCGCGCAGTTCCCCAGTTGAGCCGGGGGATTTCACGCGGGACTTACAAGACCGCCTACGCGCCCTTTACGCCCAGTAATTCCGAACAACGCTTGCCACCTCTGTATTACCGCGGCTGCTGGCACAGAGTTAGCCGTGGCTTCCTCCACCGGTACAGTCGATGGCCCGGCGTATTAGGCCAGACCACTTTCGTCCCGGTCGACAGGAGTTTACGACCCGAAGGCCTTCATCCTCCACGCGGCGTTGCTTCGTCAGGGTTTCCCCCATTGCGAAAAATTCCCCACTGCTGCCTCCCGTAGGAGTCTGGGCCGTGTCTCAGTCCCAGTGTGGCCGTCCGCCCTCTCAGGCCGGCTACCGATCGTAGCCTTGGTGGGCCGTTACCCCGCCAACTAGCTAATCGGACGCGGGCTCCTCTTCAAGCGCCAGGCCTTGCGGTCCCCGGCTTTGATCCCGGATTTGACCCCGGGATGTCATGCGGTATTAGCACCAGTTTCCCGATGTTATTCCCCACTCGAAGGTAGATCACCCACGCGTTACTCACCCGTTCGCTGCTCTACTCGGGGAGTTACCCCCCCTTTCGCGCTCAACTTGCATGTGTTAGGCACGCCGCCAGCGTTGATTCTGAGCCAGGATCAAACTCTCCAGTTAAAACCTAGGCCGTCGAGGAGACCCGAGGGTCTCGTTCGGGGCCCGTGAACTGAAGGACGTCTTGGTCCTCGGGCTGAACCTCGCTTCGGAATGTGCACTACCTAGTTTTCAAAGAACCACCCCGTTTAGGGGACTCGACCAGAATATCGAAGACGGCACACCCTTGTCAAGGCGCTTCGACTCTTAGTCTTCAGGAGGTGCGACTTACCCGGCGAGGAACGACTCTTACGTCACCCGCCCTGGATGCCCTCAGGAACCCCGAATCTTAGCAAGGGGCGCTTTGATTGTCAAGGCAGGCAAGGGCGGAGAGGTCTCAGCAGGTGACGGTCTTGCCCGGAAGCATGCATTGACCTGTGTTCTGCCCGCTCAGAGAACGAGGGCGTTGGGATCTACGGGTAGCTGACGTTGAACCCCCCGCAGACCCCGGAGGAGGAGCAGGCCAAGACGCTTCCGGCCCCACGTACGATCACGAGGAACTGGTTGTCGGGATGATTCTCGCAGCCCACTGTGCCTCCGGCATCGGTCCCGACCGGGAAGCAGGCCCTGAATGGCGGCAGACCCGTCAGGTCGTCGCTCCAGGTCCAGGTGGGACCCGGGCGGCCCGTGTCACTCGCGTTCCCGCTGACCAGGATGTCACAGGGAATGGCCCGGGGATCGCCCTCGGGTGCGGTCGAGCAGTACTTCCCGCCGAAGCCGAATTGGGCGCAGTAATTGGTGTCAGGTCCCACCACGGGTCGCGAGTCCAATACCTTCTTGAAGTTGTTATCAACGTGGATCTTGATCGCGTACTTCGCCAGCGGGGGGGGAGTGGGGACGCACTGCCCGAACGGAGAGGGCGTCGGCGTGGCACTCGGGGTCGGGCTGGGGCCTGGCAGCGGCGTCGCGGTCGGGGTCGGGTTGGGGTTGGGCGATGTCGCGGAGCCGCAACCGGCCAGGCCGAGCGCGGCCATGAGGCCGAGAATAAGGCGCACGCAGTCAAGTTTCCTCAAGTTGCCTCTTCCTCCTGGATTCGAATGGTCTGGAGCGTTTGTCGGCCGAGGGGAAATCGATCGTTCATGCTCGAGCGAGCAACTCACCAGCGTCCCCTAGGGTTTCTGGGAACACGAGCCATTCGATCATGACCACTTGGTCCAGATGCTTCTCCGGAATTGCGCTGAGCACTACCAACCTCACCATGCCTCGTCAGGTCCGTGTCCCCTGACGCGCCTCGCCGGGCAAGTAAACGGAGACAGAATAGCCTCCACGAAACAGCGGAGCAAGACTCTTGAACGGTTGTACAGTCAACCTTTACAGGACTCGGGGCGCGGATCGGCGCCGCGATGCGGACAATGAGGTGGAGGCGGCAGGGGAGACCGAAGCAACGAGCTAGCCCGCGTCTCCCTCGACTTCCACAAAGCGTTTGGTGCCGATGGAGACGACGAGCTTCTCCCCCCGGGCGAGGCGAAGTTCCTGGGTCGGGCTCTCGACCAGCGTCCCGTTGACCTTGACCGACCGCGCACGGATGAGGCGGACAGCCTCGCTCTTGGATGGGGCCTCGCCGATCGCCACCAGGAGCTCGTGGGCTTTGATCGCTTGGCTGGGGAGCGTCTTTCGTCGCATCTCCGTCGGGGTCTGCCCCCCCTGGTGGACCCGCCGCCACTCCGCTTCCGCTTCCTCTCCCGCCTTGGCCCCATGGAAGTCGGCCACGATGCGGCGGGCGAGGGCCAGCTTGGAGGCCATGGGTTGCCCCGACGCCTTCTCCGCCTCGATCTGGGCCGGGGAGAGGTCGGTGAGGAGGGCGTAGTAACGCCACATGAGGTCGTCGGAGATGCTCAGGAGCTTCGCGAAGATCACTTCCGGCGGCTCCGTCACCCCCACATAGTTGCCGAGGCTCTTGGACATCTTCTGGATGCCGTCCGTGCCTTCGAGCAGCGGCGTCGTCATCACCACCTGCGGCTCGAGGCCGTAGTTGGGCATGATGTCCCGCCCCACGTTGAGGTTGAAGAGCTGGTCCGTGCCCCCGAGCTCCACGTCCGCTTTGAGGGCCACCGAGTCGTAGGCCTGGGCCAGAGGGTAGAGAAACTCGTGGATGGAGATGGGCTGACCGGCCTCGTAGCGCTGTCGGAAATCGCGCCGCTCCAGCATCCGGGCCACGTTGTAGGTGGCAGCCAGGCGGACGAAGCCCTCCGACCCCAGCGTCCCCAGCCACTCCCGGTTGAAGCGGGTCTCCGTCTTCCCGTGGTCGAGGATCTTGAAGGCCTGCTTCTTGTAGGTCTCCGCGTTGCGCTCGATCTCCTCCCAGCTCAAGGGAGGGCGGATCTTGGAGCGACCGGTGGGATCCCCGATCATGCCCGTGAAGTCGCCGATCACGAAGACCACGCGGTGGCCCAGG